>Ga0209426_1001479_pt1 | contig 14015 bp, 14 predicted proteins | sample Deesub1362B_J571_FD_187697 | JGI IMG/M metagenome (GOLD analysis project Ga0209426, IMG submission 187697) | Deep oceanic, basalt-hosted subsurface ecosystem from Juan de Fuca Ridge flank, Pacific Ocean, CORK Borehole 1362B_J2.571 (SPAdes)... ...
AGCAAAGAATTAAGGAATTTAAAGAATTTAAAAATAAAAACAATGATGCTTGGTTTTCGGAACTATGTTTCTGCATACTAACTGCTAATTCTTCAGCAAAACTAGGCATAAGAATTCAAGGAAAAGTGGGAGTAGAAGGTTTTCTAACGCTTTCAGTAGAACAACTTTCCCAGAAACTAAAGGAACTTGGTCATAGATTTTACAATAAGAGGGCAGAATATATCGTGAAAGCAAGGAAATATAAGAACATAAAGGAAATCATAGAGAAGTTTTCTGATGAAAAAGATGCACGAGAATGGTTGGTTAAGAATATTAAGGGCTTAGGATACAAGGAAGCAAGTCATTTTCTTCGTAATGTAGGGTTTGATAATGTTGCAATACTTGATAGGCATATCCTTAAAATTTTACATGAATATGGGTTAATTGATGAAATTCCTAAGAGTCTGTCAAGGAAAAAATATCTTAAGATAGAAAAAATTCTTGAAGAACTGGCTAGAAAAACACAACTAACTTTATCAAAGTTAGATTTATTTTTATGGTACATGAAAACAGGAGAAGTGTTAAAATAATGTTATATGTATGCTATGTTTGTTTACGTCTTTCGTAGTCTATTACTATGGTTTTTATTTTTGAAAATTCTTTTATAGCATGTATTCCTCCTTCACGTCCTTTCGTTCCACTCCACTTATATCCTCCGAAAGCTATATGCGGCTCGAACCATTCTGTACTATCATTAATTATCACAGTTCCAGACTCAAGTTTTTTAGCCATATCAAACGCTTTTCTAAGATTTTCTGTGAAAACAGCAGCCATTAAACCATACCTAGTTTTATTTGCCTCTTTTAAAGCCTCTTCCTCACTTGTGAAAGACGCTATTCCCGCTACTGGACCAAAGGATTCTTCATAGCTGACAAGCATTTCAGGCTTCATAGGGTAAATTACCGTTGGCTCAAGTATCATTCCATGATACACTCCTCCCACGATCTCTGCTCCCTTCAATTTAGCATCTTTTATTGTTTCAAGATTTTTATCGAGCGTTTCCTTATTTATGAGCGGCCCTATCTCTGTTTCTTCGTCCAACGGATCTCCCCACTTAATCTCTTTAGCTAATTTTATGAACCTATCCAAAAAGTCTTCATACACTTCTTTTTCAACATAGATTCTTTGAGTACTTAAAGCAACTTCACCATTCCAACAAAATGCACCATAAGCAAGTTTGTTAACAGCCTCTTCAAGATCTGCATCTGCAAAAACTATTGCAGGATCACAGCCTCCAAGCTCGAGCAAAATATGTTTCGGAGCCTTACTTGATATTACGTTCCTACCTATTGCTTCATAAACTTTCATACCTGTTTCAATTGCACCAGTAACAGAGACAACATCCACATCTGGATGTGTTGCAAGAAACTCACCTAAGCCTATCCCAGTTATAACGTTTAAAGCGCCTTCAGGAAGCCTAATAACCTTTAACATTGTTGTTGGCATAGGTGTCCTTTCCGAAACAGGAAAAGCTGCGCTAGCACTTGCAAAACACTCAGCAAGATGAATAGCGCTCAGAGGAGCATCGCTTGCAGGTTTTAAAACCACAGCGTTTCCAGCTGCAATAGCCGCACTAACTATGTAACAAGGTAGGAGGAATGGAAAGTTGTTAGGTGTTATTATTGCTGCAACGCCCATAGGTTCCCAAATTTCTAATGCAAATTTCCTATGGGGATCAACTATACTTTCAACAAAACTTCCCTTTAATTCGCTTAGGGAAGCTGCCATTATTTGGAAAGTTGCAGCACCATACATAGCTTCAATAAATGCTTGTTCAATCGGTTTTCCAGTTTCTAGTGTTATTGTTTTAGCAATTTTATCTATTCTCTTCTCAATTTCCTTTGCAACCGCATTAAGTAATTGTTGTCGTTCAGCTAAAGGCATATTTTTCATATTTCCCGCTGCTTTTTTCGCAGCTTCTACTGCAAGTTTTAGTTCTTTGGGAGTAGCTGAAGGAACAGAACCAGCAATTTCACCATTGTAAGGATTAACTATTTGAAGTGACTTTCCACTTTCACTGTAAATGAATTTTCCTCCAATAAACAACTCCTTTTCAGGTTTCTCGTCACTTTCAAAATATTTTCTTTCAATTATCGGTAACTCGTTCAAAAGGTTCACTCTCCTATGTTAATAATCCATATTTCTTGGCAAACTCCATGTAGCCTTTTCTTTTAAGTCTTCCAAGACTTATTTTAAGCTCCCAGTAAGTATCAAAACCTGGTCTAGGATGATCATGAATTTCCTTCCATTTTTTATAGAAGTCTTGTGCAATAGGTCTACCATCTTGATCTCTAGCTGTATTTTTAATAATCCATTCTAATGCTTTCTCGCTGTAAAATAATATTGCATCTGGTTTTTCAGCTGGTCCTTCTTTAACTTTCGGTAACCCGTCTTCACCTTTAACAATATGCCATACAAGATCAGGTCTATCTAAGACACGGTACTCCCATGTAGCTCCAACTTGCAATATGTCCATGAAATCTTTACCAAAGCTGCTAAAGAAATCTTTAATTTCCTCCCAGCCAACCATCTCAGCACCTCCAATCATCGTAAAGCTATGCTAGCAGATGCTTAAAATTGTTTTCATAAAAATAAAAGAAAATACTTAGCTCTAATTAAGACCAAACGTTTTATTACCCTTTGGATTTTAAATACCATTAAAAAGGAAACATAGAGATCTGTTAGGTTGGGGGTTTCTTCTTGCTTATGGGAGAAAAAGTTGTTCTAAGAGGATTAGAACTACATGATGCTAAAGAACTACACAAATATGTTAATGATTGGGAAGTTAGACAATATTTAGGTATGTTTTATCCCTTTTCTGAAATCGAAGAGGAAGAATTTGTGAAAAATAGTTGGGAGAGAAGAAAGAACGGAACTGACTTCATTTTCGGAATTTGTGAAAAAGAAAGCGGACAGCTTATAGGTACTATTGGTTTACACAAGGTTGATTGGAAAAATAGAAATGCTGAACTTGGCATAGCTATTTGGAAAAAGGAATACTGGGGAAGGGGATATGGAACCGACGCCATAAAAACGCTTTTAAAATACGCATTCCACGAATTAAACCTTCATAGAGTTTATCTACGGGTTTACGACTTTAATAAGAGAGCCCTAAGATGCTATGAGAAAGCAGGATTCAAGAAAGAAGGTGTTATGAGAGAAGCATTCTGGAGAAACGGAGAATGGCATGACACTATATTGATGAGTATACTTCAAAATGAGTTTAAACAAGGATAAGTTGCACAGAACCTCCTAAATTTATATTTTAAATCCATAAACATCCTGTTTTGACTTAAATAAAATTTGTTTATTCGCCTATTTCTTTTGTTTAATGATTATTTCCCAATAAAAACGTAGAGTGTTTTTCTCCATTATTTTAAATTCCTTTAAGCGTATTATTTCAAATTTTGAAAATACTTGCCTAGTTTCTTCTTCGTTAAAATAGTGATGATATTGGAAATGTTGCGTCTCCGTTCCTAGTACTCGTTCAGGTTGCAGAAAAGTGTTCTTCTCAATTTCCTTGCCCTTACCGTAATGTTGATCATTTGTTGATAAAAGTGTAAACAAACCTACTCCATTTTCTTTCAAAATGCGATAGTTCTCATTAATGGTTTTCATTATTTTCTTTATTGGAGCATGATAGATGGTGTACATACAAATAAGAAAATCAAAAGAAAGGTTCTTGAATGGCTGAAATGCCATATCTCCCAGCACCAAATGCACAATTAACTTTTCTTCAAGCATCCATTTTTTAGCTATTTTTAAACCATGGGCGGAAACATCTAAACCGATAACATGATGGCCTTCTTTAGCAAGATATATGCAATGCCTACCGTTTCCACAACCAATATCTAAAACTCTACAGCATTTCCATGTCATAAAACTGTTTGTGAACTTTTTTACCCTTTCATCAACTTCTTCAAAAACTTTTCCTCTTTCACCATATATTTTTTCCCAGGCTGTAATTTTTCTCACCATTTGAAACCTTAAATCAACAGTATTAACTTTTGCTCAGCCATTTTTATGTTTTAGTGTAATTTTCTTTATTGTTCTTTTGTTTAATCTTTCTTCAACAACCTCGACACCTATGCCTGGCTTTTTAGGTACGGTGATTGTTCCATCTGGGTTTAATTCAAATGGAGGGTCGATTATATCTTCATGATAATATCTTTTGCTTGCAGATATGTCATTTGGTAATTTAAAGTTTGGAAGACTTGCTATTGCAATGTTTATAGCTCTACCTATACCTGTTTCAAGCATGCCACCGCACCAAACTGGAATATTATTTTCTTGACATAAATCATGAATTTCTTTTGCATTGAGTAGACCGCCAACTCTACCGACTTTGATATTAATTATTTTGCAGCTTCCAAGTTTAAGTGCAGCTCGTGCATCACTGACTGTTTTAATGCTTTCATCGAGGCAGATTGGTGTTTTTAATGTGCTTTGCAGTTTTGCATGGTCAACAAGGTCATCGTAACTTAGAGGTTGTTCAATCATAAGTAAATTAAACTCATCTAGCTTCTTAATGTGATGTGCATCATTTATTGTATATGCTGCGTTAGCATCAACCATTAAAGGTATATCTGAGTAGTGTTTTCTAACTTCTCGAAGAACCTCGATGTCCCAAGAAGGTTTAATTTTCAGCTTAATTCTCCTATATCCCTCGGATAAATAACTACCAATCACCTTTAGTAATTGTTGAATGTCTTTCTGTATTCCGATGCTTACACCGCTTTCAATTTTATCTTTTACTCCTCCCAGCAATTTTGATAATGATTTTCCTAGAGACTTTGCATATAGGTCCCAGAAAGCTTCTTCAAGAGATGCACGAGCCATATTGTGACCACGTACTCTACCTAAAAGTTTCATCAATTCACTTGGCTGACTAATTTCTTTACCTAGTATCATGGGAATCATAAATTTTTGTAGAATGATCCAAGCTGTTTCAATGGTTTCATAAGAATACCATGGACCATCCATAGCTACACATTCACCGTAACCTTCAAGCTCTTCGCTTACTATTTTTACGATAATTGTTTTTCTTTCTGTTTCACGTCCAAAACTTGTCTCAAACGGCGATACAAGTTTCATATTAATTAGTCTCAACTCTACTTCTTCAATAAACATAGGTTACTATCTCCATCAATTTCTTTCAATAAAATTATGGGAAATTTTCGTTTTCCAGACTGGTTTTTTGCTTAGTATGTAGAAGTTTCTTCTTTGACCGTCTATTTTCTCAGACAAAAAATCTATTGCAACATAACCTTTTCTGAAATAGGCTTCAAATAGTTCTCTTGTTTTCAATCTCCAGTCCCTTGCTAACTTCATATTCATAGTTTTTATTTTTTGAATGCTTTCAGGAATTTCAATTAATACTGTTTCTGAAGTTAAATCTGTGTTTATTTTTGTAATTTTTCTAAAGTTCGGTTTTATAGGTATTGTTTCATTGGCTATACTTGCATTTTCTGATAAAAGTTCTTCTATAGAATAGCTTGGGAAGTTTCCTTTTATTCGTTCTTCAACGTGTTTTGATTTTATCCACCATTCAACTAAAAGTCTGTCTGTTTCTAAGCCTATATTAAGTTCGTCTCTCATCTCTCCATAACAATTTCGAATGTATGTCCTGCTTATGACTCCTAATTTTCTAAAGTTTAAATTTGCATTTAGTCCTTCTAGAGGGTCAAAAGTCCATTTTATCAGGTTAAATCCTCTTTGTAATGCGCATTCCCTCTGTTTCAATTTTAAGAGGCGTCCTACGCCCTTGTTCTGTTTCTCTGGTATAACAGCATTCATATGAGAATGGAGATAAAATCTTTTACCGTCATGTCCGATGAAGCCAAAGCAAAACCCGATAAGGGACCCCTCTTTTTTGTTAAATGCACCAAGCACGATTCCTCCGGCTTTTGGAACTGTAACTAGGAGATGAAGGGGAACTATTTCTATATCTTTCATGCCCCATGCTTGTCTTTGAATCTCTTCACATCTAGCAAACTCTTCTATATTTTTTAGTTCTCTAATAACGACTTCCTCCACGTCTTCCACCATTCCTATTTTAAAAGATAGAGACATATAAAATTAATTAAAAATAAGTTGTAAATTTAACAAAATGCGAAAGACTTTTTGTTCATGTTTTAAAGTTCTTTTCTTGCGATCTAAATTATTGTTTTTATTCTTTTCAGCATTTTTTCATAAAATTCTTCAATAGTACCCTGGCATCGATCATATAATTCTTGGATATCTTTTCGCATCTTTATAAGATTATTAAAAACCGTGTCAATGTTGCTTAGAGCTTTGATTTCAAATTTAGTGTCTTTTAATAATAAATCAAAGTCTTTAGGTAACGATTCGATATTTTTCCTTGTCATGATAGCATCTTCGAGATCTTGCAGTAATTTTTTCCTTTCATGAAAAGCTTCTAATAAATCTTTAATTAGGTTTCCTTCTTCATTTACCACCACTTTGAGAAATACGTTAGCACGTTCTTGATCAATCTTTTCTTGCAAAAATTTTATTAAGTCTTTCATTTTTTCTTTCTTCTCCAATATTTTGCCAGTTATTTCAGCTATTCTTTCAGATTGCTTTATAATGTTCTCTAAAGCTTCAGAAATTTCTGGAAAGTCCAGTTCCTTAGCTTCTTCTAGAAGTGTTGAAATATCTGATTGTAAAACATATTTCTCTGATCGTGAAAAAAAATCATGAATATTGGAGAATTCCTTCATTTCCTCCTCGTAGATTTTTTGAAAATAGTTGGTTGGACGAGGTAGCAAGATTGTTTGTGAAACTGCTCTGAAAATATCTTTGTCAGTTATAATTCTTTGATTTGTATCAACGACGATAATGCATGTTCCCACTGGTTTTTTAAACAATTTTTTCATTTCATAGTAAATTGCCCAATATGAATATCCTTTATGATCAATGGGGCCGTAAATGCGGGCTTTTTCCCCTTTTAAGGCATATTTGCGAGTTAAGGCTTTAAACGATGTTTTTTCAGAAGAATGTTCTGACATATTAAACACTACCTGAGCATTAACAGTAAGAAACAGAATTTTAACTTAAATTTTTTGTAGTAAAGGACTTCACAAATATAATTAACGTTAAAATAATAAAATATACTAATGAGAACTTCTTTTCTCCTTCTTTTAGTGGTGCTAGTTTATGTGATTACACGGAGATTGTTGAGAACTTTTTTATTTATAAAAACTAAACGAAAACAACAGTGAAAAATGAGCTTTCTCTTTTGATTCTATTCTTTGATATTGAGTAGTTCTTTTATTTTTTTAACAGCATCCATGGCGTCGGCACCATATGCATCAGCCCCTATTCTTTTTGCCCATTCTTCGGTCACAGGGGCTCCTCCAACAATTACTTTAACTGTTCCTCTAAGTCCTGTTTCTTCTAGCTTTTTAATAACTTTTTCCTGGTTTAACATTGTTGTTGTCATGAGTGCTGAGAGACCTACGACATCTGGCTTAAGTTCTTTAACTTTTTCAATTAATTTATCAGTTGGTACATCCGCACCGAGGTCTATTACTTCAAATCCATTTGCCATTAGAACTGCTCCAACTAAGCTTTTACCGATGTCGTGTATATCTCCTTCAACTGTCGCCAGTAGAACTTTGCCGTAGCTTTTTATTTTTTCTTTTCTTTCTTTTATTTTTGGTTCTAATATTTTTAGTGCGGCTTTTCCTGCTTCTCCCGCCATTATGAGTTCCGGTAGGAATACTTTTCCTTCTTCGAACATTTTTCCTATTTCTTTAAGTGCTTGGGTTACCCCCTTCTCCATGATTTTCATCGGACTTAAACCCACTTTTAAGGCTTCGTTCACTGCCTCAACTGTTTTATCAGGGTTGTATTCAAGTATAGCGTCTCGTACTTTTTTTAGAATTTCTTTTACATCTCCACTCAAAATCAATTCCCTCCACGACCTTTAGAGAACACCATACGATAATATGTGCCATCACCTTTCATTATTTTAAGATATTATATCTATTATTATATTACATAGTTTCAATGAATCATTTCTTGCATATAAAGAGATGTATAAAAGTGTATGGAATAACGCAGTTCACCAATTTCTTAAACATTATTTATGATATGAATTTGGAGGAAAAATTATGAATAAATTTGGAAAGGATCAAGAAATATTTGCCATAGGTAATGTTAAGGTCGGCGGACAACCCGGGGAACTACCAACGGTGCTTATAGGCACTATATTTTATGAGGGACATAAAATTGTGAAGGACCCGATGAAAGGAGATTTTAATAAAGAGAAAGCTGAAGAATTGATTAAAAAGCAAGAAGAACTATCTGACCTTACAGGAAATCCTCACATGACAGATATTGTAGGATTATCCGAGAAGGCCATAATTAAATACATAGATTTTGTAGCCGACGTTACTGATGCTCCATTTCTCATTGATAGCGCAACTATGCAGGTAAAGATAGCTGCTTTAAAATACGTAACTGAGACAGGTCTACTTGGGAAAACAGTTTATAATTCTATATCTGTCTATGTTAAAGAAGAGGAATTGACAGTTATTAAGGAAAGCGGATTAGAAGCAGCAATAATATTGGCACATAATCCTAGAAATGTTTGGCCAGAGGGAAGAATTAAGCTTCTGAAAGGAGACGGAGAAGAAAAGGGACTTTTGGATAGAGCATTGAAGGAGGCAAATATTAGGAAGCCTTTGATAGATGTGAGTGTTTTAGATGTACCAAGCATCGGATTGACGGTGGAAGCTATTAAATTAGTTAAGAACACTTTTGGTTTACCTTCTGGAGCTGCTCCTCTCAACGCGGTTTTAGAGTGGAAAAGGGCGAATGACTATGGGAAAATTGCGAAAAAGGCTTGTGCAGCTGGTTCATTAATTACGGTGCAAATGGGAGGTGCAGACTTCATATTTTATGGACCGATCAAATACGCGGAGGTTGCTTTTCCAGCATGCGCAATGACTGATGCAATAATAGCATATAGAGCTATGAGACACGGAATTAGACCAAAAGTGAAAAGCCATCCACTCTACAAAATATTTTAACACTTCTAATCACTCCTATTTTAATTAAAAGCAAAAAGAAGGCGAAATGATTAAGTTAATCTTATAAATACATAGTTTTGACTTGAGGTTTAAGGTAGTTTGGTTACACCGTGTTTTTTCATGAACTCCATGGCCACATTGTCTAGCTCTTTTTCTACATCTGGTGGTAGAGGTTCTGGTTCATGCTCTTTAAGAATTTCATCTACTCTTTCCTTAGCTCTTTGTACTATGTCTTTTCTCCCTCTTTCAAGCCAGTCTCTTTCACTACGTGTATCTATAACGTTTGAAGGCATGTATTCCTCTATCCTAAACCATTTATTCGTGTGTTTTTGTGCCAAGAAATGTCCTCCCGGACCAACCTTTTCTATAACATCTAAAGCTAAAGTTTCTTCATTTACTTGGATACCTCTAATAAGCCTTAGAGCATAACCGCAGATTTCGTTGTCTATTACAAGTTTTTCGAAGCTTTGACAGTTTTCGAAACTTAGCATTCCTGGTCCAGCAATATTGTTTATGCCAGCTAATGCGCCTAGAACTAGACCTAGAGCCGCTTCCATGCCTGCTTGTGCATCTATAATTTTTGCGTCGCTGAGCCCTAAGTAGGCATGTGTTGGTAAATTATAGTATTTTCCTATTTGGGCATAGGCGCAGCACAGCATGATAGCTTCTATGGCTGCTAGACGTCCTGTTCCAGTTCTCATATCTACGATTGCCGGTGATCCACCGTAAATTATGGGTGCGCCTGGTTTTGTCATTTGTGACATAACTAGTCCACAGAGGAATTCTGCGTTAAATTGTACTAAAGATCCAGCTAGGGTAGCTGGACCTGTGGCTCCAACTTGTGGCATTGGTATTATTTCTGCTGGAATTTCAAATTTTGCGCAGTCGATTAGGTTTTGTGATGTTATTTCGCTCCATTTTAATGGTGGAGATGGGCAAACATCAAATATGGCCAGTGGTTTCTTTCTCAGTTCTTTTTCTCCACCGACAACTACTTCTAGCATTTTTTTCATATCGTATATTCCTTCTATGGTGAATGCTCCGGTGACTATGGTTTTTGTGGAGTTTTTCAATACTATGTAGAGTCTATATCTGTCTGCAACTATTTCTGGTACATCTGAAACAACCATGGCCGTACTTTGAGCATGAATATTCTCCATTGCATCAACGAGTTTTACAAATTCTCTGAAATCTTTGGATAAAGGTTTTCTTCTCTCTCCAGTTTCTCTATCAAGCATATAGAGAGCCGCGGAACCCGGATTGTAATACACCTTGTTCCTGGTTAGAAGCATGTCAAATTTTCTATTTCTACTATACATTTTAATTGAAGAAGGAGCTCTCTTTAGAGCTTCTTTCACCAAATATTCTGGGACATGGACAATTTTCTTATTTATGTCTATGTCGGCACCTAGCTCAGTAAAAAGTTTAAGCGCATTTTTATTGTCCACCATTATACCTACATCTTCTAAAATTCTGAGTGATGAGACATGTATGGTCTCTATTTCTTCTCTAGAAAGCAGTTCTAAAACCGGTCTATCATTTGAAAATATTTCAGACACAACAAATCCTCCAATCTTTGACTTAATTATTGAAAAACAATAAAACTTTGTTTTAATTTGTTCGTCCAAGCGATATTTTAATATTACCAATAGCGTATTTTCATACTACAAATGGTGAATACTAGAAATCGGTGAATTAAAGGTTGAATACTAAGTTATTTTGTTTAAATTTGTTGGATTTAAGAGAACTTCATTTCGGGCGGTGCGATTTCGTTGTCAAAGATTCGCATCGCTAAAGAAGAGGAATTAAGCAAAATTTTAGTTTTTGCTAAAAATTATAGGCCGGACATAGAGCTATCTTGGCTTTCAAAATGGGTTAACAAAATTGTTGTTGTCGAGAAAAATGGAAGGTTAATGGGTTCTGCTCTTTGTAGCTTTGAGGAGGAGACTTTTATTCATTTTATGAATGCTGAAGACTGGGATACTTTAGTTGAATTAGCAAAATATTTGTTAGATAATGCTTTCGAAACAGGGTCAACTAAAGTTAGGACTTTTATACCTGCTAATAGAATTGATTTACAAATGTCTCTCACTAAACTTGGTTTTGAGTATGAGGGTAGACTAAGAAAGTCTATGCTTAATGTCGATGGAAAGCTTATTGATGCCATCTCTATGTGTAAATGGACTCCAGATATACCTAAAATTCCAAAGCATGTATTTGAGCCACTAGGGTTTCACATAAGACCTTATAGAAGCGAAGATTACGGTAAAATTTTGGAATTATCTAGAGATGCGTTTCCTGGGGAAGATCCTTTTGAAGATGCTGAGCTTATTGAGGAAATTTCGAGAGATAATCCAGAATTAAATCTTATAGCTTTAGATAAAAACGGTAGAATTGTGGGTGGAATTTTTGCATGGGAATGGGCTCCTAAAAATGCTTGGATATATCTCTTAGCAGTACTTCATTCTGCTCAAGGACATCATGTGGGCACTCTTTTATTGAAGAAATTGGAGGAGAATGCAAGGCGTAAAGGTATTCTTAGACTTCAAGTTGATACTAATGTTAATAATTTTCCTGCAATATTATTTTATCTTAAAAATGGATTTGAATTTGAATATAGAGAAATAGCTGCATCAAAATTGAAAAGAAAAGACACAGATGATGCAGTATTCTCCAAAAGTATCTAAATTACTATTTTTTCATATTTTTATTAGGAAGAAAATTTTGTGCATGATTGAGGTTTATATGGCTTTTGTAAAGCTTAATGTACAATGTGTAAGTATATTTAACCAAAAAATTTAAAATGTTCGGGTAAAATTTTAAAGGAACAAAATCTCGGAGGTGTAAGAAATGGGAGGTGAATCTGTTTACAAGGAGAGTGGATGTGAAACACGAGGTGGAGGTGAAATCTTTCACATATGACTTAGAAAGTTTTTACCGAAATAATAGAGAAATTTTAAAGAATAAATTTGTGGAAGAAGTTTTTTGTTATTTGATTGAGAAGATAAGGAGATTGGAAGCATCTGTTTTTACTTTTGCTACTGCCAGACTAAATGAAAGACAAAAAGTGCTTTTGAAAGAGTTAGCAAAGATCGTGGATAATGGAAAAAGGTTAACATTGACTTCGATAGGTCGTATTCTTTCTTCTAAGTTAAAATTGTCAGAGTCTACCGTGAAATGGAATCTCCGCGAATTCAGAAACATGGGACTAATTATAGCAGGAAATGTAAATAGTAAAGGCACCTATGTGCGTCTGACCGATATTGGTCAAATTATAGCAAAAGGGCTGCTAAACGGTGACAGCGGAACAATCAATGCTAATTTTAATCTGAGAAATGATTCAGGTGAGGGAAATGGAAAGAATAGTTGTTGAGACAGAGGGTTACATACTCGTAGTAACCACGATCGGTGCGGAACATGAAGTTGCGGAGAGATTGAAAAGGATACGGGGAGTTGATGATGTCAGAATTATTCATGGTTCTTGGGATCTTATAGTGAAGGTTAAAGTGAACGACTTTAGGGAAATTGGTGCTTTGATTTCTAAGATAAGGAAAATCCCCGAGGTAGAGTATACTGAGACTCTAATTTGCACCTAATATTTTCATAAATCTCTCTTCTCTTTTAATTTTATTATTTGACGTTCTAGAAGTAAGTGTCTGCATTGTTGGATAAAGATAGTTAAATGTAATTTCTCAATTTAGCTTTACATTGCTTAAATGTTGTAAAAACTTTATACGATGTCCTATTAACACAATGGACATCGAGAATAGATGTGTTAAATATTTATTTTGAAACTGATTATTAAGTGGATGGTGAATTCAAATGAACGACAATGACAGAAACTGGTTGGTAAGTCTTCCAAAAGAGAAACTGGTAGATTTGCTTTTTTTGCAAATTAGAAACATTTGGAGAGTTGACGGTCTCTATTTCTTGGGTATAGAGGAGAAATTTGGTACCGAAGCAGCTACTACTATAGATAGGAATTGTTGGAGCATTTTAGCAAAATTAGAAGCTAGAGCTTTAAAAGAACTGCTTGAACTAAAAGACAACAGCTTAGAATCTTTTATGGTAGCATTAAGAGCTACAAGTTGGGCCTTATATCAAGAAACAAAAGAATGGAAAGTTGAATCGGATAAGGCAGTGTTTAAAGTAGTTAGTTGCCGGACCCAAAAGGCAAGAATAAGAAAAGGCTTAGGTGAATTTCCATGTAAGCAAGTTAGGTGGTCTTACTTAAAAGAGTTTGCCAAAGAATTTAACCCGGAAATAGAAGTGAAATGTGTTGTTTGTCCTCCAGATGAACATGAGGAAGACAGATGGTGTGAATGGGAGTTCGTATTGAAGTCTATCGGATCGAAGAAAGAATAATAGTACGTTTTACTATGAATTGGACATTTTCATTAATTCAACATTTTAAACAGTTTTTCTATTAAAATTTGCTTATACGTAAGTGCATTACCAAGAGTTTAGGTAGATAAATCTTTAAATGCAATTGCGAGCTTAGTATGATATATATCATCGACAAATCTAAATCTGTTAAATTGCCAAATTAGTTTACGTTAAGTGGGAAAGTTGACAATAGTTTATGGTGACGTCGATTTCCAAGTAGTAGATTTAGTTAGTCAAAGTTTAATTTGAAAAGCTATATGACTAAAATTGGTATTTGGATGTGATAGATATGAAGGGATGGAACGGCAAAATATTAAGAATAGATCTTTCTGCAAATAAAGTTACAGTACAGGAATATGATGAGAAACTTGCCTTAGATTTCATTGGTGGAAGAGGTTTCGCTATAAAGATTCTATGGGACGAGTTAGAACCTGGTGTTGATCCATTATCTCCTAAAAATAAGCTCGTAGTTGCAGCAGGTCCCTTAACAGGTCTACCTTTACCTAGCAGCGGTAAACTTGTAGTTGCAGCAAAAAGCCCATTAACAGGAGG
>Ga0209426_1001480_pt1 | contig 14014 bp, 18 predicted proteins | sample Deesub1362B_J571_FD_187697 | JGI IMG/M metagenome (GOLD analysis project Ga0209426, IMG submission 187697) | Deep oceanic, basalt-hosted subsurface ecosystem from Juan de Fuca Ridge flank, Pacific Ocean, CORK Borehole 1362B_J2.571 (SPAdes)... ...
TTATTGAGAGATTGAGAAGGAGAAGACTTTAGCCTGAAGCACATTCAGGGAGTTAATTGTTTCCGGATTTAGGTAGTCTCAATTGAGTTTTGTTGAGATAAGTGAGGGTTATGATGGGGAGACCCTATAAATAATTGAACATCAATTCATTTTCTTTTATGGTGACGGCAGGTATAGCAGAAAACGACCTTACTAAAATACTGGAAGAATTCAGCATCTTCGAAAGGAATAAGGTTTCTTTGGAGGTTAAGCTTAGCAATAACGATGTACTTGCTTTCTTCGAGCTTTAGGAGGATAGTACTACTTCCTAACGTTGGAAAATCTACTGTTCACTACTGGATAGAGAAATTCAAGGATGTTCTCGAATTTAAGAAAGAGAAAGTCAAAAAGCTTGCAATAGCAAGGATTGCCGTTGATGGAACCATTCTGAAGTATAACAGAAAGAAATGCTTCCTTTTCGCAGCTTATTCTCACAGTGTTCCAGAACTTCTTTGATGAAGGACTTCGTAGTTAGATAATTCCTCACTGTATAAACTCTCATCAGAATTAACTCATTTCTCTCAACATCGCTGCGAATAAACATAGTACTTCTTTTTCCTTACCTTAACAACTGTTTCATCTATTGCTATAAGGTTTCTTCTTTTCTTTTCTGTTGTAATTAGTAGTTTCTCTTCGAACTTCTTTATCTTTCATACTGATGTTTTAGATACTGGATGAAGTTCAGATAGTACTTCTGGCAGTTCTTCTTACTGAAGATGTTTGGATGTATGTTACTATACCAAGTATTTTGATTTCAAGAGGTACTTTGTTTCTCTCAAAGACTTTTAATTCTTCTACAATTTCCTTTACTTTTAGCATAATAACGTATAATTTTTCGTATTTATAGTGTTATCTAATGTGGACACGTCTGCAACACCAAATAAGAAAAGAGCGATGATTAAAGGAATTTCGACTGCTGCATGTCCTGCGGAGATAACAAATCCAGAAAACATATTCTTTCTTCCCTCAGAGACTGCTGCAGCAAACAATGGTCCTGGAGCCATAACTCCACTGAGTGAGATTAGCATGACAGTACCAAGGAAGACATACTCCATGGCAGCACCTGATTTGATTTTGTATAAAATACTTCTCAGGATTAAGAATACCGCAAAAATTAAGTCAATTATAATAACCTGGCATTATGCAAAAATGGAAGAAATGGAAGCACATCACAAAACTTGATCCCGATAGAGAGAATCCACCAGAGCTTATCAAAGCTGTTGCGGAAAGTGGAACTGATGCTGTGATGATTTCCGGAACTCAGGATGTCACATATGAGAAAGCTCAGTCTCTTTTCAAAGCTGTGCAGGATCACGGAATCCCCACGGTTCTGGAACCATCAGACCCATCTGGCGTCTTTTATGATGCCGACTACCTGTTCGTCCCAACAGTTCTCAATGCAATGGATGGGGAGTGGATAACAGGTAAACATTCAAAATGGGCTGAACTTAATTATAACAGGATTGAAGAATTTAAGAAAAAACTTGAAGAGGTTATTTTTGAAGGATACATCGTTCTTAATCCGAAGTCAGCTGTTGGAGTTGTAACCAAAGCTAAATGTGATCTAACGCCCGAACAGGCAGCAAGCTACGCAGTCGTTGGAGAGTTCATATACAGACTCCCTGTAATTTATATTGAATATAGTGGGATGTTTGGTAATCCTGATGTTGTAAAAGCAGTAAAAGAAGTTCTGGAAAATTCTGTTCTTATTTATGGAGGCGGTATTGACAGCAAAGAGGCATCGGGGACTATGCTTGATTATGCGGATATAATTGTCGTTGGAAACGTAATTTACGAGAAAGGTATTGATGCTTTTCTCGAAACAGTTCCGTGATTGAATGAATGTTAAAGCTTTATGGGAACTTCTAAGGCTTGAACATGGCCTGATGTACGGATTTGGAGTTGTAATTGGAGTTGTAATTTCAGCTGGACTTGATTTTTCTCTGAAAGATATGTTTTTAGGGGTTTTGACAGCTATTTTTCTTCAAGCCTCAGCATTCGCATTGAATGACTATTTCGATTATGAAGTTGATCTGGCAAATAAAAGGTTTGACAGGCCACTTGTAAGAGGGGATTTAAGTAAAGGTACAGCTTTCATTCTCTTTGCACTTCTTGCACCATTTGGATTTTTAACAGCTTATATGATCTCCCTGGAGGCTTTTTTGCTGGCTTTTGTCATAACAATTGCCGGTTTTATGTACGATATAAAGCTGAAAGAGTTCGGGTTCAGCGGAAACGTCTATATCGCCTTTTCAATGGCAGCTCCTTTCATTTTTGGTAGTGTTGTGGCAAAAAATACAGTTGTCCCATCTGCAGCTTTGCTCTCTCTTCTTGCTTTCTTTTCGGGAATTGGTAGGGAAGTTATGAAAGGAATAGAGGATGTAGAGGGCGATGCAATCAGGGATGTGAAAACTATAGCCAGAGTAAGAGGTGTAAAGGCTGCAGCAAGATTTTCTGCTATACTGTTTCTTTTTAGCGTTTTCCTGAGTATTCTACCACCTTTATCACTTGCTGAATACTTTATGGACATAAAATATATTTTTTTGGTTGCCGTAACAGATTTACTGCTACTGCTGGTGTCATTTAATCTACTGAAGGGTAGATTTGGAAAAAATTACATCAGAAAATACCGCAAACAAACTCTTCTTGCAATGGCTTTCGGGCTTGCTGGTTTTTTTGCCGGTGTATTTTGAAGTTAAAGGCAAAACATTTTATAAACAACTCAGCAATTGCGTAGCGATGAAACATGTAACTGTCTTTGACACCACATTGAGGGATGGTGAACAGACACCAGGAATCTCCTTTCCCCTGAATTACAAGATTCAGATTGCAAGGCAGCTCGACAAGCTTGGAGTGGATATTATAGAAGCTGGTTTTCCTATGGCTTCAAAAGGTGAATTTGATGCGGTCAAAACAATAGCGAATCTTGGTCTGGATTCAAAGATTTGTGGATTGTCAAGAATTGTAAGAAGTGATATTGATTCTGCTCTCGATTCTGAAGTCGATATGGTTCATATTTTTATCTCAACATCCAGAATCCAGATTGAACACACAATAAAGAAGAGCAGGGATGAGATTATCCAGATGGCAGTGGATGCAGTTGAGTATATCAAAGACAATGGCAGGCTATGTATGTTTTCCGCCATGGACGCTACGAGGACAGAGATGGAGTATCTGATCAAAATCAATAAGGCAGTTGAGAATGCAGGTGTTGATATAATAAACGTTCCTGATACCGTGGGAGTGATAACCCCCTTCAAATTTTATGAAATAATAAAAGAACTGAGGGGCGAGTTGAAAATCCCCATAGATGTTCACTGCCACAATGATTTAGGGCTGGCAGTGTCAAATACTCATGCTGCTGTCCTTGCTGGAGCAGATGAGGTGCAGGTAACGATAAATGGGATTGGAGAGAGGGCAGGAAATGCCTCTCTCGCTGAAGTTGTGATGATTCTGCACAGTATTGAAGGCATAAAAACAAATATCAGAACAGAATATCTTGTTGAGACCTCAAAGCTAATAGAGAGGATGACCGGCATCAAAATCCCGCCAAATACACCCATCGTTGGTGATAATGCGTTCTCTCACGAATCTGGAATACATGCTCACGGTGTCATCAAAGAATCTGCAACTTTTGAACCCGGGATAATAACGCCTGAGATGGTGGGTCACAGGAGAAGAATTGTTATAGGAAAGCATGCAGGAAGACACCAAATCAAAAAGATACTTGAAGATGCGGGATACAGTGTTGACGAGGAACAATTATCAACAATTGTCGAGAAAATCAAGGATCTTGGAGATAAGGGTAAAAAAGTTACGGATCTGGATCTTTTCACAATTGCTGAAATACTGCTTGGTGAGCTGAAAAAGGAAGAAAAATCAATCAACGTCAATGAGGTTACAGTACTTACAGGCAATAAAATAACTCCAACTGCTGTAATCAATGCGGATATATCAGGAAGCAGGAAGGTAAAGTCTGCGATAGGAGTTGGACCGGTTGATGCTGCACTCAACGCAGTGACAGGACTTGTAGGTAAGGATGTCAGGATAACAGAGTTCCGGATGGATGCGATAACTGGAGGAAGTGATGCCCTTGCTGAGGTGTACGTGACAGTGGAAGATGATGTTGGAGATACCTTCACAGCCCGCTCTGCCGGTCCAGACATCATAATGACATCAATCGATGCGGTTATAAGGGCGGTGAATCACATCATACACAGAAGGAAAAAAAATTCCCAATAAACTTTTTAAACTTATATTCTTTTTAAGAAATTACCCAGAGGGGAGGTAAAGGAGGAAGAGTGGTTAAAATGGCTATACGAAAAAAACTGAGTTTTTCTAAACTTCAGAAAATCAGAACTTACCTTTCTTCAAAGAAGGAAGCTGACTCTCGAAAAATGGGTCTTCTTGTTGATGGACCCAACATGCTGAGAAAGGAGTTTAATATAAATTTGTTTGAGATAAGAGATATTTTATCAGATTACGGAGATATCAAGGTTGCGAAGGTTTTTCTGAATCAGTATGCAGGTGAGAAGCTTGTTGAAGCAATAGAAAATCAGGGTTTCGAACCGATAATCACTTCCGGGGATGTGGACGTCAGGATGGCCGTTGAAGCCATGGAGATGATTTACAATGATGCGATTGATGCTATAGCTCTCGTTACAAGAGATGCTGATTTTAAGGCAGTTCTCAACAAGGCAATGGAGGTTGGAAAGGAAACAATCATAATAGGGGCTGAACCCGGATTCTCTGCCGCTCTAAAAAATTGTGCTGATATTGCAATTATTCTGAATGACGAAGATTTTGAAGAAGACCATCGTGAAGATTCATGTAACCTGTTCAGTTACGGAGATTGACAGGCATTCCTCATAAAGTCTGATGTGCTCTTTTGCAACCTTTTCCCATGAGGTTTCTGCTGCATAACTTAACAGATCGTGGGAAAGCCTTGCAGACAAATCCGGGTTAAATACAATCTCCCTTATCGCATGCTTCAGTGAATCGACATCGATGTCTATTCTGTAGAAGCTTCCATCAGGGAACTCGTTGAAGTTTGTGACGTCAGATGCAATCACTGGTTTGAATGCAACCGTGTGCATGATGCCCGAAGCACACACTCTTGGATAATTATCGTTCTCGAGAGTTACTATCACATCACAGGCATTCAGGTAATACACAAGTTTTTCATCCGGGATAAATCTTTTGACAAATTTCACATAATTCTCAAGACCAAGCTGCCTGACAGCTTTCACGCATTCATCGTGGTAAATCTGGCAGCTGGTTGTCTTTTGAGGGTGGATGTCTCCGACATGGATGTAGTACAGTGGTATTTCGTGTCTCAGCTCAGCAACAGCCATAATTATCTTATCTATGTTTTTTCTCCTCTCGAAGAATGCATGAGAAAGTATTATTTTTCTGTCAATGGGCAATCCAAGTTTTTTCCTCGCCTGTTCTGCTGGAATGTGCGGAACTACAAGGGTGCCGTGTGGTATTACTCTCACAGTTCTTCCGCTAACCCCCTCCATTAAAAGATAGTCCCTTGCAGACTCTTTGTGTACAATGAAAAAATCTGCGCAGTCATGCAAATCAAATCCGTTGCTGATATTCACTGTGTGTAGCGTCATTACTGTCCTTCCGCTGAAGGCTTTTCGAACCCTTAGAAGCATCTCTTTTAAATCTCTGAAAATTCCGTATTCGTGCTGTATGTGGATTACATCTGGATTATATGATTTCAGAGTCTCTTCCAGTCTTCTATCATTGTTTTCTCTATTGAAACATCTGACATATTCTATCTCCGAATTGAATTCAGGCTGGCTATTCCCAACAACATCTTCTGCAAATACTTTGACCTCATGTTTCTTGGAAAGTTCCCGGGCAAGATGGTCTGTATAGGTTGCAATTCCACATTTTACACCGTATGTGCTTATTAAGGCAATTCTCATCTTCGCCCACCCCCTGTTTCTTCTTAGGAATGAGTTCAGATAAGATATGTTAGTTTAGAATAACGTATTATAGCTGCACCTCAGGATATATAAGATTTATCCAGTAGGAAAAATTAATTTATCTGTTTTAAGATTGAATTAAAAATGAGTATATTCCTGTTCGAATACGGAACATGCACTGGAGACATACCCGATAATATTGCTGTTGAAGGACTTGCAATGTTCAAGACTCTTTATGACAAATTCAATGCGATAGCAGAAATCAATTCTTTTGTCAATCCAGAGCTTAAGGAACACTTCAATTTACCTGTGACGGACAGCTGGATTGATGATTTTAAAACCAGCACTCATAGCTCGGATTACTCGTTGATTATCGCTCCAGAAGAAGATAACCTGCTTTTCGAGCTCATACGCTATGTTGAGGAGGAAACAGAAAATCTCGGTAGTTCATCTGAGGCAGTGTATCTGACATCGGATAAATGGTTAACGTATCTTAAACTGAAAAGTAGAGTAAACGTTCCAGAATCATCTTTAAAACAAATTGAAGGGTATTATTTGGTAAAACCCCGGTTTTCGTGTGGTGGTAATGGAATACGTATCAGTAATTCAGAAGAAATCCCTGCAGGATGGATGGCTCAGGAATATGTCAGAGGCATTGACATGAGTGTAAGTTTGCTGGTTGGAGATGAAATAAACGTCCTGAGTGTTAACAGGCAGATTCTGGATGATTTTAAATTTCGTGGGTCAGTCGTTCCTTTTTATTCTGAGGAAGTTGTGGAGGAGGCGATAAAGGCTGTAGAGTCTATAAACGGTCTTTTTGGATATGTAGGGGTTGATATGGTTCTGGGTGATGTGCCGTATGTAATTGAAGTCAATCCGAGAATAACAACTCCTGCAATACTTTTTGAGGAAGTATATGGGATGAATATAGCCGAGGTATTAATCAGGAATCATGAGGGAAAGGAAATACATGCTTTCAAGCCTAAAAAATCTCTCACAATTCAGAAAATTGAGGGGGTTGTTGAGGGAGCGATTGCTTCCTGTAGAGGATACTCTATCCTGAAAACAGATAATGTTTAAAAATAGCGGAAAAGAACTAAATACAAACACTCAATGTGATTTCATGCCAGAAGTCAGTGTTGTTCTACCAGCCTACAATGAAGCACGCAGAATTGAGAGTACTGTTAAGGAAGTGCTCAAATTCCTCAATGACACCGATTATGCGTATGAAATCATAATTGCCGAAGATGGGTCAAGTGATGGCACTGACAGGGTTGCTTCAGACCTTGCAAATAAAAATGAGAAAATCAAACATCTGCACTCGAAAGAGAGGCTGGGTAGAGGAAGAGCATTGACAAATGCAATCCTTAAGGCAGAAGGCAGCGTTGTGATTTACCTTGACACAGATTTATCCACAGACATGAAACACCTGAAAGAATTGATTGATTCGATTGCAGTTGAAGGATACGACTTTGCGACAGGTTCGAGATTGATGGAAGAGAGTATCAGAGACAGACCCTTTAAGCGGGATTTTGCATCAAGGGCTTTTAACTTTCTCGTGAGAAAATTTCTGGGTTCAAAGCTGCACGACCACCAGTGCGGGTTCAAGGCATTCCGGAGGAATTCATTTATTGAATTATCGGATAAAATAAAGGACAATCACTGGTTCTGGGATACTGAACTGCTGATTCTTGCCCAGCGAATGGGTTACAGCGTGAAGGAATTTCCTGTTGAATGGAGGCAGAGCAGTGAAACGAAGGTGAGATTCACAAAAGATGTTCTGTACATGTTCTCTCAGATTCTCAGAATGTGGGGTGATGAAGTAAAAACCAGCAGAAAATTTTTTATTACTTCAATTCTTCTTGCTTTCGCAATTATTGCCTCGCTGATAATGTATGTTGGAGCTGAAAGCGTAATTGCAAGACTCTCAACTGCAAAACTGTCTCTGATAGGTTTTGCTGCATTCATATACTCCCTATCATATGCAATCAGAGGTGAAAGATACCGTTACATAATATCGAAACTAGGTTACAGAACCTCATCTATTTTTTCATCTGAGAGTGTGGCAATAAGCCAGACTGTGAATGTTATAACGCCAGTGAGAGTCGGTGATTTTGCAAGAGCTTACCTTTTCAAGATGAAAGATGTTCCATTTACTACTTCATTCAGTGGTCTTGCTGTTGAGAGGGTGTTTGACGTGCTTGCTGTTGTCATTTTCTCCTTCTATGGAATAATTGCATTGAGCAATACACAGTATGCATCATACTCATTCTATGCCATAATTTTGATTGCGGGAATAGTTGCCATTGCTGTAATTCTTTCAAGAATGGAGAACATTCTGGGGAAGATAATGCGAGACTTTAAGGACTTGATAAAGACAAGAGCTTCAGTGACAATTCTGATAACTTCATTGCTTGTATGGACCTCTGACATTCTCGTTACTCATTTCATAATGCTGTCATTTGGAGTCAGCTTACTGCCACTTGTTGTTCTTGCAGTAAGCATAGCAAACATCTCGAAGATGGTGCCGCTCACACCCGGCGGAATCGGAACGTACGAGGTGGTGATGACAGGGATTCTTGCTCTCAGCGTTGACAGAGACCTCGCACTGACAACATCACTTATAGACCATGCACTGAAGAATATTATCACATTACTCCTGGGTGTAGTTGCTTTAACATCTCTGAACGTCAGACTAAAGGATTTGAGGAAATGAAGTGAATATGTCAGCATTACCTCTCTATATCCTGCTATCGGTTCTATTTTCACAGATTTTTCCCCAGTTCAGGTACTATCAGGCAAAATTTCTCGCTTTCCTGATTTTATGTCTTGTATCGTTTGTATTTTCCTTCTTTTTTCCATTCAAATATGTTTTTTACACATCTCTTACCCTTTTTACAGTTTTGAGCATTTTTATTATCCTAAAAAGGAAGAGAATTGACGTTGACGGGAAAGCCGAGCTTGTCTTCCTCACATCTTTCACCTATTTTCTCTTCTTACGTTTTCTCATTCCCGACATATTCGGAGCGGAGAAGTTGATGGACATTGCTTTTCTGAATTCAGTACTTAAGGCAGAAATTTTTCCTCCAGCAGACCCATTTCTTGCTGGAGGCAACCTCAATTTCTACTACTACTTCGGATATGTTATTGGTGCTGCGATTACACTGATGTCTTTCGTTGAAGCAGAAATTGGCTACAATATTGCAATCGCCTCAATATCTGCCTATGCGACAATGCTTGTGTATGGATTTTTGAGGGATTTAGTGGGCGATAGGGCGATATTTGGCACAGTTTTTGTTCTATTTTCGGGCAATATGTATGCTGCATATGAGTTTTTTAAAGCCCTTCTCATCTTAGAACTACCCGATTTCCTGTTTTACTGGAATCCGACGCGGGTAATAGAAGGGACAATAAACGAGTTCCCTTACTTCAGCTTCATCCATGCTGATTTTCACGCTCACGTTGTTGCGATTCCGGTTAAGATACTGTTCATTGCAATACTTTATGAATATTACAGAGGAAAGAGATTTGCTGGCATAACACTCATACCTCTGGTCTTTATTCTGTTCATAACCAATTCGTGGGATGCGCCGATTTCAATGCTCCTGATTGCTGCTGTCATCATTATTAAATGGGTTGGAAAAGACGTCAGAAACAGAATGAACGAAATTGGATTTGATTTTTTTATTCTCTCCACTTCTGCCTTATTAATAGCCCTATTTTCGACCACGATGGATTTACAGGCAGCGCAGATAAGTTTTCCTGAGGATAAATCCGATTTAATACAGTTTCTCATGTTTTTCTCAATTCAACTTGCTTTTGCTTATTTTTACTTTAAAGAAGAACTCAGAACACAGTTCTTTGGACTTGCCATCTTTTCCGGAATTGTTGCCTCAATTTTCATTCCAATAGCAATTGCGATTGTTCCCCTAATGCTCCTGTCTGCAAAAAAAGCTTTGAAAAAGGATTTTCTGGCAATTTTAACACTTTCTGCCACTTTTCTGATATTTGTCCCGGAAATTGTGGTTATTGATACAAGACTGAATACAGTATTCAAGTTCTATCTTGCTTCGTGGCTAATGCTAACGATTCCCGGTGCCATGGTTCTTTCGAAGGCAATTGAAGAAAAAGAGAAAGCTCTGAACATCATTTTGATAGGTTTATTCATCCTTACTCTTGTCTATCCAGCAATTGCTACTCCTCTCAGATATCACAGAGCGGAATTTACACTCAATGGCATGGAATTTGTCAGAGACTGGAGTGAGGGAGATTATGAGGCAATCAGGTGGTTGAAGGATAGAGATGGAATAATAGTGGAAGAAGCGTTAAAATGCTACAATTATGGTGGCAGATTTGCAGCATTCACAGGCAATCCCACAATTATAGCGTGGCCCGGTCACGAGGTACAGTGGAGGGGAAACGGTGAAAAGCTTGGAGAAAGGATGGGTGAGGTCAGAACAATTTATTCATCCAAAAACTGCTATCAGATTCTGGATTTGCTGAAAAAATACAACGTGAGCTACGTAATTGTCGGGTATCAGGAAAAGAGGATTTACAACGTTGATGCGGAAAAATTTGAGAGATGCGGGTTGAGGGAAGTATTTGTTCATAGCAATACGCATATACTCAGGACAGAGTAAGTTAAAAACTGAGTAATGCAGTTAAAATTATAAGTTGTTCTAAGAATAAATTTCATGGACATACCTCTCAGTCTAATACCAATTGTGTCTTTCATAATCGGATTTTTGTGTTCTCAGGCAGGAGTTTCGGGTGCTTTCCTGCTCCTCCCATTCCAGCTCAGCATTCTTGGGTTTGTTAACCCTTCTGTGAACGCCACAAACTTCCTTTACAACATCATAGCAATTCCGAGTGGTGTTTACAGATACTGGAGAGAGAAAAGGATGATATGGGTTCTTGCATTGATAATCATTGCCGGCTACATACCCGGAATTTATCTCGGTTCTCTGCTGAGAATAACGTATCTTCTTGAACCGAAAACATTCAAGCTTTTTATTGGCTTTGTTCTGCTTTACATTGGATTCAGGCTGTTAAGGTCTGCAATAAAGCCTGAAAAAAGAGTAAAAAGATTTGATGAGAAGGTCAAGGAGCACAGAGGTGTAAAAGGAGTTGTAAAGGTTGAAAGAATCAGTGTTAACAGAGTAGTCTTTGACTTCTGGGGTGAAAAATCTTCTTTTTCCCCTCTTCTCATGTTTCTCACAGCTCTTGTGATTGGGGTAATTGGCGGTGCATATGGTGTTGGAGGCGGAGCGTTAATGTCTCCCTTGCTTGTCGCATTTTTTCATCTTCCCATTCACACAGTAGCTGGAGCAAACCTTCTCGGAACATTTGTAGCCTCAGTCATCGGAATCGGAAGTTTTACTGTACTTGGCTATCCCCCGGACTTGAAAATTGGGCTTCTACTCGGTTCAGGCGGTCTTGCCGGGATTTATGCAGGTGCGAGATTTCAGAGATATGTTCCAGAGGTAAAGATAAGGTTTATGCTCAGCATACTTATACTGCTGCTCTCTGCAAGGTATATAATCCAGTTCTGGTGGTAGAAATTGCAGAAGTCTTGCAGAGGCATTTTAAAAATCTCTGAGTTATTACAATATGGCTGTTTACAGGTTAATCCAGATCCTCAGGAAACGCACCTTCGAACGTTTTCTCAGCGTAACAAGCAGTTAGCAACCTTCTTCATCGTAACTGATTGCCTCCTCCGGACAGCTTACAATAGCCTCTTCAACACATTCACTGTGTTTTTTACAGTCACCGATGACATGTGCTTTTTCATCATCTCCAATCTCAAACACTTCAGGACAGACTTCCTCGCACGTTCCGCATCCTTCACACCTATCCAGGTCTATCTTTACTCCCATAAAACACCACCTCCTTTTTTAAAGGAGTCAGGGCAGTTCTCTGACTGGAGGTATGTAAGCTTAGAAAAATACCACCCTGACTTTAACGATGTTAATACTTTAAGTTATATAAATTTTTCTCCAAATACTTATTATTGATTTACAATTTAATCTCAAAATATTTATTTTATTAATATTTACATCTTTGAATAAGTGTAAGTAAACCCTGCATTAGCCTAATTATCCAAAAGCTGATTTTATCAAACTTCCTGCATAATGTGATGCTACAATCACCACCAAGCCGATCAAAATATGCTCTGCAATCACAATATACGGGTTAACGTTCTTACTCCTTGCAATATGGTAGCTGAACACTCCGAGTAGAGATAATCCCCATATAATGCTTACAATAACTGAAGTGGATAAATCAAGCATAATAACCGGAATAATGAATGTGATTGCGGTAATGAACTTAAACAGGAATGTTGAGACGGTGGATTCCCAGATTTCCTTCTCGCTGTGTTTGTTTTCAGCCTCTTCTGAAATATGGATGCCGAGCGCATCCGAAAAAGCATCAGCTATAGCTATGGTGAGAATACCACCGATAACAGCAAGCTTTGAATTTGTGCCTGAGGTTAAACCAACCATCAAACCGAGAGTTGTTATTATACCGGAAGTTAATCCGAAGCTGAACCCCGTTTTGATTGAATCTCTCATTAAAACAGTTCTATACTCAATTTAAATAAATTTTTTCAATTTGACAGATTCTGAGATGCCCTTTTCTCTTGCCAGAATTTCAGCCAGTTCATGGGCAATTATGCCGGTTGTAATCTCGTCATCAATTCTGAGAACATGTGAACAGGAGATGGTTTCAGAAGGGATACTTTATCTTTAACTTCTGCGAAATCTTCCAGCACCTTCAAAAACAGTTCCAGAAGTATTTCATTTTTACGGAAGATTTAACCCTGCGTCAGTTCCTTCTCAAGTATTTCAAGCTTTTTTCTGTATTTTTTTGTGATATATCCTGAAAAGAATCTCGATACCGCGTTTTTATTCTCGCATAGCAGTTCCTCGATTGTAACCATGTCGTCAAGCAGGTCAATGTAGTCATAGCGGGAGCCGAAGACATTATCAATTATTTCCAGAGCTTTCTGTCTGCTATCAATCTTTCTGAGATTCTCTTTTTCTGCAATTTCTCTCAACTTCAGCATTGCCATTGAGTTCCTGATTGTGAGCTCCACCATCCTTTTACCAAGTTCTCCATACTTCTTTTCAGCATTTGATTTCATTGCTTCAAGGACTGCTCTGTCAGTGCTGATTTTCTCAAATGCCTGAATTAAATCAGATATTTCTTTTACAGAATAGCCCAGATAACCTTCAACAGTTTTTTTTACTTTCTTCTCACCCCTTCTGCTCTTAACGAGAAGGTCGTTCACAGCCTGAACTACGGGGTCTTTGGGCGACATAAAAAATTAAGGGAATATTGAGGGGGGTGCATACCTATGCCCGCCGTCAACAATCTCAATATTAACTTTGTTTTTGATATAGTTCATCAATTCATCCTTATGCCTGCAAAAAGCTGAGATACATGTCCCGGTGTGAATTACATCTGCAGTCTCTCCGAGTGCAGCGAGCACACCCTTCAAAGAAGCAAGTTGTAGTGGTGCTCTCTCGCCATGGCATTCTCCGCATTCAACAATGCCAACAATGGAGGCATCCTCACCCCTGTATCTCTCAAATTCTCCCTCTCTTTTCATTAAGGCAACAAGACACCTTGCATCCGCAGGGCAGATATTCTGCTGCCTTACTCTCTTGCACGCAACAAGAGCTATCTTTTTTGTCATGATGAATGATAACGAAGAAAATTAATAAGACTTTCGAGTTTGAGTTCAATTGCTTGAAGATGTCATGAGAGGTAAATATGGGAGGGCATATACTTCTGATTATATCTTCGATGAGGCTGTAACGTTTTCGCTGCTAAAGACAAAAGATGTAAAGAGAGCATTGAATGTTGGAAGATTAATTTTGGGAGATAAAGAATTTCCAAGGTTTATTAGGGTGCTTACAAAATTACCAACAAAATACCAATTCTAACATCTCAATACTCTAAATAACAAACCCATATAACTCCCTACAAAAAGATACATAGCCAAATACGTTTCTACAGGGAACAAACCTGAA
>Ga0209426_1001482_pt1 | contig 13987 bp, 12 predicted proteins | sample Deesub1362B_J571_FD_187697 | JGI IMG/M metagenome (GOLD analysis project Ga0209426, IMG submission 187697) | Deep oceanic, basalt-hosted subsurface ecosystem from Juan de Fuca Ridge flank, Pacific Ocean, CORK Borehole 1362B_J2.571 (SPAdes)... ...
GCGAATTGCGGATTGGAGGGCGGTCCAGGCGGCCTGCTGATCCGGCGTGAGAGGAAGGGGGCGGGTGGGGAGGAAGACCTTCCCCTCCAGCGGGTCCCGCCACACTTCCTCCGCCTCCAGGACGATCAACCCGCGCTCCTCCAGTTTGTCCAGGTGGTACCGACTGCAGCCGGTGTGGGCGTAGACCCAGTCGACCTCCATCGGCCTCCCTTCAGCCCGAAGGAGGCTCAGGATCGTCTCGTAGACAGGGCTGCGCAGCCCCTTGAGGGCCGCTTCGCGGTCGGCCGTGGGGACCAAGCGGACGCGGAGCACCATATGGGGGTGGGCACGAGGGGGGGTGAGGACGGGGGTGCGCCTCAGAAACCCCCGCCGCACCAGCCGCTCGGCAGCGGACCGCCAGTCCTGCCCGCGGAACGCTCGGTCCAGTTGCCCCCCGCGTAAGGGACCCCGCCGCTGCAGGAGGGCCAGCAGCCGCCGCTCCACCGGCCCCAACCGGGCACCAGGTGGGACCTCTCCCACCACCTCCAGCATGCTGTCGGTTATCCCGACCACCCCTGGTGGGAGCATCAACTGGAGACATTCGTGCAGGGGGGCCAGCGTCTCCCCGCTCATCCAGCGAGCCAGTTCGATCTGTACCGGGGTCAACACCGGCTCAGGATCCACCACCGCGATCAATTCCCGCGTCTCAGGAACAGCGGGCCGCTCCGGCAGGCCGACGACGATACCGTAGAGGGGGCGAGGGCCAAACGGGACCGTCACCAGCGAGCCGACCTGCACCCGATCCGCCAGGTCGTCGGGCACTGTGTAATCGAACGCGGGTTCCTCCTCAACCCTCTGCACGGGGGAGAGGACGACGACGCGAGCGAACATCCCTATCCCCTCAGGGCCTGGCCCGTTGGCCTTCCAACAGGCTCCTGTAAATACCCACCAGCCGCCGCCCGGCGCGGTCCCAGGAGAAGTGGCGAGCCGCCCGCTGGCGCAGTTCCCTCCCCAGGGCGCGACGCAGTTCGGGGTTCTCGACCAGGGTCTGGATCCCGTCGGCCAGCGCAGATGGATCGCCCGCGGGCGTCGCGTAGACCCCCAGCGAGCCCAGGTACTCGCGGCTCACGGGCGTGTCGAAAGCGACAGTGGGCAGTTCCATCGCCATATAGTTGAGCAGTTTCCCACTCCCCTCGGTGGCGGAGAGTTTGGGGGCCACAGCGATCTCCCCCAGCGCCAGCATCGCCGGGGCCCGCTCGTAAGGAACCTTGCCGGTGAAAACCACCCGGTCGTCGACGCCCAGGTCGGCGGCCATCCGCCGGTACCCATCGACGTTGGGGAAACCCATCACCAGAAAGTGGACATCCACCCCGCGCTCCTTCAGGACGCGGGCGGCCTGGAGGAGGTGGGGAGTGCCCTGGTAGTGGGCCAGCAGCCCCAGGTAGACGACGACGGGTCGGTCGGGCGGCAGGCCGAGCCGGGTACGCTCAGCAGCGATTTGGTCCGGGGTCAGCACACCTGGACGGAAGAACTCCAGGTTGACGGAGTCCGGCAGAGGATGGATGCGAGCCGCGTCGCAGCCGAAGTACCGCTCCAGTTGGATCGCCCCTAACTGCGTGCTGGTGACGATCACGTCCGGCATCTCGTTGATCCGTTCCTCCAGCAGACGGACCCAGCGGTACCACGGCCCTTCGGGGTCCAAGAAGCGGTGATCGACCATCTCGCTGGTGAGGCTCCCCTGTCGGTCGAACAGGAGGGGAAGGCCGCGGATCCGGCCGAGGAGAGCGCCGATCAGCGCGCCCTCGTAGAGGTGGGCGTGGATCAGGTCGAAACGACGACGGAGGATCAGCCCCAGGACGCGCCAGGCCAGGAAGAGGTCGAAGGCCAGTTTGTGCAGGCTGGAACCGACCTCGTAGTCGGCCCGCCAGGGGGTGGGACGGGTGCGCACGATCTCCAGGCCGGGTAGGTCACGCCCCAGGTGGTAGGTGACGATGGTGACCCGGTGGCCCAGCCGTTGCAGGACCCGTACCTCCTCTAGGATGCGGACGTGGCAGCCGTAGTCGAGGAAGAAGGAGGTGGGGGCGATCATCAGGATGCGGAGGGGCTTCTCCAAGGGCACGCCTCGCCTGCCAGATTATTTCTCTCCCCCGCGGGGGCGGCGGCGGAGCAGTCCCCCGAACAGCAACCGCTCGAACTGCTCACCGATCCCCGGGACCTCACCCAGGCCCGGCTTCTCCTCCCACGTCCCACCAGCCCTCTCCTCGAGCCAGCGGATGCGCCCTGCGGCGGCGTCGGCGTAGGCCTCCTGTAGAGCCTCCTCGTCGCTCTCCAGCAACCACTGCCGGATGCGCTCCAGCTCCTCCAGGAACATGTCCAGCCGCCGCAGAAGGTTCTCCCGGTTGAGGAGGGCAGCCGCGCGGAGCGCGCCGGGGTCGGCCGTGGCCGGTTCGGTGACCGCGGCGAAGTCGAACCCGGCCACCTTGCGCATCTCCATCCAGCCAGGGGAGCCGACGGTCGCCCGCAGCAGGGCCATCGCGATCAGCGCAGGCAGGTCCCCGATGCCAGCCTGGAGGCCGTCGAACTCCAGCGGCTCCATAAAGAGGGGTTGCGCATCCAACACCCTGGCCAGGTCCAACAGGGTGGACACAGCCTCGGGGTCGGTGTCGCGGGCGGGGGTGACGCAGTAAAGACCACCTTCGAAAAGGTCGGCCCGGGCCGCCTCCGGCCCTGTAAGCACCGCCCGCTCACTGATGGTCGGGCTGGGAATGGGGGCACCAGCGACGAAGCGGACCCCCTCGGGGAGATACTCGCGGGCCCACTCCAGCACGGGGACCTTGAGGAGGGCGGTGTCGGTGACGACGCACCCCTCCTCCAGGTGCGGGCCCAGCACCTCTAACGTCTCCCGGACCGCGGGGAGGGGGAGGGCCAGGATCACCAACTTGGCCCCCTCACAGGCCGCCGGGAGGTTCCAGTCGGTCTTGCTCACCGCACCCATTTGCGCCGCCCGGCGGGCGTGGTCCGGCTCCAGGTCGTGCCCAACGACCTCCAGGTCGGCTACCTGCTCCCGCAGGGCCAGGCCGATGGAGGTGCCTACGCATCCCAAACCGATGATCGTCACACGATCTTTCATCTCATCCTCTCCTCTCGTTACCAATTCCCATCCGCCTGTTGCAGCCTTCGCAGCAGGCGATCCATCTCTCCATCCACCCTCCCCACCAGATGATGGTGGCGACGGATCAAGGCGACAGTCAGGGGAGAGCAGCCCGCCTCAGCCGCCCATTCCGCGCCGATCTCGGCGTGCCGCCGGTACACCACGAAAGGCCGTCGCCATCCCCGCCCCCCACCCTCGCTCAGTCGGTCCAGCAGGCGAGGGGCGAACCGGTCCAACAAGACCACCGCTACCCGCACCCACAGTGGCATCGGCGCGGCCGCCTTCCCCACGTCGTGCAGGAGGGCGGCGACCAACAGGTCGCGCGGCTGCGGTCCCGCCTCCTCCAGCGCCCGGCAGACCGCCAGGCTGTGGCGCTGGTCGGCAGGCGACATACGGAAAAAGAGCGCCCGCTGCCTCGGCGTGAGCACCCGCATCGCGGGTGCCGGATCCTCCTTGGCGAGGGGCGCGGTCAGCGCGCGGAGAAACTGCCGCACCCGATACGTCGCTCGAACCATCACATCCAGAACAGCAACAACTCCAGGGGATACCGGATCAGCCCGATCAGGAACCCGATCAGGTCCAGCCCTAACCGGGGGAGGACGAACAACAGGCCCAGCAGGATGTACGGGCTGTAGGGGCGCAAGGCGAGCAGGTAGTCCCCCCAGCGAGGGGGCAGAACACCGATCAGCACCTTCTCCCCGTCCAACGGGAAGAAGGGCAACAGGTTGAACAGGGCCAGGCCGATGCTCACGTCGGCGATGTAGAACAGGACCAGGGCGGGGTTGAGGAGACTCTGGGAGGTGAAGATGTTTGCCAGGCTCATCCAGCCCAACCGGAAAGGGACGGCGCAGAGCGCGGCAACCAGGAGGTTGGCCGCCGGACCGGCGAACGCGCTCAGCGCCATACCGGTGCGGGGATTCGTCCGCATCCGATACGGATTCACGTACACAGGCTTGGCCCAGCCAAAACCGGTCAACAACAACAAGAGGCCACCCAGGAAATCGAGATGGGCCATCGGGTTCAGGCTCAGCCGCCCCTGCAGTCGGGGCGAGTCGTCTCCCAACTCATAAGCCGACCAGGCATGGGCCCACTCGTGGATAGGCATCCCGATGAGAAGCACGATCAGCCGTGCCAGCAATACCGCAGGCGAGAGTCCTAAGGGCATCGTCCGTTCCACCGCACGGGATGTTGTCGCACGGTGGAATTATAACACAATCTGCCCGCTCCGGCGAGGGCAGGTGATAAGGTCTATCCCCGCGCTGCTTTCAGGATCGCGCCGACCAGGTGGCTGCCCAGGATCGCCAGGCCGTCGGTCGGCATATAGTGGGAGGCGGTGTCCTCAAAGAGGATCGAGGCTCTGGAGGGAAAGTCCTCATCGCCCAACCAGTAGACCGCCGCCAGGTGAATGCGAGGAAGAACCTGAAAGGCGTACCCCGCGTCCCCGATCTCGATCGGCTCTCCGCCCAACCTCTCTGCTCCCCGGCGAAACGTCTCCAACCCCTCCTCGCCCAGTTCCCGCACCAGCCGGTTCTCCGCGTAGCCGCGGAAGGCCTGGGCGTAGAACATCCCATCGGGGAGGCTGTGAAAGGCGATCCACCGGCTGGAGGGGGTCGTGCCGTCGGCGGTGACCAGGTAGGTGAGGAGCATCGCCTGGATGAAGGACGAAGGTTCCTCCCCCGTGTCGGCCCGCTGTACGGTGAACTCCGGGGGGCGGATCCGGTAGTCCCGCCAGAAGAAGGTCAACCGGTACGCACCGTCCGGTTCCTGCTCGCAACCGCTGCGGAGCACCAGTTTGTGCGGCGGGATCTGCCGCAGCCGCTCTCGCGCCTCCGCCACGCGAGGCGCCAATTTGTCGTACCACTCCTGAAGCCCTTGAGGATGTCCACCGGGTCTAAGCAACGGCTCCCTCCTGGATGGGAGCAGGATGAGCGGGTCGCCATTCCGAACCGGCTCATCCTGCCCTTGGGGTGGTGCGTCTTACGTCATGCGTCACACGTCATACGTCACACGTCATGCGTCATACGTCATGGGGCTTGTTACTGGCTACTTGCTGCTGGCCACCTGCCCCATCAACTTCAGGAACTCCTCCCACTCCTCCTTGAAGAAGTGGATCGTGACGCTGCCAAACTCCAGATGGTAGGTGATCTCCCCATCCGGCTCCTTGGCCCGCCAGACGCTGAAGTTTTCCGTCTCAGCCAGAATTTCGATCTCGTCCACGTTCGTTCTCTCCTTTCAAAAGTCTTTCGAAGATCCACAGGCTGTGCTCCCATACGCGCACCGCACCTGCAGCCTCCAACGCTTCCAACAGCGGGGGATAAGTCGGGGGCCGGAAGCGGAGTTTCTCACACCCCCGCTCGTAAGCCAGCACCCGCAGCCCCCAGGCCAACGCGGTGATCCCCTCCGGCGTCCCGTCCACATACCCCACCGAGAGCCGATCCCGCTCCGGGTCCTCTCGCACGACCGCCACCCCGGTCAGCCGCCCCTCCAGTTCCACGCCCCAGACCTCTCCCCGCTCCAAGTGGCCCGCCAGCCGCTCCCGGGTGAGGGTCATCCAGTGCCACTGGACTTCGTACAGCCCCCCCGCGGCCTGCAGGATGGGCGAGTCGGCGATCCGATCCCACACCGCGTCCAGGTCGTCCGGCGTCAGCCGTCGGAGGGGACAGGGACCGGGCAAGGGCTGGGCTTCGTAGGCCACGAACTCCGCGACGCGGCGGAACCCGTCGCGGGCGGCGTTCCGGTGCACCGGGAGGTTCCACGAGCCGGTGGCGAAGCGGAGCACCCCCCGACCGACCCGCTCGGCCAGGGCCACCTGGTGGGACTGGAGCAGATGGGCCACGCCCAACCGCCGGTATGCCGGGTCCACCCGCAGGCCTTCCAGCCACCACTCGTCGTCGGCGATGCGGGTCAGTTTTCCCAGCCCCACCACGCGGTCCTTCAAAGTGACCACGCTCAACTGCCCGTTGGGGTCACTCAGCCACTCCTCCCAAACCTCGGGGATGTAGTCGTGGCCCTCCCAGACCTGGGCACAGATGGCCTCCACGTCTTCTCGATCCTCTGGCCTCGCAGGCCGGACCGACCAGCGGCTGGCGAGGAACCGTCGTCGCGCCCGGTCCCAGAGACGGCGGCCCAGGCCTCGGCGGGGGGAGGGCAGCGGAGGGGCTTCGGGGAAGGGATCGCGGTCGGTCAGGCGGCAATAGAGGTAGTGGGCCAGCACCCGCAGCGTCGCCACCGTCGGGGCGGCGAGGAGCATCCCCAGGATGCCAGCCAGGCTTCCCCCGGCGATCACAGCGATCAGCACGACAAGAGGGTGGAGTTTCAAACTGCTCCCCAGCACCCGGGGGAGCAGGATGTTGCCCTCGATCTGTTGGATGACGAGGTACAGGCCCAGCACCAGGACCGCGAACCAGAAGTTGCTGAGAGGGACCCAGGAGGAGCCCTGGAAGAAGGCCAGCAGCACGGCGGGAATGGCGGCGATGATCGGGCCGATGCTGGGGACGAACTCCATCAGCCCGGCCAGGAGGCCAAGGGCCAGCGCGTTGGGTAGGCCGATCGCCGTGTTCACGACAGTGGTGATCACGGCCATCAGGATCCCCATCAGCAACTGCCCCCGCAGGAAAGCGTTCCACACCTCTGTGATCTGCTGCCGGAGGCGGACGACGTCCTCCTGGATCGACGGAGGCGGCAACGTGTCCAGCCACTCCGTCAGCCGGTCCGCGTCCCGGGTGAGGTAGAAGGCCGCCAGAAGGATGAACACCAACCAGAAGAGGGTGGACGCGAACCCGACCACCAGGTTGAAGGTCCCCGCCGCCACGGTCTGGACGAAGTTTCGCAGCGTGTCCAGCAGCTGGACGTAGACCTCTTCCAGATTCCACTCATAGCCGAACAGCATGACCGGCTGCTGGACCATCTGGCCCAGGTCGACCGCGATGCGGAGAAAGTCCAGATTGAGGGATCGGACGGCACGGACGATCGAGGGGATGGCAATGGCGGGCGCAGCGAGGAGAAGGAGGACGACGACGAAGAAGACCAGCGCGGTCGCTGCCGTGCGGGACATACCCGCCCGCCGTTCCAGAACATCCACCAGCGGGTCAAGGATGAAGGCAAGGAGGAAGGCCAGGACCAGGGGTGGAAGGACGCCGCGGAAGCGGTAAAGGACCAGGGCAAGCAACACCAGAAGGATCGTAGCGACCGTCCGCTTGGTAGCCGCGTCCCATCGCTGAACCGTCTGGTTCATCCCTCAACCTCTTCGTCCGGTCCGCTCTCGTCCCGGATCTTCTCCTCCACCCGCGCCCACACCGCTTGGAGCCATCCGGGGGTGGAGATCTCCATCGCTGGCTGGCCCTCCTCCTGCGGGGGCCACGGGTAGAGGTCCAGCAGCTTGCAATAGGTATACTTGACAAGCACCCGCAGGGAGGAGATGATGGGGGCGGCCAGGAAGATCCCCAGCACACCGGCCAGGATCCCTCCCAGGATGATGCCCACGATCACTACGAGGGGGTGAAGATGGACCCGGCGGCCGACGAAGCGGGGGATGTAGAAGTTGAGATCCACCTGCTGGAGGACCATGTGGATCGCGAGGACCAGGATGGCGAACCAGAAGTTGGGGAGCGGCAACCAGAGGGACCCCCGAAGCAGGGCGATGGGGATAGCGATGATCAGCCAGATGGTGTGCCCCAGGCTGGGGAGAAACTCCAGCACGACCGCCAACAGGGCGAGGATGAGCACGTTGGGGAGACCGATGGCCCCCATCAACACCAGGATCGACCCTCCCATCGCCAGCCCAACCAGCAATTGGCCCCGGAAGAAATCCCGCCAGATGGAGTTGATCTCCTCCTGCAGGCGACGGTAATCGTGGCGTAGATCGGGCGGAACCCACTTCTCCACCTGGGCGCTGAGTTGAGGGCCGTCCTTGATCAGGTAGAAGGAGATCACGAAGATGAAAATCGTCCAGACCACGGTGGTGACCGCCTGCATCGCCAGGGCCAGCGTCTGGGTGACGGCGGGGCGAACCATCGCGGCCAGTTCCTGTTGCAGTTCGAGGTAAAGCGAGGACGGATCGATGACAAAGCCGCCGATAGCGTACTGGCGAGTGAAGAAGGACTCCAGCAGATCGGTGGCCGCCTCCAGGTTCAGCCGGAGGGCGGTCACCTGACGGACCAGCGGGGGGGCCAAAAGCCCGATCGCCAGGCCGAGGAGGGCGAGGAAGAGAAGGTAGACCAGCAGAGTCGCCAGCCCCCGAGGAAGCCGCAGGCGAGCACAGACGAGGTTGACCACCGGGGTCAGGATGTAGGCGATGAGGGCGGCGATGACCAGGGGGGGGAGGGCGTCCCGAAAACTGTAGATGAGGACCCCCAGGATAGCCAGTCCTGTCAGGATGACGGTGACTTTGGTGACGCGGCTCCAGGGGGGAGAGAGACGCTCTTCCATCGATCCCGCACCCCGTCAGTCCACCCGCCCGACCTGATCCAGCGGCCAGTAGATCAGCCAGGCCCGCCCGACGATCTGGTCGATCGGCACCGGCCCGAAGGTCCGGGAATCGTTGGAGTGAGGTCGGTTGTCGCCGAGGACGAAGACGTGATCGGGGGGAACCGTCGTGGGGGGAAGGTCCGCTCCTCCCACCTGAACCGACCACGGCTCCTCCAGCGGCCGACCGTCGATGATCACGTGCCCCTCCTGCACGGCTACCTCCTCGCCCGGGAGGGCGACCACCCGTTTGATCAACAAGCCCTCCCCACCCGGGTTTCGGAGGACGACCACGTCCCCCCGTCGGGGCGGGTGGAGGCGGTAGGAGACCTTCTCCACGATCACCCTCTCGTGATCGTGAAGGGTGGGCTCCATACTCTGCCCCTCCACCACGGTCGCCTGGGCGAGGAAGAGGTTGATGAGGAGAGCGATGAGGAGGGCGGGGAGGACCGTCTCGACGATCTCTCGGACCAACCTCAAGAGGAAACGCCCGGCTCTGGGGACCAGGCCGGGCTTTCTCTCAGGTTCCGAGGAGTTCAACGGCGGTAGCGGTCCTTCCATCGTTTCAACCCCAACGCCGTCTCGGTGTTCGGCCTATCGGCGGCGGGGAGAACGGCGCCGTTCCCGGCTGTTCCCTCCCGGTCGATCTCGCCGCCGCGCCTCCTCCGGCGTCCACCCCTCCAGCACTGCCCGCCGTGAGAGGCGGATCTTCCCTTCGTGGTCGATGTCGGTCACCATCACCAGGATCTCGTCGCCGACCTCCACCACCTCGCGGATGTTGTTCACCGGTCGGTCGGAGAGTTGGGAGATGTGGACCATGCCATCGGTACCGGGGGCCAGTTCGACGAAGGCGCCGAAGTCGGTGATGCGCACCACGCGGCCGGTGTAGATCTCGCCGATCTGCGGCTCGAGGGTCAACTGTTCGATGATCTCCCGCGCCCGCTCGGCCCCAGGGCCGTTGGTGGAGGCGATGTAGACCGTGCCGTCGCTCTCGATGTCCACCCGCACGTCGCACTCGTCCTGGATGGCGCGGACCGTCTTGCCGCCGGTGCCGATGATCGCCCCCAGTTTGTCCGGGTCGACATGGAGGATGAGCATCCGCGGAGCGTAGGGGGAGAGTTCCGGCCGCGGCTCGGGGATGGTCTCCCGCATCACGCCCAGAATCTCCAGCCGCGCCTCGCGGGCCCGCTCCAGCGCTTCGGCCATCAACCGGTCGGAGATCCCCTTGACCTTGATGTCCATCTGCAAGGCGGTGATCCCCTTCTCCGTCCCGGCCACCTTGAAGTCCATATCCCCCAGATGGTCCTCCATCCCCAGGATGTCGGTGAGGATCTGGTACCGCTCTCCTTCGATGACCAACCCCATCGCGATGCCAGCGACGGAGGCCCGGATCGGCACGCCGGCGTCCATCAGGGCCAGCGTGGAGCCGCAGACGGAGGCCATCGAGGTGGAGCCGTTGGAGGAAAGGACCTCGCTGACGACGCGGATGGTGTAGGGGAACTCCTCCTCCGGCGGGATGACGGGGAGCAGGGCCCGCTCGGCCAGCGCGCCGTGCCCGATCTCGCGGCGCTTCGGGCCGCGCAGAGGACGGGTCTCGCCAGTGGAATAGGGGGGGAAGTTGTAGTGGTGGATGTACCGCTTCGTCTCCTCCGGAGAGAGGTCGTCCAGCGTCTGCTCCTCTCGCGGCGTCCCAAGGGTGGCGATGGAGAGGACCTGGGTCTCCCCGCGGGTGAAGAGGCCAGAGCCGTGCGTCCGTGGCAGCAGCCCGACCTCGGCGGAGATGGGCCGGATCGTACGCGGGTCGCGCCCGTCCACCCGCAGCTCTTCTTCCAGGATACGCTGGCGGACGATCTGACGGACCAGTTCGTCGAAGGCCCGGCCGACGAGGATCTCGTCCTCCCCCTCCCCGAGGATCGACTTTACCTCGTCCAGGAGGGCCTTCAACCCCTCGTTCCGCGTCTTCTTGTCCGGTGCGTCGTAGAGGGCGGGGATCAGCCGATCGCCCACGATCTCCCGCACCCGCTCGATCAGATCCTCGGAGACGGCGTGCGGCGTGTATTCCCGCTTCGGCTTCCCCACCGCCTTGCGCATCTCCTCCTGGACGGCGATGATCTCCTGGATCGCCTCGTGGCCGCGCCGCAGGGCCTCCAGCATCACCTCCTCGGTGACCTCGTTGGCCCCCGCTTCGACCATCAGGATGGCGTCAGCGGTCCCCGCCAGTTTCAGGTCCAGCAGGCTGCGCTCCATCTCCGGGACGGTGGGGTTGATGACGATCTCTCCGTCGACGTAGCCGACCTGAACGGCTCCGACAGGCCCTCCAAAGGGGATGTCGGAGATGGTCAGCGCGGCCGACGCGCCGATGATGGAGAGGATGTCCGCCTGGTGAAGTTCGTCCTGGGAGAGGGGGGTGACGATGACCTGCACCTCGTGGCGCAGGTCCTTGGGGAAGAGAGGACGAAGTGGTCGGTCGGTGAGGCGGGCGACCAGGATGGCGTGCTCCGGCGGTCGCCCCTCGCGGCGGAAGAAAGAGCCGGGGATCCGACCCGCGGCGTAGAGCCGCTCCTCAAAGTCCACCGTCAGCGGGAAGAAGTCGATCCCCTCCCGCTCCTCGGTGGACATCGTCGCCGTGGCGAGCAACATCGTGCCCCCACAGCGGACGGTGACGGCACCCCCTGCCTGCTGAGCCAGTTTCCCGGTCTCCAGGGTCAGGGTATGCCCACCCAGTTGTGCTTTGAACGTATACGTTTTCATACTTAACCTCCGTGCCCGGAGCCCAGCACGGAGGTTAGAAACTGGGACATGGCCCGAAAGGGGTTCCGGGACATGTCCCAATTCCAAACCTCGTGCCGGCCTCCGGAAAGTCTAATTCGACCTTGCGGGGGCTCTTCGCCCCCGCAAGGTGTACCCACTACCTTCGCAATCCCAGCCGCCGGATGATCTCCCTGTACCGCTCTGGGTATTTGCGGCTCAGGTAGGTCAGATGGCGGCGACGCTTGCCCACCATTCGGAGCAGGCCGCGCCGGGAGTGCTCGTCGTGCTTGTGGACCTTCAGGTGCTCGGTCAACTGGTTGATCCGAGCGGTCAGCATTGCGATCTGCACCTCCGGCGAGCCGGTGTCATTGGGCGAACGACCGAATTCACGAATGATGGCCTGTTTCTCCTCTTTGCTCAGCGGCACTTTCGTGCTCCTCCTTGCTCGGGATGGGGTGCGTCTGGATCGACCCACCCGTCCTGGATTGCGACTATGATTGTACCACGCTTCCCCTATCTGCGCAAACGGCAAGGGTGTATAGCGCACACGGGGTAAGGGCACAATTTAATTGCGCCCTTACCCCGCGCCCTTGCCACACGCGCCCTCACCGCGCGCGCCTTACACGCCGTGTCACGTCCCTTAGTAAGCCCGGGCGAAGACGGCTCGCTCTGTGGCCTTCTCCCCGCAGACGACGCACCGACCCTCGCCGGGCTCCTGGTCCAACGGGATGCACCGGATGGTCGCGCTGGTCTCCTCCTTGACCTTGGCCTCGCACTCCGCGCTGCCGCACCACCAGGCGTAGGCGAAACCATCGGCGACCCCCTCGCGCAGCCCCTCGAAGTCCTCCGGGTAAGTAGTATGCGCCTCCTGGAAATCCCGCGCCCGCTGGAGAAGGTCCACCTGGATGGTCGAAAGCAGCTCGACCACAGCCTCGGCCAACCCCTCCATCGGCACGGGGGTCTTCCCCTCTTTGCCAGGCCGGTCGCGGCGCGCCAGCACCACCTGCTGCTGTTCGACGTCCTTCGGGCCGATCTCGATGCGCAGTGGGACCCCTCGCATCTCCCAGTCGTTGAACTTCCAGCCGGGGGAGACCTCGTCCCGGTCGTCCACTTTCAGGCGGACCCGATCCTCGAGCATCGTGCGGACCTGGTCGGTCGCCTGGAGGACGCGCGACCGTTGCTCGTCGTTGCGCCAGATGGGGACGACGACGACCTGGATCGGGGCCAGTTTGGGCGGCAGGATCAGCCCCTGGTCGTCCCCGTGAACCATCACCACGGCCCCCACCATCCGCGTGCTCACACCCCAACTGGTGGTCCATACGTACTGGAGTTGGTTGTTCTCGTCCAGGAACTTGATGTCGAACGCGCGGGCGAAGTTCTGCCCCAGGAAGTGGGAGGTCCCCGCCTGCAGGGCCCTCCGGTCCCCCATCATCGCCTCGATGGTGTAACTGGTGACCGCACCGGCGAACTTCTCGCTCTCGCTCTTGCGGCCCTTGATCACCGGGATGGCGGCGTCGTTCTCGGCGAAGTCGGCGTAGAGGTCGAGGATGCGCAACGTCTCCTCCATCGCTTCTTCGGCGGTGGCGTGAGCGGTGTGGCCCTCCTGCCAGAGGAACTCGGTGGTGCGCAGGAACAGCCGGGTCCGCATCTCCCACCGGACCACGTTGGCCCACTGGTTGATGAGGACGGGGAGGTCGCGGTACGACTGGATCCACTTGGCGTACATATGGCCGATGATGGTCTCCGAGGTGGGGCGGACGACCAACGGCTCCTCCAGTTGCTTCCCACCGCCGATGGTGACCACGGCCAGTTCCGGCGAGAAACCCTCGATGTGCTCAGCCTCTTTCTGGAGGAAACTCATCGGGATGAAGAGAGGGAAATAGGCGTTGACGTGGCCGGTGGCCTTGAAGCGCCGGTCGAGCCCTTCCTTGATGTTCTCCCACAGTGCGTAGCCGTAGGGCTTGATGACCATGCAGCCGCGGACCGGCGAGTAGTCCGCCAGGTCGGCCATCTGGACGATCTCGTTGTACCATCGAGAGAAGTCCTGGCTACGAGGGGTGATCTTTGCCATAATCCTCCTCCTTCGGCGATTCTGATTCCGGCGGCGATCCGCCGAACAATTTCCGAACGATCCGGGTCGCCTGCCGCGAGAGGCGGGGCGAGAACTCCTGCGTGAAGTGTTCGGCCGCCTCCTCGGTGTCCACATCTGGACCGAACTGCTCGCGGAGGAAGTGCTGGTGGTCGATGATCCAGAGGTAGAGGTCCGCCTCTTTACGGCCGGGGAACTCCTTCAGGATCCCCTTCTCTCGGATGATCCGCACCAGGGGCATGTAGACGTTGTCGTACCAGTCGCAGACCGCCTCTTCCTCCGGTATGAACCGGCCCTGCTCGATGCCCATAAAGTAGCGGTGGACCGCGATGTGTTCCAGCAGCCGACGGTAGCCGCCGCCGACGGTGAACTCGATCCGCTGGTCGGGCCGCAGTTCGTCGAGGCGGGTCCGCTCCAAGAAGTCGGCATACTCGCCGATGATCTCCAGCGCATCGGCGTCTAGGCTTTCGCCGTCGATGGGCACCCGCGTGCGGGCTTCGATCACCTCGGCGTCGATGAACTCACGGCCGTGCTCGCGGGCGACCGAGACGCGG
>Ga0209426_1001483_pt1 | contig 13984 bp, 11 predicted proteins | sample Deesub1362B_J571_FD_187697 | JGI IMG/M metagenome (GOLD analysis project Ga0209426, IMG submission 187697) | Deep oceanic, basalt-hosted subsurface ecosystem from Juan de Fuca Ridge flank, Pacific Ocean, CORK Borehole 1362B_J2.571 (SPAdes)... ...
CCGCCACGTCCTCATCGCTCTCTTCGCCGGCGGCCACGTCCTCCTGGAGGGGGTCCCCGGCCTGGGCAAGACGATGCTCGTCCGGGTGCTGGCCCGCGTCCTCGACCTGAAGTTCGCCCGCATCCAGTTCACCCCCGACCTGATGCCCGCCGACATCGTCGGCACCGACATCCTGGAGGAGACGGAGGACGGCCGGCGGACCTTCCGCTTCCAGCCCGGTCCGGTCTTCACCCACCTCCTCCTCGCCGACGAGATCAACCGGGCCACGCCCAAGACCCAGTCGGCGCTCTTGGAGGCGATGCAGGAGCGGACCGTCACCGTCGCCAACCGGTCCTACCCTCTGGAGCCCCCCTTTATGGTCATGGCGACCCAGAATCCCATCGAGATGGAGGGGACCTACCCCCTGCCGGAGGCTCAGTTGGACCGGTTCCTCTTCAAGGTGAACGTGACCTACCCCTCGGCGGAGGAGTTGGTGGAGATCCTGGACCGGACCACGGGGGCGGCGGAACCGCAGGTGGAGAAGGTGGCGGATCGGGAGACGGTGCTGGCGATGATGGAGTTGGCCCGCCAGGTTCCGGCCCCCTCCCCGGTGGCCGAGTACGCCGCCCGGCTGGTGCTGGCCACCCACCCCGACCACGAGAGCGCGCCCCCCATCGTGCGCCGGTACGTCCGGTACGGGGCCAGCCCCCGGGGTGCGCAGGCGCTGCTCCTGGGGGGGAAGGTCGCCGCGCTGATGGCGGGCCGGTTCAACGTCGCCCTGGAGGACATCCGGGCCGTCGCCCCCGCCGCGCTCCGCCACCGGATCCTCCTCAACTTCGAGGCCCAGGCGGAGGGGATCAGCGCGGATGAGGTGGTGGGAGAGGTGGTGAGGAGTGTGGAGGGGTGAAGGAGCAAGGGACAACAGCCGGGGTGCGAGATGCAGGAGTACGAGGGGTTAAGAAGTGGAGGCGAGGGATGCCTCAAATGCCCGTTCCACGGCCTCCGGTGGTTCGATAGGGGCGAAGCGGTCAGCGGGATAGAGGTAATCCTCACCCGACTCGTCAACGATCCGCAACAGGCCGTGCTTCGCGGCTCGTTCGTCGGGGAGCACACGGTATATCTTGAATCGCTCCAGCGATGCTGAGAACCCTTCGTTATTCAGACAGACGGCAAAACGAGCCTTCATTCTTCCCACAGGATACGCTTGATCTTGAATTCTTTCTTGCCAATACCGTGGGCTTCGTACCAATGTACTTCTGCCCGGCAAATGGTGCCATCGGGCAGGCGGATGGTTGCCACTCCCTTCCGTTTCCTTCAGCGTCCGGGGCCATAAATCCGGCGCAGGCGCGGAAGTTCGCGGATCGAATGGCCGATGGCGATGGTCTCGATCTCAATGATCGGCCCGATGATCTCAAAATCCATCAGGAACTGGCCTCGATGTCGTTGACGATGTGTTTCAACTATACCACGGCGGCAGGAGAAGCACAAGGAGGGAGCGGTGCTCCTTGAAGGTGACCTGCTGACCCGCCTCGCCACCCTCTCCTTCCACGTCCGCCGTCCGCGCCGGGGACAGGTGCAGGGGGAGCGGCGGTCCACCAAGCGCGGGACGTCGGTGGAGTTCGCCGACTACCGGGAGTACGCCCGCGGGGACGACCTGCGGCGGGTGGATTGGAACATCTACGCCCGGCTGGAACGGCCGTTCGTGAAACTGTTTGAGGAGGAGGAAGATCTGGCAGTGCATGTTCTGGTCGACGGAAGCGGGTCGATGGGGTGGAGGGGAGAAGGAGAGAGAGAGGGACAGAGGGACAAGTGGGACTACGCGCGGAGGCTGGCGGCGGCGCTGGGGTACGTGGCGCTGGTCGGCGGGGATCGGCTGCAGGTGGCCCTGCTGCGGAGCGGTGAGGTCGCCGCGAGGTTCGGGCCGGTACGAGGGCAGGGGAACGCGCTCCGGCTGTTCGAGTGGCTGGAGGGACTGGAAGCCGAAGGGACCACCGACCTGAACGCGGCCCTGCGGGCCTACGGCTTCGCCGGGGGACGGGCCGGGCTGGCGGTGCTGATCTCCGACCTGTTCTCCCCCACTGGCTACGTCGAGGGGCTGACAGCGCTGGCGGCCCGCGGCCACGAGGTCGCCCTCCTCCACCTGCTCACCCCCGACGAGGTGGACCCGCCGCTGGGAGGCGACCTGCGGCTGGTGGATGTGGAGACGGGGGAGGTCCAGGAGGTGACGGTGGACGGCGGGATGCGGAACCTGTACCGGCGACGGCTGGCGGCCTGGCAGGAGGAGATCCGCGCCGCATGTCGCGCCCGCGATGGCCTCTACGTCCCCCTCACCACCGCCGTTCCTCTCGACCGTGCCCTCCTCCACGACCTCCGCCGCGCCCGCCTCCTCCGCTAACACGCATCACGTATCACGTATCACGCATCACGTATCACGCATCACGCATCACGCATCACACCAATGGGCTTTCTAAACATCCCGGCACTCACTCTGGCATTGCTCGCCCTCCCTATCCTCCTGCTCTACATGCTCAAACTCCGACGGCGGGAGGTGTGGGTCTCCAGCACGCTCCTCTGGCAGCGGCTGCTGCGCGACCGGGAGGCCAATACCCCCTGGCAGCGGCTCCGCCGGAACCTGCTCCTGCTGCTCCAACTGCTCGCCCTGGCCCTCTTGGTCCTGGCCCTGGCGCGGCCCTTCCTGCTTACCCGCACCCCCGTCGCGGGGAGCGTCGTCATCCTGCTCGACGGCTCCGCTAGCATGCAGGCCACCGACGTCGCCCTCACCCGCTTCGAGGCGGCCCGGCAGATGGCGCTGGAGATCGTGGCGGGGCTGGGGCCGAACGACGTGGCGACGGTGGTGCTGGTCGGACCACAGCCCCGGGTCCTCTCCGCCGCCACGACCGACCGGGCCGCGCTGCGCCGTGCACTGGAGGCAGCCCGTCCCACCGACGGCCCCGCCGACTGGGAGGCCGCTTTCGCCCTCGCCGCCGGTCTCGCCGCCGGGGTGCCGGAGCCCCGCTTCGTCCTTCTATCCGACGGAGCCATCCCGGAGAGTCTCCCCCCCCTGCCGGGGGCGGTCCGCTTCCTGCGGGTGGGGGAGCGGGAGGACAACCTGGCGATCCTGGCCCTGGCCGTGCGGGAAGGATCGACCGGTCCCCAGGCCCTCCTGCGCGTCGCCAACTTCGGCGCGGAGCCAGCGCAGACCCGCGTCACCCTCCGGGCCGACGGCGTCCCCTTCGACGTCCGGTCCCTCTCCATCCCGCCTCGTGGCACCGCTGCCCTGGTGCTGGACGACCTCCCCTACGACCTGCACCTCCTGGAGGCCGGACTGGAGACGGACGATCCCCTGCCGCTGGACGACACAGCCTGGGCGGTGCGGGCGGGTGGAGGCCAGCGACGGGTCCTCCTGATCACGCCGGGCAACCTCTTCCTGGAGCGGGCACTGGCGATGCTGCCGGAGGTCGAACTGACCCGGATCGCGCCAGGACAGCCCCTCCCTGAGGAGCCCTACGACCTGGTAGTGGCCGACGGGCCGATCACGACCACTCTCCCTCCAGGCAACCTCTGGGTCATCGGCCCCTACGGTGGGGCTACCGAGGTTTTCACGGCCACCCAGGTGGTCCGGACGGCGACGGACGACCCGATCCTCCGCTACGTCGATTGGGACGAGGTGCACGTCCTGCAGGCCTGGCGGGTGGAGGAGCCGCCGGGGGCGCGGGTGCTGATCGAGGCAGAGGGCGGGCCGCTCTTGATGGTCGCCGAGCGGCCGGAGGGGCGGTTGGCGGTGCTGACCTTCGACCTGCACGACTCCGACCTCCCGCTGCGGGTCGCCTTCCCCATCCTGGTCGCCAACCTGACCGGCTGGCTGCTCCCGTCGGGAGAGATGGGGGAGGCGAGCGTGCTGCGTCCGGGCGATCCCCTCCCCATCCGCCCCGCGCCAGAGGCGGACCGGGTGGAGGTGGTCGGGCCGGACGGGGAGGCCCATCTCCCATCCGACCCCGCCGATCGGGTGGGGGTGTACCGGGCCGACCACCTGGCTGCCGACGGCACGCTCCTCCGGTCCGACCTCTTCGCCGTCAACCTGTTCGACGCGGCGGAGTCGGACATCGGACCGAGGGACACGATCGCGGTGGGAGAGACGCAGGTGGCGGCGACGGCGCAGGAGGCGGAAGGACGGCGGGAACTGTGGGCGTGGCTGGCGGCGGTTGCGTTGGGGGTAGTGGGGGCGGAAGGGTGGGTGTACTACAGGGGAGGGGGATGGCCGAGGGGACGACACGGGCGGGGCCGGGCGTGGGCCGCGCTGGGGGTCCGCTGCCTGATCGTGACCCTCATCCTCCTGAGCCTGGCGGGCGTGCGGACCATCCACGGCGGCGACGAGTTGGCCGTCGTCTTCCTGGTGGACGTCTCCGATAGCGTCCCCCAGGCCCGGCAGGCGCAGGCGTGGGCTTTTGTGGAAGACGCGCTGGCCTCAATGGGCCCCGACGACCGGGCCGGGGTCGTCGTCTTCGGGGCGGACGCGCTGGTGGAGCGGCCGATGTCCGCCGACCGGAGCCTGGGCGAGGTGGCCTCCGTCCCCCGCACCCACCAGACCGACCTGGCGGCGGCGGTCCGGTTGGGACTGGCCCTCTTCCCCCAGGGGGCCGCCCGCCGGATGGTCGTCCTCACCGACGGCCGGTCCACCGTCGGCGATGCCGAAACCGCTATCCGCCTGGCCCGCGCCCAGGGGGTCGAGGTGGACTTCGTGGACCTCTCCGGCGCGGTCCCGGCCGAGGCCTGGCTGACCGACCTCGACCTCCCCTCCCGCCTCTACCCCGGCGAGACCTTCACCCTCCGGGTTGTGGCCCAGGCCACCGAACCCACCGAAGCGACCCTCTCCATCCTCTCCGGCGACCGGGTGGTGGCCCGCCAGTCGGTCCGCCTCAGCCCCGGCACCAACCGGTTCGCCGTCCCCCTGACCGCTGGGGAGCCGGGCTTCCTCGCCTACCGGGTCCTCCTGACCCCCGTGGACGACACCTTCCCCCAGAACAACGTCCTCTCCGGCTTCACCCGCGTCGAGGGACCGCCCCGCGTCCTCCTGGTCGCCGGGGAGGAGACGGACACCCGCCCCCTGCGGGAGGCTCTCCGCGTCGCCGGGATGGAGGTTCAGGAGGTATCTGCCGCCGCGATGCCCTCCGACCCCGCCGCGCTGGCCAATTACGGCGCGGTCGTCCTGGTGGACACCCCGGCCCAGACCCTCTCCCCCCGCGCGATGGCTGGTCTGCAGGCCTACGTGCGCGACCTGGGCGGGGGGCTGGTGGCGGTCGGCGGACCCCACGCCTACGGCGTCGGCGGCTGGTTCGACACCCCGCTGGAGGAGACGTTGCCGGTGGAGATGACCGTCCGCGACCCCGACCGGTTCCCGCCGATGTCCATCGTCGTCGTCATCGACAAATCCGGCAGTATGGCGGTGGAGGAAGACGGTGTCCAGAAGATCCGGTTGGCGGGGGAGGCGGCGGCCCGCGTCGCCGAACTGATCAACGATGCCGACGAGATCACCGTCATCGCCTTCGACGACCGGCCGGCTGACGTCATCGGTCCCCTCCCGGGCAGCGAGCGGGAAGCGGTGATCGACCGGGTGACCCGGCTCCAGGCCGGCGGTGGCGGCATCTACGTCTACGAGTCCCTCCGGACTGCCTTGGATGTCCTGAAGGAGTCCGACCGGACCGTCCGCCACATCCTCCTCCTCGCCGACGGCTCCGACGCCGAGCGACAGGGGGGAGTACGGGAACTGGTCGAGGAGGAGATCGCCGCAGAGGGCATCACCCTCAGCACCGTCGCCATCGGTGCGGGACCGGACCTGGATTTCCTGGAGGAGATCGCTCAACTGGGCGGGGGGCGGTTCTACTTCACCGGTCGGGCCGCCGACCTGCCGACCATCTTCGCCCAGGAGACCCAACTGGCGATGCGGTCCTACATCGTCGAGGAGCCCTTCTACCCCCGGCAGACCGCGTCCAACCCGATGCTGGAGGGGATCGAAGCGGTGCCCCGGCTGCTGGGGTACGTGGCGACCACGCCCAAAGCGGCTGCCCAGGTGATCCTGACCACCCACCAGGACGACCCGCTCCTGGCCGCCTGGCAGTACGGGCTGGGCAGGGCGGTTGCCTGGACCTCCGACGCGACGGGTCGGTGGGCCGCCCCGTGGGTCGGCTGGGAGGGGTTCGGCCGCTTCTGGGCCCAGGTGGTCCGGTGGGCCCTGGCGCAGCGGGCCGACCTGCCGGTGGAGGTGCAGGTGAGCCTGGAGGGGGAGACGGTCCGCGTCGTGGTCGACGCGCTGGATGAGGCGGGCGGCTTCGTCAACGGGATGGAAGGGACGGTGCGGGTCGTCGGTCCGGGAGGGGAGACGGCGGAGGTGGACCTGGCCCAGGTGGCGCCGGGCCGGTACGAAGGGACCTTCGAGCCGTGGGCGGAGGGGGTCTATCTGTTGCGGTTGGACGGGCGGCTGCCGGACGGCGGCGCGGTGGGGACGACGACCGGCTGGGCGCTGGGGTATTCGCCGGAGTACGCCACGCTGGAGAGGGACCCCGAAGCGGTGGTCCGCCTGGCGGAGGCGGGGGGCGGGCGGGTGCTGGCAGAGCCCGCCGAGGCCTTCACCCACGACCTGCGGGGGGAGGGCGTCCCCCGCGACCTGTGGCCGCTCCTCCTGACGCTGGCGACGATCCTGTGGCCGGTGGACGTCGCCCTGCGGCGGCTGGCGCTGGGTCAGCGGGACCTGGAGCGGATGTGGAACTGGCTGGCGCACCGGCTCCCTCGGCGACGGCCCCGCCCGGCTGCCGAGGTCCCCTCCCCCGTGGCGCGCCTCCTGCAGGTCAAAGAGCGGACCGAGCGGCGGACTCCTTCGGCCACGGCCGCCCCTCCCGCCGAGGAGGTCCCTCCTCCCTCTCCTCCGTCGCCGAAGCCGAAACCGTCCCCGCCCGCGCCGGAGCGTCCTGCCCCGGCCCCTCCGTCGCCGGAGCCGGAAACCCTCGCCGAGCGGTTGTTGCGGAGGAAGCGGGAGCGAGGTGGGAAGAACGCGCGTTGACATAGGGAAAACGGGGACTATAATCGCGAAAAACCACAGAGACACAGAGCACACAGAGAGCCCTTCGAACCTCTGTGTCCTCTGTGTCTCTGTGGTGAACACCTGAGGAGGGGAGAGATGAAGATCATCGACCTGCGCAGCGACACCGTCACTCACCCGACCCCCGAGATGCGGGAGGCGATGTACCGTGCCGAGGTGGGGGACGACGTGTTCGGGGAGGACCCCACGGTCAACCAGCTGGAGGCGATGGCGGCGGAGCGGATGGGGAAAGAGGCGGCGCTCTTCGTCGCCAGCGGCACGATGGGGAACCTGGTCGCGCTGCTGACCCACTGCGGGCGAGGGGATGAGGCCATCGTCGGCGATCAGAGCCACACCTTCCTGTTCGAGCAGGGGGGGATGGCTGCGCTGGGAGGGATCACCCCCCGGCCGATCCCCAACCAGCCGGACGGCACGCTGCGGCTGGAGGACATCGAAACGGCCATCCGCCCCGACAACGTCCACTTCCCCCGGACCCGGCTGATCTGCCTGGAGAACACCCACAACATGTGCAACGGCACCCCGCTCACCCCGGAGTACACCGCGGAGGTGGCCCGCCTGGCCCGCCGGCACGGCCTGAAGGTCCACCTGGACGGGGCCCGCGTCTTCAACGCGGCGGCCGCGCTGGGGGTGGACGTGAAGGAGTTGGTGCGGGAGGTCGATTCGGTGATGTTCTGCCTCTCCAAGGGACTGTGCGCGCCGGTGGGGTCGCTTCTCTGCGGTGACGCCGACTTCATCGCCGAGGCACGGCGGGCAAGGAAGGTGGTCGGCGGGGGGATGCGGCAGGCCGGCGTGTTGGCTGCGGCGGGGATCGTCGCCCTGGAGAAGATGACCCAGCGGCTGGCGGAGGACCACGAGCGAGCCCGGAGGCTGGCCAAGGGGCTGGCCCAGATCCCCGGGATTGAGGTCGGCCCGGTCCACACCAACATCCTCTACTTCCGGCTGACCGAGGAAGCCACCCGGACCCCCGAGGAAGTGGTCGACGGGCTGGCCGAGCGGGGTGTTCGGATCCTGGGACGGGAGAACGGCCGCTTCCGCGCCGTCACCCACTACTGGATCACCGACGAGGACATCGACCGAACCCTGCAGGCGATGCGGGAGGTGATGGAAGTGTAACCACAGAGGCACAGAGGGCACAGAGTAACCTAAAGATTTCTCAAAAACTTATGATCCTCTGTGCTCTCTGTGCCTCCGTGGTGCCTTATCTCAAGAAGATTCATCGCCCGGCCGGGGAGGCCCGTCCCGACGCCGGAAGGGGACCCCCCACCGCTTCAACTCCTCAAAGACCCGCTCCACCAGCGTCTCCACCTGGGCCGCCACCGCGGGGGAGAGGTCCAGCCCCACCTCCGTCGTCGCTGGCTGCACGCCCAGGATCACCACCTCCTCCGGGTAGATGTCCCGCAGTTGGGCGGCGAACAACATATCCGGCAGGCCGATCTCGTGGGGGGACATCTTGATGGAGAGGTAGGCCGGCACCTGGTCGCCGGTCAGCCGGGTGAGGGTGCCCGGCGGCCCGCCCGTCTCCACCGCGTCGATGATGATCAGGCGGGAGACCCCCTCCAAAAAGTGAAGGAGGTCCATCCCCTTGGTCCCGCCGTCGATGACCTCCACCTCCGGTGGGAACTCCGCCACCTCCTCCAGCCGACGGACCACGTGGACCCCCACGCCGTCGTCGGAGAGGAGGATGTTGCCAACGCCGAGGATCAACGTTTTGCCCATTGTCGTTTCCAAACAGATAGGGGCGCAATAGGGGCGCACGGCTGTGCGCCCCTATGTGCGCCCCTACCCCCGGATGTCACACCATCCTAATGGTCGGACGTATGGTCGAATTTGACGCCGCTGACGATGCCGGTGATGGCCGCGTTCCGCTCCTCGACGTCCGCCAGGATGGCCATGTAGAGGTGGACGACGAAGAAGGCGGCGAAGAGCCACATCAGGGCGTGGTGAACCAGGCGCAGGGTCTGGTTGCCGAAGAGGGTGAGCAGCCAACCGAAAGCGGCTCGCCAGAACCCACCGGCATACGGCTCGGCGTAGAGGGCGAAGCCGGTGAGTCCCTGGACCAGGACCATCACGCCGAAGACGGCGTAACTGAGCCCGGCCACCGGGTTGTGTCCCATATAGTGGGGCCGCTCCTTCTCCAAGAAGATGTAGTACTTCAGTTGCTTCCAGAAGAAGGCCCATCGCTCTCGGCTCACCGGGATCCAGTCCTGCCAGCGGGCGTACCGGTTCCCGACGAACATCCAGTAGACCCGCACCAGGAAGCCCAGGCCGAAGACGAAGGCGGCGACGAAGTGGATGGCGCGCATCCAGCCCATCAGATAGGTCTGGGCCGTCTCATCAGGGACGGTGACGAAGGGATCGCCGATGTAGTAGCCGGTGAATGCCAGCACGGCGATGCTGGCCACGTGCGCCCAGTGGAAGATGCGCACCGGCGCTTCCCATACGTAGACCCGCCTGAGCATCTTCCACCTCCTTTAAACGATCCTGATGCGGACCACCTCGCGCCCGTTGGGATCGAGGATGTGGACCGCGCAGGCCATGCACGGGTCGAAGGAGTGGATCGTGCGCAGCACCTCCAGCGGCTTCTCCGGGTCGACCACGGGCGTGCCGATGAGCGACGCCTCGTACGCTCCCGGCTGACCGTTGGCATCCCGCGGCGAGCCGTTCCAGGTCGAGGGGACGATCGCCTGGTAGTTCTCGATCTTCCCGTCCTTGATGTGGATCCAGTGGCCCAGCGCCCCGCGCGGTGCCTCCATCCAGCCCCACCCCATTGCCTCCTTAGGCCAGGTGGACGGATCCCAGTGATCCACCTCGTGGATGCGCAGGTCGCCGCTGGCGATGTTGGCCGCCAGTTCGTCGGTCCAGTTGATCAACTGCTCGGCCATCACCACCGTCTCGATGCAGCGGGCGGCGATGCGGCCCAGGGTGGAGAAGAGGACCTCCGGCCCGACGCCGAGCGTCTCCAGGGCCGTGTCCACCCAGTACCTCACCCGCTCGTGTCCGGAGGCGTAGGCGACCAGCATTCGCGCCAGCGGACCCACCTCCATCGCCTTGCCGTCGTACCGCGGGGCCTTGATCCAGGAGTATTTGTCGTCGGTGTTGAGGAACTCGTACGGCGGCTCCGGACCGGTGTAGTTGGGCTCCGTCACCCCCTCCCAGGGGTGCTTGGGCTGGTTCTCGTCGTCGTAGGCGAACCAGGAATGGGTGACGTACTCGGCGATCTTCCGGTGGTCGACGGGGTGGACCTTGCTCAGGTCGCGGTTGAGGATGATGCCACGCGGCAGGAACAGGTCGCCCGGCTCGTCGCTGCTCACGCTGTCGGTGAGCGGGAACTCGCCGTAGGCCAGGAAGTTACCCAGCCCTTCGCCCAGGCTGGCCCACTCCAGGTAGAAGGGAGCCACCGCCAGCACGTCCGGCAGATAGACCTTCTCCACGAACGCCCGCGCCTTGGTGAAGAGGCTCTTGAGGTGGGCGATGGCGTCGGCGTTCAGCGCGGCCTGGCTGTTGGGGTCGACCGGGCAGGCCATCCCGCCCACCAGGTAGGTCTGGAGGTGCGGGTTCTTACCGCCCAGGATCGCGTGGGCCTTGATGACCTCCCGCTGCCAGTCCAGCGCCTCCAGGTAGTGGGCCACCGCCATCAGGTTGGCCTCGGGGGGCAGTTTGTAGGCCGGATGGCCCCAGTAGCCGTTGGCGAAGGGGCCCAGTTGGCCGCTGGCGACGAACGCCTTCAGACGGTCCTGCACCCCCTTGAAGTAAGTGGCGCTGGAGTTGGGCCAGTCGGAGATCGATTGGGCCAGTTGGGCGGTCGCTGCGGGGTCGGCATCCAGCGCGCTGACGATGTCCACCCAGTCCAGAGCGTGGAGATGGTAGAAGTGGATGACGTGGTCCTGAACGTACTGAATAGCCTGAATAATGTTGCGGATCAACCGAGCGTTGGGAGGGATCTGAATCCCGAGGGCATCTTCTACTGCTCGCACGGAGCAGACGGCATGCACCGTCGTTCAGACCCCTCATATACGTTGACAGAAGGCCCAGGCGTCGCGGGGATCGCGGCCCTTGAGGATGGTCTCGATACCCCGCCACATCGTGCTGCTGCTCCAGGCGTTGGTCACCTGGCCGTCCTGGACCTCCACCTCGATGCGCAGGTGGCCCTCGATTCGGGTTACGGGATCGATCGCGATCTTGGCCATCTCTGCCTCCTTACTCCTCCTGCTCCTGCGATGCGCCTGCGGCCTTCTTGCGCACGGCGCTGCCGATCGCGTGGGCGGCGACACCAGCGGCAGCCACCGCCGTCAGGCCGAGGCCAATCTTGTCGATCGTGGCCTCCACTCCGAAGCCCGGCACCTCCGGTAGTCGCTCATAGAAGGGGGTCATCGTGTCCCAGAAGTTGGGCTCGGAGCAACCCAGGCAGCCGTGCCCGGCCATCACAGGCCAACTGGTGCCGTCGTTCCAGCGGACGGTGGGGCAGTTGTGGTACGTCTCGGGCCCCTTGCAGCCCATCTTGTAGAGACACCAGCCCAGTCGGTGGCCCTCGTCGCCCCATTCCTCCACGAACTGCCCGGCGTCGAAGTGTGGGCGCCGCTCGCAGTTGTCGTGGATCCGCTTCCCGTAGGCGAACAGCGGCCGCTTCAAGTGGTCCACAGCCGGCAGGGAGCCGAAAGTGAGGAAGTGGACCACCGTGGCGGTGAGGTTGACGACGTTGAGGGGGCAGCCGGGGAGGTTGACCACCGGCACGTCCTTCACCAGATCGGCCACGCCGACGGCATCGGTGGGGTTGGGACTCGCGGCGGGGATGCCGCCGAAGGCGGCGCAGTTACCTACAGCGAGCACGGCGATCGCACCCCGTACCGTCTCGAACAGGATGTCCTTCGCCGTCTTGCCGCCGATGCAGCAGTAGAGGCCGTTGTCCTTGAGGGGGATCGACCCCTCCACGACGACGATATGGCCTCCCTTCTCAACGGTAGCCGCCTTGGCCTCTTCAGCCTGCTTGCCCGCCGCGGCCATGATCGTCTCGTGGTAATCCAGCGAGATGATGTCCAGCACGAGTTCGCCTACGGTGGGACGGGAGGCCCGCAGGAGGGATTCCGTACACCCGGCGCAATCCTGGAGTTCCAGCCAGATCAGCGGAACGCGCGGAGCACTCTCAAGGGCGCGGGCGATCCGAGAGGCCTTGTCCACCGGCAGGGCTAACACGCCGGCCATGATGGTGCAGAACTTGAGAAACTCCCTGCGCGAGACCCCCCGACGGGCTAAAGCCTCCACTAGATTGAAGGTCTCTCCGCCTGTGAGGCTGAGTTCCAGGGGGTCGATATGCTCTTTCGCCATCAGCATTCCTCCTTCCTTCCGGACGAAAATCTGTGTGGGAAGGCACAAGTAATTGGAAACCCCATTCGTTGGAGCGCTCTCTCCTATACTCCCATACGCCCTCCTTTCTTTTGGCGTGGAAGACAGGAACGCTGATCGATCAGACCTCTGTCAAGGGGCCTATGTAATGTAAATGAAGCGAGCCCATTATACTCAAACTCCCATAGAAGGCAAATTTGACCACCGGGCTTCGGGCACGAGATCGGACACCCATCGTTCTCCACCACAGAGGCACAGAGGACACAGAGCTTTCCTCCAAACTTAAACGCTCCTCTGTGCCCTCTGTGCCTCTGTGGTTTCTCCCCGGGGAGCGACGTCCGAACTCGCGTCCAAGCCTCAGTGACCAGCGAGGAAGTGTGCTCCGGCTTTGGTGGAAGTCTTAACGGGGCCCGGACGCAGGTTCGGACATCCTCAGCCCACGAAAGGTGCCCACAGCCACGACGCCCAGGGGGAAACCGAGGCGGTGGGCCAGCGCCTCGTCGGCCCAGCGGAGCCGCCAGCGGCCCACCCGACCCAACTCCCGCGCGCTCAGGGCGACGTGGGCCATCACGATCCCGGCGTCGATGGGGGCCAGGATGGTCAGGGCCAGGTGGATCGCCCCTCCCTCCACCACGAACCGCCACGGCTGGCGGTTGCGGGCCGACGGGGCCAGACGGGCGCACTCCAGCACCTCCACCAGCGCGGGGTCGGCCTCCTCCGGCGACCAGGCCACCCCCCATCGACCACCGAACACGATCTCCGTCAGGGACAGCCGTCGGTGGGCGGCCACCACGCGCCGGACGACGGTGTCGTGCAGGCGGGCCAATGCGTCGACACGGGGATACCCCAGGGCCACGACGGCCGCCACCTGCTCACCGGGGCGAAGCGGGATCGCCCGCGCTGCTCGATCTGGGTGGTACGAGCCGGTCATCCAGCATGTCGCAAGGCCCAACCGGGTCGCCTCCAGCACCACCTGCTCCAGCACGTACCCCAGGTCGATCCGGTTCTCAGGGACGTCCTCGGGGATGAGGCCGACCAGGAGGTGAGGCGCGCCCTGGACCAGCCCGTACACTCCTGCGTAGCGGGCCAGCACGCCCGCCACCCGCTCCCGACCGTCCACCCGTTCCACTCGGACGCCGGGCCGGACCAGGTGGTCGGCCTCCTGGGCGACCGCCGCCAGCCGGTCAAGAAGATCCTGGGGCACCGGCTGGGCGACGTAGCGGCGGACGCTCCTCCGAAGCCGGATCGCGGTGCGCAGGTCCACTCTACTCCTCAAGGATGACGATCCGACCCGCGGTGGCCTGGACCGGATAGGATTCGGCGACCGGCCCGACGAACGTCGCCTCCACCCGCTGACCCACTTGGACGTCGTCGAAGGTCGCCTTCTCCTCCCCCCCAGGCCCCCTTCTCACAACCTCGGTCTCCTCGGTCACGGCGACCACCGCCTTGTCGTACTCGGTGCCCTCCGTGATCGATCCCTCGATCCGGACGGTGCCGAGGACGTCCCCCTGCCCAGCGGAGATGTCCGTGACAACCCCCCGGATGTCCGGCTGCTCCCGTTTGGCCCTCCCC
>Ga0209426_1001487_pt1 | contig 13953 bp, 12 predicted proteins | sample Deesub1362B_J571_FD_187697 | JGI IMG/M metagenome (GOLD analysis project Ga0209426, IMG submission 187697) | Deep oceanic, basalt-hosted subsurface ecosystem from Juan de Fuca Ridge flank, Pacific Ocean, CORK Borehole 1362B_J2.571 (SPAdes)... ...
AGTATGAGATCCGTTTATAAGTATACTGTTGTCAATGTCCTTTTGATTGGGATGGTTGTAGCTGTTGGTATAAGAGAAAAGAGAGTCTTGCAGAGGTTGGCTGAGATGTGAGTTGGCAAGTACCTTAAATGTTTTCGAGTGTCGCGAGACTGTCTTTTAACAAAGAATTAAGTAAAACCACATCAAACCAAAAGAATGAAAAGTCTGCTATGTCCTAGCATTAATGGAGCACGTGAGGTTGGAGACTGTATATTCTAGCTATCTGTACTTTTTGAATCTAATTCTATCATTAAATATGAACTTTAAGAAGTCATCAAATATAAATCTTGGTGAATTTGTATACAAATGACAAGCTCATCAGCAATTACATAGGTTTCTTCAGGATATTTGACAAAACTCGATCAAATAAAAAGATAATGGTTTAATATTTGTCACAGTCACAGATTTAACAATAACCGATTGGTGAAAAAATGAGAAAATTGTTGATCAGTTTGCTCCTTGCAATCTTTCTGCTGGGTTGCACTCAGACAGAGCAGCTAACGACCGATCAAATAGTAGAGAAAATGAATGAAAAGTACAATAAAACGCATGACATTAAGGGAAAAATTGTTGTTACACAATGTTTAGGCAATGAGACTATATCGCCTCAGACTATAAAATTTTTAATAAAGAAACCTGACAGGTTTAAAGAGGAGATAGAATCTTCCATGCCTCTTCCGAACGGAACAACGCGGGTTTGAACCCGCTATACATATTGTGAATGGAACAACGGAGTGGAATATTTTTCCTAATACCAACACCGCATTCAAATCAATCCTTCCAAAAAAAGCCACAGTCTTTTTTTGAGGATCTAACAAACCTTGAGGAATACGATGTAAAGCTTTTGGAAGAGGAAAAAGTTAATGGAAGGGACTGCTACGTTATAGAAGCCACACCAAAGAAGGCATTTCTCCCTCAGAAGAAGCCATGGATTGACAAAGAGACTTTTTGTCTGGTAAGGTTGATGAGCATTACTCAAACTTGGCTTAAATCCGGTACTATCGAGATCAAAGATGTTGAGTATGACACTGGCATAAGCGATAGCGAATTTGAGCCCGTTCTGCCAGAAGAGGTAGAGGTAGTTGAGATGAATTAAACAAACCCCTCGAAGTAGGATTAAAAATTTACTCTTACAAGAATTTTGAGGGGAGCACAGAAGGAAGTAAACTTCACAATAGTATACCCATCATATACAGCTGAGCATGACCTCTTTAATATTTTTGTCTATAAGGCAGGCGCTTACCAGCTCTTTGGTCACCCGTCCCCACAACCTTCTGGCCCAGCCCCGCCCCATTCAGATCCAACAGATCTTCCGAGAGAGAATGAAAGTGTATGTCTCCACTATAAAAACAGGCTACAACAGGAGGTGGTGGTTTGAGAGACTCTCTTAAAACGGAAGCCAACTCCAAATGCGAAAAAAGTAGAGATTAAGGGAAAGGAGGGATGGACTGATCTAAGCTTGAGAAGGCTCACATTCCAAAACAATGGTGTTTGATTTGTTATACAGGACAACCTACAGAGGATGAGTTAATCAAGATAGCGGAGTCTATAATATAATAATTATTAAAAATAATAATGAAATGTCCATCGCTACTTGATATGTAGGAATTAATTTTCTTTTTCAAACAGAGAGCAATTTTTAAACTGGTTATATTATACTGTTAATGTGAAATGCAAAATCTGTAAAAAAGAGACCTACACGGAAACGATACCATTGTGCCCGGAATGCGCAAGAAAGGATGTTGCTTTAGAATATGTTGGCAGCCTGCATAATGGAACAGAAAAAATAGAGGGGGATTCGGGATTAAAATGCGGTTTATGCTCAAACAGATGCGGGATTGAGGAGGGTGAGGAGGGTCTTTGCGGACTAAAATTTGCCAGCAAAGGTAAGCTTAGATCACTTTCAACCTCAACCCGGGCAGCTCTTCATGCTTATGAAGACCCACTTCCCACAAACTGCTGCAATGCATGGTTCTGCAAAGCAAGTGCGATGAAAGGTACAAATCTGGCAGTCTTTTACTACGGGTGCAACTTTGACTGTCTTTTTTGTCAGAACTGGCAGCACAGATTGATAAATGAAAGCAACGTGGTTACTCTTAACCAGATGGTGGAAAAAGGGTTAAATGATAGAATAAAGTGCGTCTGTCATTTTGGAGGTTCTCCTGAACCTCAACTACCGTTCGCAATAAAATTCAGCAGAGAATTACTTGATAGGAAGGATGTTATGATATGCTGGGAGTGGAATGGAGCATCCTCAAAGCTTGCTCTGAAGGCAGCGGAACTTAGCCACATCAGTCACGGCACGGCTAAATTCGACCTGAAAGCTTGGAACGACAATTTGCACCGGATTCTAACTGGAAGGAGCAATAAACAGACTCTTGACAATTTTCATAGGGTATGGGAAAAATTTCCTGAGGTGCTGTCTGCCACAACGTTACTTGTGCCTTATTTTGTTGACCAGAGGGAGGTTGAGGAGATTGCCTCATTCATATCTTCCTTTGACAGGTCAATACCTTACAGCTTACTTGTCTTCCATCCAGATTATCGATTGTCGGATTTGCCCGTAACGCCAAAAGAACAGGTAATGGAATGCTTCAGAATTGCTAAAAAATATTTAGAAAATGTTAAAATTGGGAATATTCACCTTCTGATGTAGGTACTGTGTGGATTTTCGAAAAACGTTAAAGTTAAATAATAATAATTGTAATAATTATTATCAAATCAACTGGTGTGATTTAATGGTCATTATAATCTCTGGTGAGGAAGCAGGCCCAAGGTCAAATAAACTCGGTGGTATCTGGAATGTAATTGATGCTGAAGCAAAGAATCTCGAAAAAATAGCAGAGGAAGAAATCATAGTTGCCGGACCTTATTTTGGCAGGCTTGGACAGGACTGGAGCCCGAACAACAGAATAACTGATATCTCAGATTTAGCACCACCTGAAGATGAAAGCGTCATCGATGCTATAAACAATTCTGGAATTGAGGCAGTAGCTGGCAAAAAAGATGGCATTATTTACGTTCTTTTCAATTCGGAAAGCTGCCTGGAAAAAAAAGTCGAATACGATGGAAAAGAGATGCGTCTGAGTGATGCGATCAAGGCTGAGGCATTCAAACTTGTGGGGCTGGATTCTCTCAAATATGAGAATACAAGCTATGGGAGGGAATATACACATTACCTGAACCTGTCATATGCTATTTCTGAATTTGCAAAGAAACTCTCTTCAATGACTAAAGTCTCTCTTCACTGTCATGAATTTCCTGTTTTTTATGCTCTTGCAAGACTTGAAAAATTGAAATTACCTGTTAAAACCATTGCGACATTCCATGCGACAAAGGTAGGAAGGGCATACGGTGCGAGAACAATTGAGAACCTCGTCAGAGGAAATGCATGCCATCCTGAATGTATTCAACACGGTCTTGTAAAGCTCGAAATGCTCGCAAACCATGCTGACGTTGTGACTTTTGTGAGTGACACCACAAGGAGCGAATCAAGACTTTACTACGGGATAGACGGAATTGTGATAAGAAACGGTATTGATTTGAATTCGAATATTATTGACTGGAATAAAAAAGTAGAGAACCTCAATAAAATGCAAAGCTTTATTTCCAGATATCTGGATACTGTGAATGGAACTAAAATCCCGGAAGAAGCAATTCTGCCAGTGTATACAATATCGAGGCTTGAGCTTGAGAACAAGGGCTATCCGGATTTGCTTGACTCACTTGTTATTCTTGAAAGAATACTGAGAAACAGAATTGAGAATGGCGAAATAGATGAAGTCAGGGTATTCTGTATTCTGATTACGGCACACGGTCCGAAAGACCCCAAGAAATTACCGGAGGGATTTCCGGTAAATCTGCCAGATGAAATTCTTGTTGGAGATGAATTGAGGCTGAAACGCATGATTGAGGACAGAGAACTTGATTATAAAAATTTAAAACGAAAAACCGTCTGTGCGTTACTTTATCCGCAGTGGGTGGGCAGAATGGACGGCGGGTTCAACATGACGATTGATGAGATCGCAGCAGGATGCATTGCAGGTATTTTTCCTTCCCGTTATGAACCATTTCTTTTGACAGCGCTTGAAGCATGTCGTGAAGCATGTCCTGTGGTTATAAGCAGAGCATGTGGTTTTAGCGGCGCAGTAAATGAATTGCAGAAGGAAAAGGGCATTTTTGGCGGTGTTGTTCTTGTGGATAACGTGGAATTGACGTACCTGCAAACAATAACTGATTATGCTTTTGGCCTTCACATTATAATCGATGCATTTCTGAGAGACAAGGCAAAGGATAAGATGATGTGCAATGTTGCATACATGCTTGCCAGAGAGATGAGCTGGGAAGAGCCAGTTAGAGATTATTACGAGATACTGAAAGGTTAGTTAATTTTAATCAGCTGGTTGATAATTTATTTTAGATTATCGTTATTATTTCAAAGAAATCTTTTTATAACATTTGATAACAATTATCATTGTTAGTTTTATTTGGGGGAGATATGAAAGTAACTCTATCATTCGAGGTACATCAACCGTTCAGAATAAACAGGAACTTTAAGGAAGAATATGCTAAGAGGAAGAAGAATCTCTTTGATATTTACTTTAACAACTCGTGGAATAGAGATATATTCAAAAAAGTAGCTAAAAAATGTTATTATCCCGCGACAGAAATTATTATTAACCTGCTGGACGAATTGAAGGATTTTAAAGTTTCATACAGTTTTTCTGGGGTTATGCTTGAGCAGTGTGAAAAATGGGAACCTGATTTGCTGGAACTATTCAGGCAACTGACTGATAAAAAGAATGTGGAGATTCTGGGGCAGACTTATTACCACTCTCTTGCAGGTCTTTTTGAAGACAAACGGGAGTTTGAGGAACAGATTGTAATGCATCGCAGTCTGATGGAGGAACTGTTTGGAAGAAAGACTGGGGTTTTTGAGAACACGGAGTTCATCTACAACAATAGCATTGCAAAGATAGCAGAGAATCTGGGGTTTAAAGCAATCTTTACCGAAGGAGCAGACAGAATTCTGGGTTGGAGAAGTCCAAATTATGTTTACAGAGCAAAAAATCGAAACATCAGGGTTCTCCTCAGGAACTACAGATTATCGGACGACATTGCATTCCGGTTTTCAAATAGAGAATGGAATGAATTTCCTCTTACTGCTGACAAGTTTGCGACATGGCTTGCATACACCCCGGGGGAATGCATAAACCTGTTCATGGATTACGAGACATTCGGAGAGCACCACTGGGAAGAAACTGGCATTCTTGAGTTTTTAAAGTGGTTGCCGGGTGAGATTCTGATGAGAAATCTTGAATTCGCTCTACCTTCTGAACTTTCTGAAATGGAGCCTGCTGGTGAAATTGATGTTAATGATTTTGCAACGCTGTCGTGGGCAGATGTGGATAGAGACACAAGTGCCTGGATTGGAAATGATATGCAGAGGACGTGTTTTAAATCTCTTGAAAATACTGAAAAAATTGTAAAAAATGCTAATAGCGAGTTTTTGAGATTATGGAGACACCTTCAGACAAGCGATTTGCTTTACTACATGTATACGAAGGAAGGACCTTCCGGCATTGTGCATGGTTATTTCAGTCAGCAATATCCTTTTGAAGTGTTTTCTGCATTTACCCGTATTTTATCTCATCTTATCCTCAGATGCAGTGGGAAATTGCTACAGCCTCAAAGGAATGCTGCCAGGGTTCTCCGTATTTTACCCCCTGAAAAGGCGTTTCACTACTACAACAACGGGGAATATACAAATCTTTCAGCCCACAGTCTCGATGAACTCAGGAGAACTCTGAAAATCGTTGATACCGGCTCTTTTAATTTTCACATCAGGGGTGGGGACTTCATAAAATGGATAAAATATACAGTAGGTGATAATATATTGGCAGAAAGAATATATGACGCACGGGATAAGAATTTATTCATTGAAATTGTGAGTAGGAGGTGTGAAGAGTTATGGAAACTCTTCGAATAGGATTTTTTTGCTGGGAATCCATGCATTCAGTTAGAGTCGGAGGTCTGGCAGCGGCAGCCACCAATTTAGCTGAAACACTTGCCAGAAATCATGAGGTTCACTATTTTACGCTTGGAATGCAAGGACAGCAAAAAAATGAAGTGATTAATAATGTTCACTACCACAGGTGCTTTCCTGCCGGCTCAAACATAGTTGAATACTGTAAAAACATGAGTCTGGAGATGGTGAATGACTTCTACGGTGAAGAGCGTATAGGAGAGTTTGACATTCTTCATTTTCATGACTGGCATCCTACAGAGGCTCTGCATGTTCTTCAGGACAGGCGTACAGTCCTGACCTTTCACTCTACTGAATATGGAAGAAATGGAAATGCATTTGGAGATTGGTGGGAATTTAAGGAAATTTCTGGAAAGGAATGGTATGCTGCTTTAAAAGTAGGAAAAATAACTACCGTGTCAAATTCCTTAAAAAATGAGATAATGTGGCTGTACAATGTTCCCGAATGGAAAGTAAAGGTTACGCCAAATGGAATTCATCCCGACAGATTCAGTATGGATGTTGACCCGGGAGAAGTGAAGAAGGAGTACGGCATTCATCCACTTGCACCCCTTATTTTCTTTATGGGTAGAATTGTCCATCAGAAGGGTCCTGATTTGCTGATTGATGCCGCTCCGGAAATCTTAAACCGCAGATGGGATACGAGATTCCTGTTTGCGGGGGATGGAGACATGCGCCCATACCTGGTAGATAAAACGTCAAAGTATAACGGATTGATAAGATTTCTTGGCTATCTGCCCGATAACGAGTTTGTAAAGTTGTTAAATGCAAGTGATTTAGTTGTGATTCCGAGCAGAAATGAGCCTTTCGGGCTTGTTTTGCTTGAGGCATGGAGTGCGAAAAAATGTGTAGTTGCCACAAATGTTGGTGGGTTATCTGAGAATATTGATAATTTCGAAAATGGCGTTAAGGTGTATGTAACTCCCGAATCAATTGCATGGGGTGTCAATTACGTTCTCGATTCAAATTGTCTGGAAGAGATGGGTATGAAGGGGAGGGAGAAAGTTGAGAGACGGTTCAGATGGAGAAGCGTTGCCAGAGAGATGGCAAGGACTTATAGAGGGATATGAAGCTTATACACTTCGTTGACGAATTCCCACCTTTTTTTAGAGGGGGTCTTGGAACGTATGCAATGGAATTGACGAGAAAGTTTATTGAACTGGGTCATGATGTGACAGTTTTCTCGAGAAATACCGGCGATGATCCCACAAGAGATGTCTGGCATGGGGTTGAGGTCCATCGACCCCTTGTGGTAGATATAGTAGACATTCTGCCTGCGTTTATTCCCGGAGATGTGAAAACATGGCCTGTTGAGTCGCAGAGGTTTTTTGGAGAGACACTGCTATTCAACCTTCTTTCCGCTTCAAAGCTGATAAAACACATGACTGGGATAGATAATCGCAAGTTTGATGTCATTGCATCTCACGACTGGCTCTCAGCCCTTGGAGGGATAATATCCAAGAAGAATCTCAATCTACCATTCATCTTCCATTTTCACTCAACAGAACAGGGGAGGGTCAGGGAAGGCTCTCCAACTGTCAAAGACATTGAGAGGCTGGCGGGTATGAAATCGGATTTGATTGTTACCGTTAGCTATGCAATGAGGGATGAATTAATATCCCTTGGTTATCCGGAGCGGAAGATAAGAGTCGTGTATAACGGGGTTGACACCGAAAAATATGATCCAGAGAAGTTCAGGAATGATGAGGTTGAGGCTTTCAGGAATGAAATCGGTATCGCAGATGACCCAATGATTCTCTTTATTGGAAGGCTGACATGGGTGAAAGGTGCGGACACACTTGTCAGAGCGATGCCCGAGATTTTAAAGAACCATCCAGATGCAAAGCTTGTTTTACTAGGAATGGGTGAAGAAGAGCACCTTATTCGACATCTGATTAAGTCGCTTGGAGTCGAAAAGAACGTGATACTCCATCCAAAATATGTTTCGGAAGAAGAAAGAATTCTCTATTATGCTGCGTGTGATGTAGCAGTGTTTCCATCAAAATACGAACCTTTTGGAATTGTTTGCACCGAGGCTATGAGCATGGGAAAGCCGGTCGTTGTGGGTGCGAGAGGAACATCCGGGATGCGAGAACAGGTAATTCCAGCAGGCTCAAATATCTGCGGCTTCCACATAAATCCCTATGACCCGTCAGACATAGCAATATATGTCTCAAGGGTGCTTGAAGATGACGGTCTGAGAAAGGAGATGGGAAAAAATGCAAGAATTCGCGTCATTGAAAATTTTACTTGGAGAAAAATAGCGGAAGACACTCTCGATGTGTATGCAGAGGTTGTTGATGGAGGGGTTTAAATGAAACACATCTTAATAAAAGAAAAAATTAATGGGATTAAGAAAAAGGAACTTGAGGATAAACTTCTTGAATTTAAGGGATTTATGGAGATAAAATCCAGTTATAAGTCATCTGAAATAGTTTTTGATGAAAAGGAAATATCTGAACCTCTCAATCTGATTAAGAAGATGAATCTGATTGTTGAGAGAATAGTGGAATACAGATGATCTCTTTCGGCAGGGAGGTTCTGTCAGATTATGAATCTGCGGTTAGCAGGGAGTTTCTTCTTACAAATCCGATAGGTTGTTACTCCTCCTCTACAATTATTGGATTGAATACGAGAAAGTATCATGGCCTCCTTGTTACCGATAGAGTTCACCTGTCCAAGCTTGATGAGGAAATTGATGGAGTTGGGCTGAGCACAAATCAGTACAGAGGAGCAATTTACCCTGAGGGGTACAGATATCTTGAAAGTTTTGAACTTTACCCACCAACGTTTATTTACAGAATGGATGAGACGACAGTCAGGAAAAAAATTTTTCTTTCAGCAGGGTCAAGAACAATCCACGTCTCGTACATAATATGGTCGAAGAAACCTGTTGTATTTAATATAACGCCCCTCATAGCTGAAAGAGGAGTTCATGAACTCAGATTTGATTATAATCTCTCTCAAGAGAAACTTCAAAATGGAGTCAGGGTGAATGAACTCACAATAACGTCAAATATTGAATTTGAAGAAAAGCCCGACATCTACTGGAACTTTAATTATGAGTGGGAAAAAAGGAGAGGTTATGATTTTGAGGAAAACCTGTATTCACCTGGCAAATTTTTCTGTAGAATCAAGGGAGAAAAGACTGTTGACATTATTGCAACACTGGAAAGAGATGTTGATAAAATAAATGTTGAAGAAATTAAGAAACTTAAAAAAATTAAAAAACCGACAAACCCCTATGAGGTATTGAGTCTGACAGCGGACAGCTTTATTGCTCCTCACAGCATTCTCGCCGGATATCACTGGTTTGTAGAATCATGGGGGAGAGACACATTCATCAGCCTGCCTGGTTTACTTCTTGTTAGAAAAAAATTCGCTCATGCAAGAAAGATTTTCAGACAATATGCAAAGTGTATGAGAAATGGAATAATTCCGAATATATTGCCTGACAGGTTTAATTCTGCTGACGCAACGTTATGGTTCGTTTACTCACTGAAAAAATATTATGAGTATACGGGAGATGAAGAATTTTTGAAGGAGATGGGCCCCTGTATGGAACAGATTGTTGAGAAATACCCTGAAAACAAATCAATAAGCATGGATGAAGACGGATTAATCAAGGTTAGTGAATGCCTGACATGGATGGATACGAAGTTCACACCCAGAGGAGGAAAACCCGTTGAGGTCAATGCACTCTGGCTCAATGCCCTGTCAGCCTTTGAGGAGTTATTTGGAATTGAATGCCACTCTGCAAAGATTAAAAAGAATTTCTCAAAATTCTGGAATGGTCAAGGATTGTTTGATGTTCTTGAACCTACAGACTCATCAATTCGACCCAATCAGATTTTTGCGATTTCTCTCCCCCACAGACTGCTATCAAAGGCTAAGGAAAAGAAGATTCTGAAAGTGGTTAAGAAGGAATTACTCACCCCATACGGTTTGAGGACGCTATCTGCGTCTGACAAAAATTACCGGGGCAGTTATACAGGAGATGAATCATATCATAATGGCTGTGTATGGCCCTGGCTAACTGGGTTTTACATTACTGCACACATGAGAATCTACGGTGATGCTGATTACTGCAAAGCCATCCTCCAGCCACTTCTCGAACACTTAAAGGATGCTGGACTTGGTAGCATCTCGGAAATTTTCGATGGCGACGCACCTCACAGGCCAAACGGTTGTATTTCTCAGGCGTGGAGTGTTGCAGAGGTTTTGAGATGTATGCACGAGGATTTAGAATTGATTTAGAACTGCTAACCTTCTACTGATTCTCGAATTCAGACCTCAACTCCTCCATAATCTTAAAAGGGTCACTTGAAACAACAGAATGGCCGGCATAAAGCTCCATTGCCCCTATGTCTGTTGTCCGACTCATTGGATCTCCCCTATCCACGATTCTTACTATATACGGAAACTCTTCCCAGCCATCAACGTCTCTTATCGGTGGCATGAACATTGCAAGTGTAAAGCTTCGAACTCCGAGCCTGTAGTAGCAGTTTAACGTCCTGCTTATCCAGTATGGCAGCTTCTCAAGTTCTCCAGAGATTATTACAACTTCTTTCTCTTTGACAGGAGTCAGATTGCACATCAATTTCACCCCATTCCATCCCATGGCAAGACCGAGTGATTTGTGAACGTCAAACAGGTCTTCGAAGTAATATCCTCCATACCTGTTGAAGTAAGCTTCAGAGGCATTTCTGATAAATTCAGCTCTGGAATAAGGCATGTCAGCAACTAAGATCTGTGCGTGACCATGTACAATACTTGCTGCAGCCCTCCATAAGCAATTCCACATAAAAAAAGGATAAATGGCTTTATTGTCGTATTCATTTGCTTTTACAATCCATTTCATGGCTGTATCAAGATAATCAGCAATTTTTCCCTCATCATCAATGAAAGGATTGTGGTCTTTAAAAATCAATACAGCATGAAGATAATCATACTTTGCTATATTGCTTGCAGTAACACAGTGCTTACCTCTGACCCTTCCAAAGACATCGGATGGTGTCATCGTGTCGGGATTGCAGAAAGGACCACCTTTCGTATCCTCAATAATTTTTTCAAGCTCCTCCCCAACCTTTACGTCAATCGGTCTTCTACTCCTTAAATCATTGAATAAAGTCCCCTCAAAGGTTACTTTGTTTGTAACCCTTACAATCATCTGTTCTTCGCATTTTCCCATCCTCTCCTCAGCCCACTCTCGCATAGTTTCAGGTAGGATAAATTTACCCCTCTTCGTTGAAATCTCAAAAATTCTTGAAAAAATTGTTTTTATCTCAGCAGGCAGAGCATCTATTAATTCCATTAAATTTAATATGTTCATGAAATTTTTTCGACTTCAATCTAAATAATCTTTTACCTCTCCTTTTGCCAATCACCTTCGTTTCACTTGAAGTGTTTAAATACCCGACAGATTGTTTGACGCATGGTGTTATTATGAAACTCACCAAGACGGCAGAAACCGTTCTTCAGAAAAGATATCTTGCAAAGGATGAGGAAGGCAACGTCATCGAAACTCCTGAAGAAATGCTCTGGAGAGTTGCAAAAGCAATAGCTAAAGCGGAAGAGAATTATAATGGAGATACAAACAAAGTTGCAAAGCAGTTTTTTGAAATAATGGATAAACAGCTTTTCATGCCCAATTCACCAACATTAATGAACGCCGGAACAGAATTGAGCCAGCTCTCAGCCTGTTTCGTCATTCCAGTTGATGATTCGATAGACGGGATATTTAAAGCGCTCTGGGATATGGCGAAGGTGCAGAAGTCGGGCGGTGGGACTGGCTTCAGCTTCTCAAGATTAAGACCACAGGGTGACATTGTAAAATCGACAATGGGTGTTGCATCAGGCCCTGTCTCGTTCATGAAGATTTTTGATGCATCAACGGAACAGATAAAACAGGGTGGGAAGAGAAGAGGTGCAAATATGGGTGTGCTGAGTGTCCATCATCCCGATATTGAAGATTTCATCAAGGTGAAGTGGGAAGAAGGTGTTTTAAGAAATTTCAACATCAGTGTTGCAGTAACAGATGATTTTGTTAATGCTCTGAAGAATGATTCAGACTACGAATTAAAAAACCCAAGAACTGGGGATGTGATAAGAAAAATTCCTGCCCGTAAAATATTTAATTTAATGGTAGACGGGGCGTGGAGAAATGGAGAACCCGGGTCAATTTTTATTGATACTATAAATAAATATAATCCCACCCCTCATGTTGGTATGATTGAATCAACGAATCCCTGTGGTGAACAACCCCTTCTCCCCTACGAATCATGCAATCTCGGTTCAATAAATGTCGCAAATTTTGTAAAGAATGGTGGTATTGACTGGGAACACTTAAAGGAGGTTGTATGGATTGCAGTAAGATTTCTTGACAATGTTATCGACATGAATAACTATCCAATTCCTGAAATTAAAGAGAATACAATGGCAAATCGAAAAATTGGGCTGGGCATAATGGGATTTGCGGATATGCTTTTTAAACTGGGGATTTCCTATGACAGCAATGAAGGGGTAGAATTTGCTGAAAAATTGATGTCATTCATTCAGGAAGAAAGCCACAGAGCATCCTCCGCATTAGCTGAAGAAAGAGGGAAATTTCCGAACTGGAAAGGCAGCGTTTGGGAGAAGAAAGATATTAAGATGAGGAATGCAACAACAACAACAATTGCACCAACCGGTACAATCAGCATCATTGCAAACTGCTCAAGTGGGATTGAACCTGCTTACGCTCTTGCATTTCGAAGAATGAATATCCTTGATGGAGAAGAGTTTTTTGAGGTTAACGCAGTTCTTGAGAAGACCCTGAGAGATACAGGGATTTACAGCGATGAACTCATCCAAAGGATTGCAGAGACAGGAAGCATTCAGGGAATCGCTGAGCTTCCAGAGGAACTTAAGAGAGTGTTCAGATGTGCTCTTGAGATATCTCCTGAGTGGCACGTCAGAATGCAGGCAGCTTTCCAGAAATATACCGATAATGCTGTCAGCAAGACAATTAATTTACCAAATCAGGCAACACGCAAGGATGTTGAAAAAGCATTTATGCTTGCATACGACCTCGAGTGTAAGGGTTTGACCGTCTACAGAGACGGTAGCAGAGAGGAACAGGTTTTGGCAACAAGAAAAACTGAGAAGAAGGAAAGGAAGGTTATTAGACCTCCAGCATTTCAGGAACCGAGACCAAGACCTAAAATAACAACTGGAAGAACGATTGAGACAAGAACTGGATGCGGTGCATTATACGTCACAATAAATGAAGATGAACACGGTATTGCAGAAGTCTTTGTTCAGCTTGGTAAGAGTGGTGGTTGTGCAGCTTCTCAGACCGAAGCCATAGGAAGGTTGATTTCTGTAGCTCTGAGAAGCTGGTTGAATCCTGATGCTTTAATTAGACAGTTGAAGGGAATAAGATGCCCCTCCATTGGCTTTGATGATGGCGAGATAGTAACTTCATGCGCTGATGGGGTGGCAAAAGTCCTCGAGAGGTATCTGAGGGGAGAGTACACAAAAATTACCATCGACCTGAAGGGAATTAAACCTTTAACTGAGTTTGTAGAAGAAAAAACCGAGGAACACATTACCAAGCTTATTGGGGGCGTATGTCCGGAGTGTGGTAACATTCTTGAATATGGAGAAGGATGTATGACCTGTAAGATGTGCGGATTTACAAAGTGTGGTTAGGCGCAAAATATTCAATTTCGGAGCAATCCGGTTCCGTCTTAATTCTTTTTTAGAGTATTAGACAAAACATTTTTAACCAATAACTACAAAATGGCTACATGGGACGAAAACCTGAAAAAGAAGTTGTTAAGTGGTTAACTGCAGAAGAACTGAATGAAGAAATCCGAAAAAAGAAG
>Ga0209426_1001488_pt1 | contig 13938 bp, 16 predicted proteins | sample Deesub1362B_J571_FD_187697 | JGI IMG/M metagenome (GOLD analysis project Ga0209426, IMG submission 187697) | Deep oceanic, basalt-hosted subsurface ecosystem from Juan de Fuca Ridge flank, Pacific Ocean, CORK Borehole 1362B_J2.571 (SPAdes)... ...
TCGCCATGGGAGGCTTTATGCCTCTTTCTAAATAAATTTTACGGTTTTATTCAGGTTTGTTCCCTGTAGAAACGTATTTGGCTATGTATCTTTTTGTAGGGAGTTATATGGGTTTGTTATTTAGAGAGTTGAGATGTTAGAATTGGTATTTTGTTGGTAATTTTGTAAGCACCCTAAATACCAGATAACCATATTCCGAAGAATAGTTTCAGCTCACAAATTAACCGAATTAAAGTTAAGCTCTGACGCCCTGAATCGACTTGGGTGACCTTGGTAACTTTCTTCTCCTTTTACCGTTGGATGTATATTTCTGATTTGGTCCGGGTCTCTTGAAGTTCTGCCTCTTCCCCGGAACAAGCCTTGTCTGCCCCTTCCTACCTTTTATTTTTATCCATGTTGTAGTGCCAGTTTTTCCCATGAGATAGTCAAATATTAATTCATTTTAAAAATATTGCGGTGATGGTTGAAATTTTTCAGGAAAAACTTATGTACTAACGTGACATTGTGACTAAAAATGTCAAACATAAAGGGGGTTTAAGTATGGACAAAAAAGCTATAGTTGCCCTTGTTGCACTTGTTCTTGCAACTCTGGTGATAGGGTGTACCAGTCAGGAAGAGCAGGCAACCTCGGAAGAGAGTGGTCAGACGAATATAAATGAACTGTCTGCTGGTGAGGCAAGAGACAAGGTGATAGAATACGTAAACAATAATCTGGTAATGCCGGGAACAAACGCAACAGCTGTGTCAGTGGAAGACAAAGGAAGCGTTTATGAAGTGACGACACTTTATCAGGGGATGGAAATTCCAGTATATATCTCAAAAGATGGAAATTATCTGTTTTTTAATGCTCTCAACATGTCTCAGGAATTGCCAAGAGAGACGCCGACAATGGAAATTGTTACTCCTACTGCAACACATACACCAGAAAAGTACAGCATTGAAGAACTCCAGAAATTTGCAGATTGCCTCAATGAGTCAGGATTTAAGATATATGGTGCAAAATGGTGTCCTCACTGTCAGGATCTTGTAAATATGCTTGGAGGATATGATGTCGTCTCAGCAATTTATGTGGAGTGCCCTGAATATGAAGAACTCTGCACCAGTGAAGGAGTAACTGCCTACCCAACGATTAAAATCAATGGGGAAGAATACATGGGTCCAAGGAGTTTCGAGGCTTTCTCAGATGCAACAGGATGTCCGGTACCTGCGGAAAACTCCTGATTTTATATCATATTCTGATTTTATCTTATTTTCTTTTATCCGGAATTACTTCCTCAATCCGTCTCTTCTGACTTGTTCTTCTCATCAATCAACGATATGAAGTCCTTGGGAGTGCTTACGCATTCAAGCTCCTCTCGCATCAGAAAAACTACTGAGTTTATATCTTTTTTCACGCTTTTCTCCACAATATAGGCTGCTTTTGTGGACAGAGTGCTGCTTACTTTCCCAAGAACAAGTGCCCTCTTCTCAATCTCTCTGACCTGTTTGATTCCGGTAAGAACAAGCTCATTCTTTGGTTTTGAGATTATGTCAAACGGTGCATGTTTGATCGGATATACCTTTACACCAATGTATCTGAGCTGGTCCACAATTTCTGATTCTTCATTGCTCAATCCAACATCTCTTTTCTCGTTAATCTCCTCATCCATTGATTTGAGTATGTTAATCGCCCGAACGATGTTTGTCTCAAGGATTTCTTCGAGTTTTATCGCATTCTCGACTGAGGTGTCCACACCCTCCTCATACTTCTTAACTGCCCTTCTCGAAACACCAAGCTCCTTTGCAAGTTCTCCAAGTGAGACTCCAAGCCTTTCTCTTGCTTCTCTGATTTTTTCACTGTCCAATCTGACATAATATCCGCCGGGAGCGGAATAGATTACAGGTGGGGTTCCATCAACAATCAGGTCATAAAACGTTGCAGTATTCACCACAGATATTCCATATCTGTTGTAAACCACCCCTCTGTCGAGATAGTCCTGTTTGAACCTTTCCCCAACAACAACAGGGCTTGCTTTGAGTAATATGGCAACAGCCTTCATATCTTCAGCCATGTCTGATTTCAGGGAGTCTATATTATACAGAGCCTTTATCAGAAGTACAAAATCATCTTTTCTCGCTATAATTTCAAAACATCTGGGCTTGGTCTCAACTAAGTCTGTAACCCTGAAACCTGCTTTTTCCAGAATTTTCAGGACAGATTCTACGACGCCGATTTGCATCTTAAAATAAATAAGATTGATTTACTATAAAAACCTTCTGACCTCAAACCCACCTACAAACTCTCGCCTCAATCCTTTCGAGAATGATATAGAGTATAAATCCAAGTAAAGCCATTGAGACTATTCCTGCATACAGTCCAGAATAATCCGCTCTGCTCCATGCATCCATTATTATAAATCCGAGTCCCTTGGTGGTTGCAAAGGATTCAGCAAAAAAGAGGATTGCAATTGCCGTTCCTATGCTGATTCTCATTGCTGTAAGTACTTTCGGGAGACATGCAGGAAAGATAACATGCCTGTAAACATCCCTCTTATTTGCCCCAAGAGATAGAAGGGAATAAACGTAGTAATCGCTCACATTCCTTGCCGCATCTCTCGTTGTGACAAGAATCTGGAAAAAGATAATCAACGCAATGAGAACAATTTTGGATAAATCACCGATACCAAAAAGAAGTATTATGAGCGGGAGCAGGACAATATGGGGTATTGGATAGAGCAGATACAGAAAAGGAGCAACAAACCTGTCAATTGCCCTCTCGTGGCTTAACAATCCAGCAGGGACAGCCAGAGACAGTGCAAGTGATATTGCATAAATTACTCTGTAAGTGCTAATCAGGAAATGCTCCAAAAGCCCGGTTCTTGCCTGAGAAATGAGCGAAAGTAAAACTGTGTTCGGGGGTGGGAGAGCAGGTGAGTTAACCACAACGGATAAAATATACCAGAAAATTACAATCAGAATAATCGCTATCAGGTAGCTTCCACGCTTTGTCTCACTTCCCTGCATTTTTCAAAAAACTCCTCCTTATCTCTGTATTCAATTGAGCCCGCGTCAGGATTCTTTACAATCTTGACAACTCTTCCGGGACGGGGGGATAGTACGACAATTTTTTTTCCGAGAAAGACAGCCTCCTCAATACTGTGTGTGACGAGAAGCATTGTTATTTTATTCTCTATCCAGAGTTCGAGAAGAAAGTTCTGCAAATTCTCCCTTGAAAGAGCATCAAGGGACGACAGAGGTTCATCCATAAGCAGTATTCCCGGTCTTAGAGCAAGAGCTCGTGCGAAGGCAACTCGCTGCCTCATCCCTCCTGAAAGCTGTTTGGGATAGTATTTTTCAAAACCGTTGAGGTTCAGACTCTTCAGGAGGCTATCAACAGTTCTCTTAATCTCCTTTCCGGGTATTCCTCTGATTTCAAGACCGATTGCCACATTCTCAAAGACATTCTTCCATGGAAAAAGCCCATAGTCCTGCAAAATCAGAGCAACGTCTTTCATGTCTGGCAGACGTGCTGGCTCTCCATTAATAATGGCTTCTCCCGAAGTAGGTCTCAGCAGTCCGGAGAAAATAAAAAGAAGGGTGGTTTTACCGCAACCTGAGGGGCCTATAATAGAGCAACTCTCCCCTCTTTTTACACTGAAACTGATATCTTTCAGGGCTTCTGTACCATCTTCGTAAACTTTGTTGATACTTCTTGCCTCAATCATGATTCACTTCTTCATATGGAATTCTCCTGTCAATCAGTTCTTTACTCAGCGCCCAGTCGACAACATCATTGTAGAATTCCTCAGGATATGGCTGGGGTTCTGGATAGTGAGGAATACTGTACGTCTCTGCGAGCGACTCTGGAATTCTTGCCTTCTCAACAAATAAACCCCTGTATACCTCCGGGTCAGAGTTTATCTTCGCAACAGCATCTCCATATGCACTGAGGAATTTTTCAATAGCATTCGGGTTGTTCTCGATAAACTCCGCATTGAAAACAATGACCGTCTGAGTAACACTCCTCCGCATTTCAGAATCTGCAACAATAACTCTCGCTCCCTTGAGTACAGCAAGACTCGCAAGGGGCTCCGGCAGGGTAGCTGCCTCTATTTTGTTCTCTGTCAGCATCTGCATTCTGATGGGGATGCTCTTAACATTCTCCTTTTCTGCGGTCACATTGTTCTCATTCAGTATCACATCCGTCACGTACTCAATGATTGTATTTGAAGAAACTGCTATTTTTCTCCCTTCGAGATCATGCACTGTCTGTATACTGGAAACGGGACTTGCAAGCAATGCAAAAACACCCTCCTCTGGGGTCATACCAAGACCTATTGAGACAATTTTGAGGTTGTATCCTGAATTATTGAGTAAAATTACAGCGAGAGGGTCTGTAATAACACCGTCAATCTCTTTAGCCGTTAAAGCACTGTCTCGCTCGAGTGCGCTCTGAAAATTTATTATTTCAACGTTAAGCCCGTATTTGTCGAAATAACCTTCTTCTTCCGCCACAAATAGTGGAAAAGTATCTTCGATTGGGAGCACTCCGAATTTTATCTTCAATTTTTCCTGTTCTTCCTGGACTTCATTTTCAGCGCATCCAGTAAAGAATATCGATATCAGCAGAACTGCAAGCAGTATTTTTTTCACTGATTTCACCTCCACCATTTAAGTCAATTTTCTGCTTTTAACCCAATACTTTAACCTTTTCGAATTGAACCAGTCTAAGGGTTTAAATACAATTCACTGTTGTAGAAGTAGGTGAACGGTAGAATCTTCAGAGTGTTATTCATATCTGTATTCACGGCGATGCTTGGAATGGGAATAGTTGCACCCCTCATGCCTTTTTATGCTGAGAGTCTGGGGGCATCGGGAATATGGCTCGGGATTATTTTCTCTGCTTTTTCTTTCTCAAGATTGATTTTCATGCCCCTGATAGGGAAAATCTCGGATGAAAAAGGTAGAAAAATCTTCATAATTTCAGGACTTTTTGCCTATTCCATAATATCGATTGCATATATTGCTGCTTACGATGTTCTCACCCTCACATTTGTTCGCTTTATTCACGGCTTCGCATCCGCGATGGTTGTGCCAGTTGCAATGGCATATATCGGAGAGGTTTCTCCCGAAGGTGGCGAGGGTGAATATATGGGGACGTTTACAATTTCACTTTTTCTCGGAATGGGCTTTGGACCATTTATCGGTGGAGTGATTAAGGATGCAGCAGGTTTTGACTATGTATTTTATGCAATGGCAGTCCTGACCGCTCTTTCTTTTTTTACATGTTTCCTCTTCTTACCTGACACAATCACGAAAAAAAAGCAACAGAGAGCAAAACTCAGTATTATCGTGAGAGACAGACTGATTGGCAGTATATTTCTTTTCAGATTCCTGTATGCTTTTGGTAGAGGTGGGATTATCTCCTTCCTTCCAATTCTCGCAGCGAAAATGTACCTGAGTGCAACGCAGACGGGAATTATAATAACTCTCAACATACTGCTCACAGCAATACTCCAGAGACCATTTGGCAGGCTTGCCGACATACATAACAGAACATCGCTTGTCATTTATGGATTGCTAATAAGCGCATTATCCCTGATTGCCATTCCGATGATATCTGACTTCTTCTATCTAATATTTCTCGCCTGTCTCATGGGGGCAGGAGGCGCACTGTCAATTCCAGCAGCTATGGCTATAATGGCAACTGAGGGCAGAATTCACGGGCATGGTTCTCTTATGGGATTGCTAAACTCTGCGATGAGCCTTGGGATGATTACCGGTCCGTTGCTCTCGGGATGGATAATGGATATTTCTGGAATAGAATCTGTCTTCTACGTAATAGGAATCCTGACGTTTATCGGAACATTCATGTTAATCAGGATTCAGAGGGGTTTGAATGTTCAGCTTCAGTGAAGAGTTCAGGGAAAGGCTTTGTCGTATTGATTCATCTCCAGAATTCTTTGAGTATCTGACAAAACCGCTGAGAAAAAGTATAAGGGTGAATACGCTAAAAATTGAAGTAAAGGAGGTTGTTGAGCGACTCTCAGAATATTACAGACTTGAGAAGATTCCATGGTGTGATGAGGGATTTTTCATTGACAGTGATAACATTGGAAGAATGATGGAATACAAACTTGGCCTTATCTTCCCTCAGGAAGCATCTTCAATGATTCCTGTTATCGCACTTAACCCGGAACCAGAAATGCTTGTTCTAGACATGGCAGCATCTCCCGGAGCAAAGACAACCCAGATTGCCCAGTATATGCAGAATAGAGGTTGTATAATAGCAAATGATGTTAAAAGGGGGAGGTTGAACATATTGATTTCCAATTTACAGAGAAGTGGAGTCATCAATGCAAGGATAACACTGAGAGATGGTCGCACGTTTAAAAAGTTTGAAAACACGTTCGATAGAGTTCTTCTGGATGCACCATGCACCAATACCGGAATGATAAGGAAGAATCTTAAATATGCACGAATATGGAAAAAAAGAGACGTTGATGCCCTATCAAGATTGCAGAAAGACTTGATTCTGTCAGCATACAGGTGTCTCAAACCCGGAGGATTGATGGTATATTCAACGTGTTCCTTCGACCCTTCTGAGAATGAGGAGGTTATTGATTTTTTACTTTCAAATACAGATGCTGAGATTGAGAAGGTTGATTTACCTCTAAAAAGCCACGAATCATTTACCGAATTCGATGGCAAGGTGTTTGATAAAAGTGTCAGAAAATGCCTGAGAATTCATCCTCAGGATAACAATACAGAGGGTTTCTTTGTAGTGAGGGTGATAAAATGAGCGTGCAGAGGGAGATTGAAGAACTCCTTCAGAATCAGTTTGGGTTTAAAACTGAACTTCTGTTTAAGGAAATGGGGAAGAGAAGAATCTATGTTTATAGAGAGTGTCCACTTGATATTCAAGCACAGCACTACGGGATATATTTTGGAAGAATCGAAAAGGATGGTTTGAGACTCTCAATTGAGGGAAGTTATATCGTTGGAAGGTCAGCGGAGCGAGGAGTCATCGAGGTTAATGATGATGTAGCAAAAAGATGGATGATGGGTGATGATATTGAAAATGATGTAAAAGGTTACGTAATTATCAAATGGGGGAATTATATTCTCGGATGCGGAAAAGGAAATGGAACTAAAATCAGAAATTACATTCCAAAGGACAGAAGGGTTTGATACGTGATTCAAAATTACATACAAAAACTATTAATAATGGTTTAATCAAAAAAAATTGAGATGGAATTAATTGCAGAAGTATTCGGGGTTTTCGCTGTCCAGAATGTGCTTGGTATGTCTCCTGTAGTTGTTTTAAGGTCAGAAGATGGTAGAGTCCTTCCAATTTATATAGGAATCTCGGAGGCGATGGCAATTCATTCTGCACTTAAAGGGCAGACACCTCCCCGCCCTATGACACATGACCTGCTTGTTGAGGTTTTTTCAAGACTGAGTGCGAGAGTTGAGCGAATTATTATAGATGATCTTGTTGAGAATACCTTTTATGCGAGATTAATCATCAAACAGAATGAACATGAGCTTGAGATTGATGCAAGACCGAGTGATAGCATTGCAGTAGCGGTAAGGCTTGCATGCCCCATTTTTGTTGAAGATAAGATTCTTGACGAGGCTGGTAACGAAGAACTGCCAGAAAACTACGTTGAATTTGACCAGATTGTATAATTTTCAAAGCTGAGATAGATTTTTAATACCAACCCTGAAATTCGGAGGTGGTGATAGTAATGGATATAGAAGTTCTGAAAGAATTAATACGTGATGAGTACGAGGTTGTGGATGCTATCGAGACCATTTCAAAAGTTGTTCCCATGCTTGAGAAGTTTGACCCTGATAAAGCTCATGCAATACTTGTAAAGGAATCAGGCAAGATTATAGGAGTTATTCGAGAAAAAGACTTGATGAGAGGAAGTTTGATGGTGAACCCGCATGAGACCAAAATCAAGAATTTTGTTGTCAGGACTGGCATTATAGACATCAATGAGTTAACTCCAGAAAAAGTCGCAAGAAGGTTTGTTGAGGATTCGACACCTTTTGTCATTGTAAAGGTGGGTAAAAAAATCGGTTTAATTTACATAAACGACTTTCTCGAGAAGTCAGAAAAAGACTTCAGGAAAATGAAGGTTAGAGAGATAATGAACCCGAATATTATCACCATTCACAACTATGATTCAGCTGCAAAAGCCCTTGCAACCATGCGGAAGTATGGAATTGACCGTATTATTGTTGTTGACGAGAACAATAAGGCACAGGGTATTGTTACCGGGAAGGACATCATAGACAGAGTTATCTCGCCACGTAAAAGTCAGACGCTTGGCGATGGCAGTGGAGAGAAAAACAAAACTCTTTCAATTATGGTTGACAGCATTATGAGCTACCCGCTCATCGCAGTTCAGAGGAACGATTCCGTTATGAAAGTGGTCGAGGTAATGCTGAAAAACAAGATTTCGAGTGTTGTTGTTGCGAAGGACAGTATTCCTGAAGGCATCATTATCAAAAAAGATATTCTGGAGACGTATCTCAAAGAAGCGGCACCTTCTGAAATTACAGTTCAGATTATGACGAAGGATGTTGAGCTCGATGAGTTCGACAGGGTGCGAATCGTAAATGACCTTGAAAAATTTGTAAATAAATTTAAGGACTTTCTGGGTCAATCAGTCCTTTTTGCATACATTAAGAGGCACAAAGAGACATTCAGAGGGTTACCCCTGATTTATGTTAGATTAAGGCTCTCAAGTGAGAAGGGTGTGTTTTTTGTCACCGGTGAAAGCTGGGGAGTTGAATTTGCAGTTAATGCAACCCTGAAGAAGCTTGAAAGAGAGGTTTTACAGGAAAAGGAAATTCTGCTTGATAATAGAATGGTTAAAAGATTTTATGAAGAGATTTTTTAACTATTTATAATTTTTTTAAATTATAATATAAATGTATCAATTCGAAAAATTTGTGTTTCTCTTAATTCTCAACAATGATGAAATAATCTCACCATCGTGATGCTTGGGAGCAGCAGCTCTTATTGGAAAAATTTATATCACTGCCATATTAATGAGAAAAGGATTTATCGCTTAATTTACGGGTGATGAGAATGCGAATCGTTATGAAATTCGGAGGAACGAGCGTAAAAGATGGAGAAAATATACTTCACTGTGCAAATCTTGTAAAAAAATTTTCTGAAGATAATGAGATAGTTGTTGCTGTTTCTGCAATGGCTGGTGTGACAGATTTTTTAATAAAGGCGGCAAAAAAATGTTATTCAGACCCCTCACCCGGATTTATAAAAGTATCAATTGCTGAACTGGCAAAAAAACATTTTGATGCGATCAATCACGCAGTATCCGATGATTACCGCTCCAAGGTTATATTGATGATCGAGAGATTGATGGATGAGCTTGAGAAGGTTCTTCTCGGGATAACTTATCTCGGAGAACTGACTAAAAGGAGTGAAGATTATATTGTCTCATTCGGGGAGAGGTTGTGCGCCCCAATTTTTTCTGCAACCCTTCTGTCAATAGGCGTTGATTCCGTTGCCCTCACGGGTGGGGATGCAGGAATTATCACAAACAGTAATTTTGGCAGAGCTAAACCTGTAAAAGATGTTTATACTATAATCGATAGCAGACTGGATCCACTGTTGACCATTAAAAAGACTATTCCAGTCATTACTGGATTTATAGGCTCAACGGAAGATGGCAGTATAACAACTCTCGGGAGGGGTGGAAGTGACCTCACGGCAACACTGATTGCAGCATCTCTCAATGCTGATGAGGTGTGGTTGTGGAAAGAGGTTGATGGGGTTCTGACAACAGACCCCAAGATCGTCCCTGAGGCAAAACTGATTCCAGAGATATCTTACCTTGAGGCTATGGAGCTTTCGCATTTTGGTGCCAAAATCCTGCATCCAAGGGCGCTTGAGCCTGTGATGGTGAGGAAAATTCCGGTAAGGATTAAAAATACATTCAATCCGGATGCTCCGGGGACTGTTATTAGAGAGGAGACGAAATCAGTTAAAAATATTGTTAAGGCACTGAGTTTAATTGAAAAAGTTGGGGTTGTGAATATAATCGGTGCTGGCTTTGATTTTGCTGAAATAATGTCAGATGTATTCAAAAGGCTTGCAGAGGCTGGAGTCAATGTGATAATGGTGTCTCAAAGTTCCTCTGAGCTCAGTCTTTCAATTGTGGTTGATGAATCGGACATTAACAGGGCGCTCAGGACATTGAAGAAGCTTCAGAATGGTGTGATTAGGGTTACGAAGATGGAAGATATCGCTGTCATCAGTGCCGTGGGGGCTGGAATGGCAGGCACTCCAGGAGTTGCCGGCAGAATATTCTCTGCTCTCGGTAAGAATGGAGTAAATATTGTTATGATAAGTCAGAGCGTCTCTGAAGCGAACGTCTCCTTTGTTGTCAGTAAGGGACAGGGCGGAACAGCATTAAAAGTTCTTCATGATGAATTTAAACTTTTTAAATAATATTATACTGTCCTATTGGATGAATAGGATTCTGATATGAAAATTTTAAACTAAATCAGAAAATTTTTATATCAAATTAAATTTCTCAGCGTGGGGTATGTTGATGAGAATTTTGAGTGCTGCAATTGCAATTTCTCTGTTCCTGCTCACGTATCCTGTCAGTGCAGAGAATGCAATCGTTATGTACAAGGGTGATGATGGATGGGTTAGATACAATTTTCCAACAAGCTACTACTGGGATGATTTTAAGGGAGAGTTTGCAGAGCAGGGATGGAATCTGGAATTCAGAAAACATGTAGATTCATCAGTTCTCAGTAACTGTGATGCTCTTTTTGTTATCAACCCGGGAAAAAACATTCCCGATGACGAGGCGAATGCTATTATAAGCTGGGTTAATAACGGTGGTAAACTTGTTATTACCCAGGATAAGTATGGAAAATATGCAAATGAAATAACAGAAAATTTTGGGATAACCTTTGATAGTACGGCGCAGTTTACGGTTAATAAATTTATCAGTCACCCAATTACAGATGGATTAAGTGTTGTTGGAACATTCGGCACGGAGGAGGGCAGAACCGTAACTGTATCAGGAGATGCAAAGGAATTGGGATTTCATAACGCAGCAAATTGTCTCATAGCGATTAACGAGAACGCAGGAAATGGTGTTGTGATAGCCATCGGTGACGAGATAATGTGGAAAGATGGAACGTTCGATAAAAACAGTAATGAACAGTTTATGGACAATATTCTTTCTTATTTCTCTAAACCATCTGAAATCCCGGAGTTCAATCCATTTACTCTTTTACTGGCAGTGACTTTGCTGTCAGGATTTGTATTATACAGGAGCAGATAAATTAAATTATTTTTTCTTTCCCACAGGCATTATATAGAGCGGACTCTGGTTATCGAGCATTCCTGTTACCTTCTTGACCTTTCCGTCATTGAAGCTCCCCACAACAACCGTTCCGAGGTTTAGAGATTCTGCCTGAAGGTAAACATTCTGAGCGGAATGCCCTACCTCAAGAATTGAATACCTCTTACCCCTTTCACCGAATTTTTCAGTTTCTTTCTCGTAAACGACGGAAAAGACGATGTCAACAGCAGCATTTTTAATGTGAGATTGTTTACCAGCAGCAATGGAAAGCTCATCTCTTCTATCTCCCTCTATAATTTTTAGAAGAGCGTGCTCGTTGGGGATATATCTGTATACACCGCTCTCTATCCCATCGACATTCCCGATAACCACGTAAAGCTCAATCGGGTAAAGTGCAATAGCAGAAGGCGCAGTTCTGTGTCCTTCTGAATCTGTAACACCCTGTGCAGCCCATAAAAGCTGGGAAACTTCTGCCAGTGTCAGCGATTCGTTACTGTATGTTCTTACCGATCTTCTGTTCAGGAGGGCTTTCTCTACTGAAGTATTGCTATCATAAGAAGGTTCGGGAAGTTTGATGATTTTATCAAGACTGAGATCTAATTCTTGCGGTTCTTTCTTCATCTGCGGGAGTACTACAAACAGTATAACTACGACTGCAATTATGGATATTATTGCGATTTCTCTGTACATAAATTAATCTTTGAATTCTCATCTAATAATTATTTATCTCTTTAACATGATTTATACCTCTTTCTGTCCTTTGGTGGAGAATCCTATATCTTATCTTATCTTATTGTCATAATTGTAAGTTAATCAATTCCGAAAAATATAACTTTACTTGCAAGCACTGGAACTTTGGTAGATGAAATGAGAAAACTAATTATGATTTTAGGAGGAATGCTTGGAATATTACTTCTACCCGTAGGTATCTTTGCCTCATGTTTAGATGAGTGCCCAACTGGCTCAAAAATGATTGCTAAGTATGAATGGGAAGATAATATTGGCTGGGTTTGCGAGATAGGATGTGGATTTTCTTGTTCAGCTATTACATTAACAGGTGATGCAGATTCAGGCACATGGTCATCAAGTATCCCTGTGACCACTATGGTCATGAAAGGTGGAACTTGTCCTATTGAATATATAGACACACAAGGAGATACTTCTGGAAGTTATACTAAAGAAGATTTCTCCTGTACTGCTGGTGGTAGTGGAGAAAAGCCTCAGGTATCATACATATCCTTTTGTACAGAACAGTTTTACATCCCTGAATTTCCATCAATTGCCGTACCCGTCGGACTTGCATTAATTGCGGGACTGTTCTTCTTCAGAAGACATTAAATTTTATTTTATAATCTTATTTCAACTATTATTTTTACATTCTACTTATGAAATTTCTGGTTACTTCATCCTGAAATTTTTTGAGAAACCATGTAGCAGACAAAGATAAGATTTATTAATTCCTTAAAATACTGACAGGAAATATGAAAGTTCTCATCACTGGCGGTTGTGGATTCATAGGTTCGAATCTGGCTGAAGAGTTATCAAAAAAATACGATGTAATCGTCCTCGACAATCTCTCATCCGGGAGTATGAGCAACATAAAGGATTTGAATGTCGAATTCGTCAGGGGCAGCATTACCGATTTAAATTTGCTTGGAAAATTGTTAAAAGATGTTGATTACGTTTCTCATCAGGCTGCTGTTGTCAGCGTACCTGAGAGCATTCAAAATCCAATTAAAGCTGATCAGGTCAATATCAGAGGAACTCTTAACGTGCTGATTGCCGCAGAAGAATGCGGTGTTGAGAAGGTTGTAAACGCATCTTCATGTGCTGTTTACGGAGATACCGGTATTCTGCCGATAAAGGAAGACAATGTGTTAAAGCCCCTATCACCTTATGCAGTCACAAAAATTGCTGCCGAACACTACTGCAAAGTATTCAACGAAATTTCTGATTTAGGAACTGTTTCACTCAGGTATTTCAACGTTTATGGTCCAAGGCAGAATCTCAATTCAGAGTATGCTGCAGTAATCCCAAAATTCATTCAGAGGTTACTGAAGGGGAGGCAGCCAGTCATTTATGGGGACGGTGAACAAACAAGAGATTTTATTTTTGTTAAAGACGTTGTGAGGGCAAACATTCTTGCAATGAAGGGCGAGAAATGCGGTGTCTTCAATGTTGGCACCGGAAAGAAACTATCAATTAACCAGCTCGCATCGCTCATTGCTGAGATCGCTTGTGTAAATTTGAATCCGGTTCATGAACAGCCAAGAGAGGGAGATATAAGACATTCGTATGGGGATATAAGTAAAGCAAAAGACTCTCTGAGTTTTGAGCCTGTTTACAGCCTGAGAGAAGGGTTGAAAGAGACTGTGGAATGGTTCCGGGAGAACTTATGAGTGGCGAATTTTTGGCTTATTATGATGATTATCCTAGCTACTATCTACATAAAAAGAACAAGTTTTTTAAGGTACTTGCCAACTCACATCTCAGCCAACCTCTGCAAGACTCTCTTTTCTCTTATACCAACAGCTACAACCATCCCAATCAAAAGGACATTGACAACAGTATACTTATAAACGGATCTCATACT
>Ga0209426_1001491_pt1 | contig 13918 bp, 11 predicted proteins | sample Deesub1362B_J571_FD_187697 | JGI IMG/M metagenome (GOLD analysis project Ga0209426, IMG submission 187697) | Deep oceanic, basalt-hosted subsurface ecosystem from Juan de Fuca Ridge flank, Pacific Ocean, CORK Borehole 1362B_J2.571 (SPAdes)... ...
TCTGAATTCTATATTTATTGAAATTTCAAGGTGTTTCTTTGAAACTGCCTGTAGTTTCCGGATAAAGAACAATTAAAGCTTTATCAAAGGCTGGCTTTATAGTTGTAAGGCAAAAAGGAAGTCACGTCAGAATGGAGAAGAAAATTGAGACAGGGACGATAAAGGTAACAGTACCCCTGCATTCATCTCGGAATTGAATTTATGTATCGGTGGATGCCGCAGATAAGAGATGATAAAAGAGGCTGTTGAGGTGCACCCCTAAAAGTAGACAATTAGTTAAGCAATAAAATTGAAGGGGGTGAATAATGAGTAAAAGAAGAAAATACACGAGAGAGTTCAAAATCTCAGTTATAACTGAGCTTGATGCTGGAAAGACATTAGCCCGGTTTCAAGAGAATACAATCTCCACCCATCCATGATAACAAGATGGAAGAGAGAATACAACAGAGATCCGGAATCTGCATTCAGAGGGAATTTAGCAGTAATAATAGACATTTTCAGCAGAAAAGTGCGTTGGCTGGGAATTAGGTAGGAATTTAGATGCTCAGCTAACCCTTAGTGCTCTGAAAAAAGCTCTAAGAAATCGTAAACCAGTGATTCATCACTCAGATCAGGGTGTGCAGTACGCATCCAAAGATTACGTTAGCTGCCTTGAAGAACACAGTATTCAGATCAGCATGAGCAGGAAAGGCAATCCTTACGATAATGCATTTGTTGAGAACTTCATTGGAACACTGAAGACTGAAGAAGTCTATCTTAATGAGTATGAGACTTTCTCAGATGCAATTAGCAATATCGGAGAGTTCATAGAGGAGGTTTACAACAGAAAAAGGTTGCACTCGTCCTTAGGGTATAAGTCACCTGAAGACTTTGAGAACTCACTGAACGAAGTTCAGGAAATTCTTGCTTATAGCAAGTGAATTGTCAGCTCTTAACTCATTGTCTCAAAATAGGGGCTCACTTCACTTTTTTCATGGCTCAGCAAAAAGTATATATTGTTGTTATGATAATCATAAAAGTAAGACAATGGGGGCATGAAGTAATGCAAATCTCACAACTCCTACCACCTTCGATTCTTAAGAAAACTGATTTAGAACCTTCTCCAGTTATAAGCATCATCATACCAACATATAATGAGGCAGAAAACCTCAAAAAACTCATTCCTGCCATTTGCAGCCATACTGATGGGCACAGATATGAACTTGTCATTGTAGATGACAATAGCCCCGATGGCACTGCTGAAGTTGCAGAATCAATGTCCAGGTTTTATCCAGTAAAGGTTTATAAGAGGAATGGGAAGCTGGGACTTGCATCTGCAATTCTGGATGGGTTCAGGAATTCTGAGGGTGATATTCTCGGGGTTATAGATGCAGATTTTCAGCATCCCCCTGATTTGGTTATTAACATGGTAAACAAAGTCGCCAATGGATATGATATTGTTATAGCAAGTAGATATGTTAAAGGTGGTAAGATTCGAGACTGGTCATTAAAAAGGAAATTGATTTCCAGAATTGCTATTCTCCTGGCAAAACCTCTGACGCCGGTAAAAGACCCTGTAAGTGGTTACTTTATGCTGAAAAAGGATGTTTTAAACGGTATATCTTTCAATCCAACTGGATATAAGCTTCTCCTTGAAATACTCGTTAAAGGGCGTTATAATAGGGTTGCTGAAGTAACATATACTTTTGAAAAGAGAAATAATGGTTCCAGTAAACTTGCTGCAGGAGAAATATCGCGATACCTAAGATTGCTTCTGAATCTGTACAGGTACAAGTTCTTTAAGAAAAATGCAAAGTCTCAAAAACTCTCAATTTAATATTACTGTCAACACCGATTGTAATAAGGCCTGCAGACAACTTCACTTTTTTACTCTGGGCTTAAGCTAAATTGTTCAGGTATTTAAGTAGGAATCTTGCCAGATCATTAATCTCAGTGGAAAACTCCATATCTCCATAGCTTAATACCGCAGGTGTTCCCTTGTCAAATGATTCTCTGACTCTTCTATCCTCTGGAAGTATGCCAATAACAGATACCTCAAGTATTGCCTCAATGTTGTCAATATCAATGTCTTCATAGGCTTTATTTATTACCAGACCTATTACTTTGGATTCAGTTTTCTGAATTAGATCCTTGATGGTATAAAGGTTCACCAAGGATGGCTTATCGGGATTGGCTACAAGAATTAAGTTTAGATTTTCACCAAATTCATTTAGTAGCTCTATATTGCTTCCCGGCGGGAAATCCATGATAACTACGTTGTACTTATTTCTTATTGTCTCTACTAAACTTTTTAGTTTTTTAACGTTCTTGTAGTCCTGGAAAAATGTGGGATGTGGAGAGGCAGGTATGACGTCACAACCATTAGCACTGTATACTGGTGGTTTTAGTTCGTTGTCAGATAAGGCGTCTTTCAGCGTTTTATTGGTTTCTATACCCATTGCAATATCAATTGCTGGCATGGTCATATCAAAATCGATGAGAAGGCATTTAGTACTTCTTGATAGTATTACTGCAAGGTTGGTGGCTATAGTTGTTTTACCTACACCCCCCTTCCCGCTAACAATCGCTATGTATTTACCAACTATGTTCTCACTTAAGCATATGCTCTGTTCATCTTGGGCTTCAACCTCTTTTCGTTTCCGCACGTGTTCTATTACTTGCAGAGCTATACCCACCACCAAGAAATAATAAGCATATATTGCCAGCTGGTTAGCATATTCTTCGTTACGTGGTATGTATATTACTGTTACAATTAAAAGAAGTATTGCTGCACCTATAGGGAATCTGGAGTCTATAGCATAGACTAGAGAGATGGCAAAATAGAATACAAATACTAAGAGAATCTTTTGCTCTCCTCTCACCCCCGTTGTGAAGAGGAATACAGTGAATATAAGAATTGTTGCTATAAGCAAAATGTCAAGTTTCTCAAAGATGTTAAAGTCAAATCTTCTCACAACAAGTTTTTTATATATTAATATATTTAAATTTTGAGTGTCTATGGACATTGATGAAAGAAGGCGGGAAGTAAGAAGTAGGATTCAGAGAAAGTCAAAAGAAAAAACAAATATTTATCTTGGAGTTGCTTTGCTAATAGTTATTTTCGCTTTTATATTGTTTTCAGCCATGTCGGGAGGCAGTCCTGCAGCAGGTAACACTTCAGAAGCTAAGGACACATCTATTCCGACTGCTGAGCTTACGTTAACACCTACTCTTAATAAAGAGACGTCCGTAGAGGTGGTAAGTATTCCTCCCCCCTCTATTAGAATTAACTCACCTGAGAACAAGACATATAATACAAGCTTACCTACATTAGATTTTATTGTTGCCGGAAGTAAAATAGATACAGTTTTGCTCTCAGTTGATGGGGGGGCGAATATAACTATACCTCACGACGGCACATTAGCGGAGATTGACTTCTCCAAAGGAAACCCTATTTTTATAGAGGATTTTAGTGGAGGGGTGGAAAGATGGGGAAACAATAGAAACTGGAAAGCAGATAATGGTAAATACGTTCTTAAAAGTGGAACTTCATCCTTCGGCAGCTTAAGTTGGAAAGATTATATTTTAGAGATAAAAACCAAAATTGTTTCTGGAAAAGACATATCAGTGGATTTTAGATGGGATGGTGGAAAAAGGCATTATCGACTGCAAACAAACGATGCATACGGTAATTTAAACCTGTATAAAATGGACGAAAGGGGATATACAAGTCTTTTTAGCTCTAAATTACCAAATCTCAAAACAAATGATTGGCACACTTGGAAGATAGTTGCCAATGGTAGTAATATCCAGGCATATATTGATAATGTACAGTACATTGACTACACAGATGGTTATAACCCCTATCTTAAGGGAGGTGCTCGCTTACGGTTGGCTGACACCAGTGCTGAATACGATTATGTGCAAGCTTATAAACCCTTCACCAATGGACCACATAATTTGACAATATTTGCTAACAATAGTGCAGGTTATTCCAATTCAAAGACAATATACTTTACGACTAATGAATCTAAAGATGAGATATCTGTTGTTGAAAAAGTTAATTTTTGTGGTATGAAGGGAACAATTACAAATGGAGATCTCTCAGTCACATTGGAGGGGTATGCTCCATCTTATAAGGTAATAAGTTATAGCGGCAGTGATGAAATTGAATTGTATTATTCAAGAGTTAATATTTCTATTAAGAACGTTGGAGATGAAAAAACGTACCTTTCTTTTTCTCCAAATGAACCAATCCTTATTGATAATAAAGGAGGGATTTACGATTATTATAAATTGAAAATAAAACGTGAAGATGGAGTAATAATTGACCATCCAGACCAGTTGAAGTTAGGGGTATCTTACCCAAATACAAAGAAGAAAGGGTGTATATTCTTTTACCCCACAATTGACACAGATGTTGAAGAGCTAGATTTTATATTATTTCTGAATGGGGAAAAGTACGAATTCAAATGGGATAGAAGCCGTTTGGGTTGAATTATTAACTCACTTTCTGAGATAAAGATTTTTTCGTTCTCCAGTCATAGAATAAATAGCCAACACAAACTAAAAAAGTCCCAAGAGAGAGAATATAGGATGGTAAATAAAACTTGTAAAATCTCTTATAAATTATCTCATTTGATGAGGTCTTCTCATAAGCATTAACAACGCCATAAGCCCTCATTGGCTTCTTGTCACCAAGTTCCCAGTCTGGAGAGAATTCTTCTGTAAAAACAACATAGTTTAGGGGGTTATAAGTTACAATTCTATACTTCACCGGACTGACTTTCTCTTCAAGTAGTATTTTATTGCCTCCATTTCCCTCTTTTTTGCCATTACCAACCAAATAAAGACTTTTAGTTATATCCTCCACCCTACTCGCCTCTATTAGCTCACCCAAATTATTGATGTAAGTAATTCCGGATACTGAGAATAACTTACCCAAGTAATGTTTGTTCTCAAAAAGGTAAAAGTTTTCAGTTTCCATAACAAGTTCTAAATCTTTCTGTTTGAAAAGGAAGAAATAATTCTTGTAATCAACCTCTTTTGTTAAAAGTATATATTTGACTCCAATAATACTCACAAACTCGCCGAAATTCGTTATGTCATTCTTATTCTTTAAAAGAAAATCAACGTAGAGTTGGTCAGGAGTATTAATCTGTCTGTAGATTCTTCCTGTCTCAATATTTTTTGCAGTTATTATATTCTTATCAAAAAAATATTGGGCAGGATTTGATATCCTCTTGTCCCTATTCGGCACCCACTTAAAGTCCATGTACATGTGCCAAGGGAAGAAAAGAACATTAAAGTCCCCACTTTCTCGATTTAAATAATCATTGACTGTATACCAGTCTTCTGGGTAGTCTCCCACATTTATTTGCCCAGCAAAACCATTGAAAAAAGTAAATGAGTATATAAAAGGTGTTAATACAGCCAATACCAGTACTGCTGCAGAAATACATTTGTTTCTACGATTTGTATCTCCAAGTCCCCTCTCGATATCTGCTACGCCAAGAGCACCTAAATAGGAATATGCCAAGACCAGAAGTGTTACAAATTTGTGGCTGTCTCTCATTCCCTTTAAGATAAGTGTATGGTCGAATAACCATCTAAATATTTCACAAAAAGGACTATTTATCCCTGAAGCGAAAATTAATCCGATAACAGCAATCAATCCAAATCCTTTGACATATAACCCGATTTTATTATCCCTGTAAAATGATAAGAATCCATGAACCGCTAGGAATAAAATAAAGGCAAATAAGACAGGCCAGTAGGGGATAAAATCCTTTGCATATATATAACCGGGCCGCCAAAAGCCGTGCATACTCGCTAGGGTGAACAGCGAGGAGAAATCCTCAATTCTGGGGGCGAAAGTTGTTAAATCTTCACTTCCTATGTTGCCGATTATGGTATTTTTTGCTGTAGCCACCGGAAGCAGCCAGTAAAGATTGAATATAAGAAAAAGTAATAAAGAGATGGTAGAATTTTTTATGATCTCTGAATCCCTCACTATATACATTTTAAAGCAGAAAAGAATAAAAAAGACTATAAATGCCATAAACAATGTATGGGAGTTGAAACCTACTAAACTTGTGGAAAATACTAGCTTTATGACGTTCTTTATGCTTTTATCTTCCATTAGATCAACGAGAGACTTTACTGCCAATGGCAAAACAGCGTAGGAAAATAATAGGGGCCAGTGACCAACAAGGATTCGAATGTAGGTATAAGGGTTTAACATGTAAATCAAACCGGCAAATAGCCTAGCATTCTTTGATGTTATGGGTACAAAACAGTAAGCGGAGAAGGCAGAGATAAATAAGACTAAGAAAAGTATAATTCGTTGAGTAAGGGGAGGAGAGCATAAAAAGTTAATTAAGACATATATTGTCTTCCAAGCAACGTGTCCGCCCCAAATTGGATCATCGAATCCATATAAAGGAGATATAAGATGGCCCTTATACATGTTGGGACCTACAGGAAAATCAAGTGTGAAAAATTGTTTGTTAATTTCACCTATTTGAACTGAGATGGCAATAGAAATTAGAATAAATATCAGTATAGGGGTAGAATCGTTTATTTTTCTCATTTGCTCACTCCCTAACTTGGAAGAATTTAATTCTAAAAAAGGAATAGAAATCATTTACCTTGCACCATATTTTTGAATTACAGTAGACGCAACTTCATGACCTAATGAACAGCAATCTTTAACGCTTTTCTGTCTCAACCTATTCGCCAGAAAGCCAGCAGCAAAGGCATCTCCCGCTCCAGTTGTATCTGTGACCATCTCAACCTTTTTTGCTGGGACTCTCAGATAATGGTAGTCATTCATTGCAATACATCCTCTTTCTCCTAGAGTGAGTATTACTATATTAACCAAAGATTTTAATTTTCTGACTATATCTTCTATCTTATCTTCTGAACACAAAATTTTTCCCTCATCCAAGTTTAGAATGATTCCATTGCAGTATTTTTTTATCATTTTAATTTGCATCTCGGAGATTATGTTATGTGCACCAGGATTGAACCAAATTTCTCTGACAACATCTTTTGACTTCTCCAATAAGTGTTTAACTGCTTTTGAGGTTTTATCAGAAATTAGTGAGTAACCGCTAAAGTATAATATTTCAGCCTCTTCTATAGCCCTATAATGACATTTACAAAGATCATCGATTCTTAAATTATCATTAGCTCCTCTGTTTGTAATCATTGTTCTACTACCATCGTTTTTTACAAGTGAAATACATATTCCTGTCTGAAATTTATCATCAAACACTGTCATATCCTCCACTTTCTCTCTCTTCAAGTTATCCCTAAACGAGCGTCCTAAGGAATCGTCTCCAACTTTTCCTATAAAGCTTGACCTCACACCGAGTCTAGATAGCCAAACAGAAACATTTGCTGTGCCACCATAGGATAAAAAAATATTTTCTGGTTTACTGCCATCCGGAACTATATTGTCTACAGGTACAACCAAGTCGACAAATGCATCTCCAAATACGCATATTTTATTTCCCATAACCATTATACTATTTTTCTAATAGAGACCTCCCCTCTGAAGTAGGGGGGATTGGCAAATCCATTATATTCAATACTGTAGGAAATATGTCTACCATGTGGACAGTATCTACTTTTTTAATTTTTCTTTCTCCACTAAGATGGGCTAGAAAAACACCCATGTTGTCTTTATAGGAGGGTTGATATCCATGCATACCTTTAACTGGAAATTCGCGTTGAAAGAAATTTGGAAATACCAGCACACCGGGATTAACTAAGAATATTAAATCCCAGTACTTATTGTGTTTAAATCTGATTTTATAATCTTTGTATTCCTTCTCCGTTAGTATCTTTCCGTCATGTATTTCACTCAACACGTTTTCAATTAATTTTTCTGCTTTTTCGTTCATAAACCAAAATCTTGCAGATGGAGAATCCAAGAACATTACATAATCTTTACCGAATTCTAAAGGAAGATTTTCAATTTTTTCCCATATGTTGACTGTTTTACTCACCTCAACCATTCCGTGATCACTAAATAAGATTAGGTTTAAATTTTTATACTTATTAATCAGTATTCTATATAGCTCCTGAATAAAATTATCCAGAATCTGAGTGACTTCACGTATCTCTGTCGAGTTAGGGCCATAAAGGTGACCAATTGCATCTAAATCAGAAATATGTAAGAAGATGAAGTCATAATATTTCTCCATTATTATTCTTTTAACGTAATTCACTTTATTTTTATTTCTTAGGACTAATGAATTTTGTCCCCCAATATACAACCATTTTTTATTATGTTCGTTTAGTATGTTGAATATTGTTGGTTTATCGATATATCCATTTTCTGTAGGACTTTTTTTCTCTGAGATGTCAAAATACGGTAAATAGTCATAAGGTACTTCACTAAGGGTTATCTCTGGATTGGAGTATATCTTTTTCATTAAGGTTGAAGTTAAATATCTGAGTAAGAATGCTGGTGAATGATAGAGTAATCTATCATTTCTAAAATTTTTTAATAGTATGTGTAGGAGATTATCAAAAATGGTGAAGCTTCGGCGAAAAACTGGATTCCGGAATATTTTGAATGGTGAAGTTGCAGGAGAATAGGCAAATATACTGTATAAATCACTTGATTCAGGATATAAACCAGCTGACCAGCCACCTGTAGTACTTTTGAATCCGAATGTACTCTCTAAATTTAAAAGATTACAGTTTGTTAGCTTTTTAATAAATTCTGTATATTCTATATAATCCTTTCTGCAAGCATCAACCATTATTAAAATTGTGGCTTCTTTATGTTGTTTTTGTGTCATTTTTAACACCCTATGCCAGAGAATAATTGTTTTTAAGAAATTCTACCATGGTTTTCCAGTCTGTTATATCAAGATTCTTTCTGCAATTTGCATTAATAGTCAAAGGTCTTAAAAAGTCATATGCTTTATTAAGTTTATGACCATCAATCCATCCATTTTTATAAATAGACTCCAGAGTATAGTAAAGAGCAGCTTTCAACCTAAGTGTGAGGGGCGGTATAGCCCAAATGACTTCAGGCATCATTTGATTCTCGTTCAAAAATTTTAAAAAAATATATTTAAAATTAGTCCATATTTCGCAATATTTTCTCTCTTTTAAGAACACATCAATTGGATTCTCATTATCTTCTATTTTATATAACCTTTTAATATAATAATCTACTATCTTGAGCATGTAGTCTCTTGCCTTGAACCATAAATCAACTGGATTACTAACACTAATCGTATTGGGATTTAATTTCCATTTTGTGGCTAAATCCACAAAATATTCCAAGTCAACCATCTGAACATAAAGTTCAAAAAAATCTTTCTTAAAAATATCTTGGAAGACTTTATTTCTCTCTTTATATGTAGGTAGGTATTTATCCGATAATAGCAGCAACGATTCTGCAATAGCCAGAAAACCTTTCATACTTTCTTTGATTATTTTATCATTCCAGTATTCTGAATAAGTAGCACGTGGAAATTCTTTGTATACAGCTACTACCAACCCCTGCATTCTATTGAACAATAATCTCAGTCCATCGTATTTGTCAATTTGATTTGAAGGAAAACGAAACTTGGACAGGTTATCTTGACCGTGAATACATAAACCTTCCTGAATCATTTCGTAAAATAATATTCTCTTTGATGGTTTTCTAACCAATACATTAATTTCCACGAGTGAGTTCAATTTTTCACTCAATTTTCTTTCTAATTTTTTTGATTTCAAAAGATTATATAATTTTAAGTAATGTGTCTCTACAAGAATATCGTAATCACTAATAAATTTGAATTTATTTTTTGTGTTTAGAACAGTTCCTTCTCCGCGAGAGTACCCCCCTGTAAGATAAACACTCTTAACAAAGTGCAAATTGCTTTTTATCTCTTTAACTATGATATCGAGATGTTTTGCTATCTCTTTATTGATTTCCCTGTGGTTAGGTACTGTATGTTCAATAAAATCAAAATTTGATAAATCATTAATAGATTTCATTTCCAATCAACCCCATCTAAAGAAATTATCTCTTTATATCCTGCGAAACCAGAATGCCTCTCCCTAGAGAAAGTAAAGACCACCCAGTTACTATAATTATTTTTATTTAACCATATCTCACCTCTTTTTTCTGAATTTCTGTTAAGTTTATATTCTTCATGATGAACTGGGCCCGATACACATAAAATTCCAGAATAAATTATTTGCATGATATCCTCAGCTATGAAATTTTGATAATAGGGTGGGAAAATACCATATCCAAATAAAACGATTTTACCCTTTCCGAAAGGTATTAAAGCAATTGATGTCCTCTTTTCTTCGTTATCTTTCTCATAAATCTTGCCAAGAACCTTACCATTTATCGATGTGAGAACTTCTACCGATGCACCCAGATTGACGTATCCATATTGTAGATTTAATGCCTCAGAAACCTCCGATTCTTTCGTAGCCTCAATTAAGGGCCAGCGAGAAGTAACCGGGACAGATCTCTTCTCAAGGTTTATTTCCTTAATCCAAAGAGATGCACTTGCATTAGGGGGAGCGTTATCCTTTTTTGTAGCCTCAATACAAATTTTTACATCTTTTAAGTTTATTTGATTATGCGATTGTCTGTCAGGATTATTAACGAAAAACGAAAAATTCATCCAATCATTGTCTTTGACGTCTTCTGGATATATCCAATAATGTCTGTAATTCCCATTTTTATCCTTCAAATTTATGAATATCAAAGAGAGGTGAGATGCTCCATTGACCATCATCTTCACGGACAAGAATGTGCCCCTATCTGAAAGGTCCAATTGGTATGGGGGATCAAAACATCCATTAAATCCTTTCTTAATTAAATATAGATTTGGGTGATAAATTTGGATAACCTTCTCGCCCCCTCGTGCTTTACTAATTTTTACAGAAGCTTGTTTTGGCTCGATTTTATATACATCAGAAGCATACCAGTTTTCTGAGTTATCTACACCATTTAGAGGTTTACTCTCTTTGTAAAACGAGACTTCATGAAATTCAGCTGGATGTAAACTGAGCCAAATTAACACCCCTCCTTGTTTTACCCACGAATCTAGAATGTTTCTATCTATTTTTGGCGAAGAAAGTTCAACCCACCAAGTTACAGTTGGTATAATAATTACTGCTTTTTGATTTTTCTCAAAAACTTTTCTGATTTCCGTTGAATTAATTAAAGAGATATCATTACTCATTCCTCGTCTTCTTGCCTCATACTGCAAGTCATGATACAATCCACTTACAACCATAAAGTAAGGTTGCCATGTATGGTATTTCTCATAGGTTTTATAACCCTCATCGTAAAAAAGGTAAATGGGTATCTCATCATCAATCACTTCCTGGACGGGAAAATAAACTACGCTTAAATTCGTATCATAACTTCCTGAAAACACCTTATAAGTAATTGAGCATCCTTTATCTGATTTCTCGATTTTTTCTATCTCAAAGCTTGGGTCTCCACCGGTAAATAATAAAAGTTGACTGATTGTCAAGATAAGCAATACAAAAATTAATAAGATCTTTAATTCTCTGTTCATTTGCAAACACCAAAATTCAAAATGTCCTTTGTCTCAATATTGCATCTCTAACGGCTCTTAATTGAATGGTCAAAAACTCAAAAAAACCACCCCTAGAAAGATATGTATAATACAGAACTACTATAATCTGGAGGAGAGTCAAATGAAACAGTAGTAGTGGCACTCTTTTGTAGAAAGGATATTGTTTAATAAGCCATAATAGTCTAGCTCTTGTATTAAAATAAAGCCTTTTAGGGCTCTGTTTTCCTATTGTAGTACTATGATCATGGTACAGAACAGATTGTGGTGTAAATAATATTTTATATCCTGCTTTTTTTACCCTTAATGAGAAATCAACATCTTCACCGTAGATGTAATATTCCTCATCAAAAAATCCAACTTTATCTAAAACATCCCTCCTTGTAGCTATAACTGGAGCAGAGTCAATTTCCTGAATTTTATTATATTTTTCTGAATCTTTTTTATAATGTCCTCTAGCATAACAAATACCAAGCAAAATAAAATCACCTGCTGAGTCAATTATATTTCCAGAATTTGCCAGGTATCTCTTCGGACAAACAATACCCACATCAGGATTCTCCATAAGGATGTTTACTAAGGGTTCTAACCAGTCTTTAGAGACGGTTTCATCATTATTCAGGTCAATTACAAGAATCTTACCTTTAGCAGATCTAATCCCTATGTTGATTGCTTCACCTATTCCAATTTTCCCTTTTTTTATCAATTTAACCCATGAAAACTCCCTTTCAACCATTTCAGGAGCGCCATCTGTAGACCCACTATCAACAACGATAACTTCCTTATTTGGATATGTGGCTTTGGATAGGGATTCAATACAAGCCTTCAAATGTTCCTTTCCATTGAAATTGGATATTATAATGCTTACGAGAGGCATCACAGACAAGTTTTCACCTCCATTTTAAGTTGGTCTTTTCAAAACTAAAGAACAAAAATGAGAGTAATATTGAAAAGCCAATGGTGGAAAATAGTAACATAAAATCAAAATTTATAGTTTGATTGAATATTCCTTTCATTGAAGCCCAAATTATTGTTAACTTTGCCAAGAGTTGGATTGATATTACAGATGTAAATTCACCTAACGGGAAGAGTAGAGGATATGGCCCCCGGGATAAGGATATGTAACCGAGACCTGCCAAAGAAAGAAGCCAGTATCTGTTATTCCATTTTTCATATAAAACATTCACTAGCGCCAAAAACGGAAAGATGGAGACTATTTGGTGTGGATTGGCTAGTGTGGCCGTCAAAAATGTTATAGATATCATTGAGATAACTCCATAAAGTAGTTTCTCGAAATAATCTCCCTTTTTGGTTATAATCACAAAAGATATAATAATCACAAGAAACAGACCTAATATAAATTGCGCTCTTTGTAGAAAATAGAAGTTAGAATATGCCCAGTTGTCTACTATCTGAAGATAAGGAAAGAGAGTTATCACCCCCCATATATTAAACCCGCTCAACCTCGGAACACTTAGCCATGAACCAAAAATTGAACCAAAAATCTTAAGTGACGGTAACAATAACAAAAAGGGTATTGTGAAGCCACCTAAAAATTTGATTACGTTTTTAAGACCTTTTTTTCTCAAATGAATAAGTCTCGTTGATTCCCTTTCCAGCTCAAACAAAATCATCAACAAAAAGAGAAGTAAGACATATGCATTATACAATTTAAAAAAAATTGATAAACCCAAACTTATTCCCGAAAACAAGTACTCTCTTTGAGAAATAAAAAATAGTGAAATTAACATAAATAAAGCAATCAATATGTCGTTTTGGCCGAGCACTAAAGCGCATAAAATAATAAATGGATTAAAATACCAAATAACAAAAACTTTATTTGCTGACGAGGTATTAAGCCTCTCTTTTACTATATGGTACAAGATTATACCAATTATTAAATCGCTAAGCAACATTGGAAATTTTAGCGTAAAATTGAATATAGGTGAAGTGATATATATCTGGTTAATCCCTACTTTAAACCATGCTTCTGCTAAGGCAGGCTCAATCACAGCAAAATTAGAAGGATCGTAAAAAATTGCAAGGGATTTTAACATAATGTTCATAGTCAAAAGCCACGGAGGAGGGTAAAAAGTCAGAAAAGCTTCTGGATTTGCTAATAGCTTATTCGCCATATGCCAGAATTTAGTTGTATCACTCCAGGCGGTAAAAAAAGTAATTGGTATTTTAATGAAAAGTCCAGTAATTATTAAATTCCTTAGTGGGTGTTCCCGGCATTGGGACATAATTACTTCACCCTGACAGCAAATATGTTGTGCCACAAGCCAACAGCAAACAAAGCCATCTCCTTCCTGTCTTCTCTCTTCTGCCTTATCAACCATCCAAACCTCCTTTTATCT
>Ga0209426_1001492_pt1 | contig 13915 bp, 10 predicted proteins | sample Deesub1362B_J571_FD_187697 | JGI IMG/M metagenome (GOLD analysis project Ga0209426, IMG submission 187697) | Deep oceanic, basalt-hosted subsurface ecosystem from Juan de Fuca Ridge flank, Pacific Ocean, CORK Borehole 1362B_J2.571 (SPAdes)... ...
GAAATGGCTCATCTGGTATAACACTAAGAGACCTCATAAAAGTCTTAACAAATTAGCGCCTTTAAGATATTATATAGACTGCTTTATAAAAGACTCTCAGCAGTCCAATATGTTATGGACGCTTACAAGGAATTGACACATATTTATTCAGAAGTTAAAATGTTCAAGAATGAAAAGACTTTTTCTAATATCTTTATTAATATTTTTTCAATATGGGGTAAGTATGGAAATGAAAAATTTTTTACCTAAGGAAATAAATGGCTGGAAAGCATTGGATAAGGATCGCATTTTCAATGAACAAACTATTTTTGATTATATTAATGGTTCAGGAGAAGTATATCTCTCTTATAATTTCAGAACTTTACTCGTGAGAGAATTTAAAAAATATGGTCAAACTCCAATTGTTGTTGATCTCTTTGATATGGGAAGTGCTGAAGATGCATTTGGTGTTTTCACTCATGATTATGAAAATCAGGAATTAGGAATTGGACAAGGTTCTTTTTATTTATCAGGTTCACTAACATTTTGGAAAGGATCTTATTTTGTGTCTATATGGTCAGAAAAAGAAACAGAAGAAATTAAAAAAACAATTTTTAAATTAGCAGAATTAATTTCAAATGCAATTCCGGAAAAAGGTTCTTTACCTGAATTAATTAATTATCTACCGCATAGAAATCTTAATACAAAAAATATTCGATTTTTTCATAATCATTATTCTTTAAATTATCATTATTTCTTAGCAGAAAAGAATATATTAAATCTTGGTCAAAATACAAAAGCAGTTCTTGGTGAATATAAATTTAAATATACAAGAAGTTATATTTTAATTATTGAATATAAATCAAAGAAAGAAGCAAAAAATGCAATAAAAAGCTTTTTAAAAAATTATTTACCAGAAGCAGGTGAAAATAGAATTGTTCAAATAGAAAATAAAAAATGGATTTCATTCGGTCAGATAAAAAATATGATTTTTATTTTATTTGATTTTCCACAGAAAAAATTAGCCGAGCAATATTTGAATGAAATAGAAAATAAGTTAAGAGGGGTCTAAAATGAATGAAAAAAGTATAAAGGGTATAACAAGAAGAGATTTTCTACGAGGTACAGCTTATGCTGCTCTTTTTAGTGCCCTTGGCTTACTCGGAAAAGATGATTTAATTGCTGAAAAGAAAACAAAGGTTGTCTTAGTAAGAGACCCTAAAGCAGTTGATTGGAAAAATCGTGTAAATTATGAAGTAATTCTTGAAATGCTTGACCAAGCAGTTATGGCTTTAACTGGAGAGAAAAAACCTTTTCTTGCATGGAGAAAAATTGTCAAACCAGAAGATATTGTTGGAATAAAAAGCAATGTATGGGGACCTCTACCAACACCCCATGAAGTGGAAAATGCAATTAAGAAAAGATTATTGGATGTTGGTGTTAAAGAAAAAAATATAAAAATAAGAGATAGAGGGGTATGGAGAGATTCTTTTTTTAGAAAAGCTAATGCTTATATTAATGTCCGTCCTTTAAGAACGCATCATTGGTCTGGAATTGGTGGATGCATTAAGAATTATATTCCATTTGTACCAATGCCATGGGAATACCATGGAGACTCGTGTGCAAGTTTAGCCTCAATTTGGAAATTGCCTCATGTAAAAGGAAAAACTCGTCTAAATATATTACTCGCTTTAACTCCTCTTTTTCATGGAATAGGTCCCCATCACTTTAATCCAGCCTATGTCTGGCCTTATCGGGGTATATTTGTTGGAAAAGATCCAGTTGCTTTAGATGCTCTTGGGGTTCATCTTTTACAAGAAAAAAGAAAACAATATTTTGGGCGCTATAGAGCCTTTGCTACTCCAGTAAAACATGTTTACTTAGCTGACAAAAAATTTCATTTAGGGACATCAGATCTTAAAAAAATAAATCTGATTAAAATTGGCTGGAAAGAGGGTATTTTAATCTAATTAATCTAAAATTTAAAATTTTCAAAATGGAATATATGCATAAGGCTTTATAGGTCCTTCCTCTCTTGTTTTACTCAAAACTCTGAGAAAAGTCCTTGAAAAAATTGCAGATAAATCTTCTCTCTCCCATTTCTCTTTTATAAGAAAAGTAATTAAATCAAAATATTTACTTTTACCTTCTTCAGACCATAGACATTTCTCATTCCAAATCAATATATTCTCAGAACCAAGTTCTTCTTTTGCCTGAGAAAGCTTTTTAAAATAATCAGCTGGACTTTCATTTTCTATAAATTTTAATCCAAGAGCATGTTCTCCTTCTTTTATTAAATCCAAACATTCCTTGGAGGGGATTTCTTCACTTATAAGAATTAGAGATTTTTTGGATGCTTTTAATATTTCTTTTTTCTGTTCGTCATTCAATCCAGAAATAACAAGTAAAATACCTGTTTCATTTGCAGTTTTTATCAAATTCTTCCCGTCAATGCCGAGTATATTATCCTTAAAAGATAAATCCTTCTCATCAAGGACTAAACAATGAATTCCCTGTTTAGCAAATATTCTAAGCCAAGTATAATCATCTTTAAAAGTAAATAATCCTTTTAGTCCTGCAATAAGTGTAATTTTACCTTGACGAGTATTACCAAAAATAGCAGATGCATTTGTGTAATAAACAAGGCCTTTAGATTTTTTTACTTCTGTTTGTAATCTGTCAAGTTGTTTTAAAATACTTAGCCTTAATTCATCTTGATTTAAACCTTCCTTAAAATCAGGTAGTATAAATTGAATATCAATATCCTCATCTTTAACATCCTTCAATTTCTCCAATACTTTAGAAATTTTTAAAAAAGGGAAATTAATTATATTTTGATTTTTCCAGATATATCTTTCTTTTCTTTTTGGGAAAAGAAAATTTTCTTCACTGTTTGCAAGTATTAAAACTGATTCATAACCAATGCGAGTAGTTTTTTCCAGGATTTCTGGCTTAATTAAGTCCCAATCATCTCTTGAACGATGATATTTAAAATGAAATCCACTTGTCATTATAAAAAAACCAGGAATACCATTTTTTAGAAAATAAGTATGATCTGAGCCTCCAGGTCCCCCTCTTCCAGGATTAATATATTCAATTATTTCCTTTTTAAGATTCTTTTTCAAAAATGCCCAAATTTCAGGACCATAATAAATTCCTCTAAAATTTACTTTTCCATTTCCATGTCCCACCATATCAAAATTAAAATAAGCAACAGTTTTTTCAAGAGGGTAAAGTGGATGTTCTGTATAATATTTTGAACCAAGAAGTCCTTGCTCTTCTGCTGCCCAAAGGCAAAAAATAATAGTTCTTTTTGGCTTAATTTTATTAGCTTTCATTAGTCTCGCTATTTCCATTACTACTGAGGTTCCAGAAGCATTATCATTTGCTCCATTCATTATTTCTCCAAGAGGATTAATACCTACATGATCCATATGAGCACCTATAATTACATATTCTTTTTTAAATTTCTCATCAGTTCCTGTAATTTTTCCAAGAATATTTCTGGCGCTTCTTTTCTCATCAAAAGTAGTTTTAATATGAATTCTCGCTTTTATGCCTGTTTTAAAAGACATTGGCTTTAATTTTTTATCAATTTCAGAGAAAAGATATCTAATTTCTGTGGGAAGGTCTTCAAAAATAAAATTAACAACATTACCCCTTATTCTGAGAATAATAAAATCTGGCTTATAAATTTCTTTCTTCAAACGAAGGCGGAATAAACGGTCTTGAGAAGAATCAGAAAAAATTAAAGCGCCTTTTGCACCAAACTTTTGAGCAGCCTTAATTCTATTCTCAATTTTACTCTCCTCTTTTAATTTTTTCTCAAGTTTTTTAGGTAATCCTGTTCGAAATAAAACAATTTTATCTTTAATATCTATTGCAGAATAATCATTATAATCTTTTTCAGGAGCATAAATTCCATAACCTACGAAAACTATTTCACTTTCAAAATCTCCTGAACCAGAAAATTTCTGAACGCTCCAATCTTCACCATATAAGAATTTTCTATTTTTCCTGCCGGTAAAAATTTCTAGATTTACTCCTGGCTCAATATTGAAAAATTCTATAGTAATATTTTGAAAATAAGTATTATTCTCTCCAGCAGGTTCTATACCCCATTCTTTAAATTTATTTGCAATATATTCTTCAGCCTTCTGCGCTCCCTGTAAGCCGCTTTTTCTTCCTTCCATGGAATCATCTGCTAAGACTTTTATGTAATCGAGGATGGTTTGACCATCTATTCTAATTTTCTCAACTTTACTCCATATAGGTGATAAAAATAAATAAAAGATTAATAAAATTGTAATTAAGAATCTCATAAATCACCTCCTAAATTCAGGTTTTAAGAAATTCAAATTATAATAAAAAGGAATTAAAATCAATTTATTTTCAAAGTTGAAAAAAATTATTATTTCTTTTATATTTCTATTTAATAATGAAAATAGTTGAAATAAAAACAAATCAACACGAAGAATTTATTGATATTACATCTATTATTGAAAATGCAGTGCAGGAATCAGGGAAAGATGAAGGAATCTGCTTTATTTATGTTCCTCATACAACTGCTGGTATAACCATTAATGAAAATGCTGATCCATCTGTAAAAAGAGATATTCTCATGGCAATGGATAAATTGATTCCCTATACATGGGAATATCAACATAGTGAAGGAAACTCCCCAGCTCATATAAAGGCAAGTTTAATTGGTCATTCTGTCTCTCTAATAATTGAGAGAGGAAAATTAGTCCTTGGTACATGGCAAGGAATCTTCTTTTGTGAATTCGATGGTCCAAGAAGAAGAAAAGTTTATATTGAAGTTATTTAATTGTTGTCTTCTCTTTTTTCTATTTTTGTTTTAATGTTCTTTATCATTGGGAGAGCGAGAATAAGTATGCTTAATATCCCAAGAGAATACTCAAAAAGCTGAGTAATGAGATGAAGAGATATACCGGAAATAATAGCTATCTCTGGATTAAAACCCATTAGTTTAAAGCTTAAAGCCCATGCAGACTCCCATGTTCCAAATCCAGCAATTCCCTTTACAGGTAAAATTGAGGAAAATTCAGCACCTGTAACTCCTAAAATTAATTTTAAAAAACTTAAATCTTTAAAGAAGAAACCATGACTTAAAAGAAGAGCGTGGAGGAGAAAGAAAAGAGAACCATATTTAGCCATTCTAATTAAAAGGGAAAGGAAAAAGACTGGCCAAAATACTCTTCTTGCTTTTATTTCTTTTATTGAGTCAGAAGTTAAATAAAGCTTTTTAACTGCTTTTTCAGCCCATTTTTTTCTTTTTGATTTTGTTTTCTTTAAAAGAAAATCAAAAAACTGAGTAAATAAATTAACAATTTTTTCTAAATAGAGAAGAATGAAATAAATAATAATGAAAAAAAACAAAGCTATGAGTAGAAGAGTTGGAATAGAAATTGAAGTTTTCCCAAAACTTACAATTAACATAGCTCCTATTAGAACAGGGCTTAGGGTCAAAAAATCAAAGACCACAGCCATTAAAAAGGTAGAAGTAGCTGTCTCAAAAGTAAAAGTAAATCTTTTATTTAATATATAAATATAAGAGAGGGAACCAATTCGAGCAGGAAGCAAATCAACAAAGAGATTGCGAATGAATGTAACGAGAAAAATATTACCCCAAGTAATTGGTTGAGGTTTAAGAAGAAACTTATATCTCCATGCTCTAAACCAGCTTGCTATTAGTGCAAGAAAAATATAAATGCATAGACTTGAAATATAGATATTTATAAAAGTTTTCCTTAATGTTTCAAAATTTATTCGGGAGATAAGATACCAGATAAGGAGTACAGAGATTAGAATAGAAATAATAAAATAAAAATATCGTTTAAATTCTTTCCACATTGTCTTATTAATTTAAAGAGTTGAAATTAGTAAGTCAAGAAATAAAATAAAAAATAATTTTTTGTTATTTTAAACAGCACAATAGGACATTTAATTGAGTAATTTATGAATAATGTCATATTTAATGCTATGTGTATCCAAGAACAAAAAATTAAATGAAAATATAAAAAAAATTTTATATTAAGAAAGTTTCTTTTTAAAAATTTTTTAGTACTTTTAATTCTATTGCTTCTACTTTTCGATAAACTTGGTCAAATGGCAATACTTCACCATCCACAGTCAACAAGCGTTTTATAGAAATTTTAAAGAGCTTTTCATTTTCCTTTAAATATGGCAGAATAAGTTCCCAATCCTTTTCTGTCATTTTGACAAATCTTCCTCCATTAAGCTGACATTCCTCAACTTTATAATATGGATCTCTAATATAAATTGCACCACCAGAAGCAAGTGAAAAAAGATTTCCTCCAGGATATGGAGTTTCCAGTTCGATTAATTCTCCCTTTTCATTGAATTTTAGTCCATTTAATATAACAAATCCTCCTCCTTCTAAGGGATTACCTGCCATAAAGGATTCAGCTAAATAATCGAGACAAGTTCCATTTATTACTACTCTCGGTGAGCCCACTGCATTAATTAAAGGTCTTCCTGCTGCATTCCCAAGCACGTAGACCTTCCCGCCTTTAGCGCCATACATAAAGGTTTGCCCAACATCACCATAAATAACAAGTTTTCCTTTTTTCATTATTTGTCCAACCTGGTCCTGTGCATTTTCATGAACAAAAATCTCTGCCCCATCAAGACCTGAAGCAAGATAATCTCCTGAACTACCATATACATCTATACGAACACCATTAGACATTGGTCCTAATCCACACCCACAAAATCTTTGTCCCCTCCAGTTAAAAGTAATAATTTTTCTCCAGCCTGCTTGATAAGCTTTTACAATGAATCTTGAGATTGACTGGGACCCTTCGGAAGGGAAATTTTCACAATTAATTATTAAAATTTCCTGTTCATTTTTTGGCAAAGGCAATGAATTTCTTTTCTCCCAGTCTATGTATTGATAGGCATTTTTATACTTTTGAGAATTTAATGATAAAAATAGCTTATTTAAATATTTCTCAGTTGCTGATACTAAATTTGCTCTATTTCTAATTGGAATTCTCCATCTATAGTCAATAATTTGAGTCAATTCTTTTATTTTTTCTAAAGGAAATTCATCTACAAGAGATTCTTGGGTAGATAAATTTATAGAAGGGCAGTCATGTTCTTTCTTTGATGAGATTCTTTTACCAAATTTATCAGTAATAATGAGATCATTCCCTTTTATAGTAAACACGAATGCTCCTCCATCTGTGTAGCTCCCACCTCTTGCATTCCAATAAATATCAGCATAAGGTAAAAATCTCTTGTCTTCTTTATGTAAGCTTCGTAATGTTGCATCTATTGCTTGCTTTTCACTTGCAACAAGGCCAATACTTACACCATTCTCTTGAAGTGCAAAGACCTGTGGTCTTAACATTGAAGTGTCTGTGATTCCTAAAAGTTGAAAATTTTTTTGTTTAACATTTTTTCGGCCGATTATAAAAAACCAAGGACCATCAGGAGAACTATGAATATGTGAAGCTTGAATTGCTCGATATATCTTTCTTTTTGGTTCAGGCAATAAATAAAAATCTCTTTCTGTTGTAGGGGCTATAGCTTCGATTATATATTCTAAGGGGTATTCATAAATTCTATTTAGTAAGTCAAAAAGAAGTACTGCAACTTCTGTATCGGTTAAAAAAAGAGGATAAATGTTTCGCTGACTAAGATATTCAGTAATAGAATAATAATTTGCAAAATCACCATTATGAACAAGTGCTTCATCCATTCCTATAAAAGGATGGGCACCTCCTGGATGCCAGACTTTCCCCTTAGTTGGATATCTTTGATGTCCAATCCAAATATGGGCTTTTAAATTTTCAATTTTATAATATTTTATTGCTTGTTCTGCATAGCCAACGATTTTTAAAATAATCATATTACGACCATGGGAAAGAACAAAAGCTCTCTTTTCACCAAGTGAAGAATAGAATTTTTTATTTAGTTTATAAGTGTTTTGATAAATAAATTCATCTTCAGCTTTGCTTCTGTCCATATCCTGTAAGTTATTTTCATAAATGAATTTATCAAGTATTTTATCTTTAACTCGGCAAAAATATCTCCAAACTTCAGGTGGTTGGATGTCTAAGCCATTGACTTCAGAATAATTTTCCATAGTGGATAGACGATTATATGAATGAACTACTAAATTTGAAAACAAGAATTCTTCCTCTACTTGGCTTTTAACAGTTAAATCAAGATAAGCAACTTGAATTAAATAATCTTCTTCAAGAATTCTTTGCTCAACTCCGAGTTGATTTGCATCAAGTCCAAAAGCTGCAATACCTCCTCCTTTACCATTTCCTCTATTATGCATTTGAATCAAAGCTTGCATAATGTGTTTTCCAGCAATTTTTTCATTACAAGCAACTCCTATAACACCACATCCCCCTTCCATTTCAGCTTTTCTGAAATTATTATAAGAAGGAGAAAGTTTTTTTCTTGATTCAATTAATCGAATTATATCCTTATTTTTCATCGATATATCTCAAAAAATCTGTTCTTCCTCTTAATTCATTTATGCTTTTTAGACCAAGCTGAAAGAGAAGTAATTTCAATTGTTTCTGCCAAGAAGCATAGAGATTTATTATTCGCTGTGCTCCCCAATGAGGATTAATTTGTTTTTCAAGCTCAGGATCTGTTGTTGCAATACCGCGTGGACAACCTCTTCCACTTTCACAGTTACCACATCTAACGCATCCTAAAGCAACTAATTCAGCAGTCCCTATTATGACACCATCTGCTCCATGTGCAATTGATTTAGCTATATCATAAGCTGTTCTGATTCCACCACTAACCATGAGCACAATTTCGTCTCGAACTCCTTCTTTAATGAGAAATCTATGAACTTTAGTAATAGCATATTCTATTGGCATAGCAATATTTTTCTTTGCAATCTCAGGTGCTGCACCTGTGCCTCCATACCCTCCATCCAAATGAATAATATTTGCCCCAGCATAATAACTTCCTACTGCTACCATATCCACATCTACAGGAGTTGAAACTTTAACGGAAATGAGAGCATTAGGGTTTATTGTCTTTACCCAATCTATATGTTTTTTATGATCTTCGACTGAATACACACTATGAAATGGAAATGGTGAAAATAATGAAGTCCAGGGAACAGCTTCTCGCATTTTGGCAACTATTGGTGTATTTTTATCTCCTAATAAATGTCCCCCAAGACCAGGTTTTGCCCCTTGTGCATATTTAAATTCAATGATTGGTGTTCTTTTTATAGTTTCTTCCCTTACTCCAAACAATCCTGTGGCTATTTGAGTAATAATATGGTTGCTAAAAGGAATAAGTTCATCTGGATAACCCCCTTCTCCAGTTGATACAAAAGTTCCCCATGCTTTTGCAGCCATAGCCCTGCTTAACATAGTAGGAAGACTTATAGAGCCAAAAGACATACCTGCACCATACCATGGTATTGGTATTTTTATTTTAATCCCTTCTGAACGGCGATTTAAACTTATAGATGTATCTATCTTATCCATTTCTTCAAGTTGTTCACGGTTATGACGATTATTAATATCAAAATCAAAATTATCAAAACCTCCTTCAGAAGCTCCTCTTTTGTACTCAAGATTACCATCAGGAATTTCTCCTGTTTCTGCTTGTTGCCATGTAGTAAGAATTAAATCTGGTGTCCATCGAAAATCTCCAAGAGTTTCCCATTGGGGATCTATTTCAATTTTTATGGCATTTACAGGACATTTTGTTGTACAGTAAAAAGGACCTTTCTCACAATTTGGACCCATACAATTTGAAGAATTTATAATTGAAACGTAATTAAAGCCTTCTATTCTTTCAAAAACACCATATGAGCAAATTTCAACACATAAACCACAATGAAAACATTTACTATTAAGTAAGATTCTGTATTTTCCAATTTTGCTACGAAATCTTGATGGACAATATTTTATTTCAATATCCCTCATTTTGTAGACTATTTTTATTAAATATAAATCCAAAGGATTCTTTTTCAATTTCCTCATAGAACATAGCTCTTCCAACCTCACCTCGTAATCTTCTCACATCTTTGATTCCCATTGCACTTAGAATTTCAAGAAGCTGGTCTCTCCAAGCTCCTATCATATTAATAATTCGCTGAAAGCCAATATTTGGATCAAGCTTTTTGAGTTCTGCAGGACAATATTCTATTCGACAAATTTCACATATTCTACATCCCATTGCTACCAATAAAGAAAGATCAAGAACCACAGCATCTGCTCCACATATAATTAGCTTTGGTACATGTTCAGCAGCAGCAATTCCTCCTTTCCCAATTATTGTAATCTCATCTCGCATTCGCCTTTTTACAAAATCAAGGTGTATTTGTCTTATTAATTTTGAAATAAAAATATTTCCTTGAAAACTTTTCCCACAATTATTAGCATGAAAACTTAATATATCTGCCCTTGCTTCCTGAAATTGCTTAAAAATTTCCTCAGAATGAGAAGGATTTATTATCCCAAGAGAAATCAAAGCTTCTTGATTCTCTTTTTTTATCTTTTTTAAAGCTTTTTCTAATTGTAAATTTGAAAATTTCAACGGAAGTATTATTTCTATGAATTTCACTTCTTTTAAAAGCTCTAAATCCATTTTGAAAATTTTATTTAAATGAAGTCGCAAGGCTATTGATTTGAGGTATGGTCTTAGTTCTTCAAAATAATTTTCAATTTCTAAAAAGGCAAAAGTTTTGAGCTGATGAGCAGCCTTTACTATTGATAAAATAATATTCTTTAATGATTTAAGAGAAAGAAGACTTGTGTCTAATAACATTGGAATTTGTATTTCATGGAAATTTGGTAAAGTGAATTTTTTGAAATCAGATAGCCGAGATAATTTTCTCCCTATATCTACAGCAGTAGCAATGTATTCTCTTCCATGAATTCCATCCCTTGTAGGACGTACTATTTCTGACATATCTGTCCATATTTCATCAAACCCTGAACCTTTAAATGGACCTTGATAACCTGCTCCATAAACGGGAATTTTCCCATCTTCAGCTTCATTCCAAATCGTATAAATAATTGAAGGAGTCCAATATTTATTCCCTAAATTTTCAAATTCCCTATTCTTAACCATTTGAAGTGCTTGCTGAGGACAATTTTGAATACAGGAGAAACAATTCTTACAAAGATGGCTAATAGGCTCAGCCATTTTTCGAGAATCATTTAAATCTCGCTCATGAACATTATAGATACAAATATTAATGCATCTTCCACAATTCAAACATTTATCATCTCGAATTATTTTAAATTTTCCTATTTTAGTTGAAGGTAATTCTACAAGGGATGTTTCTATATGATATCTTTCATACATTCTTTATTCTCTCCTGATTATTATTTGAAGAAATATTAAGCAAATCTAAAAGTTTGGCATAAGAGGGATGTGATTCCACTTGTTTTATGAATTCATTGATTTTCTCTTCAGGTCTTTTAAATGTTTTTTCTACAATAGTTTCAAGTCTGTCCCAAACTGGCATTAATTCCAATTTACTTTGGCAAACATATTCACATAAATGACAGTGTAAACAGAGAAAAATCTTCTCAGCAATGGACTTTGAAATGGAAGACCCATTAAGTAAGTTTTTTAAAATAAAAAGCTTCCCTTTAGCAGTGACAATTTCATTATTGTTTATTAAATAGGAAGGACATACTATTGTGCAAGCTCCACAGTTAGAACAGGCTTCTATTTCAGGTACAGCTCTTTTTTCCATTTTATTATATAAACTTAAAATTTTAAAAAACGGTTTGAAAAAATAATAATTATTTGACAATAAAGCACTAATTAAATAAATAAATTTTAAAAAATATGTGATTCTATGATAAATTGAGAGTGATTTGCCTGGATTTATTAAATTAAGAGGATCTTTTTCTTTTTTAAAACGCATATAATCTTTAAATTCTTTATTGGAGAATTTCTTTTTAAGCAAAGGCAGGTTCCATATTCCAATCCCATAAGGTTTTGCCCCAAATTTTAAAGCAATATGATTTAAAGAATATACTAATAAAAGATGAAAATAATAAATGAATTTTTTATAATCAGAAGGAAAAATTATAAAAACTATGGCTTCTTTTTTATTTATTAATGTTGCTTCTATTGATAAATGTATATTATAATTTTTGCCAAATTTTCGAACTTTTGTAATAAATAAATTGAGATTTTCAATTGGAAGAATTATTTCACACCCAAGAATTGACGGATAAAAACGCTTTACAGAGAGTGGGAAAAATCTTTCATTCCATAAAAATTTTGTTAAATAATCTTCAGCCAATATCCCTTTTTTTCTCTCTATTAATTTCAAAATTGTAGTTTCTAATAATGGATCTTCAAAAACTATAAAAATACCTTCTAATTCTGGGAATGAAATATTTTCATTAAGTAATAAATTTTTCTCTTGCAATCGATATCGGTCATAAAATGAAATATGGACGGGTTGAATTTTTGATAATTTCAGAATATCAGATAAAAAACTAAAAGCTTCCGATATATTATTAAAGAAAATCAGGTATGATTTAGACGGTATAAGCTCTCGAACTTTAAGCTTAATTTTACTTATTATTCCCATTTGGCCTTCAGTGCCTATAAAATATTTAAATTCACGATCATTACGATTTACTGTCATGGTCTTATTTGGAATTACAACTTCTATTGCGTCTACGAAATTTGATATATGTCCATACTTAAAGCTATTAATTCCATAACCTCCTGTACATAACCAGCCTCCTATGGTTGAAAATAAACTGGTGGGGTAAGTATATACAGAGAGAGAATGATTTTTTAAGAAATATATTAATTCCCACCATCTTAAACCCGCTTCAAAATAAATTATTTTCTTTTTTCTATCAAAATCTAAAATTTTATTTAAATTTGTAAGATCCATCATAATAGATTTTTTAACAGGAGTTATATTTCCAATTCCAGAAGTTGCAGCACCACGAGGAATTATTGGTATTTTATTTTTTCTTGAATAAGAAAAAATTTTTTGAATTTCTTGAATGTTTTTTGGTTGATAAACAAACTGAATTTTTGGAAGTCTGTTTTTAAGGATATCAGGCAATTCAATAGATTCTTTTACATATAATTTGACTTCTTGAAAAGAATCTAATATCATAATGGATGATATTATCGCAAAAAATATTTCATATGTCAAGTTTTTTTAAAAAAAGATTAATAAATGTATTAATTTTAAAAAATATTCTTTACATTTAATTTATGGAGGAGAAAAATAAATGGCAGAAGAACTTGAAAGAAAAATTGTCAGAGCTCTTAATGAGAATTCAAGAAAAAGTTTCCGTGAAATTGCAAGAGAAATTGGTTGTTCTGCCCCTGTTGTTATAGATAAGATAAAAAAGCTTGAAAATGTAGGAGCAATAAAAGGATATATCCCCATAGTGGATCCAGAGTATTTTGGATATGATTTAACTGCTGTTATTGCTATAAGAATTTCTCATGGTAAACTTATCGAAACTCAAGAAAAAATTGCTGAAGACCCACATGTATTTGCTATTTATGATATTACTGGTGAATGGGATTCAATAGTAATTGCTCGCTTCAAAAATAGGGAAGATTTGAATAAATTTATAAAAAAAATTCTTTCTCAAAGATACGTGGTAAGGACAGTTACACATATTGTGCTAAACATTGTGAAAGAAGAACGAAGAGTTTTAGTTTAAAGTATTTGTTTTATTTTAATTTATTATCTTTATTCTTATTATCCAGCTTTTTATAAAAAAGAGTCTAAACATAAATGCAAAAGTTCAAAAACATATTGGACTCCCTTGAGGGAAAAGGAAAGGATTAAAATTGCGTCAGATCTATCTTAGGAGTTATTTTCGTGGTTATAATTGGCTTATGAGGTATATACATGATGTAGAGAATCATCCTCAAAGGGATGTAATTGAAG
>Ga0209426_1001495_pt1 | contig 13880 bp, 12 predicted proteins | sample Deesub1362B_J571_FD_187697 | JGI IMG/M metagenome (GOLD analysis project Ga0209426, IMG submission 187697) | Deep oceanic, basalt-hosted subsurface ecosystem from Juan de Fuca Ridge flank, Pacific Ocean, CORK Borehole 1362B_J2.571 (SPAdes)... ...
TGATGGGGTGGTTGTAAGCGGAGGTGAGCCAACGATACAGAAGGGGATTGGTTCTTTTTTACGAAAGGTAAAGGAGTTAAACCTTTCGGTAAAGCTCGACACAAACGGCTCAGCCCCTTCTGTTCTCAAGGCTCTGGCATCTGAGGGGTTGATAGATTACGTAGCGATGGATGTGAAGGCGCCTTTGGACGAGCGATATAACGTAATTGCGGGAGTTTCTGTGGATTTGGGGAAGATAGAGGAGAGCATAGAATTCTTGCTAAAAGGTAGCGTTGATTACGAGTTCAGGACCACCATCGTTCCCGGTTTTATCGACCGGGAGGACGTCTGTGCAATCGCCCGGTCAATAAGAGGGGCGAAGAGATATGCCATACAGCAGTTCAGGTCATCGAGGACACTAGACCCAACTTTAGAGGATGTGAAGCCATATGGAGGAGAAGAAATCGAGGCGATGGTGAGGGAAGCGAGTCGTTACGTCCTCTCTTGCATCAGGCGGTAAGCCTCCTGTAGGACAAGGGCGTCTTCCTCCAAGTTAGGGCTTTCGCAAAGGAGAACCCCCTTCACCCCGAAGCTATGAAGGGCTTGCAGGAGTTCGAGGTAGCGGAAGTCGGAATCTTCGAGGTTCAGATGTTCCTTCTCCCCCTTTTTGCCGTAATCTATCCCCGAGACGTGGATGTGCATCTCTTCGATGGCGTTCCTGCCTAATTTCCCCTCGATGGCTCTTAGGATTTCTACGAATTCCTCGTAGGAGTTATTCCTCCCTGTGCGAGCGTGTATGTGTGCGAAGTCAACGCAGGGAGCAACTCCTTCCACCTCACTGCTCAACTCTATTATCTCATCAAGCGAGCCGAACTGGGAGAGCTTCCCCGTCGTCTCGGGTCTTAGGACCACGCTTATCCCCTCCTCCCGAAGAAGAGCTGAGAGCTCGGATAGATGCTCCTTAACTCGCTCATAAACGGAATCGGGAGGGTCGTCGTGGTAAAAAGCTGGGTGGAAAACAATGTCTTTCGCACCGCAGAGCCAGCCAACGTAAGAGGCTTTTAGGATTCTCAATCGGCTTGATTTCACCTTTTCAACCTCTGTGGCGTTGAGGTTTATGTAATAGGGGGCGTGGACGCTCAAGCGCACCCTCAATCCCTCTGCCGCTTCTTTAACATTAGAGGCTGTCTTCTCCCCCATGCTCACCCTTCGAACGAAAGCGAGCTCCATGCAATCGAGGCCGAGTTCCCTTATCCTCTTTATTCCAGCCTTGCTTCCGGATTTTGGGGTGCTCTTTGGCACGCCCGCTGTCCCGAAAAGCAAATCGCTCATCCTAACTCCACCGCTGGCTGATAAGAAGCTATAAGCAGAATCTCCTTCCCTGCTTCTTCCATCGCTGAAAGGTCTATGAAGTAGCCGAACATCAATTTCACCACTTCTTCTTCTATCTGGGGTTCCACGAGGTCCAGTTTTTCCTGGAAACTTTCCACTTCCCGCCGATAGATTCTCGATTTGACCTCTCCTAGGATAGCTATCCTCTTTCCATCTCGCTCACCTTTGCCGTAGAGGTCGATGTCTACAGAAACTCCATCCACAAGGAAGAGGCCACGAACGAGTTTATCTACCTTTAAACCATACTTTCGCTCCAAGTAGCCAGGAAGGACAAGTCGAGCGATGTCTTCTAGGCCATAGCCGATGTTCTCGCTAAGCGCTCCTACCTGCCGGGCTAATTGGCGAATCGCTGCTTCTGTGCGAGCCTGCGCCTGCGCCAGTTCTCTTACCTGTGCTTCTGTGCGGGCTTGCGCTTGTGCTAGCTCTCTCACCTGTGCTTCTGTGCGAGCCTGCGCCTTGAACAGCTCTTGTTGAGCCGAGGCTAACTCCCTCATTTGAGCTTCTGTGCGTGCCTGTGCTTGTGCTAGCTCCTTTAAACTGACTTCGGTAAGGGCTTGTGCCTCTGCTAGCCTTTCTATGGCCTGCTCGAGCCTCCTCATCTGGGCTTCGCTCCCCGCTTCTTCCATTTTCTTCATTGATTATCCTCCGAACTCTCTCGTCATACAATAATCTGATCTAACAATGTCAAGTTAAAAGCCTCCGAAGAACCTTCCCTACGAAGGACTTAGGGAGTTCCTTTCGGAACTCTATCTCCTTTGGCACTTGGTATTCCTCCATCCTCTCCTCGCAGAATGAGATGATTTCCTCGGCTTCGAGCTCTTCCCCCTCCTTTGGGACTATGTATGCCTTCACAGTTTGTTCCTTCGCTCCTGGTGGAACTCCAACTACGGCCACCTCCTTGACTTTTGGGTGCTCGTAGATGACCTCCTCAACGTCCCTTGGGTAGACCTTGTATTGGCCTGCTGTTATCATCTCCTTCTTTCTGCTTATTATCCGAAAATAGCCTTCCTCATCCATGGATGCTATGTCTCCTGTGTGGAGCCAACCTTCCTTTATTACATCTGCTGTCCTTTCCGGCATCTTCCAGTAGCCCTTCATAACCTGAGGGCCTCTGACGAGGAGTTCCCCTATCTCGCCTGGTGGAAGGTCCTCGCCGGTCTCGATGTCTACTATCTTCGCCTCTGTTGAAGGGATTGGGATTCCTATCGAGCCTACTTTCCTCAGGCCGTTCAAGGGGTTTGCGTGAGTTACCGGGGAGGCCTCGGTTAATCCGTATCCCTCGACGAGCCTCCCCTTCGTCAGCTTCTCGAAAGCCTCCTGAACCTCGATTGGGAGTGGGGCTGCCCCGCTTATGCATGCTCTGATGGAGGAGATGCCGTATTTCCTAACGTTAGGATAATTGTTAATCGCTACGTACATCGCAGGCACGCCTGGGAAGATGGTAGGCTTGTACTTCTTTATTGACTTAAGAACCTCCTCTGTGACGAAGGTGGGAAGGAGTATCATAGCTGAAGCAAGGCTCACCGGAGCGTTCATAGCTGCGGTCATCCCATAGACGTGTGAGAAGGGGAGTACCGATAGGAAGACCTCCTTCCCGTCCTTGAGGTCGGGTATCCAGTGTCTCGTTTGGAGGGTATTTGCGACGAGGTTGGAATGTGTGAGCATAACCCCTTTAGGGAGGGCAGTTGTGCCGCCTGTGTATTCGATTATTGCAACGTCACCTGGTGAGACTTCAACATATGGATTCCTCGGGGAGGAGAGCCTGAGTAGGGATTGAAACCCGTAGAAGCCTTCATCCTCGGCTTCGATTCCTCTCTTCCCTTTGAAGATTTTGAAGAGGATTCGGCGATGAAGCGGGAGGTAATCCACGACGTCGGTTAATATGACGCTTTTGAGGTCGGATTTTAGCTTTATTCTTCTTGCGAGCTCGGCGTAGAGGCTCATCGTAACAAGGGTATTTGCCTCTGAGTCGTTTATCTGGCGTAACAATTCCCCCTCCTCGAATAGGGGGTTGGAGAATACGACGATAGCTCCCGCTTTTAGCGCTCCGTAGCATGAGATGACGGCTTGTGGTATATTTGGAAGGAGTATCATCACCCTGTCGCCTTTCCTCACGCCTAAGGATAAGAGGGAATTAGCGAAGCGGTTAGCGAGTTCGTCGAGCTTTCGATAGCTTATCCTTTTTCCATAGAATATAATGGCTGTGCTTTTCCCAAAGCGCTTAGCAGCTCTCTCGAGGAGGCGATGAAGGGGTCTGTTTGGAATGCCAATCGTATAGGGGACCCCCTTATCGTAGTGCCTGAGCCATGGCCTTTCCACGACGAGCCTTCTTTTTGGGATGGTTTCCCTCCAGAGGGTTGGTGCCTCTTCTAGGAATCTCTGGATTGCGCGATTGACCGCATCTGGCCTCTCCAACTGAACGAGGTGGGCCGAGACGGGGATGACGACGGATTTCGCCCCCGGTATCCTCTTCGGGACTTCCTCGAAGGAGGCTTTCGGGAAGACGATGTCCCTATGGCCTTTTATTACCAACGTTGGGACCGAGATGCTTCTGAAAAGCGGCCATCCGTTCCAAGTGGAAAGTGCATTATGATAAAATCTCTTAAGCACGTGAACGGGTGCTGATAATTGCTTTCTCACTAGAGAGCGAAATGGTTCAAGCCATGTAGTAGGGAGTTTAAATACGAAATCCACCAAAGGGCCGAGTGGGAAATCCCCTGCTGTGCTTATGAGGATGAGCTTCTCCACCCTTTCGGGGTGTGCGACTGCGTAGGATGTTGCGATTGCTCCTCCGAAGGAATGTCCTGCGAGGACGAATTTCTCCTCTACACCCAGGGCTTCAAGGGAGGTCTCGATGTCTTTTAGTATCTCTTCCATTGAGTATTCAGACGCCGGTTTATCGGAGGAGCCGTGCCCTCTGAGGTCTGGGGCTATCACTCTGTTCTCATCAGAGAAGAACTTAAGCTGATAAACCCACTGAATGGCCTTCCCCCCGAATCCGTGGAGGAAGACGATAGTGCGCCTTGGGTGAGCTGGTTTAACGTCAATGACGCTCAAGCGAACCTTCGGCTCTGAGGAAACCAAAACATCTTCTCTGTATAGCTCCAAATCTATTTCCATCTCTCACCTCCTGATTTTGCGAGTATTTCCTCTTGTTTTTTCCACATAAGGGCTTCTCCCTCCTCATCTTCGTGGTCGTATCCGAGGAGATGCAATACGCCGTGTACGACCAATAGCTTCAACTCATCTTCAACGGAATGACCCGCCTCCTTGGCTTGAACGACCGCACGGGGGTAGGAGATAATCACATCGCCAAGGTAGTGGTATGCCTCTGGAGAGAGGACGAATCCTTCTCCCTCGACTCCGAAGGCCAGGACATCGCTCGCCTCATCTACCCCTCGGAAATCGCGGTTAAGCTCTCGGATTCCATCGTCGTCGGTTAAAACTACGCTTATTTCGCCCTTTTCCTTCCCCTCGTTGAGGAGGGCATGGATGACCGCAAGGCGGATTTCCTCCTCATCAATAAGGCTTCTGAAGCGAGGGGCGATTTGAAATTCTATCCTAAATCCCTCAATCTCTCCCTTCGTCATATTTGACACGGGGGTGAAAAACGCCCTCGAGGACGTTAACAAAAGTAACCCTTATCTCTTTTAGGTCTTGCAGAGTGAGGTCACATTCGTCGAGCTCCCCGGCAAGGAGGTCTTCTTCTATGGCCTTTTTCACCAATCTCTCCACCTCCTCTGGGGAGGAGGGGCGAGATGCCCTCACGCTTGCCTCGCAAGCGTCTGCGAGCATCACGATTGCGGTCTCTTTAGTCCTTGGTTTAGGGCCTGGATAGCGGAAATCCTCCTCTCTTACCTCCGAATCCCCTTTTTGAGAGGCCTTCTTATAAAAATAATTCGCAAGGCCTGTTCCTTGATGTTGAGCGATGAAGTCTCTTATCTTAGACGGCAGTCGGTACTTCTTTGCCAGAACGAGCCCCTCCCTTACGTGGCCTATTATTATCTTTGCGCTTGTCTTCGGGTCGAGGCTCTCGTGCAAGTTTACCCCTTCCATCTGGTTTTCGACGAAGAAGTAAGGCCTCATTATCTTTCCTATATCGTGATAGAAGGCTCCTACCCTCGCAAGGAGAGCATCGGCCCCGATGCGTTCGGCCGCCTGTTCGGCCATGTTCCCGACCAGGATGCTGTGGTGATAGGTGCCTGGCGCTTTCATGAGAAGACGGTGAAGAAGGGGGTGCGTTGGCCGAGCTAGCTCCAGAAGTTGCAAGGAGGTAGTGATGTCGAATGCGCTCCCTAATGCGAAGAAGCCTGCAAGAGCTAGGCTTGCAGAAAGCCCTCCGTTTGCGATGCTTGCTGCGGCGAGCATCATAAGCTCTACAGCGTCGTATTTCCATCCGGGCAGACGGAAGGCGAGGATGCAGGCCAGGTTAACAAGTGTAAGGAAGGCGCCAGCTAAGAAGAAGGCGTTCAATCTCCTTATCCGCTTAAGGCTAAAGGAGGCCACAATTCCTCCAAAGAAGCCGTAAGAGACCAACTCCAATTCCCCCTTAGCGAGATAGCCAACGACAAGACAGAGGAGCGCAGTCACTAGGAAAGCAATCTGTGGGTCGAAGAGGACGGTTAACAACATCGAAAAGGCGGCTATTGGGAGGAGGTAAGGCAGGACTGGATGCCCTGTAACCATGAACTTTGCGAGGAGGAGGAAGAGCACAAGCAGAAGGAGGAGGAGGAGTGTATGGCGGGTGCTTTCCAAGGTCTCTCTCCGGAAGCGAAGGAGGTAAATGAGCAGGCTGATGGTTAAAAGAGAAGTGAAGACGAGGATGCCGGCTACGTCCTGCCACTTTACCTTTGGCTTTCGCATCCCAAGAGCGTCTAGAGCTTCCAAGTGGAGGGGGGTTATGATTTCGCCCTCTCGCAGGATGATCTCCCCTTCTACTACTGTTCGGAATATTGGCTCCACGCTATCCCTTGCGATTCTCTTAGCCTCGGCTGTTTTTTCCTCGTTGTAAAAGGCATTTGGCCTTATTAGGTCCTCTGCTATCTCAATCACCAGCTCGGCTTGGGCATCAGATAGGCCGAAGCCCATCAGAGTTGGGAGCATCCTCTTTGCCTTTTCGAGCTCTCCCTCCCTTATCTCGGCCCTCATAGCCCTGTCAATGACGTGGATTGCCTCGTCAATCACCTCTTTCCACTCTTCTTCGGAGAGGGAAAGCGTAATGCTTATGGCATCTGCTGGAAGGCTGAGGTCTTGGATGGCTTCTATCTTCTTTCTTTTCTCGGAGGGTGTGGAGAAAGCGTCCTTTCGTACAGAGTCAATGTAATCGAGGATTTGGCGTGCTCTATTCACTTGTCTTCGAGCGATGCTCGAATCGGGAGGGTCGTAGATTTCTTCTACTGCTGCCTCAGCCTCGGCTCTCGCCATTTCCGTAAGGATTTGGCTCTCGTATTTCTTATCGAAGGGGGCTTTGAAGTCCATCGGGCTTACATCTCCTTCCCTAAGGACAACCCCTTCGACTTTTAGGATGGAGGAGCTTGTTATCAATCCCATCAGGAGGAAGAATGGCAGGCCGAGGAGGATTGCCCTCCCAATAAGCCGAAAATTTACGCTTCTCATTTCTCCTCTTTAGCTATGAGCAATCCTTTTACCACCTGACTTACCAGGCGGCCATTTGCTCTCCCCTTCATCCTCGGCATGAGGATTCGCATCACCTCTCCTAATTGGCGGATGCTTTTGGCTCCCACCTCCTCGATAGCCCTTATAGCTTCGGCTTCGATTTCTTCTCGGGAGAGTTGCTTCGGCAGGTACTCAAGGAGTATTCTCAGCTCGGCTTCTTCCTTTTCAACTAAGTCCTCTCGTCCGCCCTTTTTGAACTCGGCTATCGAGTCTTTCCTTCTTTTGGCTTCCTTGGCGATTATAGCCAAAATCGCATCGTCGTCGAGCTCACGTCCACGCCTTTCTATCTCTGCGTTCCTTATCTCTGCCATCACCAAGCGGATAGTTGACTTTCGCACCTCGTCCTTCTGGCGCATTGCCTTTTTTAAGTCGTCTGTCAGTTTCTCTTTTAATCCCATCTAAAATATCCTCCTCTTGGTTCATCTCAACTATGCATGGACACTAGGTTTCATCGCCAAGTGCTCAATATGAATGCCATGTTCCGTCGTCGTAGAGGATGGCTATGCCTATATAATCGCTAACAATCATCACCCCCCTCTCGAAATCCTGAACCCATCTGTTAGCACCCTTCTCCTCCTCCAACGCCCAACCCAGCTTATCCCTGACGCCTGGCTTCACGCACCATATCTTTCCGAAGCCTCGCTTTGGCGTTGGGGGGCTTGTGGAAGGAGCAACATCAGGACAGGAGAACTCTGGGTCTCCTTCATACCAGATGTCGGCGAAATCCTGCCAGGTATGGTCGTCGTAGATTACGTAGATTCGGTCTGTATCTTTTCTCCAGAACATATATCCCCTCTCGAACGATTCCTCCGCCGACCAAACGACGTATCCTCGACGTACTGGGCAACCGATTCGCCTCCATACCCCAATCCAAGCTCTGGAGAATACCCCGGCAGGCGCCAAGGGACAGGGTGTGGGCGTCACTTGGAACTTCTGGATACGATGGTTATGCGTATCAACCACATAGACGTTGCCCTTATCATCTACCGCCACCTCGCCAGGGCGCTTGAACTGTCCGTCACCATGACCATAATTACCCCACTTGGTCAGGAAGATGCCATCAACATTGAAAATATCGACTCGATTATTACCGTATTCTGTGACGTAGATGTTGTCGCTGGTGTCTATAGCCACGCCTACAGGATAGCTGAGAAATTCATAGCTTACCTTGCTCCATTTAGTGAGGAGGTTACCGTTTGAATCGAATTTTTTGATGCAGTGGTTCCAATGGTCTGCCACGTAGACGTTGCCACCGCTATCCACTGCCACGCCATGAGGATATTTGAATTGTAAATCGCCGCTACCTTCACTCCCCCACTTAGTAATGAAATTGCCTTTTGAATCGAACTTCTGCACACGATGGTTATATGTATCCGTCACGTAAATATTTCCGCTTGAATCCACCGCTACGCAATGGGGATACTTAAACTGCCCATCGCCGCTTCCCTCACTCCCGAATTTGGCGATAAAGTTGCCATTTGAATCGAAAATCTGGATGCGATTGTTGCCCGAATCCGCCACGTAGACGTTACCTCTGATGTCCACTGCTACGCCATAGGGCCCACGAAACTCCCCATCGCCGCTGCCCAATCTTCCCCACTTTGTGATGAAATTGCCGTTTGAGTCAAACTTCTGGATACGGTTGTTCTCGGTGTCAGCCACGTAGACATAGCCTCTTAAATCCACCGCTACGCCCTGTGGTCTTTGGAACTCTCCATCTCCTCTGCCCCGCTTTCCGATTCCCCATTTGAGTAGGAAAGTCACTTGGAGCGTCGGCATTGGGGTGGATGTAGGCGTGGGTGTGGGGGTAGGCGTCCACGTTGGGGTGGATGTAGGCGTATTAGTTGGTGTAGGTGTCCACGTTGGGGTGGGTGTAGGCGTATTAGTTAGCGTAGGCGATTGTGTTGGCGTGAAGGTAGGGGTAACTTTTTCCACTATTACCTGGGGCGTCACTCCTCTGAGCTCCTTCAGGATTCCCTTGATTTCCTCGCCAAAGATAGCGAAGCTGCCTCCTAAGGCTATTCCACAGCAGAGGAAGAGCATAGCAATTGCCGCAGTCGGCCAAATATTCCTCAATGTAGTTGACATAACATTACCTCCAATAGCAAGTGGGAGGTGCCGCATAATCGCTTAGTGTCCTAAGTGCGTGCATCGAGCTTTAGATTACATTCCCCTTTGCAGGTCCTTCATGGTTTGCCTTCTGCTCTTTCGCAGCTTTATCGCTTTCTTCCTCTTCCTTATCACGCTCGGCTTCTCGAAGAAGCGCCTGCGTTTTGCCTCCGAGAGGATTCTGTCGGCCTGAACCTTCTTGATGAATCGCTTAAGAGCGCTCTCGAAGGACTCTCCTTCGTCAACGATTATCCTCGTCACATCCTTCACCCCCTTTCTTTTCTCGGTGGCCTGATTCGGCTAATATGAGCTTTCTGTCTCGACTTTAGGGAGTAATTGCTCAAGGCTTATTATAAAAGGAGCACCGGTTGGGAGCATCATCACTCTCACGTTCGGGGCGAGCTTCTCGATGTAGCGATATGTTAAAAGGTCTGGGTTCTTCCTCAATGCTTCGCTTATGAGGCGAAGGGCTTCGGCCTCCCCTTCCGCTTTTGTGATGGCCGCTTTTTTAATCCCTTCAGCTTCTATCATCTTTCTTTCTGCTTCCCTCCTCTCCTTCTCTAAGATGTATTGCATCCTCTCCGCTTCTTGTTGTGCTATCTGCTTTTGTTCTATCGCCTTCCTATAATCTTCTGTGAAATGGACGTTTCTGATGTCGAAGGAGAGGAGGAGAAGCCCCTCTTCTTCGAACCTCCCTTTCAAAACCTCGGTTATCGCAGACTGTATCTCTGCTCTTTTCGGCCCGTAAATGTCGGTCACCGTATTTTGGGATACGTAATGTCGGACGACGCTTCTTACAGCTGGGCGGATGAGGACCTCAAGGTAGCGGTCTTGGAGCTTGGCATGCAATTGTGGAGCCATCTCCGGGTTGATTGCGAATCTGGTCGAGGAGTCAATCCCTACCTGAAGCCCCTCTATTGTAGGGGACCAGAGTGTGTCCTCACGGCTCACCACAATCCCTGCACCTCTGATTCGGGTTTCTGAAACCGGCTCGGGGGAGCCCGTCATTGTGTAGATTTGTTCAACCGTTGGGTAGCGATATACGTGGTCAATGAAGGGGATGACGAAGTGCAAGCCTGGCAAGAGGGGTTCCCTTCGAAGGCCATATATGTCGTTGAATACGACTCCAACCTCTCTTGCGTCAATGACGACAACGCTTGCGCTCGCTGTGCTTGCCGCCAATGCACCTAATATTAACGTAAGAGCGACGACTATGGATATCTTCTTGCTTCGCCCCCTCACTCTGGCATACAATACGTATGCGATGTAGGCAAAGAGTCCAATCCAGAGAATGGTGGCTAAACCCCCTAAAAGATTTGCGATTACCATCTCTCTCCCTCCTCCTTGATTTTTTCCCGAAGTTTTTCTCACATTATATCAAAACATGCTTTAAATGTCAACTTATGCTTAAAGCTATGCTTTAGCCATTTGTCAAAAGGGGCAAAAGTTAGTATAATTATCAATGAATCAATGACCAAATCCCAATTATCAATGTCTCAATGGCCAATGACCAAATCCCAATTATCAATGTCTCAATGACCAATGACCAAATCCCAATGAATAATTGGTCATTGGAACATTGGTCATTGAAGGAGGTTTCTTTATATGCTACCCAGGAAGACTCAAACGGCTGAATATTGGAAGGGGATAAAGATAGAGGAGCATGACATAGAAAACCTCTACGAATTCTTCCTGGAGGAGGAGTTGCCTTGCACAGCCTTTTCTCTCTCCCTAGCATTAGTAAAAGGGAGATGTGAGAGGGAGGAAGCTTTCATAAAAGAGAGGCTTTCCCAAGGGACCCTTTTCCAGCCAAGGGGAAGCTATAAGATTGGGGAGAAGCTGGTCTTCCCTGCCCTCGATTATTCCATCGGAATCGTTGTGGGTGAGAGGAAGGGATATAATCCTAAATATGGCGAATTCAATGTCATCGAGGTTCGCTTCGAGGGGGAGGAAGGGAAGAGGGAGTTCGCTTCGGAATTCCCTAATCCACATAAACTGAACATCGAAGAAGTTGTACCTTCCGGTTTACTCTCCCCGGAGGAAATCCTCTCTCTCTATGGCGAAGGCCTCCAAGAGAGGTTAGTGGAAAGATTAAGGGAGAGCGAGGATTTCGTCGAGTTCGGGGGGGAATGGTTTTTGAAGGGGCTTTTAGCGGATGTTCGAATAGGTCATCTCAATATAGCGGAGGCAATGCTCGACTTGGCAGGGAAGCCGCTTAGGACGGAGGAATTACTTGAGGAGTTGGAACTCCCAGCTGATATGAAGATGGAAGCGAAAGTCTTCTCTCTAAACTACGCCATAGTTGGGGATGAGCGCTTCGAGGATGTTGGATCTGGACAGGTGTTGTGGTTCCTTCGCCGTCTCATACCGAAGGAGGCTTCTCACCCTCCGAGATTTCTCGTTTACAAACCGGAGCCTTATGAGAGGGATTATCTAGACGAGGAGATGCTGAGGTTGGAGGAGGAGATAGACGACGAGCTTGTTGAGCGAGCTTCAGAGGAGGATGTAGGGGCGGAGGTCAAAAGTGCTACCATCGTATTAAATTATCCACATCGCCGTTCTGGCACAATCCCGCTGACTGCGAAAACAAAAAGCCTCTTCCCTAAGGGTGGAAAGCGATATACTTATGTGAACCTCCTCGATGGTCGTACGGGTAAATCTATCCCCGGTTGGGTCGTCCACCGACACGATTACGTCTACGGGCTTTTGGATTGGTACGAGAAGAATAACGTCCCTGTAGGGGCTTACATAAGGCTTTTTAGGACGGATGAACCTATGAAGGTCGGAGTTGACCTAATCACCAGGCGGAAGGAGCGCCCATGGATAAGGGTGGCAAAGGAAGTAGAAGGGAGGCTCGTCTTTGAGATGCAAAAGCGGAAGAGCCCTATCTCCTGTGAATACGACGATTTTATCATCCTTGAGGAGGAGGACCCATCCGGCATCAATGAGCTTAGAATGGGGATGGAGGGGAGGCCTCTATTCGATGTTATGCGTGAGGTTTTCCCCGAGCTTGCGAAGCTCGACCCAAGAGGGATTGTTCATGCCAAGACCCTTTACAGTGCAATTAATCTGGTAAGGCGCTCTCCTCCAGGCCCCATATTCGCAGAGCTAGCTTCGAGGGATTTCTTCTCCCCAGTAGGTGGGGGTTACTGGAGGATTTCGGATGAGAAGAAAGAGGTTGGTGAAGCCTAGCATCAAAACGAAATTCCACGTTGATTTCAACTGGTGGGAGAAGGAGGAGAGGGATTTTCGTATCTACCTCTGGAGCTATCTCTGCCCCGAATGTAAGAAGGTATACACATCCCATCTAGGAACGGAGGAGGTGGATTGGGTTGACCAGGAAACGGCTGAGGTGAGCAAGGTGGACGGCTTATGGCAATCCTTGCGTACCTGTTGCAGCCATAAGAGTGATTACATAACCGATGCCACCCCATTAGTTGATTCGGTCTTCCGCATCTTCCTGGCAAATGGGAATTCTCCCCTCTCTCCTATAGAGCTTCACAATATAATAAAAAAGGGCAGCCCGGATTCCATCCTACGAACACTGGCAGGGGGGAGGGTATACTATGGCATAAGGCCTGTGAAAAGGGAGGGAAGGAGATAGGCATGGCTTTTTTAAGAAAGCGAATAAGGGAGCTCGGCGAGTTCGAGGGGGATATAAAGGTAATCCGATTGGAAGAAGTTAAAGCCTTGGCTGGAGAGTTCGGCCTGCCAGTTAGGGAGGTTGAAATCGCCGCTTTGGAGGAGAGGGTCTTACCAAGGCGTTATCTTCGGAGCTTAGGGACTGTGGGATGGGAGGGGCAGATTAAGCTCTTACGCTCAACGGTTGCTGTGGTTGGACTAGGGGGGCTTGGTGGGAACGTAGTGGAGGGGTTAGCCAGGATGGGGGTAGGAAGGCTCGTCCTTATTGACCCTGATTACTTCGTTGACCACAATTTGAACAGACAGACCTTAGGTACCGAGGCCGATTTAGGAATCCCGAAGGTGGAGGTAGCCAAATCCCGCATCTCAAGGATTAACTCGGCAGTTGATGTAATTGCATTCGAGGTCGAGGCCGATAAGGATAACCTCCTTCATCTGCTTGAGGGAGTGGATGTAGTTGTGGACGCTCTGGATAGCCTCCCCGCTCGCCTTGCTTTGCAAGACGCTACGAGGAAGATGGGGATACCGATGGTGCACGGGGCTATTGCGGGTTATATAGGCCAGGTGATGACCATCTTCCCGGAGGATATGGGATTGCGTGCCATTTACGGAGAGGGTTCGCTTCCCGAGAAAGGCGTGGAGATGGAGCTTGGATGCCCTGCTGCCACTCCAATGACAATCGCAGCATTTCAGGTGCAGGAGGTTCTGAAGGTCCTCCTAGGAAGGGGGGAGCTCTTGAGGAAGAGGATGCTCCTTGTAGATGCGGAGATAGGGGTTGTGGAGGTTTTGGAAGTAGGAGGTTAGGGTTGAGGTTCTTCATCGCTGGGATAATGCAAGGCTCCCGTAGAGGGAAGGGTATATGCGACCAAAGTTATAGGGGAAGGATAAGGGCTGCTATTAGGGCTCACTTTCCAGATGCTGAGATAATAGACCCTCTCGAATTGCATCCTGAAAGCCCGAGTTACGGCGCTGAGAAGGCGAGGAGGACCTTCTTCGAGATGATTGATGAGGTTTTAAGAGCCGATTTCCTCGTTGCCTATTTGCCGGAGGCTAGTATGGGGACAGCTGTGGAGATGTGGCAG
>Ga0209426_1001498_pt1 | contig 13860 bp, 12 predicted proteins | sample Deesub1362B_J571_FD_187697 | JGI IMG/M metagenome (GOLD analysis project Ga0209426, IMG submission 187697) | Deep oceanic, basalt-hosted subsurface ecosystem from Juan de Fuca Ridge flank, Pacific Ocean, CORK Borehole 1362B_J2.571 (SPAdes)... ...
CGCTGTCAGACGGGCATTCTTGTGCACGTTCATCCGGTCTTCTCCCGAGACTCTGTCGCTTCGCAACCACAGCTTCTCGGGTCCGGACCGGATGGACAACCTATTGAGAGCTCACATCTAGATCAAACGGCGCGATATAGGACTCGCGCCGCTTGCTCTGGAATGCGGCCGACTTAGGTCGCGTCCCGTAGGGTTTCGGCCAGCAGGCGACCCTCGACGCCTCGGCTGGAACCGGCGCGCCAGGCCACCACGATCTCGCGGCTGGGATGGGCGGCGGCCAAGGGGCGCACGGTGATCGCGGTACGATCGGTCAGCCCCGCCTCGACCGCCATGGCCGGCAGGAACGACACGCCCAGGCCCGAACCGATCATCTGCACCAGCGTCGGCAGGGACGTGGCGGCGAAGCTCTCTTCGTCGCCGACGCCCTTCGGCGGCTCCAGTCCGCAGGCGGCCAGGGCGTGGTCGCGCAGACAGTGGCCGTCCTCCAGCAGGATCAGGTCATCTCCCCGCAAGCTGTCGGGATCGACCCGCGCCTGTCCCGCCATCGGATGGTTGGCCGGAGCGGCGGCCAGCAGTTCGTCGTCCTCGACATGGGCCCAGTCCAGGCCGGTCATGTCATACGGCAAGGCGATCAACGCCGCGTCGAGGGCGCCGGCCTTCAGCGCCGCGATCAGGCGCTGGGTCAGGTCCTCGCGCAGGAAGAGCTTCAGCTTGGGAAAGCGGTCGCGCAGAACCGGAAGGGCGCGCGGCAGCAGATAGGGCGCCACGGTCGGGATCACGCCCAGGCGGAACCGCCCCGCCAAAGGCTGGCCCGCGCCGCGCGCGGCCTGGACCAGATCCTCGGCCCGGGCCAGAATATCCTCGGCGCGGCGCACGGCCTCCTGGCCGGCGGCGGTCAGGATCACGCCCGAGCGGGCCCGGTCGACGACTGGCGCGCCCAGAATCTTCTCCAGTTCCTGGATGCCGGCCGACAAGGTCGGCTGGGTCACATGGGCGCTCTCGGCGGCCCGACTGAACGACCCGTGCTCGGACAGAAGTTTCAGGTACTGCAGTTGGCGAAGGGTCGGGAGCATAATCGCAATATAGGCCAGATCTATCGCATTTCCAGAAACTATTGACCCGACAAGGGGCGGTGTCGGTGGGGACGAAGGCGACGCGTGGTGCTAAGGCTTGTCGCCATCACGGGAATGCCCATGCCGATCGACGCCCTGCGCGCCCAGCTGCCCGCCTACGCCAAGGACATCGCCGCCAATCTGGGCGTCCTGGCCGAAGAGACCCTCCTGAGCGATCAGGCCAAGTGGGGCTGTTTCATCGCCAGCGCCAGCGCGGTCGGCGAGCCCGAGACGCTGAAGGCCGTGACCATCGCCGCGCGCGAGGCGGGCCTGTCGCCCGAGGCCTTCAACGCCGCCAGGACCGCCGCCGCGATCATGGCGATGACCAATGTCTATTTCCGCGCCACGCACCTGATGTCCGCGCCAGACTATCAGGACCTCCGGTCCCGCCTGCGCATGAATCGGCTGGCCCATCCTGGCGTCGATCCCGCGGACTACGAGCTGTGGTGCGTCGCCGTCTCGGCGATCAACGGCTGCGGCGCCTGCCTGGACAGCCACGAAGCGGCGCTTCGGCGACGGGGCGTTTCCCCCGTGCAGGTCCAGGCGGCCCTGCGCATCGCCGCCGTGGTCAACGCCGTGGCCCGAACCCTGGCGGTCGAGACCCTGGATCATCCCCAGTTTTCGGGGCTCTGAAAGCGCTCCGCGACGCCCGGTCGCGGCGTCGGCCCCTCGACATTCATCTTATCCGTGAATTAGGTTGTTAACCTCTGGGTAAGAGATTCGCGGCGTCCGCCGACAGCGTCCAGGAAGGACGCCACGGACTCGCATGGGGCGAAGGTGAGTCAGATGAGACTGCTGTCTAAGACTTCTCGCGAGAACAAGGGCGCCAAACCGACCCTCCTGGGCGCGGAGACCGTCCGGGTCGAGACCGTGCAGCACAGCATCGAATCCACCCAAGCCATTGGTCAGCGTTACGAGACCATCCACGGCGGGCTCGACAGCATCGGCCGGGTGATGGAGCACCTCAAGGCGATCGAGCCGCTGATCGCCGAGATCCGCGGGCCCGTCTCGCAGGAGTTCGAGGCTCGCCGCGCCGAACACGCCGAACTGATCGCGCTGCGCGCCAATTTCGACCAGGCTCAGCGCCAGATCGCCCAGATCCAGGCCGAGGAGCGCGAAGCCAGCGCTCGTCTGGCCGCCGCCGAAACCGCCCTCGGCGAGTCCGAGGCGCGTCGACAGGCCCAGGACACGGCGCTGGAAGACAACACGCTCGAGATCGACCGCTTGCGCAACGCGCTGCTGCAATCGGAGCTGAAGGTCTCGAATGTCGACGCCGCGCTTCGCGACGCGAACGCCCGCATCGAACACCTGGTGCAGGACGTCGAGGGTCTCCGGGCTCAGGCCCAGGACATCGACGCCCGTCGCGGCGAGGCCGAGGCCGCCCTGGCCCGCGCCAACCAGGACAATGCTCTGCTAGGCGAAGAAGCCGCGACCCTGAAGAAGCGCGTCGATCAGGCCGGGATCGACCTGGCCCGCCTGTCGCGCATCGAAACCGACCTCGAAGCCCAGATCGCCGCCGAACGCGCCCGCGCCCAGGCGCTCGAGAACGCCCTGTCGGCTCACCAGGTCGACAGCGGCCGGATCATCCGCGGCCTGGAGAGCCAGGTCGAGGGCAACCGCGCCGAGATCCTGGCCCTGCAGACCCGCCTGGAAACCTCCACCGGCCGCGCCGACAAGCTGGAGGAAATGAACACCCAGATCTCGGCCCGCCTGGCCGAATCCAGCGCCCAGCAAAAGGCCGTCGAGCGCCGCGCCGGCGACCTGAACGTCGCCCTGGAACGCGCCCTGGAACGCATCCGCGCGCTGGAGGAGGAAGCCGAAGGTCTGCGCCAGCGCCACGCCGGGGTCGACACCGCCCGCGCCACCGCCATCGAGCGCGCCGACCAGATGGCCAAGAACGCCTCGGCCCAGGAAAAGGCCCTCAAGCGCGCCGAGGAGCGCGCCCAGCAATTGCGCGCGCGCCTGGACGCCGTGCAGGAAGCCCAGGATCAGGTCCGTCGCGAACACGAGCAGAAGGTCGCCGAGCTGCAGGCCACGATCGAACGCCTCACCTCGGAAGCGGCCCTGGCCGAGGGCGCCCTGGAAGCCGCGCGCCGCGACCGCTCGCGCCTGCAGATGGCCCTGCTCGGCGCCTCGGACGGGGACATGGCCGAGAGCGCCTGATCTTTCAACGCGCCAGAGCCTTTAGCCTGAAATCGGAATCGATTTCAGGCGTCAAAAAGGGCTTTAAATCAAATGTTTAGAGCGTGAGATGAGCTGAAACCGGTTCCCACTTTCAGCCTCACGCGCCAGACAAGAACGCCCGCGATCCGAAAGGTTCGCGGGCGTTTTCGTGAGACGAGGCGGCGCTATTTCGCTTCCGCCGCCGCCTTCAGGCCGGCGACCTGCTGGCCCAGGACGGCATCGACCGGGGACGCCAGCTTATCGAGGCCGCCCCGGACATAGCCGCCGACATCATAGGTGGCCGTGACCGTCGTCAGCCCGTCCTTCTCTGTCAGCACGAAGGCCAGGGCCCCGGTGGCGCCGGAGGTCTGCAAAGGCCCCAGCGCGCCCGAGAGGACCAGTTTCTGGCCAGGAGCGGCGTGGATCGTGGTCATATGCAGCACCGAACCGCCGTTCGGTAACCGCTCGCAGAAGCAGCCGCCCGAAGCCGCGCCGATCGAGAGATTGGCGGCCGAGCCCGACCAGGTGTGGGCCGAGGACCACCATTTGGACGGCTGGACCAGGATGGCCCAGACCACGCTGGCCGGAGCGGCCACCACGACCTCTCGCCTCACCTCGAAGCCGTTCGGCTGGGCGTCGACGACCTCGGCCCGCGCCGCGCCGGCGGCCAGAAGGGCCAGGCTCGCGGCGGCGATCATCTTCTTCATGGCGGCATACCTCCCGGAACCGAGGCGAGGCTGACGGCGGGCCGGGCCCGAGGTCAAGAAGCGAGGTTATTCGATTGGCGAAGTGATCGTCGCGCCGTCGGCTTTCAGGCGGTCCAGCACCCCGTTGGCGGGCAAGAGAAAGCCCAGATCGACCACCGCCACGGTCACGCCCGGACGCTTCAAGGCCTCGGTCATGGCGTCGGTGGTCTGGGCGATCCCCTTCTCCAGCAAAGCAGCCCCCCCCGGGACGTGGGTCAGGCAGCGCTGGCCGGCGCTTTCGCGATAGCGGGCCCGCACCGCGCCCAGATCGCCCTCGGCCCAGTCGCGACCGATCGTGGTGGAATGGGCGGCGTCGTAAGCCACCTCGTCCAGAGCCACGCGCAGGCAATAGAGCTGGTCGTCGGGCGACAGCTTGCCGGCGATCGAGGTCACAGCGCTCATCCGGTACTGGCCGACCGACTTGACCTTGAGCTTGCGGGCCTTGGCCATGCGCTCGACCGTACTGACCGGTTTAGCCTCCGAGAGACCGGCGGCCTGACGGAAATCGGACAACAGCAGGAAGCCCGCCACGGCCGGCTTCCAGTTCTTGTAGTCGCCCGGCCCCTTGCGCGCCTGTTCGCGGAACGCGACGAAGCGGGCGCGCAGGTCCGGCGGCAGCTGGTCTTCCAGCCTCTTGCCCAGAGGCTGGCGCAGGCCGCCCCCGAACGTGAGGATAAAGCCGGCCGCCTGGGTGACGCCGACGGCGGCTTGGGGCGGGACAAGGACCAGGCTGGCCTTGTCCAGCGCCTTGTTCAGGCGCGGGCTATCCCACTTCAGCGAATGGGGCAGCGGCGTCGCCGCGCCGAGGACATAAAGCTTGGCGCCGTCCTTCTCGACCAGCCAGATCGCCGGACCCGGCGGCTTGGCCACCACGGTCAGTTCGGCGACCACCGCGCTTTCGTCGGCCGCCGGAGCCTGGCCCAGATTCACCACCGGCGGCGAGGCGGTCTGGGCGGAAGCCGAAGAGACCAGGGCTAGGGATAGGGCAAGGGGAACGAGCTTGGTCGCGGCCATCGATACTCCTTCAGCCCCCGCCAAGGATTTAGCCCTTCTCCCAGGGCGGGAGAAGGGCCCGCGACGCCTCAAGCCCCGGCTGGAACCGGAAAGCCGCGATGACGCATCAGCGCCCCGATCTTCACATCGCGTCCCCGGAAGGCACGGAACTGATCCGCCGGATCCTCGGTGTTGCCCTTGGACATGATCGTCTCGTAAAGCCGCTTGGCGGTCGGCTTGTCGTAGAAGCCGCCTGGAGCCTCCTGGAAGGCCTCGGCGACGTCTGCGGTCAGGGTGTCGGCCCACAGATAGCTGTAATAGCCGGCCGAATAGCCGTCGCTCGAGAACACATGGCCGAACTGCGGGGTGCGGTGACGCATGACGATCTCGCGCGGCATCCGCAGCTTGGCCAGTTCCTCGCGCTCGAACTTGGCCGGATCGATGTCGACATCGCCCGCCAGGTGCAACTTCATGTCGATCAGCGCGCTGGCTAGATATTCGGTCGTGGCGAAGCCTTGGTTGAACGTCGCGGCCCTCTCGATCTTGTCGACCAGCGCCTTCGGAATCGGCTCGCCGGTTTGGTAGTGCAGGGCGAACTGGCTCAGCACCGGCGCGGTCGGCAGCCAGTGCTCGTTCAGCTGGCTGGGGAACTCGACATAGTCGCGCGCCACCCGCGTGCCCGACACGGACGGATAGGTCGCGTTGGCGTTCAGGCCGTGGATCGCGTGGCCGAACTCGTGGAACAGGGTGGTGGCGTCGTCCCAGGAGATCAGCAGCGGCTCGCCTGGCTTTCCCTTGATGAAGTTGGCGTTGTTCGAGACGATCGTCGTCACATCGCCCCGGAAACGCTCCTGGGTGCGGTAGGCGTTCATCCAGGCGCCCGAGCGCTTGCCCGGCCGCGCATAAGGGTCGAAGTACCAAAGGCCGACATGCTTGCCGGCCCGGGTCACCTCATAGACCGTGATGTCCTCGTGATAGACGGGGATGCCCGACAGCTTCTTGAACGCGAACCCGTAGAGCTGGCCGGCGGCCCAGAACATGCCCTCGCGCAGCTTGTCCAGCTGCAGGTACGACTTCACCGCGTTCATATCGAGCGCGTACTTCGCCAGGCGGACCTTCTCGGCGTAATACCGGTAGTCCCACGGCTCGATCTTGAAGCCGCCACCCTCCTTGTCGACGATCGCCTGCATGTCGGCCACGTCCTGGGCGACCTGGGCGATGGCGGGGCTCCAGACCGCCTCCATCAGGCCCATGGCGTTCTCGGGCGTCTTGGCCATGGCCACTTCCAGGCGCCAGTGGGCGTGGGTGGCGTAGCCCAGGAGCTTAGCGCGCTCGGCCCGCAGCTTCAGGATCTTGGCGATGATCGCCTTGTTGTCGGTGGGCCCGCCATTGTCGCCGCGATTGACGAAGGCGCGCCAGACCTTCTCGCGGGCGGCGCGAACCGGCGACTCGGTCAGGAACGGATCGACGCTGGAACGGGTGTTGACCACCACGAACTTGCCCGGAAGCTTCCGCGCTGCCGCGTTGGAGGCGGCGGCGGCCTTCAAGGTTTCGGGCAGGCCGACGAGGTCGGCGTCCGAAAGCTCGATCCAGGTGTTCTCGTCGGCCAGCAGGTTCTTGCTGAACTGGTTGAACAGGCCGGCCAGTTCGGTGTTGATCGCCGCGACCCGAGCTTTCGACGCCGCATCCAGCTTGGCGCCCGCCCGCACGAAGTCGCGATAGTGGATCCACAGCACGCGCTGCTGCTCGGGGCTGAGCTTGGCCTTGTCGGGCGCGTTATAGACGGCCTCGATACGCGCGAAGAGGGCGGCGTTCTGAGCGATCTTGTCGCCGTGCGCCGAGAGCTTCGGGTCCATCTCGGTCTCGACCGCCTGGAACTCCGGCGTGCTGAGGTTTGAGCCCCAGATGTTGTAGATCGTCCTGACCCGGTTGAGGGCGCGACCCGAATCCTCCAGCGCCGCGATGGTGTTCTCGAAGGTCGGCGCGGCCGGGTTGGCGGTGATCGCGTCGATCTCGGCCAATTCCCGCGCCATGGCCGCTTCGAGCGCCGGCTTGAAATCGGCGATCTTCACCTTGTCGAACGGCGGGACCCCGCCATACGGCCCCGTCCACGTCTCGGTCAGGAGGTTGGGGGTCTGGGCCATGGACACACTCGGATTGAAAGCGGCGGCCGCGCCAGCGGCGGCGGCGGAGACAAGGAACTTACGACGTCGCACGGAGGATCTCCGATGAAGAATCCGGCGACCCTAAGACGCGTCCAGCCCGAGTGTAAGCGGTTAAACGACCGCAGCGCGCCCCTGCGCGTGGACGCCCATCGGTTTGCCGGCTAAAGCTTCGCCCATGATTGGCGTCTTCGACTCTGGCGTTGGCGGCCTGACGGTCCACCGCGCCCTCGTGCAGCGTCTGCCCCAGGCGGACTTCACCTATCTGGCCGACCAGGCCCACGCGCCCTATGGCGTGCGGACCGGCGAGGAAATCGTGGACCTGACCAAGGCCGGATGCGAGCGCCTGTTCGCGCGCGGCGCCAGCCTGGTGGTTCTGGCCTGCAACACCGCCTCGGCCATCGCTCTGCGCCGCCTGCAGCAGACCTGGTTGCCGGGTTATCGCAAGGCGATCGGACGGCCCGTCAATGTGCTGGGCATCATCGTGCCGACGATTGAGAAGGCCACCGGCCTGCCCTGGGAACACGAGGCCGAGCGGCGCGGCGAGAAGGTCGAGGCCTTGGATATCCTCGGCGTCTTCGCCACCCCCGCCACCGTGCGCTCGCGCGTCTACGAGATCGAGATCGACAAGCGCAAGCAGGACCTGGCGGTGTTCTCCGAGCCCTGTCCGGAACTGGTGCCTTTGATCGAGCAGGACGCCTCGGTGGTCGAGCTGGCCAAGGCGGTCGAGAGCCACGTCCAGACCCTGAAGACCCGCATCGGCCGCTTCCCCGACCGCGTCGTGCTGGGCTGCACCCACTACGAGATCATCGCCGACCTGTTCCGCGCCGCCCTGCCGGCCGGCACGCCGCTGATCCAGCAACCGGCGGCGACCGCCGACGCGCTGGAGCTCTACCTGCAACGCCACCCGGAATACGGCCCCGGATCGGGCGGCGGGCGCGCCTTCCTGACCACCGGAACGCCGGGCCCGCAGAACGGCCTGGTGCAAGGCTTCTGGGGCGGCCCGCTGACGTTCGACGCGGCTTAAGAGAGCCGGATGGGGCTCCGCCTCAAGCCGCGCTCACCAGGAGCCGCACCCGCTCCAGATCCTCAGCCGTCGCCGGGTTGTAGACGATCAGTCCCAGGTCCGGGCGACCGTCCACCGCGAACGCGGAATATTCGAAGCTGACCTCGCCCAGCACCGGGTGACGTATCTGTTTGACGCCCTCTCCATGGTGGCGGACGTCGTTGTCAGCCCAAAGCGTCGCGAACTCGGCGCTCCGCAGTCGCAATTCCTGAACGAGCGCGTTCACCGGGACCTCGGCGCCCGCGCCCGCCCGCGCCGCGTCGGCGCGGAAGGCGGCGACCACGAAACGCGCCACCTGCTCCCACGCCGGGTTCATCGCCTTCGCGCGAGGGTCGCAGAACACGCGCCGCAGGATGTTGCGCTCCTCGGGGGGCAGTGCGCCATAGTCGGTCAGCACGACCGTGGCCGCCCGGTTCCAGGCAATCACATCCCAGGTCAGGGTCTTGATCATGGCCGGGCTGGGATCCAGCGCGTCCAGCACCCGCTGTAGCCTGGGCGAGACGCCCTCGACCTCGCGGTAGCGCACCTCGGGCGGCCGACCTAAGCCCAGTAGAAAGAGATGCTCGCGCTCGGCCTCCGTCAACATCAGCGCGCGGGCTATGCGGTCCAGAACCGCGGCCGAGGGGGCTCCGCCTCGCCCCTGCTCCAGCCAAGTGTACCAGGTGGCGCTGATATGGGCGCGCTGGGCCACTTCCTCGCGGCGCAGGCCGGGCGTGCGCCGGCGCGAGGCGGAAAAGCCCAGGACGACGGCGTCCAGCTTGGCCCGGCGGTCGCGCAGATAGGCGCCCAGCCTGTTTTGGTCCAGCGGTTTGTCCGGGCCGATGTGTGCGTTCATCGTGGTAGATCTTATACCCGTATAACGTTACGACTTTAACAGGACCAGGATAGACTAGACGATGCTCGAGACGAAATCTCGGGAGCCCCCTCAATGCGTATCTTTGTCACCGGCGCGACCGGCTTCGTTGGCTCGGCCGTCGTCCGCGAGCTCATCGCCCACGGCCATCGGGTAACGGGCCTTTCTCGTTCCGACACCGGCGCGGAGCAGCTAAGGGCGGTCGGCGCCGATGTCGCGCGAGGCACGCTCGACGATCTCGATGTGCTGGCCCGCGGCGCCGCCGACAGCGACGGCGTGATCCACACCGCTTTCAACCACGACTTTTCCAAGTTCGTGGAGAACAGCCGCCAGGACCGTCGCGCGATCGAGGTGCTGGGCGGCGCGCTGGAGGGCACGACCAAGCCGATCCTCGTGACCTCGGGCACGGCCATGCTGGCGCGAGGGCGCCTGGCCACGGAGCAGGATCGTCCCGGCGGCGGATCTCCGCGCATGTCCGAACCCGCCGCCGATGACCTCGCCGCCCGAGGCGTGGGGGCTTCCGTCGTCCGTCTGGCGCCGACGACCCACGGGGTCGGCGATCATGGCTTCGTGCCGATCCTGATCGGCCTGGCGCGCGAGAAGGGTGTCGCGGCCTATATCGGAGAAGGCTTGAACCATTGGTCGGCCGTGCATCGCCTGGACGCCGCCGTCCTCTACCGCCTGGCCATAGAACGCGGCGCCGGCGGTGAACGCTACCATGCCGTCGCCGAGGAAGTCGTACCGTTCAAGGCCATCGCCGAAGCCATCGGCAAGGGCCTGGACCTGCCCGTCGAGAGCAGGCCCGCCGAGCACTTCGACTGGTTCGCCATGTTCGCCGGCATGGACGCGGCGACCTCGAGCGAATGGACCCGGGAAACCTTGGGGTGGACGCCGACCGGACCGACCCTCGCCGAGGACCTGGAGGCGGGCGGGTATTTCAGCTGACGCGCTCTGGTCCGCTTGACGCTCAGACCCTCAGGTCCGCCGTCACCGGCGCGTGGTCGCTGGGGCGCTCCCATTCCCGGACGTCGTCGTGGACGCGCGAGGAGACCTTGCCGTCCACGATCGCCGCGTCGCGCAGGCCGGGACTGGCCAGGATGTGGTCCAGACGCAGGCCGCGGTTGGACTTGCGGAAGTCCGCGGCGCGATAGCTCCACCAGGAAAACAGTTTTTCGGGCTCGGGCGTGGCCAGGCGCGGCAGGTCGAGAAGGTTCATCGACTTGATCATCGCGTCGAAGGCCTCGAGCTCGGGCGGCGTGTGGCTGACCACCTTCAGCATCTGACGGTGGCTCCAGACGTCGTTCTCGCCCGGCGCGATGTTCAGATCGCCGGTGACGATCAGCGGATCCCTGGGGTCGCGCTTCTTCAGCGCCGCCGTCAGGGTCTCGTAGAAGTCGAGCTTATGATCGAACTTTGGGTTGGCGACGCGATCCGGCAGGTCGCCGCCGGCTGGAATATAGAAGTTCTGGATCTCGACACCGGCCACCTTGACCGCGACACAGCGGGCGTGGCCCTCGCGGCAGTTCATCAAGGTCGGAACGTCCTCGATCGGCAGGCGCGAGGCGATGGCCACCCCGTGCCAGCCCTTCTGGCCGGCGATCTTCAGGTGATTGAGCCCCATGGCCTCGAAGGCCTCGCGGGGGAATTCGCCCTCCTGGCACTTGATCTCCTGCATGCACAGGACATCCGGCGCCTGTTCGTCGACGAAGCGGGCGGCCTGTTCGGCGCGCAGGCGGACGGAATTGACGTTCCAGGTGGCGATACGAAGGCGCATGGGCTGGCTCTAACGCGCTTTTCCGAGCCGGAAAAGAAAAACGCCCCAGCACATCGGTGCTGGGGCGAAAGTCAGGTCTCTCATGCCGCCGCCGGGAGGGGATAGGATCCGGCACGGTTCGCGAAGAGCGGGTCGGTCGCTCCTCGCCATGCGTGTTAAATATGCCACGTCCTAATTTTTAGTCAAGTCGAAAGTCGGTTGATTCTTGCCTGTTGTGAAGATGTCACAATGATAAACGCTCAGGGCTTGCCGACCTTTCGGCGCGGATCGGTCAGGACGAACAGCTTCGGGTCGAGGTTGGCGGTCTCGGCGAAATCGCTCAGCCGCACGCGGATCTGACCGCCCTTGATGTCGGTGACGGTCCAGCCCATCAGGCCCACCGGGCTGTTGGAGAAGTCGAGCGAGATCTTGCCGAGCGCCTGGCGCTTGGCGTCCTGGGCCACGATCGTGAAACCGTCGGCCAGCGGGCGGATATCGGTAATCACGACGCCCCGGTCCAACCGGACCTCGCGAGCGAGCAACAGATTCAGCGGCGTCTTGCTGAGCGGATAGCTCTCATAGGTCTTCAGGCGGCTGTCGAAGATGTTGACGTTGTTGCCGTTCGACACGACCAGCAGCCCAGCCGGCGGATCGTACTGGAACCGCGCCTTGCCCGGTCGCTGCAGATAGAACGTGCCCTGGGTGACGGCCCCGCGCGCGTCGGTCTGCACGAAGCGACCCTTGGCCGAGGACAGGCCCTGGATATAGGCGGTGGCCTTGTCCAGCAGAGCCTTCTGGTCGGCGGTCAACACGGCCGGGACCGGCTTGCCGTCCTGGGCGAAGGCCGAAGGCGCGAGGCCCGGAGAAGCGAGGGCGGCGGCCAGGCCGGCCGCGATGAGGAAACGGCGAGTGGTCATGCGAACTCCTTAAGCCCAACCTTGGCCTACGCGAAGGCCGCCGCGAGGCCATTTTCCGGCGCCGCGATGAAGCGCCGTTCAGGTTGGCACGATCGAACGCCCAAGCTGCGCCGCGAGTTGCCTATAGCGGCGGAGGCGGCGGCGCCAGGATCTCGCGCTTGCCGGCGTGGTTGGCGGCGCCGACGACGCCTTCCTTCTCCATCCGTTCCATTAGCGAGGCGGCGCGATTGTAGCCGATCTGCAGGCGGCGCTGGATGTAGCTGGTCGAGGCCTTGCGGTCGCGGGTGACCACGGCCACGGCGTGGTCGTAGAGGTCGTTGGCCCCGCCCTCGCCCGAGAACGCGCCCTCGATCGCTTCCTCCTGCTCTTCGTCGCCGCCGGCGGTGACTTCTTCCAGGTATTGCGGAATGCCCTGGTCGCGCAGGAACTTGGCCACGGCCTCGACCTCGCCGTCCGACACGAACGGACCGTGCAAGCGGGTGATGCGGCCGCCGCCGGCCATGTAGAGCATGTCCCCCTGGCCCAGCAGCTGCTCGGCGCCCTGCTCGCCCAGGATGGTGCGGGCGTCGATCTTCGACGTGACCTGGAAGCTGATCCGGGTCGGGAAGTTGGCCTTGATGGTGCCGGTGATGACGTCGACCGACGGACGCTGCGTCGCCATGATCAGGTGGATGCCGGCGGCGCGGGCCATCTGGGCCAGGCGCTGAACGGCGCCTTCGATGTCCTTGCCGGCCACCATCATCAAGTCGGCGACCTCGTCGATGACCACGACCAGATAGGGCATCGGCTCGGGGCGGATCTGCTCGGTCTCGTAGATCGGGCGGCCGGCGTCATCGAAGCCCGTTTGGACGGTGCGTTCGAAGTGCTCGCCCTTGGCCGCGGCCTCGTTGGCCTTCTCGTTGTAGCCGCCGATGTTGCGCACGCCGATCTTCGACATTCGGCGATAGCGGTCCTCCATCTCGCGGACAGTCCACTTCAGCGCCACGACGGCCTTCTTGGGATCGGTCACGACGGGCGCCAGAAGGTGCGGGATGCCGTCATAGACCGAGAGTTCCAGCATCTTGGGATCGACCATGATGAAGCGGCACTTCTCGGGCGGCAGCTTGTACAGGATCGACAGGATCATGGCGTTGACCCCGACCGACTTGCCCGAGCCCGTCGTACCCGCGATCAGCAGGTGGGGCATCTTGGCCAGGTCGGCGATATAGGGCTCGCCGCCGATCGTCTCGCCCAGCGCCATGGGCAGGATCTGGCTGGCCTTTTCGTAGTCCGCGCTGGACAGCAGGTCGCGCAGATAGACGGTCTCGCGCTTGGAGTTGGGCATCTCGATGCCGATGGCGTTGCGGCCCTGGGCCACGGCGACGCGGCAAGAAATCACGCTCATCGAGCGAGCGATGTCGTCGGCCAGGGCCACGACGCGCGCGGTCTTCACGCCCGGCGCCGGCACCAGCTCGTACATGGTGACCACGGGACCGGGTCGGATCTGGTCGATCTGACCCTTGACGCCGAACTCGGCCAGCACGCTTTCCAGCAGGCGCGCGTTCTGGCGCAGGGCGCCGGCGTCGACCTCCGACGAGCGGGGCTTGGACTTGGCCAACATCGCCAGCTCGGGCAGCTGGAAGCCGCCCTCGTCCTCGAAGGCGAAGGCCTTTTGTTGCTCGCGCTGTTCCCGGCCGGATTCCTTCGGCGGCGCCTTGGGCTTGGCGATGGCCATCGGCCGAGCGTCCAGCATGTCCTCGAACGCATCCTCATCGTCCTGGTCGGCCGCCGGCGGCGTATAGGCGCGTTCGGGCGCGGCCCGGGCCGGCGCCGAGGCGACGGGCGCGGCGTCCTCTTCGTCGATCGGCGGCAGGCGGCCAGGACGCTCGCGGCGCGGCGCGGCCTCGGCCTTCTCCCGTTTCGCCCGCGCCGGCTTGGCGACAGGCGGCGGCTCCGGCTCGGCGCGGACGCGCGGCTGCAGGGCGTTGGCGACGGCGGCGTGGATGGCGTCAGGATCGACGTCGCGCACGCCGAAGGCGAACCCCAGGGCGGCGATGGCGGCGACGGCGAACAGGATGGCGGCGATGATCGTCGCGCCCGGAATGTGGGCGAAGTG
>Ga0209426_1001499_pt1 | contig 13858 bp, 27 predicted proteins | sample Deesub1362B_J571_FD_187697 | JGI IMG/M metagenome (GOLD analysis project Ga0209426, IMG submission 187697) | Deep oceanic, basalt-hosted subsurface ecosystem from Juan de Fuca Ridge flank, Pacific Ocean, CORK Borehole 1362B_J2.571 (SPAdes)... ...
GCATCCCTTTTATTCTTTAAAAGAGAAACACCACTTTCAGCAACTTTTATCTGTCTCTTTTTAATAAGAAGATTCATACGGGTCGGAGTGACATTTTCCATAGTTTTATTATATATTAAATCTGATGAAATTTTCTAAAAGGATTATACTGTTTTTAATATTAAGTGCCTGTGGTTATAAGGCACCACCTCCGGGTAAACCTGATTTTGAAGCTCCTGAGATAAAGGTATTTAATTTAAAAGATAAAGATACAATAAGGGACACATCAGAGGTTGTGCTTGAAGTTAAGGATAAATCAAAAATTATATGGGTTAAAATGATTGTGAACGGGGAGGAATATTCTGTGGATACAATTCCCCCTTATAAATTCCTTATTCCACCCCCTGATAAAATCTGGAAAATTGTATTTTCTGCAATGGATATATGGGAAAATAAGAGAAGCACAAAGACCTTTGAGATTTATGGTCCTTTTATTGACACGGTAAAAGTTGATACCTTAAAGAAGGAAAGAAAGGAAAATTAGTGTTTTATCTTTTCCCAGTATTTTTTATAATCAAACTCAGGACTCTGGTCATTTGTATGGCATCTTCTGCAGTTCTGTTCCTTATAAGTTATTGCTTTTCCTGACACTGCATGGTCCTTCATATTCACATCATGGCATTCAACACAGTGTATATTTGCCAGCTCTTTTGTTGCCTCAATTGACTGAAATCCGCCCGGTTTACCGTATCTTGTTGTATGACATGAAACACATCTAAAGTCCTTTTCTTTTTTCAGAGATACAAGTGTTTCCATTGCTTTTGAATGTTTTGTTCTTTTCCATTTTAAATATTGCTGAAAATGACAGCTCTTGCATTTTTCTGATGTGGGTAATTTCTTTATATTTCTGGATTTTTTAGCCAGTTTTTTCTTCATTTCCTCAACCTCTTCCTTTCTGATTTCTTTCCATTTCTTATTAAGTTTTTCAACCTCTTCATCTTTTTCAATTCTGTTATTGAGCGGGATTTTTGCAAGCTTTACAACCTGGATATCTGAACCCTTTTTCTTAAAGAATATAACGGGTAAATAAAGTCCAAACCTTGAAATCCTCAAAAAATATCTGTTTTTCTCTTTTTTAAATAAAACATCAAATTTACTTGAAAGCCCCACTATATGCAAAATTTTACCTGTTGTATCCAGTGGTAAATCCGTATTAACAGGAGTCACCATAACCAGAAATGTATTTCCCTTTTTAAGTTTCTTATTAAGTTTGTCAAAAATTTCTTTTTCATATTCAGGTAATTCTGTTAAAGGAGAATGAGGGACATATGAGGTAAAGTAAATATCAACACCCTCTATTCTGAACCTTTTATAGGGAGGAATTAAATCTTTGAATCTTTCATGAAAACCAAAAAAGGGATATTTTAAAACATTTACAAGATATTCAAAATAATCCTTTTTTATAAGCACATCCTTTCTTGAAATAGCCATTGCATCTATTCTCATAATTTTCAAAACATCCTTGAAGATTTTAAGGAGTTTCTTATTTCCAGAAGGACTTACATAATTTCCTGTATCAAATGCAAAAATTTTTTTTCTGTATTTTTTCTTTAGAAATTTAATAACATAAGCCTTTTTTGATAACTCCCCGCCTCTAAAAGGGGGATGACCACACCCACAGGGCTCAAAATTATTTCCCACATCTGATACAAGTGCAATTGCAAAATCAAAGGAATCAGGTTCAGGAAGGTTTAAAAGAGGAGAAGTTGAAGATCTTAAAAACAAAAAAAGTATTAAAAATTTCATAATTCTTCATAAACTGGGGCGGGTGGATTCGAACCACCACTCTGGGATCCAAAATCCCATGTCCGTTCAATCTGACTACGTATATAAAAAATAATTCTAAGACAGAAAAAAAATGTAAATCAAATATAACCCAAAATGAAAAAAAAATAAAAAATGACTGAAAGAGAATGGAAAAATTAAGTACTTTAATTAAACTTTTTTTTGATTTTGACAGAAAACTTAAAGAAATTGAATTAATTATAGAGAGTTTAAAGGTTAACTATAAATTCCTGGAAGAAAAATTAAAGAGAAATAATACTCCTGAATTAAGACAAAAACAAAAAGACATAATCAAAGAAATTCATAAATATGAAATTGCAAAAAGAAAACTTCTTAGATTTCAAAAAAGATTTGAAAAAATAAAAAAAGAATTGGGTTCAAATCCCAAAAAAAGAAGAGGAGGTACAAAATGATTGTAACATTTCAAAGATTATACAAAATAGCCTTTTATGGCTGGTGGGCTTTCCTCCTCTATTATCTCATTAAAATACACTGGATAGTGTTCTTACTAATATGTGGTATTTCTTTTCTTCATGATATTTTTGGAATAGGAAAAGTTTTTAATCATTTTGGAAAACTTGATTTTTTAATTGAATTCATAAGGCCAAAATTTACAGAAATTGGTCTTGGAATATGGAAACCTGAATGGGCAGATTTTGGATGTTCTTTTGTAGGTTTTATTATAGCTCTCATGACAGGAGATGCTATTTTTTCAGGAACATGGTTTATTTTTGCTTTAATATTCTGGGGAATACTGAATATTTTTGCTATACTTTCAAGATATAACTCGAGGAAATGAAATGAGAGTTATAGTATGGAAATGTAAATTAGAAAAATGTTTATTCGGAAAGGACCCAAAAGATGCAATAAGTTTTTCAACATTTTGTTTATATTGCCAAAATGCAGAAATAGAGATAATAAAAAATCAAAAAGAAATAAAAAAAGAATTGGGTTCAAATTCTGAAAAAAAGAGGAGGTTAAAAAATGATTATTTGTGAAAAAAGATTTGATTTTCCACATCCTTCAAATCCTGATTATTCATTATTGGAATTAGATTTTTATGCCTGGGTACCAGTCCACAAAAGGAATAGTATAGGAGATCATCGGTTATCCTTAAGGAAAAACCTTAAAACTGGAAAATTTGAACTATACAGACACTATTATAGCAGCGATAAAGAAGAAGAAATAATATTTGAAGGTACTTTTGAAGAGGCATTAAAAATTGCAAATGAAGAGGTCAAAAGATATCACGGTTATGATAGAGAAGAAGATAAACCCTGTCTTCATACTCCTCCACAAATGGATAATAAATGTCCAGTAGTTTTTGAAGCTAAAAAGAAATGATTAAATTTCTCAAAAAGTTATACTATAAATGGAGAGTGAAGAATGCTATGAAAACTTTACAAATGATAGATGATTTAATGAAAAAAGCGGGATATAAAAGATATGAAAGAAGGCAATTCTGGAGAGATTTCATAAAAGCCCGAAAAGAAGTTTTGAAAGATTTGATTAAATGAAAGGGGGAAAAGATGAAAAAAAGAAAAATAAAAAATAAATCTAATGAATGGGAAATAAAAATTATTATATGTGATAATTTACATTTAGATATTGATTTAATTGAAATAATTAAATTAGAAAATATGATAAAAAAATATGCAGAAAAAAAAGGATGGATGATTTTTATAAATTCAAATATTAAAAAAGATGAAAAATAAAATTCTTGAAAATGTCAAATTTCCTCTTAAACCAGAATTTATCTACTGTGAATGTTGTGGAAAACTAATCGCAAAATACTATAAAGAAATTGATTACTACGAAAGAGTTAAAGCCTACGGAATATGTAAGAATTGTGGCTTTTTTTATTGCGCTGTTTGTTTAAACTTGGAAGATATTTGTAAATATTGCAAACCATGAAATGTATAATTTGTGAACGAAGAAATGCGACAGTTGAGATTAAAAATAGAAATGAAAAGTATTACATATGTAAAACCTGTGAAAATAACTTTTATACTCATTCAAATAAAATTGTCCGGATAAAAGATTCAGATCTTCATTTTATGTATTCTTTTAGATTTCAAAAACTTATTGCGGTCCGGACAACATCTATAAAGAAACTCCTTTGGCTTTTTGATCCTCCATACCGAAAAGTATGGTATATCCAAAACGGAAAAGCAAAACCTTTATTTATACCATTAAGGTATAACCTTGACTTATAAAAGTTATACCTTTTAAATTTTTTTAATGGAAGATCTTAAAACTGAAATTAATCCAGAAGAAATTGGAACACGCTTAATCAAAATCTCAAATTTATCATATCAAATACTTTTAAAAGCTCAGGAAATTACAGGAGAAAGCATGGGAGCTGTGATATATGCAGCACTTAAAACAGTTGAGGCAAATGAGGAATTTTTTAATCATATTAAAGAGTATAACCAAAGAATGAAAGTTCATAGATATTATAAATACAAAAAGAAAAAGGAGGAAATAAATGATGTGTGAAGTATGTCTTGCTGATCAAATTTTAAAAGAAGGAGAAATTGAAATTATAGGAGATAAAAGAAAAATTAAAATACAGGCATTAAGTAAAGGCAAATCTGAATGGGATTTGGTAAAAATTAGAATTATAAAGAAATACTATAGTTCAAAATCTAAAAAATGGAAAAAGAAATCAAAAACTTTTTATGTTTATGATCTTGCAGGATTTATTGGATATGTATTTATGAGTAGAAAAAGTCCTCAAATTGAAATTCAAGAAAAAGAATTAAGAAAAATTTTTAATTAACATGGACCTTATAAAATTCATAATCGAACAAATAGCGCAGGATCCTGAAAAGAGAAAAGCAATTGAGAATATGATTGAATTTTTTCAGCATATACATATCAAACTTGAACAAATGCAGAAGGATATAAAGGAAATCAAGGAGATCTTAAATGAAACTTCTGGAATTAGAAAAAAAGAAATCGGTAGAAGAAAACTCCTCACCTAATAGAATTCAAATTATCCGTAAAATTGAAGAGAAAAATGAAGAGGGGCAACAAAAAGAAATTAAAAAAATTATTCCAGAATCAATTGGAGATATAGAAATTGAAAATGAAGAATTATTCCAAAAAGAAATAGAAAAGCCGGATCTTTTTAAAGAAGAGGAAAAAAAAGAAGAACCTAAAATAAATCTTCTGGAAATTGAGGAATGGATTGAAATTTTCCTTCTTGTTTTTCACGCCTGGCTTTTCGAAAAGAAATTAAAAAAGAAAAAACCGAATGATTTTGAAAAAAGAGTACTTCCATTATGGATGAGGATCATTTCAAAATATAATCTTCATCTTACAATGACAGAGGAGATGACTCTTTTAGGTATATACATTTTTGCAATTTACACTGCAGAACCTATTGAAGAAGAAAAGAAAGAAATAAAGAAAAAAACAAAAAAAGAAGAAAATAAAGAAGTAGTAGATGAAACAATAAAAGCTTTTGAAGAACTGGATAAACTTCATCAAAAGACTGCAATGTACTATGAATAAAATATATGGACTTTTCGGAATGCAGGGAGTCGGTAAAACAACCTGGGCAATAAATTATATTAAAAATGCTTTAAAAGCACAGGAATATTTCTCTATTTGGATCTTTTCTCCGGCAATTATTCAAGATGAAAATGATCTTTTTATACAAAATTTCGGAGAAAAATTTGAAATTAATAAAGCTTACAGATATGCAATTTTTAAAATTTTAGATATTGATAGATCTCTTTTATTAAGATACCAGCAATTCCAGGAAAAAAAACTTCTTGTCATTGATGAGGTTGATTTATTTTTCAATATTTCTTCTAAAAAAGAAGATTTTCTTTTATTAACAACCTTGAGGAATAATAATTCAGATATGATTTTCATCTCTAAAAGGATTAAGAGAATTCCCCTTTTAATGCTTCAGATGTGTACTAATTTTGTATTTTTCAGGTACAATCTTATTGATGATCTTAAGAATCTAAAAGATTTTTTTGATATTGATATAGAGCTTATCTCAAATTTGCAACCTTTTCAGTATGTTGAATATAAAACATTTTAAATATATCGGTTATGGTATTTCAGCATTTATTATACTTCTTTTTTTATTTTTTACTTACAATAAAGGATATCAAAAAGGATATCAGATAGGTTTTCAGGATGGTTTAAAATCTTTTACAAAAAAGACAGATACTCTCCGGATCATTCAGAAAGATACACTCAGAATAAAAGAAATTCAGATTAGAACTATAAAAGGAAAAACAGATACAGTATATCTTGATAGAAAATTCATTTTTAAAGAGCCTTTTGAATTCTTAGTTCGAACTCCTGTTTTTATTAAATCAAAAAATCCTTCATTAAAGATAAATGTTGGATTCAGATTTAAATATCCTGAAAAAACCTTTTCTCCTCTTATTGCAGTATCTTATAAAAAATTTTCCCTTTCTTATTCTTATGAATTTCCTAAAAATTCTCATTCAATAGGTTTAAGTATAACCTTGAAGGAATTTTGAAAAAAATATTATGTTTTTATAATGTCTTTAATTTTAATTTTTTTTCTTGGTCTTGGTTGGATATGGATACTATGGCAAAAAAGAATGAAAGTTAAAAAAGGATATTATTCATATTCTGGTGTTGATAAAGAATATCTTTATTCACGATTATTCATAGGTTTTTTCAATGCTTTTTGGGATCAGGATTTTAATATAGATATGATTGAATATACACAAAAAATAGCTACACTTTCGAAATTTTGTTTAGGTATGAGTATTCTTGAAACAGCTCATTTTCAAAAAATCATCAAATATGAAATAAATGGAGCAGAAATAAGAACAAAAAATCTATTTAATATCAAGTATGGAGGACTTGATCCTATATTTTTTGATTATTTCAGAGTATATGAATATTATTGTTCTTCAGTAGAGGATTTTATTTATCTACTTTCGCAGGATTCAAGATATAAATATAAATTACTTGATTATTTAAAAGGAAATAAAAATTTTGAGGAAACAATGAAAGATATTTTAAGAATTTATGATCCAACAAATCCATATTATTATGATTCAGTTATTCAAATCATCGAATCTTTACCTGATTATAATACTATCACAGTTGAGGAATGTAATAGAAATATTATTAAGCTTTCTGATTTAATCAACAGTTTAACATAAGTTAAACCTTGACATCCTTTTACTTATAAATTAGGATTTTATATGATGGTTTTAAAACCTAAAAATAAAAAGTCAAAAAGGAGGTAAAAGAGATGAATATCTTAAACAAATCAAATATAACAACCCTCATAATTCTCTTAATAGCTCTGGGTCTCTGGGAATTCTTCCTGAGAGATGTAGTATCTGATTTCTTCAAGAAATAAACAAACAGGAGGTATAAGCTATGATACAGAAAAGATTTATCGATTCAGATACCTTTTCAGGAATTGTACAGATAACACACAAATTTGACAGGCTTCAGACCATCTTGGCATATCTCCTCAAACTTTCCATCAGTTTAAATGCAAATGAGGAGCTTGATTACAATTCGATACAAATCAAATGCAGTACTAAACTCGGAGAAAAAACTTCTGAATTATTTTCCCGTTCTGCTCTGGATTTCATACTTGATCTTAAAGACCTTTCAACTCCTCTTTCTGTCCTTCATTCTCAAATAGGAGATAATATTTCATATCCTACAACTCGTTCATATCTTCAAGGAGCAAGTGCTGGAACCCACACCTTTTGGCTCTTGATACCGTTTATGGTAATCGATTATGAAGATTTCGATCCAACAATGGGACTTCCTTTTAAGACAGATATGTACCTTCAAGTTCAATATCCTGGCGGAAAGAGTGGATCTTTTGAAGCGTATGCAATTACAAGACCATATCTTGGTGAAACTGCATTTGTGACACTTCATAAAATTCCTTTCAAACCTGTTGGAACAGAAAAACAAATTGTACTTGAAAATGTCAATAGAATAATATACCACACAGAAGGAGCAATAGATGGCTCTGAAAATGTAGATATTCTTTCATATCCTGCAAAAGATGAATTCCTCTCTAATATTATGAGTTCTTTAAAAATTCTTTCTGCCGCCTCTGGAGGTGCAGCAAAGAATATAAAATATGCTGATGTAGTTCTTACAAAAGGTTCATATGTTTTTGTTATCAATCCTGATACATCAATAACAGATGATAGATATCTCCTTTACAGATATATTTCAAATTCAATCAGATATAGACCAAGAAAATTACTCCCAGTTGAGACTGTTAAGACTAAAGCTCTTTTATAAAATTAATGGAAACTTTTAAAGTTAAATGGACATATAAATATAAAAGTTTTACTCCTATCCTTCCTCTTGCCTCAGAGATTCAAAAATATAAAGAGCAAGTAATCCAGGAGGCAAATCAAAAGGGACATGAAATTATTGACATAGTTCATGAAATATCATGGAATACTTCTGAAAAAAAAGTTGAAGTAGATTTTATTCCAGATGCAGGAATAACAACCATGGAAGTAGGAACCATCATTGCAATCATTACAGCAATTGCAGGTCTTTTAACTGCTGCATCACAACTTATTGCATCAATTAGAGATAAAGACCCTGAGTTCCGAGCATATACTTATGACCACAAATTTGATGATAATGTACCTCCGGAATGGTGGAGTCAATGGCAAAGAGAAACAGGAGAAAAGAAACCAGGACAAAAAAATCTTACTCCTCTTGTTGCGTTAGGCATCTTAGGTCTTCTTGCAGCAAAAGGATAATGAATGCAAAAATCAAAATTGTTTTCTCTCATGCATCAGGACACCCATTAATTCCAACAAGATTTTATGAAGGTTTTGATTATAATTTTTACAATTCAATTATAAAAAATCATATAGTGCATCTTTTTGGAAAAGATCCATACTACAATCAATTTAGAGGAATACATCTTCTGATAATAAATATACTCTTTGAACTTCTCAAAAATTATGGTGTTATCAATGAATATTCATATACTTTACAGGATATTCAGCTTAGTGAAATACAATATAAAGTTGAAAATTATGGTAAAGGTTGGGATCCTTTTAAAAATGTATATTACATCCAGGCTAAAGCATACAGATATGCGCAGTATCAAGTTATTGCAGATGTAGATATAAATTATTCAGATGCACAAGAATTTGAAAATGCTTTCTTGCAAATCATCAATCTTATAGAAAATCAGAAAAGTGAACTCTTTAAAGATATGTATAATGCAAAATTCCAAGAAGATGAGGAATATTATTTCAAAACTCAATTTTATACTGAGACAAAAAAAGGATTCATAAATAAAGTAGGTTTATTACTTTATAAACTTCCTCAACCAGAGAAAATATTTTCAAATCTTTTTGATTTTAAATATTTTGAAATACTTGAATTCGGGGGAGAGCAAACCTCTCCCCCTTCTCCTGAACCTGAACCCTCTGAACCTGGAACAAAAGATAAATTTACAAAAGTTCTTATAGGTTTATCAATTTTAGGTATTTTAACAAGGAGTTAAAAATGTATATAAAGACAGAATTAAAAAAAATAGATGATACAACAGAGCTGACTCAAGGCAAATATATATTCCATTTTAAAAGTTATATACTTTTTGGAATTGATATTGTAGAAAATGGATTGAGGCTTTTTCAGAATAGAGAATTTTCTGTATTTGGATGGAAAATCAAATCATATTCTTATGAAACATATCAAAAAAATTCTGAAAAAAGATATAAAATTAGAATAGATATTGTAAAAGCAACCTCAGAACAACAAACAACAGTTGCTCCAATTACGATTGCATTAATAATCTCACTGATAGGTCTTGGTATTGCTGCATATCTTGTGCTTGATAAAGTTGAAAAAATTATTGCAGAAATTCCAACAGGAATAATGGCTGGATTGATTGTTTTTGGAATATATATGGCAGTAAAGCAATAAAATGAAAAAGAAATATACAGAAATGTATCTCAGAGAAATAGAAAAAAAACTTTCAAATATAGAAAACAGATTGCAGAATATAGAGAATCTTTTAATTCCCTTTCAAGGCAAAAATGGTTTCAAGAGATGGATTTTTACAATGTTTATTTCTTCAACTTTTGTTGTCTGGGGTCTTATTGACTTCGTTAAAACAATTATAAAAGCTATAAAAGGAGGTTAAACATGGCAAGAAAAAAAAGAAAAAGAAGGACCAAAAGGGTGAAAAAAAACAGAAAAACAAGAAGAAAAAAAAGAGCAAGAAAAAAAAGAAGAGCAAGAAAAAAAAGAAGGCGATAAACAATGGCCAAAGAAAAACCGAAATGGATGCAGAAAGCGGTTAAAAAGCCTGAATCCTTAAGAGGATATTTTTATAGAAAATATGGAGAAGCTGCATTTGATGAAAAAGGAAGACTTAAAATTGATGTAGTTACTAAAGAATATTTTGATTTAGAGAAAAAATATGAAAAAAGAAAAGATAAAAGAATTTTAAAAATTCTCAGAAGGATTGAGCTATATTTCAGATTTATCAAGTACAATCCGCATTTAGAAAAAGAAGAAAAAAAGGAAATGTTGAAAGAGATAAAAGAAGTCAAACAAAAAGTCAAAAAAATGAAAAAAGGTAAAAAGAAAAAACACAATCCCGGAAATCCGGGAAAAGAAGAAATGGACATAATAGATTGGATTTCAGAAAAAATTTATCTCTTTTTAAAAGGATTAATAAAAACTTTAAAGGAGGTTTAAAATGAATATCAGAATACCGATTGAGAATGGAAAGAGAGAAATCATCAAAATAGAAGATGAATTCCTTTTAATACCGTATTTAAACAGACAATTTTACTTAAATCAAGATTATTATATTTATGATTTTACCCAGGATCTTCTTATTGACAATCAAAGACCTTTCATAGGTCAAAAACTCAGAAAAGGAAAACATGAAATATCACTTACAAATTATATGCCTTCAACTTATCATGAACACACAGAATTTGATTATCTTATATTGCGAAAAAATCTAATACTTGATGAAATAGATTTTAGGCTTGTTTTCAATATGGGAAACAATTTACAAGATTTCTCACAACATCCTACTTTACAAAAGTTTCTAAAAACATATAATTCAAATAATACAAAATATCTGGATGGAGAATTTATATGGAGATTAAAATTACAAGAGTCCTCAGCAAATTATAATTTTATCATACACACAGTAAGACATTTAGGCTATTGGCACTGGTTTTACAAAGAAGATGGATTACCTTATACCGATTTTTATGATATATATTTACAATTTTCAGATACAATGGAATATATTACTTATGATAATGATTATTTATTCTCTCCTACAAATGTACACGGTTTAAGAGAATTAGAAGTAATATTTAACAGAAGATTAAACAGAAAAATATGTCCAAAGTTGTTTGGAAAAATTAAGACTGAACTAAATCCTGAATCTGGAATAGATGTTAAAATGTATATCCCAGGAAGTTTCTTTGTGTATGCAATTATCTCAACTCCAGGAAAACTTAATATTAGTATATATAAAATTTCTATATATAGTTTAGGTCATGGTCAATATCATGATGGAGTTTCAAATGTAACCGTTTTCAATAAAAAATACGAACTTAATAATTTTATTAGGGTATACTTATTCAACAATGATACAATAAATAGCAATAAAGTATATTGTATTGTTTCTGAAGCATAATATCTTGACAAATTTCTAATTTTCCCTTATAATTAGACAAAATGAATATTTTGACTTATAATATAAAAATGGATATTGAAAAATCAAGGGAAAAAATTGGTTCAAAGAAAAGGCATTCTCGGAATATTGTCTATTTAACTATGGATGAAATTGAAAAGATAATTAAAGAAGCAAAAAATCCCCGGGACCAGGCAATAATCTGGATTGCTTTCAGTAAAGGTTTAAGAGCTTCAGAAATAGGTCTTTTAAGGGTTCAGGATGTGAATTTAGAAAAGAAAAGGATCAATATAAAAAGATTAAAAGGTTCAATTTCAAATATCCTTCCTTTAACTGAAAAAGATCTTTATTATCTTAAAAGATACTTCAAATGGAGAAAAAAGAATAAAATAGATACTGAAATTTTATTTCCTTCAAAAAGAGGAAAGCCTATTTCCAGGAAAACTTTAGATAGGCTCTTTAAAAAATTATGTGAAAAAGCTGGAATATCTCCTGAAAAAAGGCATTTTCATGTATTAAAACACAGTCTTGGAATATATATACTGGAAAAAACAGGGGATATCAGACTTGCTCAGGAAATTTTAGGACACGCAGATATAAGATCAACTCAAATATATGCAAGATATGTAGATAAAAAAAGAAATGAAAAATATATATCCCTTTTTGATTATTAAAAAGGAGGTTTTTAAAATGAAGATCTTATCTTTTTTATTAATCTCAAGTCTCCTTTTATCTCCTTTATCAGCAATGAACCTTTCAGAAAAACTTTATGTTCAAATTCAGAAAAAAGATCCAGTATATGCATTAACACAAACAGAAAAAACAAATCCTCAAGAATCAGAGAAGTATTTTGAATTAAAATTAGAAAATGAAAAATTAAAAATGAAAATTACTAAACTTGAAGAGGATGTAAAGAAAATGCAGAAAAAACAGAAATCACTTGAAACATCACTTATTTTGATTTCTACAGTATTACTTCTGAATGCTATATTAAGTTTAACAACAGTAATGGTAAAATGACCCTGGGGGGTAGTTTAAGTGGCAGAACATGGGGTTTTGGACCCCAGAGTGGAGGTTCGAGTCCTCCCCCCCCAGTTTTAAAAGAAAAATGGATGAACATAAAATAAAGAAAATACTTGATGATTTGGATAAATTTGAAAAATATATAGATGACCTTCAAGAACAAATAAACCAATTGAGACAACAAGTCAAAGAAAATACTAATGAAATAAGACATATTTGGGATTTTATACATGGTTTAGAATATATGATTAGAGAAAAATGAAAGTAAAAAGTATCTTTCCTTATTTTGTCAATTTCATTTCTCAATTTGAAACTATCAGAGAGCATAAAACAAAGCCACATACAGCGTATCAACCTATCTTCCGTCATTTTGCAGAATTTGATATAAAAAGAATCTCAAGAATGCATATTCACAAATATATAGAAAAAAGATTAATTGAAGGCAAATCTCCTTCAACTATTAACAATGAGATAAAAGCTTTCAAAAGGTTTTATCGGTTTTTATATGAAAGGCAACTAATCAGTTTTAATAAATATTTAGAAATCAAAGAAATTAAAAATTTAAAAGAAAAAAAGAGAAAAGATATAAAAATTTTATCAAAATATGAATTAGAAACCCTTTATAACGAAATATTGAAGTTAGATTTAAAGCATAAACTTATATGTCTTCTTGCACTTCAATATGGATTAAGACCCAAAGAAATTAAAACCCTCAAATGGGAAGATATCTTTCTTGTTGATAAAAAATTCAAAGTCAAAAGGGCAAAAAATGGGATATATCAAATCTTTCCAATGACAGAAGAAGTATATAGAGCATTTCTCTTTCTAAAAAAACAAACTGGAAAATTTACGTATGTTTTTGCCTCAAGAATTTCAAAAACCGGGCATTTGACGGAGTTTAGAAGATGGTGGAGAAATTTTCTTAAAAGAATAGGATTTAAATATATAAGGTTTTATGATCTAAGACATAATTTTGCAATACATAAACTTATGGAAGTTTTTGAAAGGTATCAGGTACATTTTGAAGAGGATGCATATGATATTATGCAGGCTCTTGGGCATACGGATTTAAGGTCAACCCAGCATTATATTAATATAGTCAAGACTTTAAAGTATAACTATTCAATGGAAGAAAGGTTAGACCGTCTAACCGAAAGGATAGACGACGTCAATAATATAATTTCCTACGACCACAGAATAAAATCCAAAATCCCATGTCCTGCCGATTAGACGACGCCCCACTGTTTACACCAGAACACCTTTCCTTTATTTATCTCAATATTAATTTTATCCTCAAATACTGCCACAAGGCAAGACCCTGTTCCTGTC
>Ga0209426_1001501_pt1 | contig 13850 bp, 10 predicted proteins | sample Deesub1362B_J571_FD_187697 | JGI IMG/M metagenome (GOLD analysis project Ga0209426, IMG submission 187697) | Deep oceanic, basalt-hosted subsurface ecosystem from Juan de Fuca Ridge flank, Pacific Ocean, CORK Borehole 1362B_J2.571 (SPAdes)... ...
TAGCATCTGCGTGCTTCCTGACGTTGTTAAGAGACTCTTGAACGATGCGAAAAAGGGTGGACTCTAATCGAGGGCTTAATTTGGCCTCCTCTCCTAGAAATTCGAGGTGAACGGGTATCCTGTTCTGCTCGCTAAAATCACCCACGTACTTGCGCAAGGCGGTGAAGAAGCCAAGCCTATCCAAATCAATGGGGCGGAGGGCGAATATCGAACGACGAATCTCTCTTATGTTCTTCTCGATGACCTCTCCTATCTTCGTTAACCCCTTCCTCACCAGCTCCGGTTCGGATTCTAATAGCTCGAGGTTGAGGTCCACTTCTAGCAAGAGGGAAGCGAGGCTCTGGGCTATTCCATCGTGAATCTCCCTTGCGATTCGGTTTCTCTCCTCGGTAATCGCCAGCTCCTCGGACCGGACGTATAGCTGGGCGTTCCTCACAGCAAGGGCTGCCTGGCTTGCTATTGTCGAGAGTAAATTCAATTCCCTCCCCGAGAATGGCCTTAGAATTCGACGCCCGAGGTATATCACTCCCACCAACTCCCCTCTTAAGACCATAGGCACGTAGATAGCCGACCCATATTCATCCCCCCCTGCTACATCCGGCTTCCACCTCCGGTCCGAACGAACGTCGGGTACGACGATAGGCCTCTTCTTCTGCGCCACCCATCCTGCCAAACCCTCCCCTATCCTTAGGCGAACATCTGTCAGGGCCTCTGGAAGACCATGAGCTACCAAGGCCGTAAGGAGCTTCTTTTCTTCGTCGTAAATGAAAATCGCGCCGCTATCGGCTTCGCAGGCCTCTATCGTCTTTCTCAAAATATGCCGTAGCAACCTCTCCAGGTTCAGCTCCGCTCGAAGTGTACGGTCCACTTCGTAGAGGGCTAGAAGGTCACGGGCTCTCAACCTTGCGCTTTCTATAGCAATCGCCAACTCGTTGGCGATTGCGCTTAGAATCTCTATTTTCCGCTTCCCTGGGAGCTTTTTGGAGGGGAGGTAAACGTTGAAGGCGCCAATCACTCTCTCATCTTGCTTCAAAGGGAGAGAGAGGAGGGAGGCGATTCCGAGTTCGATTTCCTCTACATCAACGGCGAAGAGGGGTTTCCCCTCATTGCAAACACGAGCGGAAATGCTCTCACCTAGGATAGGGCCTTCGAGTTGCTCATCGCTTAGGCCATAGGCATTAATGATGGAAAGCTCTTTCGTCTCTTCGTTAAGAGATAGTATTAAGGAGGCTTTGGCTCCTACTAACCTCTTCGGTATCTCCGCCACGAAATCGAGTATATCCTCCAAGTTAACGGTCGAAGCTATCCTTCGGCTTATTTCCTTGAGTAGATTCATCTCCTCGTATAATTTGGCGTTATCTATGGCGATGGCCGCTTGCCCACAGAGGATGGAAATCAACTCCATATCGCCTTGGGTGAAGGGAGGGCTTCCCTTAAGCTTAATGAGATTAAGTACGCCGATGACGTTCCCTTTGCTCACAAGCGGCGAGCAAATCGCCGCCGAGATTCTCGCCTCTTCCATCGCATCACTAAGGCATGGCTCTACTTCCTCCCCAGCTTGCAACATCAAAGGTCCGCCTATAATCGCCACCCTTTCCGAAATATCTATTTCAAACCCCCTCACCGCCTCTGAAATTATATCAGGAAGGAATCCAACCGATGCCTTAATCGTCCAACTTTGCGTTTCTTCATCTAACAAAGCCAGAGAAACTCCATCGGCTTTAGTCTCCCTTTCTGCGACCTTCACTACCTGCTTTAAAAGTTCGTTCAAATCCACCGTCCTCAAGAAGGTCTTGTTCAACTCAAAGAGGGGCAACAGCGCCTTTAAGCGAACGTTTTCCCTCTCCAACCTGACCTTCTCAAGGGCTTCGGCGACCGTCTTTTTGAGCTTCTCCAGGGTGAAGGGTTTGATTATAAAAGCTTTAATCCCCAAATCTAAGGCCGAGAGCGCATGGTCTAAGGTGCCGTAAGCTGTTATAACAACCCCGATTATATCGGGATTAAACCCTCTTATCCTTTGGAAGGTTTCGAGCCCGCTCATATCGGGCATCACGATGTCAACGAGCAAAAGGTCGAACCCTTTCTCCCTCGCCTTTTCGATTGCCTCTCGTCCGCTCCACGCGCTCTCGACCTCGTAGCCCTCTGCCTCCAGCGTCCGCATGCATACTTCGACTATTTCCGGCTCGTCATCAACGATTAATATCTTCTCTTGAAACATATTCACCCCCTCATTTTTTACATGCCCCTGCACTTTTTATGATACCATAAAAATGGCGAAGTTAAAATAAGAATTTATTCCTATTTACATTTCGTTCGTAGTAAGCACTTATTGCTTTTGACAAATTCAGCTTTAGAAGGGGTGTCCCGATGTCCCCAACGGGCCTCTAAGCGACAAATTGCGAACTACACAAGCTTCGCACCCCATTGAGAAATTGGCTCTCGTTGCTTGCTTGCTAAATTTATGGTAAAATACCCTTTGGGGGGTTTATATCATGGCAAAGCAATTCGATATAGCAATTATCGGAGGAGGCCCTGGGGGATATGTAGCTGCTATACACGCAACTCACCTGGGAGCCAAGGTAGCCATCGTGGAGAAGGAGCGCCTGGGGGGCGTTTGCCTAAACAAGGGATGCATCCCAACGAAGGCAATCGTAAGGAGCATCGAAATCCTCCTCCAAATCAAGGAGGCGGGTAGGTACGGGATTCTGGTCGGTGAACCGAGAATCGAATTCGTTAAGTTGATGGCACAAAAAGAAGAAGTTGTGGAGAATTTGGTCTCCGGCGTGGAAGCATTGGTGGAAGCCAACGGAATAGAAGTCATATATGGAAAGGGGGAGATAATAAAACCCGGCTTCGTCAGGATAAGGGGAGCAAATAGAGAGCAGGAGATATACTCCAAAAAAATCATAATAGCAACTGGTTCTGTTCCAACCAAGCCCCCCATCCCCGGCCTCGAATTAGAGGGTGTGCTCACGAGCGATGATGCTTTGAAGATTGATGAACTTCCCTCCTCCCTTGTAATCGTGGGAGGAGGGGTAATAGGAATCGAGTTCGCAAGTATATTCAGCGCACTTGGGACGAAGGTAACCGTCTTAGAGATGCTACCCGACATCCTGCCTCCGGTTGATAGGGAGCTTTCGCGCCGCCTGCTCTGGCTCTTACGCCGAAATGGGGTGGATATTCGCATTAATTCACTTGTGAAACGAATAGAACCAAAAGAAAAGGGCCTTTCGGTCAAATTCGAATCAAAAAGGGGAGAAGGTGAAATAGATGCGGAGAAGGTATTGGTAGCAGCGGGGAGGATCCCATATACGGAGGGCTTAAATCTCGAAGATATAGGGATAAGAGTGGAAAGTGGAGCGGTCTCTGTAGACGAGAGGATGGAGACAAGCGTCCCAGGCATTTACGCCATTGGGGATGTAACAGGTGGTGTGATGCTCGCACACGTGGCAAGCCACCAGGGAAGGGTGGCTGTGGAGAATGCTCTCGGATATGAGAGGAGGATGGATTATAGGGCGGTCCCCAATTGCGTCTTCTCCTTTCCTGAGATAGCGAGTGTAGGATTGACGGAGCAGGAGGCAAAAGGGTTAGGGGTCTCCTATAAAGTGAGCAGATTTCCTCTATCGGCCTCAGGCAGGGCTCTCACCTTGGGAGAGACCATCGGTTTAGTGAAGATGATATGCGAGGAAGAAACGGGGAAGGCTTTGGGTCTACACATCATGGGGCCTTATGCCTCCGAACTTATAGCGGAGGGGGCTTTGGCAATTCGGCTCGGAGCCCCAGCAAGGGAAATATCGGAGACCATCCACGCACACCCCACCCTTTCAGAGGCAATAATGGAAGCGGCAATGGGTCAGCTAGAGGGAGCAATTCATCTTTTAATCGCAAAGTCATAAACGATGTGGAGGGATGATGAGAAAGGCGCTTATCTTCGACATCCAGCGCTTCTCAATACACGATGGGCCAGGCATTAGAACCCTGATATTTCTTAAGGGATGTCCACTGAGATGCCTCTGGTGCCAGAACCCAGAGGGGATTAATCCTCTGCCAGAGATAGGATTCTATGCCCGATTTTGCATTGGCTGCAGAGAGTGCGAGAGGGTTTGCCCTGAAGGTGCTATTGTCTTCGAGTCAGGGAAGCGCATCCTCCGCTCGAAATGCACTCGATGTGGAATTTGTACCGATGTCTGTTACGCTGGGGCATTACGACTTATCGGAAAGCTTTATACCGCTGAGGAGTTGCTCGCAGAGGTAAGGAGGGATTCCGCTTTTTACGAAGCATCCGGTGGAGGAATCACACTCTCAGGAGGAGAGCCAATGCTTCAAGCCTCCTTCCTGAGCGATTTCCTCCCCCTCTGTAAGGAGGCAGGCTTCCATACGGCAATCGAGACCTCCGGCTACTTCCCTTACGAGAAGCTGGAGATGCTTCTCCCCTCCTTGGACCTCATCCTGTATGACCTAAAGGCCGTTAACCCATCCCTCCATCGCCAGCTCACGGGGAGGGATAACGCACTTATCTTAACCAACTTACGCCACCTCATCGAGATAGGCGCCCCTCTCATCATCCGGATGCCCATCATACCAACCCTCACTGCTATGCACGAGAATTTGAAAGAGGTCTCCAATTTCCTTAAAGAGAACGGCATAAGAGAGATTCACCTTTTACCCTATCATCCCTTAGGAGAATCCAAGCTGGAGGCGATTGATAGCCCTTTGCGTCCTTTAGGCCTATCACGTCCAAGCGAGGAGGAATTAGCCAAGATAACCGCTCTTTTCGAGAGAGAGGGGGTGGAGGTTAGGATTGGAGGATAGCAAGCGAACGTAGTAACGATACGTAGTAACGACTTCTGTCGTTCAAAACAGTGGCTTGTGCAGGTGGAGTCAAGTGGGAGAGGGGATTGGAATCCTTTATGCAATATTGGGGTTGCTGGCAGGTGGGTTTCTCAACCTCTGCTGCGAGCGTCTTCCAAATCGTGAGACGCTCCTAGAGCCTCCGCATTGCTCATATTGCGGGAGGGTGCGAGGCCCTCTACGCTGGCTCGCAGTCTTAGGGTATATGTTTGGAAGAGGTCATTGTCGCTCGTGCGGTGCCCCTATCCCCTTACGCAGCGTCGCCCTCGAAATCCTTACCACTTCGGCCTTCGCCTTCCTTTGGAGGAAAATAGGCCCCTCCCCGAAGCTTTTCTTCCTCACAATCTACACTTCCATCTTCATCCTGGTCACCTTCATAGACCTTGAGCATCGTCTCATCCCTAATATTGTAATCTATCCCGCCATCTCTTTGGCTCTTTTTGGCGGTTTCGTCGACAACTACCGGCTAGCCCTCCTCGGGGGAGCGATTGGCTTCTTTTCGGCTTTCCTTTTCTACCTCCTTGGGAGATTCTTCGTCGTTATTGCGGAGCGCTTGGGGGCATCTCGCATCAAAGAAGTCCCTTTCGGCCCAGGAGACGTGAAATTGGCTGCCTTCATCGGCCTGGTGGTGGGCTTTCCGGGAATCATCTTCGCGCTCATTCTCGGAGTTTTGGTAGGAGGGGTCGGAGCAGGTTTGTTCTTGCTCTTTGGACGCCCCCTCTCCCCTTTCACCCCTATCCCTTATGGCCCGTTTCTTTCCATCGGCGGATTTACGATGATGATTTACGGGCAAGAACTCATCAAATGGTACCTCGGCGCTTTTTAAATTGCATAAAAACTCGTTATCGAGTATAATCATTGTGGTGTGTGAAATCGTCGAAATAAAGGAGGTTTCAGGATGAGAAAGAGAGAGTATTATACCGTGGAATTGTGCGGGCTCAAGAGGGACCTTCCCATATTCGAGGTCGCACCTGGTGTTAAGATAGCCATTTTCAACATCCTGGGAGACACGGAGATAGTGAAGGCAATAGCTCCCGAGCTTGCGAAGCGCTTTCCAAAGGAAGCGGACGTAATCATCACACCCGAGGTGAAGAGCATCCCTCTTGCCTACGAGCTTTCCGTTCAGACCGGACTTCCTTACGTCGTCGCCCGAAAGACCCTTAAACCATACATGGGAGACGCCTTCAGCGTTGAGGTCCTATCAATCACAACAGGAAAGCCACAAACGCTTTGGCTGGATGAGAAGGACATCCACCTCATAAAAGGAAAGCGTGTAATCATAGTTGACGACGTGATAAGCACTGGAAGCACACTCGAAGGGATGCGATACCTGGTAAAGGAAGCCGGAGGGGAGGTAGTTGCAGAAGCCGCCGTCTTCACCGAGGGGGAGGAAGGGAAATGGCCCAATGTAATCGCTCTAGGGAACCTTCCAATCTTCACGGATTAAATTCCACGAACCAAATTCAACCATCCTTCCTCGCCCAGTCATAGGGTATCTCATCCGTATGAGGGGGGAGGCGATATTCATCTGGCTCCTCGTAGTTGTAGAGTTCGGTTGGGATGTTAACTATTAGCGTCATGTCCTGGCTTATGCCCTTGAATCCGTGAAGTACACCAGGCGGTATCTTGAGGAGGATTGGGTTCTGCTCGCCCATGAAGAACTCGTTTATCTCCCCATAGGTTGGGGAACCCTCCCTCCCGTCGTAGAGGACGACCTTCGCCATCCCATGAACGCATATGAAGTGGTCGGTTTGCTTCTTGTGATAGTGCCAACCCTTCACAACCCCAGGGTAAACGGCTGTAACGTAAACCTGTCCGAACCTCTCAAACTCCTCCCAATCGGAGCGAAGCATCTCCATAAGATAGCCTCTCTCATCTGGGATTAGTCTTAGCTTTCGAATCCTCACCCCTTCTATCATAGCGAAGCCCTCCTTTTATTCGATGGCAGATTTTTTTCTCCAAAAGTCAAAAGACCGAAGGACAAAATTCTTGGAAGTAGCCAGGCTGGCTTTTTCCATCATCTTGCTCCTCATAGCTGGAAGGCACCCCAAACCCATCGTCATCCTAGGACCCCAACAGAGCGTCGTTACTATAAATCCCAAGATGGGAATCCATACGAGGTTGACGGACGAGGTAGAGGAATGGAAGATAAAGCGAACCCTCGAGATGGTGAGGGAGATGGGATGTAAATGGATAGTCGAGTTCTTCCCTTGGGCATACTACGAGCCGAAAAAAGGGATTTTTAACTGGGACCACCCAGACATGGTCGTTAACCATGCCTTGGCCCAAGGCCTCACCGTCATCGCCCGCCTGGGCTACGTACCAGATTGGGCGAGGCCAAAAGGGACCAGCCCAAATTACCTCGACAGGGAGAATTATGAAGATTTCGGCGACTTCGTCTACGAATTCGTCTCCCATTTCGAGGGAAGAGTTGAACACATCATCATCTGGAACGAACCTAACTTGAGCTTCGAATGGGGCTCCCGTCCCGTTGACCCCGAAGGTTACGTGGAGCTTCTCAAGTTGGCCTATACCAGAGCCAAGGAAGCGAATCCAAAGGTAATCGTTCTAGCAGGAGCCTTAGCTCCTACGCTCGCCCCGGAAGGAAACCCCGAAGGGATGAACGACCTCCTTTATCTTCAAAGGATGTACGACGCAGGTGCAAAGGATTACTTCGATGTCCTTGCTGTTCATGCTTACGGCTCTAAGTTCCCTCCGGAAGACCCCCCCTCACCGGATAAAATGAACTTCCGCAGAATCGAGATACTCCGTCAGGTGATGGAGAAGAATGGCGACGGCGATAAGATGCTCATCATCACAGAAGGAGGATGGAACGACCATCCGAGGTGGGAGAAGGCCGTCGAACCAGCCCAAAGAATCTCCTATACGATAAGAGCATACGAGATTGCGCTTGGGTGGGATTGGTGTGAGGCTGTAGCCTTTTGGGCCTTTCGCTTCCCCTGGCCAGCCGGAGATTATAGGGATTATTTCGCATTCGTGACGGTTGATTTCTCGCCAAGGCCTATTTATCTCGAAGTGCAAAAGTATTCAAATTAAAACAGGGTCAGTTGTTCGACCTTCTCAGGTTCCTCCGCTATGCGCTCCATCTCCTTCAGGAGCTGGGGGATTTTTCGGAAGTCCTCCTCGACCGCAGACCTCCACCTTGGCTGGTGCAAGGCTGCTGCGGGATGGAAAACAGGGTAATAGATTCGGTTCCCTACTCGCTTCGGCTTTCCGTGGATTTTAGTTATTTTAGCATCGGGGAAGTAGCGGGCCATTGAGAAGCGTCCCAGGGTAACAATCACCTTTGGGTTTATGATCTCGATCTGTCGGTCGAGGAAGGGTCGGCACGCCTCTATCTCATCGGAGCGAGGGTCACGGTTACCGGGAGGCCGGCAATTGTGGCTAACGATGCCCTCGGCGATATAGGATTCGTCCCCTTCCACACCGATGTTATAGAGCGGGAAATTTCGTCCTGTACGCCGATGCTCAACTTGAGTAACAATGAGGTCAACAAACACATACTCGCCGTTGTGGTTCCTGATGAGGCGACGCAGAATCGCCTCAACCATGTTCGGTCGTTGGATAATCTGGGCCCACCAAAAATTGACGACGAGATAGCCATGCTCTTCAGCCAGCCGATCCTTAACCATGGCTCGTTCCTGCATTTCTTTGCTGATGTTGAAGCTCGGCCCGCGTACTTCGAGCAAGATTCGCTGATGTGGCAAACAGAAGTCATAAGTAAACGCCGAGCCGGGGAAAGCAAAATGGTGGATATAGTCCTCTCCAATCCCGTTAAGGATTTCCTTCAGTTCCTCCTCCCCGAAGCCGATGGGATGCTTGCCTTGACCCGCGGTGATGCGCTGAGCGATAACGATGCGGCTTCGATAGCGCTCCTCGGCCGTCATACGCTGGATCTTGGCCTCCCCTGCGGCTACTAGCTGCCGCGTCCGTTCATGGGCGCGGGCGACAATCGCTTTTGGATCGCGCTTCCCCTCGGCATATTGTCTCAGCATGGCCTGACGGACCTTCTTACGCGCTTCTGGAGAGCGCATAATCCGGCGATTATGACACTTAGGACTACAAGTGTGATACGTTCGGCCCTCATAGCGGCTATAGTGAACATAGAAAGCTTGTCCACATATCTCACATCGGTCACCTAGAGCTCGTATCTGATCCCCAACTTGAAGGTCGGCGGCGCGTTTCCATTCCCCGCTGACCAAGAAAGGATGTTCCGGCGTTACCGTCATACTAACGGGCCTTTTAGTATTACCTTCCTGGGCACGGACGGTGAACCGTACAACCTCACTCCCTTTCGGGAGTATCTCTGGCGGGCGGATGTAAGTGACCTTGCGAAAGCGTCCATTGTGGGTTAGGACCAAGTCACCGATGCGAATGTTCTTGATAGGCTTGTAGCCTTCCGCCGTGTAGATGAGCACCCGAGGGCTGATGAAGCATTTAATGACGTTGGCGATGTAGACCTCCTCTCGCTTGAGGCCGATGGAGGCCAAAAGCTCATCCAGGAACCTCCCGGCAGCTCCCACGAAGGGCCTCCCTTGCCTATCCTCGTGGAAGCCCGGTGCCTCTCCTATGAACATTATCTCCGCATCCTCAGGCCCTTCTCCTGGAACCACCTTCGTTCTGCTCTTAGCTAACTCACAGCGAGTGCAAGCTGCTATCTCCTCATAAAGTTCGGTCAGCGTAGACATATATTTGCCTCCTCATTGGGGTATCTTTTAATTGTCCTGACTGGAACTCCTTGCTAAGGGCAAGCCAATATTTCTTCTCCATCTCAAGCGCTTCCCACTCGATGAAATCGCTTTCCACTTGGTACGAGTGCTTGTTAATAGGAGCTCATCCTATCAAAATGCTACCCCCACCCATGGAGAAGATTTGCTTTATTATATCATATCTCCTCTAAAATTGGAAGCGGGTTTTGTCTTTTTGACATCTAGCGAAATTTGAGATATAATATCAATGACCAATTATCCAATGACCAATTATTCATTGGGATTTGGTCATTGAGAAATTGGTCATTGAAAGATTTGGGATTTGGTCATTGAGACATTGATAATTAGAGGCTTTGGTTATGCGTCTCCATATAAAATACAGCTCCGCTCTCAAATGGCTCTACCCTGGTATGGGGGTGAAGCGTTGGCTTCTCTTGCTCTTCATCGGCATAACTTTCATAAGCCTCGGCTTCGCTTACTTCTTGGTCAACATCTACCGTGAGCATCCGTTCCCCCCCATTTTCTATTACATCACACTCCAATTCATACCTCGCCTTGGTAGGGCGGCTCTCTTCGGTGCGATTGGAACGGCGGCGGTTATAATGGCAGTTGTGCAGCTAAACCGCTCCTTACTTGCAGCATTCCTCATGCCAAGCCAAAGGAAAGTAGTGGACGTTATCTATCAACGCCGCCAGATGAGCCGTGGCCCGAAGGTCGTCGCTATAGGAGGTGGAACGGGCCTTTCGACGCTCCTTAGAGGGCTTAAGGAGTACACCTCGAACATCACGGCGATTGTAACGGTCGCCGACGACGGCGGAAGCTCCGGTCGCTTACGCCGCCAACTCGGCGTCCTTCCGCCAGGCGACTTCAGAAACTGCATCGCAGCCCTTGCCGACGACGAAGCGCTTACCACTCAGCTCTTTCAATACCGATTCGGGGAAGGGGAGGGATTAGAAGGCCATAGCTTCGGAAACCTCTTCATAGCAGCAATGGCGGGTATAACGGGGGATTTCGAGCGAGCGATACTCGAGTCATCGAGAGTCCTCGCTGTGAGAGGAAGAATACTCCCATCCACACTGGAAGACGTTACATTATGCGCAGACCTTCGTGGAGAGGACGACCTCTCCCTAAGCAGGGTAGAGGGGGAATCCCAAATACCGAAGGCTTGCTTGCCAATCGAAAGGGTCTTCCTAAAGCCGGATGGGGTAAGGGCTTACCCAGACGCACTTCGTGCAATACTCGAAGCCGACATCGTTGTTGCAGGGCCTGGTAGCCTTTTCACAAGCATACTCCCCAACCTCCTAGTTGAGGATATAGTTAGGGCCATAAGGGCCTCAGGAGCACTGAAGGTCTACATCTGTAATGTAGCAACCCAAAAGGGGGAAACCGACGGCTACAACCTGGGCGACCATGTCGAAGCCATCGAGCGCCACGCCGGGAAGGGATTATTCCACTACATCCTTGCAAACGATAACTTCTCCGTCGAACTCCCCCCCCATTTAGGAATCGAACTGGTTCCTCTTGTCTATGATGAAGAAAGCGGCTATGAAGTCGTTACAGGGGATGTAATTGACCCAGATATGCCTTGGCGACACGATTCTAAGAAGCTTTCAAAGCTCCTGATGAAGCTTTACCGCTCTTATATAGCTTCTGCCATTAGTCATTAGGATTTAATCTCACGCATCAGGTAAGAAAAATAGGAGGTATAAAATGAAACTAACAGTTGAGCTCTTTGGCCTAGCTCGAAGATTAGCAAAGGAAAAGGAGGTGATAGTAGAGTTAAGCGATGATGCCACGCTAAGGGATGTAGTCGTTGCTCTCACGAAGAAGTTTCCAGATTTCCTGGGGAATCTAGTCGTCCCCGAAACCTATGACCTCAAGGCTCCTTACTTCTTCAACATCAACGCCAAACGAGTAGCAAGGAGCTTGGAGGAAAGGCCAAAGGAAGAAGAACGCCTTTTACTAATGTTCGTAGAAGCAGGAGGTTAAGATGTACGCATACACAGGTAGGATATTACACATTGACCTTACCGCCCAGAAGACATGGGTGGAGAGGGTGGAGGAGGATTTCCTGAAGAAGTACGTAGGAGGGGTTGGCCTCGCCGCAAGATTGGCCTACGACAACGTCACGAAGGGAGCAGACCCCTTAGGCCCCGAAAACGCTCTTTGCTTCGCAGCGAGCGCCTTCGCCGGAACGCTCGTCCCCGTAGGGACGAAGCACGCAGTGGCGGCTAAATCGCCTCTTACGGGGTTCCTCGCCGATTGCCTCGCATCGAGCTACTTCTCCTCTTCGATAAAGAGGGCAGGCTACGATGGAATCGTCATCAAGGGAAAGGCCGAAAAGCCCACCTACATCTTCATTGACGACGACGTCGTCGAGTTCAGAGATGCCAGGGAGATCTGGGGGAAGGAGACTTTCGAGACCGAGGAGGCAATACGTGCCGAGATAGGAGACGAGACGGTGAGGGCCTGCACGATAGGGCTTGCTGGTGAGAACCTCGTCAGATTCGCCAACCTAACGAACGATAGAGGACGCCAGGCTGGGAGGTGCGGGATGGGGGCCGTTATGGGGAGCAAGCTCGTCAAAGCCGTAGCGATTCGTGGAACAAAGCCTGTGAAGGTGGCCGACCTAGAGGGCCTATCGAAGATGGCCTTCGAGTTAGCTAAGAAGGCGCAAGGGATAAAGACCGAGAAATATCGCATCCTAGGCACCCCTGCAAACGTCCTCACGCTGAACAGGCTCGGAGTGCTTCCAACCAGGAACTTCCGGCAAGGTGTTTTCGAAGCAGCTGAGAAGGTTTCGGGAGAATACATGCACGAGCATCACGAGGAGAAGGTCGTAGCATGTGCGGGATGCCCAATCGCATGCGAGCACGTCGTGAGCGTTCGTGAAGGACCTTACGAAGGGGCGAGGACATCTGTTGATTATGAATCCCTCTTCGCCCTCGGCACAAACTGCGGGATCGATTACTTCCCAGGCATCATAAAAGCAATCGAGCTATGTGACCGCTACGGGATGGACACTATGAGCACGGGTGTTGTCGTCGCTTGGGCGATGGAGTGCTTCGAGAGGGGTATCCTCACAAAGGAGGACTTCGATGGATTGGAGCCTTACTTCGGCAACCACGAGGCCGAAGTGGCCATCATCGAAAAGATTGCGAAGCGAGAGGGGATAGGTGACATCCTAGCGGAGGGGGTGAAGAGGGCATCCGAGAAGGTTGGGAAGGGTTCAGAGCACTTCGCAATGCACGTCAAGGGATTAGAGTGCCCGGGCTACGACCCGAGGGGGCTTAAGACCTTCGCACTCGGAGCAGCGGTTGGAACCCGTGGCCCTTGCCACAACCGCTCCCTCGCTTATGAGGCAGACGCAAAGGGCGAGGTTGACAGGTTCACATCGGGCCCAGAGCGTGGTAAGATAGCGAAGGAGAAGGAGGAGTTCGCAGCCCTCCTCGACATCCTCATGCTTTGCAAGTTCATAAGGGGATGCTTCACAGACCTCTACTCGGAGGCGGCCCAGCTCTACACCCTCGCAACAGGAATCGAGACCACGCCTGAAGAGCTTGTTCTATTGGCTGAGAGAGTGTGGAACCTCAAGAAGGCGTTCAACATCAGAGAGGGCTGGAAGAAAGAAGACGACTGGCTTCCCCCTCGCTTCCTAAAGGACCCGATACCGGAAGGCGCCTCGAAGGGATGCGTCGTCACACCCGAGGAGCTGAGGATGATGATTGACGCCTACTACGAGGCAAGGGGGTGGACCCAAGAGGGATTAATCCCAAAGGAGAAGCTCATCGAGCTCGGATTAGATGACATAGCCGAGGAGATAGGGGTCTAGGTGATAGGAAAAAAGGAACTGGAACGCCTCAGCGCTAATGTCGTCGGCCGGATATTTCCTAGGATAGAGGCTCTGGCTCAAAACCCTCATCCCCTTGGCTGCCGCAAGCTTCGAGGCTTTAAGAACCTCTGGTACATTCGCATCGGGGATTATCATGTGGTCTACCAGGTGTTTGACGACAAAATGGAAGGGCTGAGAGATGCTTAAAAACGTCTTAACAAAGATCCTCGGCGAGCCAAATGAGAGGGAACTGAATAAACTCAGACCTATCGTTGAGGAGATAAACGCCCTAGAACCCCGATTCGAGAGGTTATCCGACGAGGAGCTCCGAGATAAAACAACCGAGTTCAAAGAGAGGCTCCAAGGAGGAGAGACCCTAGATGACTTCTTGCCCGAGGCCTTCGCCCTAGTGAGGGAGGCTTCCAAGCGAACGATAG
>Ga0209426_1001502_pt1 | contig 13847 bp, 9 predicted proteins | sample Deesub1362B_J571_FD_187697 | JGI IMG/M metagenome (GOLD analysis project Ga0209426, IMG submission 187697) | Deep oceanic, basalt-hosted subsurface ecosystem from Juan de Fuca Ridge flank, Pacific Ocean, CORK Borehole 1362B_J2.571 (SPAdes)... ...
ATAGATATTTTCATCGTCCAATTCTTTTTCCAGTATGTTAAAAAGTGCCTTCTTTATTTCCTCTGGCTCAAACAATTTCTATCTCCTTTTTCTTTTTTTCTACTATTTCTTTTGTTTTATTCACAAGCTCTTTTATGTTGACTTCAATCTTTTCCTTTTTATCCCTTAAATATATATCAGCTATGCCTCTTTCTATATTCTTCCCAAGTGTTATTCTTACAGGAATACCAATAAGGTCAGCATCCTTGAATTTAACCCCAGGAGTTTCGTCCCTGTCATCAACGAGATATTCTATATTTTGTGCTTTTAATTCTTTCTGAATATTTTCTGATAGGTTTTTATCAATGTTGAAATCCACAATATGCACCTCAAAGGGAGATATTGTTATGGGCAAATTCAATCCGTTTTCATCTCTATAAAGGTCTGCTGCAGAAAGGAGAATTCTTCCTATTCCTATTCCATAACTTCCCATGATTATCGGTTTTTTTGTTCCATCTTTGTCTGTGAAATATGCTCCCATGCTTTCCGAATATCTGGTTCCTAATTTAAAAATATGACCTATTTCAATTGCGTTTTTTAAAATTAATTCCCTTTTACAGTTATGACATAAATCTCCTTCTTTTACCTCTCTTATATCTCCAACTTTAAAAATTTCAAAATCTTTTGAGGGAGTTATACCTTTTATGTGGTAGTCTTTTTCTCCTGCACCTGTGACACCACCTTCAATTTTATAAGCATATTCGTCTATTATAATGGGGACTTTCGAATTTAAAGGTCCAACAAAACCCGCTGTTACTCCCAGAATTTCTTTAACTTCTTCAGGCTCAGCAATTCTTACCTGGGTGCCAAGGAGAGAGGAAACTTTACCCAGATGCAGTTCGTAATCTCCTCTTACAATTGCTATATAGGGTTTATCTTCTGCTATTATAAGGATACTTTTTAAAATTCCTTCAGGTGGAACGGAAAGAAATTTTGATACTTCTTCAACGCTTTTTATATCAGGTGTATGAACTTTTTCTTTTTTCTCCTCGCCTCTGAAACTTTCTTTTGCAGGAATTGACTTTGCTACCTCTTTATTTGCCTTGTAATCACAATGTGAACATATAACCAGTCTGTCCTCTCCAAAATCGCTTTCCACCATAAACTCTCCTGACTCCTTACCCCCCATTAAACCTGAAGAAGCCTGAACAAAATGGAATTTAAGACCGCATCTTTTAAAAATTCTTTCATAGGCTTTTTTATGTTTTTCATAAGAGACATCAAGCCCCTCCCAGGTTGAGTCAAGAGAATAGGAATCCTTCATGGAGAATTCCCTGCATCTTAAAAGTCCTCCTCTTGGTCTTGGTTCATCTCTGAACTTTGTTTGAATCTGATACCATATCTGAGGAAGGTCTCTGAAAGACCTTATTTCGTTCCTTGCAAGGAAGGTGACAATTTCTTCATGGGTTGGAGAAAGTGCAAAGTCGGAGCCTTTTCTGTCTTTTAGACGAAACATATCATCACCAAAGGATTCCCACCTACCTGATTCTTCCCATATTGATTTTGGAGAGAGTGCAGGGTAGAGCATCTCTTGTGCTCCTATGGCATTCATTTCCTCTCTTACAATGTTCTCTATCTTTCTTATACTTCGAAGACCCAGGGGAAGGAAGAGAAAAACACCAGCAGACAGTCTTCTAACATAACCCGCTCTCAAAAGTAGTGCATAGGCAGGATTGTCTGCCTCTCTCGGAGTTTCGCGAAGTGTGGGAATAAATAAGTTGTTGAATTTCATGGTTAAATTATAAGAAAATCTTATAATTGAATGAAAATATTAACTATCTGCACAGCTTTTCCCCGCCACAGGAATGATGTTATAACACCGTGGCTTGTGAAATTACTCAAAGAACTTGAAAACAGGGGTCATGATATTTATATTTATACCTCTTCATATAAAGGAATTAAGCAAAAAAAATTTAATAATTTTAAAATTATAAGATTCAGATATTTTATCTCAAATTTAGAGACTCTTACACATGATGTAGCAGTACCTGAAAAACTCAAACAAAATCCACTTTATTATATTATGGTTCCCTTTTATATAGCAGGAGGATTATTGGGGATTCTTTTTTATAAAAATTATTTTAAAAGAGAAGGGATTGATTTAATACATGTTCACTGGCCTATTCCTCATATTATTTTTGGATACGTGCTTAAATTTTTTTTAAAAAAACCTCTTGTTTGTACATTTCATAGTGCCGAACTTATTTTATTTAAAAAATTTTTAAGAATTCCCTTCTTAGGTAAGGTTTTTATTTATTTCTGGAAAAAAATCTTTAAAAAGGCTGATTATGTGACCGTTAACTCAAATTATACTAAGTCTTTACTCAACATTTTAGATATACCCGATAACAAGATAAAGGTTATTCCCTTTGGTAGTTCCCTTGAAATTTTGGAGAAACAGGGAGACAAAACAGAACATAAAAGAGAAAAGAAGATACTTTTTGTGGGTAGATTAGTAGAAAGAAAGGGTGTTGAGTATCTTATAAAAGCTTTTTATGAAATAGAAAAGGATTTTCCTGAATATAAACTTCATATAGTAGGTGATGGTCCACTTAAGAGCTCATTAATTTCTATGGTTCACAGACTTGGAATTCAGGATAAAGTGGAGTTTTTGGGATTTGTGAGTAATGAAAAACTAATTGAGGAATATCTAACATCCACACTTTTTGTATTACCTGCTATCATTGATTCAAGAGGAGATACAGAGGGTTTAGGTGTTGTTTTAGTTGAAGCTATGTATTTTGGATTACCGATTGTTGCCTCCTCAGTAGGTGGAATAAAGGATATTGTTAAGAACGGATACAATGGCCTGCTGGTTAAGGAGAAAAGTATAGAAGAACTCGTAGTTGCTATGAAGAAACTTTTAGAAAATGAAGGGTTGAGGAATAGAATTTCTCGAAATGCTGAGAATTTTATTAAAAGGAGATTTTCATGGGGAAAAATTATAAGTGATTTTGAAGAATTATATAAGTTTTTATTCAAATAATATTTTATTCAAATAATAAAATAAAATCCTTTTAATTCACTTGACAAATTTTTAGATTTTATATAAAATATTTCTAATGGGGAGTTATATTATAGTATTTCTTATTTTTTCTCAGGTATGGATAGAGAAAACTTTTACCGATTTTTCTGACGGGAGGGAGTTTGTAGAATACAATTCAAATTTTGTGCAATGGAATCCCGGAGTTAGAATACTCCCTACAATCGGTGGTAGACTTAAAATTATTGGTCAAGACTGGGATTTTAATGATGATGGGTATATAGATATTGCATTAACCTATCAATATAGGTCCACAGTGAAAATTTTTTGGAACTCGCAAAATGGCTTTGATACCACGAATTTCCATCAGTTCAAAGGTTTAAATCCTGCTCCTCAGCATGTGCTTGTCGTAGATCTAAATAATGATGATATTGAAGATTTTGTTATTCCTTCCTCGCATGGACCCTATACGGACTCTAAAATTAATATATATTACGGTGATTCTACAGGTTTTTATCCCGAATTTCCAGATGAGGTTATTACAAGATGCCCTCCTTCTACAGAAGATGCCAAGGCTGCCGATTTCAATAGAGATGGGTATCTTGATTTAGTCTTTTCAGGTAGAGATACTACCTTTATAATACTTGGTCCTCCACCCTTTTCTTCGAAACCTTGGTGGAAATTTATCAGTTGGCCAGGGGGACACCACGATTTTGCTAATCCTGCTGATTTTAACTCTGATGGTGAAATTGATATTGCTATTTACAGGCATGAACAGGGCTACCTTAGAATTTATTACGGTCCAGACTTTAATACCTATACTCACTTAAATACCCCTGCTGGTAGAGGAATAGAGATTGCTGATTTAAATAAAGATGGATATCTTGACATTGTTCATGATGGTAATTCACACGGAATATACTGGGGGTCTCCTCAAGGCTATTCTGATAACAATTATACAGCCCTTAATGCAGAACCTGCTTTTGGGGATATTTGTATACAGGATTTTAATAAGGATGGGAATCTTGACATTTTGCTAAATGGTGACGATTATGCCTATATTTTCTGGGGAGATACCTTTTTAAATTTTACAAGAATCAAACAGGAGTGGAGAGCCGAGTGTGCTTTGTCTGCGGATTGGAATAACGATGGGTATATGGATATTGCTGTTTCTTCTCCTTTCGGTAATTATACTTATCTTTTTTATAACATAAATGGAAACTTTAATTACAACCCAGATTTTACTTTTCATATGGGTTCAAATAATGCTCTTGAGATCGATCTTGGAAATATTTATACCAGAGAAAAAAACGAAGGATATATTTCAAACGTTTATAATACAGGAACTCTTTCTGATATTGATAGTGTGAAATGGTTTGGAAATATACCTTCACCATGCTCTTTAGTGTTTGAATTAAGATACTCAAGTGATGGGGTTAACTGGAGTAACTGGATTAGAGTTAAAAACGGAGAAAATGTTTCTATAAATGGTGTTATGTTTATGCAGTACAGAATTAAGTTTTTCACAGATTTTTCTCATACAACAAAATTTTACATAGATTCAGTGAAAATTTATTATTCACCATCCGGAAACTATGGGATTTCAGTTGAACCCGATACTTCTTCCACTACTTATGAGAACACTCCCATTTCCTATATAATGAGAATAAAAAATCTTGGAAATTATGGTGACACGGTTTTATTAAGTTCTTATTCTTCGGCTAACGGTGTAGTTTCACAGATTTATGATTCTTCAGGAATGTATCAAATAGATAGAATTTTCGTAGATTCGGGCGAAACTAAGAATATAATTTTGCGTATAATCCCTCCACCAACCGTTCCTCAAGTTTTAGTGGATACAACAATTTTAGAGGGTGTTCTTAAATCTTATCCTTCGATAAAAGACAGGGCGACCGTTATTACATATATTTTAAAACAGGGAACACAGCATGGAATTATAATTGAACCTGATACTTCAGGTATTACACAGACTTCAATGCCAATTATTTATAACATGCGAGTATACAATTACGGATTTGTAGATGATACAGTTCTTCTGAATGTTACATGGAAAAGGAGTGATGTAATTTGCATTATCCTTGATTCTTTCGGAATTAATCCCATAAATGATTTGTTTGTTAAATCTCTTCAAATGAGAAAATTTAAATTGAAGGTTATTCCTCCTAATATGCTTACAGTTCCTTTTATATATGATACTGCTTCAGTTAAAGGTGTGGTTAAGGCAGATACCAATGTAAAAGATATTGCTTTTGTGTATACCCAGATATATGACCCGAGATTCACTTATGATATCATTATTAAACCCGATACTTCCATAAATACGACTAATAAAAATGTTGTGATCCCGATGAAATTATTTTTAAAAAATTCTCCTTTTGATTCTGTGAATCTCGGACTTCTTTATAATGAGGATAGTATACAGTGTGTTATTGCTGATACTACAGGAAATTATGTGAGTGATTTGAAGGTTACTGATACGTTTGACTTTAATTTAAATATAAATATAAGCAAAAAAGGAAGATTAAGGGATACGATAAAAGTTTTGGGTCTTTCATATTTTTATCCGAATTCTAAGGATACTGCTTTTGTTATACTTGTGAGAGACCCTGAGATGAAAGAATATATTTTTGATATACATAATTATGAATCTCCTTTTAAATTAAGAGATGGAACAAATTTTGTTGTTACCATCCCTGAAGATGGTTTTTTGACCATTAGAATATACGACAGACTCGGTAGAGAGATAAAAGCACTTGTTTCCCATAAGCTGTTTGAGAAGGGAGAACATCTAATTTTCTGGAAAGGTAAAGACAATTACGGTAGATTGGTCTCTCCTGGCACATATATTTATGTAGCTGAATTTGAATCTTTGAAAGGAATTCAAAAAAAAAGTTATAAAGAAAACAGCGGTAGTTCCTTGAATAAAATAATTTTAATTCTGATTTTGTGTTCACAATCAAAAAGAGAGGCTTTACCGATTTTGAGAGAACCACTGAGTGCAAGAATATCAGCATTAGGAGAAGCACTTACGTGTGTGACAAAGGACCCCGGTTCTTTTATACTAAACCCTGCCGCTGTATCTACTTTTCCTTATTTATCATTATTTTGTTTTTACAATAAAAACTTTATGGACATAAGAGATATTCTTGTCGGAACAATTTTAAAAGAAAGAAAATTTTTTGTTTCTCCCTTTTTTATATATAGCAACTCTGGTAATGTTGAAGTAAGAGACCTCAATGATAATTTAATTTTTTTAGGTAATATCCAGAGCACTTATATACCCGGTATTACGATTTCAGGAGTTTTTAAAAATATGTACCTGGGTTTTAGTTTTAAATATGTATATGATAAGATATATCAAACAAAGGGTGAAGGCTTTTTGTTCGATTTAGGAATTTTATCTGAATTAAACAAAAATCTGAATTTTGGCTTAATATTTAAAAATTTGGGAGCAGGTATTAATTATGGTAAAGAAGTGTTTCCTTCACCATTTTTTGTAAGAACCGGATTTTCATTTAATTGGAATTTTTTTAACCTATACTTTGATACCGAATACAATAAAGAGGATAAGTTTGAGTTTTTTTCCGGTATTGAATTCAAAATTAAAGATATTTTGTTTTTGAGAACAGGATACAAACTTGTTGATAGGTTAAATAAATATACTTTCGGATTCGGTATCAGATATAGAAATCTTAATTTTGATTATTCCTATCAACCATTTTATTATTTGGGTAATTCAAATAAGTTTTCCTTTGCTATATCTTTTCAAAGGTTTAAAGAAAAAGTTACTTCTCTTTACATTGTAACAATCGATAGTTTTGAAAAATTGCCTGTTTCTGTAGATTTGCAACTTGAGGGTGTGTTAAATAGAAAGGTTTCAACAGACAGAAACGGAAAATTTTTTTATGAAGACATAGAGCCGGGAACTCTAATTGTCAGGGTTATTGACCCTGATTTTGAAGAGACTGAAAAAGTTTTTATAATAGAGAGAGATAAGAAAAATGTTTTAAGAATGAGTGTGGTTCCTTATAGACTTGTTTCAGTTGTGTTTAAAATTATAGATAAAGAAACAAATGAAAAAGTTGCAGCTGAAATTTACTATAAAGGTCCGATTAACGCGTTTTTAAAAGCTTTAAGCGGTGAAGCAAAGATTAAGAGAATTGTTACAGGAAATTACTTTTTAAAAGTGGTGCCTCTTGATAGTTTTTATAAGGAAAGAGAAATAAAATTAGATATTTATAAATCCGATACTTTTTATATTTATCTTGAAGGAGAGGAGGTTGAATTAAAAACCATTTATTTTGAAACGGCAAGCACAGAAATAAAAGAGGAATATATTCCATTTTTAAGCAAATTGGGAGAATATTTAAGACATAGACCTTCAAAAAAGATTGTTGTATACGGACATACAGATAGTAGAGAAGTTCATTTTAAGTACCCTTCTAATCAGGTCTTATCTATCAAAAGAGCAGAAGCTGTTAAAAATTATCTTGTTGAGAAATTTAATATTGACCCTTCACGAATTGAAATAAAAGGTTTTGGCGCAACTCGACCCGCAGTACCAAATACTTCTCCTCAAAACATGGCTAAAAACAGAAGGGTTGTAATTGTGTTTAAAAACTAAATTTCCTCGTATCCCTCCTTTTCTTTATCAATAAAAGGAAAATTGTTAAGTTCTCTGTTTTCACCGATGGCTCTTCTTCTTAAAAAGGCAGGTTCTTCTTCATCCCCGTTTTCTTCGAATTTCCTGATATCAAAGTCTTTGAATGGATGAAAAGTAGGCTCTTTCTTTTCCGATGTATCAGGAATTCCTGATGCTATTATTGTGACTTCTATTTTACCATCCATCTCTTCAGAGTAATCCATTCCTGTTATTATTTCGGAACTTTCAGAATCTGTTTCGTTCATAACATAATTCATTATTTCCTGAATTTCTCTCATTGTCATATCAGTTCCACCTATTATGTTGAGGAGTATCCCTTTTGCATTTTTTATTCCCTCGGTGTCAATTAGAGGTGAATAGATTGCTTCTCTTGCAGCATCTTTTGCTCTGTTTTCTCCTTCTCCAATACCGATTCCCATAACTGATTTTCCGCCGTATTTTAAGACACTTCTGACGTCAGCAAAATCAACATTGACATATTGAGGTTTCTGTATAACATTTACAATTCCCCTTACTGCCTGAAAGAGGACTTCATCAACTTTTCTGAAAGCATCCTTGAAAGGGAGTGTCTCGTTGCCGTTTTTCAGTAATCTATCATTTGGTATCACTATATAAGAGTGAACATAGTTTTTTAATTCATTTAACGATTGAATTGCCTTTCTCTGTCTCTGGGGTCCTTCCATAAGGAAGGGGAGAGTAACTACCGCACAAGTAAGGATTCCCAACTCCTCTTTACATAATTTCGCAATTACAGGTATTCCACCACTTCCTGTTCCACCACCAAGTCCTGCTGAAAGGAATATCATGTCAGCATCTTTAAGTAAATTCTTGAGTTCTTCAACCGATTCCTCAGCCGCTTTTTTTCCTACCTCAGGGTCTCCACCTGCTCCCTGTCCTTTTGTCAGATTTTTACCCAACTGGATTTTTACACTCACAGGTGATTTTTCCAGTGCCTGAACATCGGTGTTTGCTACCATTAATTCAACATTTTCTATTCCTCTTTCTGCCATATATTTGATAGCATTTGAGCCACCTCCTCCAACGCCGAGGACTTTAATCCTCGTTGTTTTTATGGAGGTTTCATTTAATTTTATCATATTAAACTCCTCATTTATTTTAAGGGGCTGGAACCCTAAAAGTTTTCAATAAAATTTTTTATTTTTCTGAACATACTTATGAAAAATGAGTTTCCTTTTGTTTTGCTGCTGAATGTTCCAAAACTTTCGCTTCGGAGCATATGTCCGACCCTGAGGGCTCCAAGAGCTGATGTGTATGAAGGGTCAAGGATTATATCAGTGGAAAGACCTTTGAAATTTTTGGGTTTTCCGACTATACATGGAGCATTGAATATCTGTTCTGCAATTTCTGTTATTCCTTTTAATCTTGCTATACCACCTACAAGAACAACACCTGCTGGTAATTTTTCTATTTCCATGATTTTATCCACATACCATTTGATCCTTTCAAACATCTCTTCAACCCTTGCAAAGATTATCTCTTTTATAACCGAAATTTTTATTTTTTTAGAAGGTCTTTCACCTATTCCTTCCACCTCAATTTCCTTATTTTCATTCTCATATAAAAGTTCACTGTATGATTCAAGTAATTCTTTAGCTTTTTTACTCGTTATTCTTAATCCCCTTATTAAATCATTCAATATTAATTTTCCTCCCCAGGCGAAGGAATCAGCGTATATAAGAGCTCCTTTATTCCATATTGCTACATCTATTGTTCCCATACCTATATCAAACAATGCTACTCCCTGATTGGTTTCTTCCTCTTCAAGGACTGCATACGATGAGGCAATTGGAGAGAATATAAAATTTTCTATTTCAAAATTTGTCTTAGTTACTACCTTACGTAATGTTTTTAAAATGTTTTTTCTCGCCTTTAATATAAATGCTTCAACTTCGAGTTTTGTTCCTATCATTCCTACAGGCTCCTTTATACCCTTCTGGTCATCCACTGTATATTCATTCGGATGAACATAAATTATTGATTTTTCAGAAATGTTTGCCCTTTGCATGGCTGTTTCAATTACCCTTATTCTGTCGTTTTCCTGTATCTCACCATCTGCATCTTTAACAGGAACAAAGCCCTTTACGATTTCACTTTCAATGTAATTACCGCTTATTGTCAGAAGCAGAGGTGTTTTTTTCTTAGGAACATCACCTTTTAATCTGAAAGCTTCCTCTACAGCTTCTTTCAACGAATTTGAGACTTTTTCTATATTCTGAATAACTCCTGAATCAATTCCTTTTGATTCAATTTTGGGTGAATAACCTTCAATTTTAATACCACCGTTTTCCGAAATTCCGAACACCGAAACCACTTTTGAACTTCCTAAATCAACACTTACAAGTCTTTTTCCTTCCATTTAGTTACCTCCTTCTAAAAAGGATAAAAGCTCAAGATTTATACTGTCTTTCTTATCTATTACCCTTTTTAAAAACTCTATCTTTTTCTCAAATCTACCGAGCCCAAAATATATGTTTTTTCCATTTTTTGTTTGTATCCATAAATTTTCAGGTTCTATAAACTTTATTTCTGAATATAAAAGCGGATTTATATTTTTTATTTTTTTGAGAAGTTCGGCAGAAGGATAAAGGAACGAGTTTCTTTTCATACTATCAGGTCTGGGATTTTTTATTAATATCTGAGGTAAATGTTTTTTGTCCAGAGTGTCAAGAACTGTTTTATCATTTATTTTTAAAAGATAACCTTCTGAGGTTAAAAATGTATTTTGTGAAACTTTTGCTATAAATTCACCGTATAAATTTACTTCTCTATATCCCATTTTTTTAAAGCCAAAAAGAAATATGAGGAGTAATATGAATTTTCTTTTACCTCTCATACAAGGATTTCCTCCGCATATAAAAGTTCTCTTTTGAGTCTTATTCCGAATTTTTTGTAAACTTCTTCTTCGGCAAGCTGGATGAGTTTCTTTATATCAGAAGACCTGGCATTATGAATGTTTATTATAAAGTTTGCATGTTTTTCAGAAATCATTGCACCACCGATTCTTTTACCTTTGAGTCCTGCTTTATCTATAAGTTTTCCTGCAGGTTCTGCCCCTTCCGGATTTTTAAATACACAACCGGCAGAAGGCATATCAAGGGGCTGAGTTTTCTTTTTCTTTTCGAGAATATTCACAATTTCCTGTTTTATCTTTTTTTTGTCTTTTCTTTTTAACTTTAAATAGGCACTTATTATTATCCCATCAGTGTAACCTTTTCTATAGGAAAAATTAATTTCATGTTTTTTAATCTTTTTAAAAAATCCATTTTCATAAACAAAAATTTCTTCCACAAATTCGCTCATTTCTTTTCCCATACTACCCAGATTCATTCTTATAGCTCCACCGACAGTAGCAGGAATTCCTGCAGTAAATTCAAGACCCCCGAGCCCTTTTTCTGAAAGTTTTTTTATGAGTTCTGATAATTTCACTCCTGCATCTACAATTACTCCATCCTCTGTTATAATGTATTCTTTTAAACCGGAGAAAGAAATCACAAGGGCTTCAAGGGTCTCATCGGGTAAAAGAAGGTTTGAACCACCTCCAAGAAACAGCAAAGGAAGTCCCTCTTTTTCCGCAAAGTAGAGAGCATCAATTATTTCATCAATATTGCGGGGTTCTGCATATAATCTTGCAGTGCAATTTATCCTCAATGTGTTTTTGCTCTTTAAATTAATGTTTTCTTTAATAAAGTTCTTTTTAATTAATGCTATCATATATCTCCTCCACAATTTTGTATACATTTCCAGCTCCGATTGAGCATAAAAGGTCTCCTTTTTTAAGTACCTTTAAAACTTTTTCCTTCAGTTTCTTTTCACCATCATACACCTCTTTTTTATATTTTTTTAGCTCATTCAAAATTAATTTATGTGTTACACCTTTTATTTCTTTTTCACCCGCAGGATAAATTGGGAGCACAAAAACGATGTCAGCATCAGTTAAACTTTTTGCAAGTTCTTTCCATAATAATTGCGTTCTTGTGTATCTATGTGGCTGGAATATAGCTATTATCCTTCCCTTTTTCCAGAAATTGCGAACTGTTTTTAAAAATTCCTTTATTTCTGTCGGATGATGTGCATAGTCATCTATAAGCCCTATTCCTTTCCTTTCACCTTTAAATTCAAATCTTCTTTTTACTCCTCTGAAATTTTTAAGTGACTTATGGATTATATAAGAAGGTATTTTTAAAAGTTCTGACACGCCTATCGCGGCAAGAGCGTTGTAGATATTGTGTTTTCCGGGTATGTTAAGTTCAAATCTTCCTAAGTTTTTATCTTTGAGAACAACATCAAATTCACTTCCTGTTTCTTTTAATTTTACATTTTTCGCTAATATATCATTATGCTCATTAAACCCGTAACTCATCTTTTTTCTGGGAATATCTTCTGCAATTTCTCTGAGATTTCTATCATCTCCACAATAAACAATTCCACCGTAAAACGGAACTTTAAACATGAATTCCTTGAATGCTGATTTTAAGGACTTCATATTTTTATAGGTATCAAGGTGTTCTTTATCTATGTTTGTTATTACACCTATGCTCGGAAATAGATGTAAAAAGGATTTATCAGATTCGTCAGCCTCTGCAACAAGAAATTGTCCCCATCCGAATATTCCACCTGTGTCCATTCCCCTTATTATTCCACCTACAATCGTTGTTGGCTCAAGCCCTGCGTCCTTTAAGATATGTGAGACCATACTTGTTGTTGTTGATTTTCCATGTGAACCTGTCACACATATTGAGAACTTAATTTTTGTAAGTTCTGCAAGCATTTCTGCTCTTCTTATTACAGGAATTCCTTTTTCTCTTGCTACCTTTAATTCAATGTTGTTTTGAGGTATGGCACTTGAATATACAACAAGGTCAGAATCGTTTATATTTTCTTTTCTGTGACCATAAAATATCTTTATTCCGATGATTTCCAATCTCTTTGTTGTTTCACTCTTTTTGATATCACTCCCTGTTACTTCAAATCCCATTAATTTTAAAATCTCTGCAAGTCCTGACATCCCTGAACCACCTATACCGACAAAATGAATCTTTTTAATTCCTGTTAATACGAAAAGCATTCTAAAATCTCCTTTTTTAATATTTTTTTCCAGTCAGGTATGTGAGAAAAATTTTCTTTTTCTTTATAAAGTTCATTTATTTCTTTAAGGAGTTTCTCCGGCGTCAGTTCTTTTTCAACTATTATCCTGAATGTTCCCATTTTCCTTGCAAAAAGAGCATTGAAATATTGATGATTATCAGCAGCGTAGGGAAAGGGAATGAATATTGCTTTTTTCTTTATTTTCAGAAGTTCAAACACAGCTCCTGCTCCTGCCCTTGAAACGACAATGTCAGAAGCTGAGTAAAAGTTCTCAATGTCTTTTCTGAAAGGAAAAATAAAGAGGTTTTTATTTTTAAATTTTTCTTTGAACTCATCATAAAACTTTCCTGCAAGAACTATAACATTATCACTTGTTATTTTTGAATACTCATATGCAATTTCTATCAGTTTTTTAGCCCCCTGACTTCCGCCCATGAACATGATTGTTCTGTTTTCTTTAGGGATATTTAATTTTGAAAGTGCTTCTTTTTTTGATATGAGCTTTATTTCTCTAACAGGATTTCCCAGAAATATGCATTTTTTCTTCAAGAATTTTTCTGTTTCTCTGAAACTTACAAATATTTTCTCTGAAAATTTACTGAAAATTCTTGTTACAAGACCCGGTATAGAATTCTGTTCAAAGACAAATATTTTCTTTTTTAAGATTAATGAAGGGATAAAGAAGGGGAATGATGCGAAACTCCCAAAAATAAATACAGAGTCCGGTTTTTTATTTATCATGTGAAGGAAAGCACTCAATGTTCCTTTTATAATTTTTATTAGATTTTTAAAAATATTTTTTAAACTCTGACCTTTAAAGGGTGCTGATTCAAATGTAAAGTCATAATTTAAGTTAAAAGCCTCTCTATTTTTGGTAGAAACCCCAAGGTATGTCTTTATATTCATTTTATCAAGATATTTTTTTACTTCAATTGCAGGAAAAATATGACCGCCTGTTCCACCGGTTATTATGAATACCTTGGCCATAATATTTTTATTTTTTCTTCTTTCAATTTATCCCTTTCTTTTATCATC
>Ga0209426_1001503_pt1 | contig 13817 bp, 10 predicted proteins | sample Deesub1362B_J571_FD_187697 | JGI IMG/M metagenome (GOLD analysis project Ga0209426, IMG submission 187697) | Deep oceanic, basalt-hosted subsurface ecosystem from Juan de Fuca Ridge flank, Pacific Ocean, CORK Borehole 1362B_J2.571 (SPAdes)... ...
GCCACTCAATGCCAGGGTCTGCCCGCGCCGCGACGCGACACGTTGCCAGGCCAGCAGCACGGCAACGGCAGCCGAATCGACCTGCTGCAGCGCGCTGCAATCGACCGTCACTTCGCCCTGCGTCACGCGCGACAGCCCGTCACGCAGCACAGTGGCGGCGTTGCGGTTGGTCAGCGAATTGCCAAGGGCGGGCATGAAAGGTCGTGGAATCAGGGAGATGGAAATGAAACGCTCCCGCTCAGCGGTTGCAGGCGGGAGCGAACGGCCATTGTAGACCAGATCGTTGCGACGTGGTGCGCCGCAACGAAATCCGGATCAGCCCTTGGCGCTGGCCAACTGGCGGTTGCGGTCCTGCAGCGTCTTGATGATGCCGTCGACGCCCTGCTGGTTGGCGATCGTGTTGAAGCTGCCCTTGTAGGCCTCGGTCAGCCAGGCGCCCAGCACGTTGATGTCGTAGACCTTCCAGCCTTGCGCGGTCTTCTCGAGACGGTAGTCGAGCTGGATCGGCTCGCCCTTGTTGATCACCTGGGTGCGGATCGTGGCATCGGTGTCCTCAGGCGTGCCGCGGTACGGACGGAACTGGACCTGCTGGTCGCGAATCTGCGCGATGGCGCCCGCGTACGTGCGGATCAGCAGCGTCTTGAACTCGTCGGTGATGACCTTCTGCTGCTCGGGCGACGCCTTCGACCAGTTACGGCCCATCGCGATCTGCGTGGTCTTGGTGAAATTGGCGTTCGGCAGGATCTTCTGCTCCACCAGCGCCGAGATCTTGCCAATGTTGCCGGCCTGCATGTCCTTGTCCGCGCGCACGCTGGTCATCACGTCGTTGACCACGGACTTGACCAGGCCGTCAGGGGTAGACGTGTCCGCCGCCTGCTGGGCGTGCGCGGCACCGGCGAAGGCGAAAACGGTGAGGAAGGGAAGCAGCAGTCGCTTGATCATCGTGAATATCCTTTCGATTCTGGTCCGGCCTGGACGCTGCCGGGTACCGGAACCATTGAAACACAGGCGTTGGGCAAGCGCGGGGCGCGAAATGTTCCAAACACCACATTCAAACACTTTGTTGCAGGGCTCACAGCGTGCTCACAGGCGACACAGGCGTTGTCAGCACTGGCCTGATGGGGCAATCAACCCGCCTTCGGACTTGCTGGGGTCGTGGGCGTGGCGGGCTCCGGTGCGGATGGCTGCGCGGGCGCGCTGTTGTCGTCCTGCTTTCCGTCCGGCGCGCCACCATCCTTGTCCGGCACCTCACCGTCGTGGATCAGGTAGTTGCGCCGCTGCAGGTATGAATCGCGCAGGAACGAATAGCGGTCCAGCGCCGCCGCCTCGATCAGGCTCGACGCGCCAAGCAATTGCGCGCGCGTGTCGATCACGCGGACGGTTTGCAGGCCCAAGCCGGCATACCAGGGCGAGATATAGGTGGTCGGATCCGAGAAGCGGTCCACGATCATGCCTGCGGTATCCCGCACGCTGCTCGGCCCGAACAGCGGCAGCACCAGGTACGGCCCCGCAGGCACACCCCACACGCCCATGGTCTGGCCGAAGTCTTCCTTGTACTTCGGCAGGCCGGCCGGCGTGGCGATGTCGATCAGCCCCCCGATGCCGAGCACACTGTTGATCGCCACGCGCATCGTGTCCTCGGCCGCGCGCGACGGCTTGCCTTGCAGCAGATTATTCGCCGCGGAGTAGACGTCACTGACATTCGAGAAGAAATTGCCGACCGCAATTTGCACCGGGGTCGGCGTGTAGTCCGAATAGACCGTGGCCACCGGCTTCAGTGCATAGGTGTCGAGCTTCTCGTTGAACGTGCTGACGCCGCGGTTGAACGGCTCGAGCGGATCCGCGGGATTCGCGTTCGGGCCCGTTGCGCAACCCGCCAGGGCAAGCGCCGCCAGCGATGCAACGGCCAGGCGCTGCAAGACCATCATTTGCCGCTCCCGCCAGTACCGGGCGCTGCAGGCAGCGCTCCGGCACCCGAGCCTGACGAGGTCGATCCGCCACCAGCGCCGGCATCGGCCGCCTTGTTGTAGAGGAACTGGCCGATCAGGTTTTCAAGCACCACCGCCGACTGGGTCATCGTGATCTTGCCGCCCTGCGCCAGCATCGCCGTGTCGCCACCGGCCTCGAGGCCGATGTACTGCTCGCCGAGTAGGCCCGACGTCAGGATCTTGGCCGACGTGTCCTTCGGGAACTGGTAGCGCTTGTCGAGGTTCAGCTCGACCGTGGCCATGTAGTTCTTGTCGTCGAGGCGGATGGATGCGACGCGGCCAACCACCACGCCCGCGCTCTTGATCGGCGCGCGCGGCTTCAGTCCGCCGATGTTGTCGAACTGCGCGGTAACCGTGTAGGTCTCCTGGAACGAGAAGCTGCTCATGTTGCCGGCCTTGAGCGCCAGGAACAGCAGCGCGGCAAAGCCCAGTACCACGAACACCCCTACCCAGTAGTCGAGCGTAGTCTTCTTCATGCGATTCTCTTTCTCATGCGATCGGTGCGGCTGGCCTAGCTGAACATCAGCGCGGTCAGCAGGAAATCCAGTCCCAGCACGGCCAGCGAGGCCAGTACCACGGTACGTGTGGTGGCGCGCGATACGCCCTCCGGGGTCGGCTTGGCTTCGAAACCTTGATACAGCGCGATGAACGTCACGGTGATACCGAAAATAAAGCTCTTGATCACGCCGTTGAGCACATCCGCGCGCACATCGACGCCGTTCTGCATCTGCGACCAGAATGCGCCGGCGTCCACACCAATCAGTTGCACGCCGACCAGGTAGCCACCCAGGACACCCAGGGCGCTGAAGATCGTGGCCAGCACAGGCATGGCGATCACGCCGGCCCAGAAACGCGGTGCGATCACGCGCTGCAACGGGTTCACGGCCATCATCTCCATGGCGCTGAGTTGCTCACCGGCCTTCATCAGACCGATTTCGGCCGTCAGCGACGTGCCAGCGCGGCCGGCGAACAGCAGCGCTGCCACCACCGGCCCCAGCTCGCGCACCAGCGACAGGGCTACCAGAAGGCCCAGCGCCTGCTCCGAACCGAAGCGGTTCAGCGTGTAGTAGCCCTGCAGACCCAGCACGAATCCGACGAACAAACCCGACACCGCGATGATCACGAGCGAAAGGTTGCCGACGAAGAACACCTGGTCGGTCACCAGCCGGAAGCGGCGCAACAGCGCGGGCGAGAGCGCCAGCATCGTCAGGAACATGCGCGTGGCATGACCCAGGCCGCCGACGAACTGGCGTACCGTCGAGCCAATCGAGGTAAAGAAGCCGTTCACTTCGCGCCTCCTACGCCGAAATCATCGGCCAGTGCCGGACCGGCATAGTGGAACGGCACCGGACCGTCCACCTCGGCGTGAACGAACTGGCGCACGAATGGATCATCCGAGCCGCGCATCGCGTCGGGCGTGCCTTCCGCCGCGATACGGCCGTTGGCGATGAAATAGACGTAATCGGCGATCAGGAATGTCTCGTTCACGTCATGCGAGACGATGATCGTGGTCGCGCCGAGCGCGTCGTTGAGATTCCGGATCAGGCTTGCGGTCAGGCCGAGCGAGATCGGGTCGAGGCCGGCGAACGGCTCGTCGTACATCAGTAGCGCGGGGTCCAGCGCTATGGCGCGGGCTAGCGCCACGCGTCGCGCCATGCCGCCCGAAATCTGCGCGGGCATGAGGTCGCGTGCGCCGCGCAGCCCTACTGCGTTGAGCTTCATCAGCACCAGATCCCGGATCATCGACTCCGGCAGATCGGTGTGTTCGCGCAGCGGAAATGCAACGTTGTCGAATACCGACAAGTCAGTGAACAGCGCGCCAAACTGGAACAACATTCCCATCTGTCGCCGGACCGCATACAGGCCCTTCTGGTCCATGGCGTCGATGTCGGCACCGTTGAAAGTGACGCTGCCGCGCTGCGGGCGCACCATGCCGCCGATAAGGCGCATGACCGTGGTCTTGCCACAGCCGGAGCCACCCATGACGGCCACCACCTTCCCGCGCGGAAAGCGCATGGAAAGGCCGGAGAGGATTGGCTTGTCGCCAGCCGCGTATGCAAAATCGACATCCGCGAGTTCGACGACATTCGGGCCAGCAAATACTTGGCCAGAAGGGTTCGGCACAGTAGCGGTCACATTGTCACCGTTTTTGGACAGTCCGCCATTATAAGGGCTAGTACCTACCCAGCGCCGGTTCCAAATGGTGACCGCACTGTTCCGGAAACGATAACAATCGTTAAGAGAAGTATCTTCGCTCGGCAGAAGACATTTCAGGGATCGCCGTGTTGCCCTGTCTGACGCAGGATGGCCTGCCACTGGGTCGATTCGGAGCGGATGGCCGTGGCGAATGCCTCAGGCGAGTCCTGCATCGGCGTGAGGCCCGCGGCAAGCATCCGGGCGCGCACTTCGCGCTCTTCGGTGACGTTGTCGAGTTCATTCGCCAGCCTGGCCACGATCGCCCGCGGCGTCTTCGCCGGCACCATCACGCCATACCACGCGGCGGCGGCATAGCCTTCGATGCCCGACTCCTGCAGCGTTGGCACCTGCGGCGCAAGCGGCGAACGCGCCACACCGGTCACGGCGATCATGCGCAGCGCGCCCGAGCGAATGTGTTGCTGGATCGATACGTACGAGCAAAAGCAGGCGCTGATGCGACCGGCCAGCATTTCCTGCACCACGGCACTCTCGCCCTTGGCCGTTACCAGCGGGACCGCATTCGGGAGCCCCCGCACGGCGTACTCGGCATAGAGGTGAGATGGACTGCCGGGCTGGCCGTAGCCATAGCTGTAGGAGCCCGGATTCGAGCGTACCGCGGTGGCCCACTGCTGGGGCGTCTGCATGGGCAGGCGGCCGTCAATGACCAGGAACAGCGGCATTGTCGCCACACGGCCCACCGGCACGAAGTCTCGAATGACATCGTATGGCACAGGCTCCAGACCGGGCTGGATCAGTATGTTGGCCTGATGGAACAGCAACGTGTGGCCATCGGAGCTTGCCTTCGCCACCACATCGCCAGCCATGGTGCCCGAGGCTCCGGGACGATTGTCGACCTCGATCGGCACGCCGAGCCGAGCCGACAGCCGCTCGGCCAGCAGCCGCGCGACGGCGTCAGACACACCGCCCGCAGGAAACGGAACGATCATCCTGATAGGACGTGCCGGAAATGACACCGGACGACTCATCTCCGAACGACCGGCGCTGGGAATGCTTGCCAGCTGCGCGATGGCGGGCGGTTGCGCGAGAGCCGTCGCCGTGCTCGCGGCACAGGCAACCAGGCCCCACGATATGGCGCTCCGCGGCCCGCACCGCAGAACTGCCAGGATGGCAGCAAGTTTTGGCAACTTCGCTATACCTCGCCAAAGTCGCCTCGATTTGCGCACTTCGGACATCAATTTCCTCCGGTCCGCCACACAAGGCGACGGCTCCAAATCGGCTGAAAGGGATTCGAGGCAGTTTCTTCGTTATCGTTTCGGGCCATTGTAGAGACATGCTCCCGGCCAGCACAGACCACGTAAACGCTGTCCGGGAGGACCCCAATGTGAGCCCATTTATAATCGCTGGATGCCTGAAATCGTCCTGCGGCCATTAGCGGTCGCCGACATGCCCGCCGTGCTCGCCGTCCAGGCGCAGTGCTACGGCGACATGTTGCTCGAATCCTCCGATGCCCTCGCCAGCCGGCTGGCGCTATCCCCCGACACCTGCTGGGCAGCCGCCCTGCCAGATGGCGCGCTGGCGGCGTACCTGTTCACGCACCCCTGGCCCGAAGACGCGCTGCCGCCCCTCGATGGCGTGCTGGCGCGAGACTGGATGCCGGGGGCTGCGCTCACCTGGTTCGTGCATGACATGGCGGTGGCGCCGGTCGGCCGGGGAATGGGCCTGGCGCAACGGCTATACGCGGCGGCCCGCGATGCCGCGCTGGCGGACGGCTTGCTGTCGTCTCGCCTGATCGCCGTGCAGTCGGCGGCCGTGTGGTGGCGCAGGCTTGGGTACGCGACGATCGCCGCTGGCGAGTATGCGGAGAAGCTGGCTGACTACGGTGATGACGCCGTGTTGATGGAGCGTCGGCTTTAGAACGCCCCGCCACGACTCTCAACCCAGCCATAAACAAACCCCCCGCAAGTTCGCACTTGCGGGGGGTTTTGCTTTTGAACCCAACGCTACGGATCAGCGCGGCAGGGTCGAATGGCCCATCAGGAACGCGTCCACCGAGCGGGCAGCCTGGCGGCCTTCGCGGATGGCCCACACCACGAGCGACTGACCACGGCGCACGTCGCCAGCGGCGAACACCTTCGGCACGTTGGTGTAGTAAGCGCGATCGCCTTCGGTCGATGCCTTGGCGTTCTTGCGTGCATCCGTGTCGACACCGAACGCTTCGAGCATCGAGCCGACCGGGTTCGTGAAGCCCATGGCCAACAGCACCAGGTCGGCCTGCAGCACGAACTCGCTGCCCGGCACTTCCTGCATCTTGCCGTCCTTCCATTCGACGCGGCAGGCCTTCAGGGCCTTGACCTTGCCGTTCTCGCCAACCAGTTCCTTGGTGGCCACCGACCAGTCACGCGAGCAGCCTTCGTCGTGCGACGACGACGTGCGCAGCTTGATCGGCCAGTACGGCCACACCAGCGGCTTGTTCTCTTCTTCCGGCGGCTGCGGCAGCAGTTCGAACTGCGTCACCGAGGTTGCGCCGTGGCGGTTCGACGTGCCCACGCAGTCCGAACCCGTATCGCCACCGCCGATCACGATGACGTGCTTGCCTTCGGCACGAATCTCGTTGACGCCATCGCCCGCCACTTCCTTGTTCTGCGGGATCAGGAACTCCAGCGCGTAGTGCACGCCGGCCAGATCGCGGCCCGGCACGGGCAGGTCGCGCGGCACTTCGGCGCCACCGGCCAGTACCACGGCGTCGAACTGCTCCATCAGCGCCTGGGCCGAGATCGTCTCGCGAGCGTAGTTCTTGATGCCGGCCGGCAGCGCGCCGTCGGTCACCATCACGCCAGCGCGGAAGGTCACGCCTTCGGCCTGCATCTGCTCGATGCGGCGGTCGATCAGGGTCTTCTCCATCTTGAAGTCGGGAATGCCGTAGCGGAGCAGGCCGCCGATGCGGTCATTCTTCTCGAACACGGTCACAGCGTGGCCGGCGCGCGCCAGTTGCTGGGCGGCTGCCATGCCGGCGGGTCCCGAACCCACGACAGCGACGGTCTTGCCGGTCTTGTGCGCAGGCACCTGCGGCTGGACCCAGCCCTCTTCCCAGGCCTTGTCGATGATCGCGTGCTCGATCGACTTGATGCCAACCGGCAGCTCGTTGATGCCGAGCGTGCAGGCGGCTTCGCACGGCGCCGGGCAGATGCGGCCCGTGAACTCGGGGAAGTTGTTGGTCTGGTGCAGGACTTCGATCGCCGACTTCCAGTCCTGGCGATACACGAGGTCGTTGAAGTCCGGAATGATGTTGTTGACCGGGCAGCCGTTGTTGCAGAACGGGATACCGCAGTCCATGCAGCGCGCACCCTGAATCTTCGCCTCGCTGTCCGACAGCGCGAACACGAATTCCTTGTAGTGCTTCACGCGCTTGACTACGGGTTCGTAGCCTTCATTCTGGCGCGCAAATTCGAGAAAACCAGTCGCCTTACCCATGTTGCATCCTTGGTCTTGCTTGGCGCGAGGCGGCCGGGCCGGCCTCGCGTGGGGTCAGTATCTTGTCGGCGCCGCGAACCTGGCCGCGGCGCCATCTCGTGGGGCTACCGATCAGGCGGCCACTGCCTCGCGATCGTTGTCGCGCGCGGCCTGTTCCTTCGCGTACATCTCGCCCAGCGCGCGCTTGTACTCGGTCGGGAAGACCTTGACGAACTTGCGGCGTGCCGTGGTCCAGTCCGCCAGCAGCGCCTTGGCGCGCTCCGAACCGGTGTAGCGGAAGTGCTGCTCGATCAGGTTACGCAGGATGACTTCGTCGGCCGTCCGCTCGCCACCGAACTTGTGCCACTGCGCCTTGGGCTGGCCCTTCTCCTGGTCGGCCGAAGCCAGCACTGCCTCGAGCGCCACCATCGACGTGTTGCAGCGCTTGTCGAACAGGCCATCCTCGTCGTAGACGTAGGCCACGCCACCGGACATGCCGGCTGCGAAGTTACGTCCCGTACCACCCAGCACCACGACGGTACCGCCGGTCATGTATTCGCAACCGTGGTCGCCCGTGCCTTCCACGACAGCCGTGGCACCCGAGTTACGCACCGCGAAGCGCTCGCCGCCCACGCCGTTGAAGAAGGCTTCACCAGCGATGGCGCCGTACAGCACCGTGTTGCCGACGATGATGTTGCGGGTCGGATCGCCACGGAACTCGTGCGGAGCGCGCACGATCACGCGGCCGCCCGACAGGCCCTTGCCCACGTAGTCATTAGCGTCACCCACCAGATCCATCGTGATGCCATGTGCCAGGAACGCGGCAAACGACTGGCCGGCGGTGCCCTGGAACTGGATGTGGATCGTGTCGTCGGCCAGGCCTTCGTGGCCGTGCTGCTTGGCGATCACGCCGGACAGCATCGCGCCAACGGTACGGTTCACGTTCTTCACCGGCTGGATGAACGACACGCGTTCGCCCTTGTCGATGGCCGGACGCGCCTTGGCGATCAGCACGTGGTCGAGCGCCTTGCCGGCTTCCGCCGACAGGCCGTGATCCTGCACGTCGGTGTGGTAGCGCGGCACGTCGGCCGGGAACGGCGGCTGGTAGAAGATGCGGCCGAAGTCCAGGCCACGCGCCTTCCAGTGTTCGATACCGGCGCGCATGTCGAGCAGGTCGGCGCGGCCGATCAGTTCGTCGAACGTGCGGATACCCAGTTGCGCCATGATCTCGCGCGCTTCTTCCGCAACGAAGAAGAAGAAGTTCACAACGTGCTCGGGCTTGCCCTGGAATTTCTTGCGCAGCGCCGGATCTTGCGTGGCCACGCCCACCGGGCAGGTGTTCAGATGGCACTTGCGCATCATGATGCAGCCTTCGGCAACCAGCGGCGCGGTAGCAAAACCGAACTCGTCAGCGCCCAGCAGCGCGCCGATCACGACGTCGCGGCCGGTCTTCATCTGACCGTCGGCTTGCACGCGGATACGGTTGCGCAGGCCGTTCAGCATCAGCGTCTGCTGCGTCTCGGCCAGACCCAGTTCCCACGGCGTGCCGGCGTGCTTGATCGACGACAGCGGCGATGCGCCGGTGCCGCCGTCATGGCCGGCGATCACCACGTGATCGGCCTTGGCCTTGGCCACGCCAGCCGCCACGGTACCCACGCCCACTTCGGACACGAGCTTGACCGAGATGTCCGACACCGGGTTCACATTCTTCAGGTCGTGGATCAGCTGTGCCAGATCCTCGATCGAGTAGATGTCGTGGTGCGGCGGCGGCGAGATCAGACCCACACCCGGCACCGAGTAACGCAGCTTGCCGATGTAGTCCGAGACTTTGTGGCCGGGCAGCTGGCCGCCTTCGCCCGGCTTGGCGCCCTGGGCCATCTTGATCTGGATCTGATCGGCCGATGCCAGGTATTCGGCAGTCACGCCGAAACGGCCCGAGGCCACCTGCTTGATCTTCGAGCGCAGCGAATCGCCCGCCTTCAATTCCAGGTCGCGCTCGATCACGCCATCGCCCAGCAGGCCCTTGAGCGTGTCGCCCTGCTTGATGGGGATGCCGCGCAGTTCGTTGCGATAGCGCTTCTCGTCCTCGCCGCCTTCGCCGGTGTTCGACTTGCCGCCGATGCGGTTCATCGCCACGGCCAGCGTCGTGTGGGCTTCAGTCGAGATCGAACCCAGCGACATGGCACCGCTGGCGAAACGCTTGACGATGTCCTTGGCCGACTCCACTTCTTCCAGCGGAATGGCGCGGGCCGGATCGACCTTGAACTCGAACAGGCCACGCAGCGTCATGTGACGGCGGCTCTGGTCGTTGATGATGTTCGCGTATTCCTTGTACGTCTGGTACTGGCCCTTGCCATCGTCGGCGCGCACCGAGTGCTGCAGCTTGGCGATCGAGTCCGGGGTCCACATGTGTTCTTCACCGCGGATACGGAATGCGTATTCGCCGCCGGCTTCGAGCATGTTTTCCAGCACGGGGTTGCTGCCAAACGCGTCGCGATGCAGGCGCAGCGCTTCCTCGGCCACCTCGAAGATGCCGATGCCTTCGACGTTCGACGGCGTACCGTGGAAGTACTTCTGCACCAGTTCGCGCGACAGGCCGATGGCTTCGAAGATCTGGGCGCCCGTGTACGACATGTACGTGGAGATGCCCATCTTCGACATCACCTTGTGCAGGCCCTTGCCGATCGCCTTGACGAAGTTCTTGACAGCCTTTTCCGGCGACAGGTCACCCGACAGGCCCGAGGCCATGTCGGCCAGCGTTTCCATCGCCAGGTACGGGTGCACGGCTTCAGCGCCATAGCCGGCCAGCAGCGCGAAATGGTGCACTTCGCGGGCCGAACCGGTTTCCACGACCAGGCCGGCCGACGTGCGCAGGCCCTTCTCGACCAGGTGGTGGTGAATGGCCGACGTGGCCAGCAGCGCGGGAATGGCCACCTGGCCATCGTCCACGCGACGGTCCGTCACGATCAGGATGTTGTAGCCCGAACGCACCGCATCCACGGCTTCCGCGCACAGCGACGCCAGGCGGGCCTCGATGCCTTCCTTGCCCCACGCCACCGGGTAGCAGATGTTCAGTTCGTACGAACGGAACTTGCCGCCGGTGTAGTGCTCGATGTTGCGGATCTTGGCGATGTCCTTGAAGTCCAGCACGGGCTGGGACACTTCGAGGCGCATCGGCGGGTTGATGTTGTTCAGCTCCAGCAGATTCGGCTTCGGACCGATGAACGACACCAGCGACATCACCATGTTCTCGCGGATCGGGTCGATCGGCGGGTTGGTCACCTGCGCGAAAAGCTGCTTGAAGTAGTTGTAGAGCGTCTTGTTCTTCGACGACAGCACAGCCAGCGGCGAGTCATTGCCCATCGAGCCCGTGGCTTCCTCACCGGCCAGGGCCATCGGGGCCATCAGGAACTTGACGTCTTCCTGCGTGTAGCCGAATGCCTGCTGGCGGTCGAGCAGACGCGCCACCGGCTTTTTCTCGGCGGCTACGTCCTCGGCCTTGGCCTCGAGCTCGTCGAGCTTGATGCGCACGGCGTCGATCCAGCTCTTGTACGGCTTGGCGTTGGCCAGGTTGTCCTTGAGTTCCTTGTCGTCGATGATGCGACCCTGCTCCATGTCGATCAGGAACATCTTGCCCGGCTGCAGACGCCACTTCTGGACGATGCGCGACTCGGGGAACGGCAGCACGCCGGCTTCCGACGCCAGCACGACGAAATCGTCTTCGGTCACGTAGAAGCGGGCCGGACGCAGACCGTTACGGTCCAGCGTCGCGCCGATCTGGCGGCCGTCGGTGAAGCAGATCGCGGCCGGGCCGTCCCACGGCTCCATCATCGCGGCGTGGTACTCGTAGAAGGCACGACGGTTGTCGTCCATCAGCGTGTGTTGTTCCCAAGCTTCCGGGATCATCATCATCATCGCGTGGACGAGCGGGTAACCGGCCATTGTCAGCAGTTCGAGGCAGTTGTCGAACGATGCCGTATCCGATTGGCCCGGGTAGATCAGCGGCCAGAGCTTGGGCAGGTCATCGCCGAGCACCGGCGACGAGATCGCGCCGGTACGCGCGTTCACCCAGTTCACGTTGCCCTTCACCGTGTTGATTTCGCCGTTGTGGGCAACCATGCGGTACGGGTGGGCCAGCTCCCAGGCCGGGAACGTATTGGTCGAGAAGCGCTGGTGGACCAGAGCCAGGGCCGACACGGCGCGGGCGTCCAGCAGGTCCAGGTAGTACTCGCCCACCTGGTTGGCCAGCAGCAGGCCCTTGTACACGACGGTACGGGCCGACATCGACGGCACGAAGTATTCCTTGCCGTGCTTGAGCTTGAGCGCCTGGATGGCGTGGCTGGCGGTCTTGCGGATGACGTAGAGCTTACGTTCCAGCGCGTCCGTGGTCATGATGTCGCGGCCACGACCGATGAAGATCTGGCGGATCACCGGCTCGGTCTTGCGCACGGTCGGGGACATCGGCATGTTCGCGTCCACCGGCACATCACGCCAACCCAGCACGACCTGGCCTTCCAGGCGCACGGTGCGTTCGAGTTCCTGTTCGCAGGCCAGACGCGATGCGTGTTCCTTAGGCAGAAAGATCATGCCCACGCCATATTCGCCGGCGGGCGGCAGGGTCACGCCCTGCTTGGCCATTTCCTCGCGGTAGAACTGATCCGGGATCTGGATCAGGATACCGGCGCCATCGCCCATCAGCGCGTCGGCGCCCACGGCACCCCGGTGGTCCAGGTTCTCGAGGATCTTCAGACCCTGCGAGATGATTTCGTGGGATTTCTTGCCCTTGATGTGAGCCACCATGCCGACGCCGCAGGCATCGTGCTCGTTGGACGGGTCATACAGGCCCTGAGCCTGCGGGCGGGCGGCGAGTTCGGAGGATTGTTGCGAGTGGTCCACGGGCTGAATTCCGGTGAAGGCTGCGCAGCCAGCAAGGCAGACCGAACGGGATGGCTGTGTACGTGCTTCTTCGAGCGACGATGTCAGACAGCGGGACCGCAGCGGCGTACACGAGCGTGACGCGCCGCACAATGACTGTGGGTGGAGCAACTATAAAAGAATCGTCCGAGCCCTTGCAAAAAAATTAAATGGGGTCAGAGCACATTAAATTTCTCACCATCTCGGCGCACAATTTAATTGGGGACATATTATTTATGGGGCACAAATGCATCATGTTGGTGCGCTGTCGAAATCCTCTGTATCGCCCGGGCGTTCGCTCTCGGACTCGGTGGATTTCCGGGGGCGTCCTTTCGGCAGCGGATGAATGCGTCGCGTGGCATGACGCTCGAGCTGCGCCAGGAAAGCATCGTCGCCTAACGGCCAGCCACTGTGCGCATGTTTCTGCAACGTCGCCAGCGTTTTGCCAGACAGCCCTTCCAGCGCCAGCGCACGGTAATTGGACTGCCGCTCGAATGGCGTATTGCCAAGCTCCCAGTAAATAGAGTGATCACTCACAAGCGGGCTCGCCTCGATGCCGATGTGATGACGATAGCTGCTCCAGCGATCCGCCTCTAGTGTTGCTGTATCGCCCGCGCGCATGGCGTTGGACTCTACGTAGAGCATGGCCGGCAGCAGCCAGGCGCCTGGCTCGATCACGGCCGAACGGAAGCGCCCTTCCCAAAGGGTGCCGGTACGGCTGGCCGCTCGGTTGAAATGGCGCGCGTAGCGACGGCCGACGGCTTGCATCGTCAGGCTCAGCGAGTCAGCACCCTTGGGCGTGGCAACCAGGTGGATATGGTTCGGACGCAGAACGTAGGCGTGGACCGCGACGTCATGCTCGCGCGCGGCCATGCGCAGGCAGTCGAGGTAATGCAGATAGTCGTCCGGGCCCAGAAACACGGGCTGACGATTGTTGCCGCGTTGCAACACGAGGGCCGGCAGGCCGGCGGGAGAGAAGCGGGGAAGACGAGCCATCGAACATCCTGCTGAAACGATGGCGCAATGATACGCTGATCTGTCCCCGTTTATTGATGGGCGCTAATTGCCCACCCGCTGCCTGCCTAGTTGCTCTCGCTGACGGCGAAAATCCGCCGGTGCTCGCGGATGGCGTACCGGTCAGTCATGCCCGCGATGTAATGCGCGATCAGGCGCGGCTGGTCCGCCCCGTGGCCTGCCTGATATTGCGGTGGCAACAGGCGGGAATCCTGCATAAAGGCCGTGAACAGGTCCGAGATGATCCGTTGGGCCTTGGCCGACATCCGCATCACCAGATAGTGGCGGTACAGG
>Ga0209426_1001504_pt1 | contig 13795 bp, 11 predicted proteins | sample Deesub1362B_J571_FD_187697 | JGI IMG/M metagenome (GOLD analysis project Ga0209426, IMG submission 187697) | Deep oceanic, basalt-hosted subsurface ecosystem from Juan de Fuca Ridge flank, Pacific Ocean, CORK Borehole 1362B_J2.571 (SPAdes)... ...
TGGAGACGCAGGCTAATGCACTGCGCCACGCTCTTCTTGAGGCTCTCAAGGCGAGGCGTACTGCGCGCGAAGTTAAGAACAAGCTTAGCGAGGAGCTGCGCAGCGCCGAGAGAGAGCTTAGAGAGGCTCAGGAGCGGGAGCAGGCGGTTAAGCGCGAGCTTCAGGAGATGAAGCAGCGCCGAGAGAGATTCTCCCATGCTATTAAGCTTATTACCCATAAAATTGAGGAACTCCAGCGCTTGGAAGCAAAGCTCAGGAAGAAGCTGGAGGCGGCGAAGATAGAGCAGGCAAAGCTTCAGACGAAGCAGGAGAGCCTGCGCGAAGCTCTAAAGGAGTTCGCCGACGTTGAGGTGGAGCTTCTCGTGCCTATAGAGACGGAGGAGATTGAGAAGGAGATTGCAAAGATGGAGGCGGAGATCCGCTCGCTGGAGCCGGTGAACATGCGCGCTGTCGAGGACTATGAGGAGGTTAAGGAGAAGTACGACAAGCTGGAGTTCCGCATCCGCAAGCTTGAGGAGGAGCGGGAGGCGATTCTCAGGCTGATGGAGGAGATAGAGCAGCGCAAGCTGGCGGTGTTCATGGAGGTCTTTGAGAATGTTGCGATGAACTTCAGGCGAATCTTCAACCGCCTCAGCGAAGGCGGCGAAGCTGAGCTGATACTCGACGAGGAAGCCCCGCTGGAGGGTGGGCTACAGATTCAGGCTAAGCCTCCAGGCAAAAATCCGCAGTACATAGAGCTGCTCTCAGGCGGGGAGCGCACCCTAACTGCGCTTTCTTTCCTCTTTGCGATACAGCGCTACCAGCCCGCGCCCTTCTATATTCTCGACGAGATAGACATGTTCCTGGACGACAACAACGTTAAGAAGATTTCAGAGATGATTAAAGAAGCCTCGAAGGAGGCGCAGTTCATAGTCGTAAGCCTGCGCGACAACATGATGGTAGCGGCGGACCAGCTCTTTGGTGTTACCAACGAGGATGGCGTTTCTAAGGTTATAGGGGTGGAGCTGGAGGATGTTAGAGTCTGAGCTCTACGAGGAGATTCATCCTGTCGACATGCTTGTTGATTTAGTTATAAGCGAGGAGATGGACCCCTGGGATATTGATATCGCCGACATTGCGCAGCGCTTCCTTGAGAAGGTTAAGCGCATGCAGAAACTCAACCTGCGCTTAAGCGGTCGCGCTATTTTAGCTGCGGCGATACTGCTGCGCATGAAGAGCGAGTCGCTTTTGCCGCGAGAAGAAACTGAGGAAGAGGAGGAGTACTTTGAACCCCTTGAGGAAGAGGTGGACATAGAAAAACGCCTGGACGACATACCCGCGATACCTGTGCCTATGCGTCGCAGAGAAGAGCGCAGGACCACGCTATTCGAGCTTGTAGAGGCACTGCAGCGCGCTCTTGGTGAAGAGATGATTCGCCGCAACTTTCCGCGCACACGTGAGAAGCCCAAGCTCGTGATTCAGGTGGACGAGGAGGGCATAAAGGAGAAGATTGCGAAGGTGTACGAGAAGGTCAAGCGCCTCTGCTCCCTCTCAGGGGTTATCCACTTCTTCGACATCGTAGAGGACAGGAGTAACCGCCTTGCTGTGGTTGAAACCCTGCTCTGCCTTCTTTATCTAGATTCCCAGCGGAAAATCAATATGTGGCAGGAGGAGCTATTCGGCGAGATTTTCGTGTCGCTGGTGGATAATTAGGATTTCAGCTATTTGGATAGAAATCTCTTTCTGAAACTCCTCACCACTGCGTAAACAGCGGCATAGGAGGCAAGTATTACCCCGGCACCGGCTCCCAATCCCAGCCTTCCGGAGGATATCATAAGCGAGGCTGCCACTATTACCACTGCCGAAGCTAGGATTAACAGGATGTACTTAACCCCCTCGCGGGTAGAGAATTCTTCCGCCACAAAAGAATATTGTGAAAGATTGGATAAAAAGGTTGCTGCGGTTGCAACCACAGCACAGGTAAAATATTTAAGCACTTTATGCCAACATTAGACAGGTGGGAAGATGGTTTCTTTTTATGAGGTTGTAGGGAGGCTGGCGGTATATTCGCTTGTGGCTTTGCTTGCTTTGCTCCTAGTATCCCTGCTTCTCGGTGTGCTTCTGATTAAAAAGAAAAAGCTTCTCCTGCCGAGACTGCTGCTCTTCACCATGGACGCCCTCTACCTGCAGTTCAAGAAGGTCGCCCGTGCCTTCGGGTTGAGTGAGAAGCTGGTGGATGCCATTGGAATAGAGGTGAGAAACCATCTCAACCGCGAGAAGTTTGCGCGCACGCCGCCCAGCGAGCGCATTTTAGTTGTGCCCCAGTGCATCCGTCATATACGCTGTCCCGCTCGCTTAGATGCGAAGACCGGCATAAGCTGCAAGGATTGTGGGATGTGCATAATCAAGGATCTTAAAGCAGAGGCTGAACGCCTTGGCTACAAGTTCTACATAGTGCCTGGTGGAAGCTTCGTGAAGAGAATAATCAAGGCGACGAAACCCAAGGCTGCTCTCGGAGTAGCATGTCACCGTGACTTAAACATGGGAATGCACGAGATCTCCCGCAAGAGCTGTGCTGTCATGGGCGTGCCCCTCCTCAAGGATGGCTGCGTTGAGACAGAGGTAAATCTGGAAGAGATTCTGCGCACCATGAGACTGGGCATAGAGGAGGTTACCCAGGAAGCTTCGAGGAGCTGCTCACCATCGCCGCAGAAGGTGTAGTCAATGGTGGCTGTGCTCAGCAAGGAAGTTTTGCCCTTCAAAAAAGAGTTTCCCATCACAGACAACCACATGCACCTTGACCCAAGAAACGGCGAGGGTGTGGAGGCGGTTAAGAAGTTTATGCGCGAGGGGGGTAGGAATATATTTCTGGTGAATAAGCTTACCAAGGATTTGGGGCTGAGCGGGGTCAGTGTAGATAATTTTGCCAAGCTTTACCGGGAGACCATTAAGCTGGCTAAGCAGGTTAGTGAGCTGGGTGTGCGCGCCTTCCCAGTGCTGGGTGTACACCCGGCGGAATTCCACTTCATGGCAGAGCAATGCGGCATAGAAGAAGCCAGACAGATAGCGGAAGAGGCGCTGGAGCTGGCTGCGAAGCATGTAAGCGAGGGTGAAGCTGTTGCGATAGGCGAGGTGGGTAGACCCCACTATCCAGTGGCCAAAGAGATACGCGAAGCGTGCGAGGCTCTCCTCTGCTATGCCTTTGAACTTGCTCGCGATGTTGATTGTGCTGTGCAGCTCCACACGGAAAGCATAGACGAGGCTGGCTTGCTCGCAATAGCTGAGCTTGCTGACAGGGCTAGGCTACCGAGAGAGCGAGTGGTGAAGCACTTTTCCCCGCCTCTGATTAAAAAAAGCGAGGAGCTTGGGATAATGCCCTCACTTATAGCTACTAAGAAGAATATACTCGCTGCGCTTGAGCAGGGGACAAAGTTCCTCATGGAGTCCGACTATATCGACGATGCCTCCCGCCCAGGGGCTGTGGTATCCCCTCGAAGTGTGCCTAAGGTGACTAAACAGCTGTTCGCAGAGGGCAGGCTGAGTGAAGAGGACATCTGGAGGATTCACAAGGATAATGTGGAGCGCACCTACCGTGTGCTTGTGGAGTTTTAGTTTTCCGGTGCTCTCGGCTAAGGGTCTTATCCTCAATATTTTAAAATAACTCCACAACCTGCAGGAGAAGCATGGGAAGGCAAAGTAGGGTAATCGAAAGTTGCTAAAAGGGTAGAGGTATAATGGGAAGTGGGTGTTGTGATGGAGGTTGAGCATACTCCGGAGGTTTTTCAGACTACCGACCTGGAGGAGAGGTTCGACAGGTTTTTCCGGGCGTACTATTCGCGGGAGATTCTCCGCGTTGTACGCGGCTACCCTGAGGAGAAGAGCCTGGTTGTTAACTTTGAGGATCTGGATAACTACGATATAACCCTCGCCGACGAGGTGCTTAATAATCCGGACGTCGCCATCTCTGCGGCGCAGCGTGCCCTTGCTAAGATAGAGCTACCTGTGGATTATCCTTCAATAAGACTAAACCTTCGCTTTACCAATCTTCCCCCCACTAGCAAACTACTCATCCGAGATATACGCAGCGCCGACGTGGGCAAGCTCATAGCCGTCGAGGGAATAGTGAGGAAGGCTACGGATGTGCGCCCCAAGCTGGTGGTTGGTGCCTTTGAATGCCAGCGCTGCGGAAGCATAATGCATATACCTCAGAATGACGATTCGCTGAAGGAGCCCTACCTGTGTGAAAGCTGCGAGAAGCGCGGCCCTTTTAAGCTGGACGTCGATAATTCGGTGTTTGTGGACTCCCAGAAGATACTTGTTCAGGAGAATCTGGAAGACCTGCGCGGAGGCGAGCACCCTAAGCAGATAACTGTGCTCCTGGAGGATGACCTGACAGGGAAGATAACCCCCGGCGATTCAATTGAGGTTATAGGCATCCTCCGCGCAGCCAGGAAGAAGACGGGAAATGCGAAGTCCCGTGTGTTTGACATCTTCATCGAGGCGAACAACTTCAATCCTGTGCAGATAGAGTTTGAGGAAGTGCGCATCTCAAAGGAGGATGAAAAGAAGATTATAGAACTATCCCAGAACCCTGAGATTTATGACATGATTCGCAAAAGCATAGCTCCCCATATCTTTGGCTACGACGAGATTAAAGAGGCGATAATGTATCAGCTCTTCTCGGCTCCGCCTGTTGAGCTCCCAGACGGCGGGAGGATTCGCGGTGATTCCCACATAATAATTATGGGCGAGCCTGCTACGGGTAAGAGCGAGATACTTCAGTACGTGGCCAAGGAGTTGGCGCCACGTGGAGTTTATGCCAGCGGTAAGGGCACGAGCGGCGCAGGATTAACCGCGGCCGCGGTAAAGGATGAGTTTGGCGACGGCGGGTGGAGCCTGGAAGCAGGAGCCTTGGTACTCGCCGACCGTGGAATCGCATGTATTGACGAGTTTGATAAGATGGAGGCAAGTGATCGCTCTGCGATGCACGAGGCAATGGAGCAGCAGAGTGTGAGCATAGCCAAAGCTGGCATTCTCGCAACTTTTCGCTCTCGCTGTGCGATACTGGCGGCGGCAAACCCAAAATATGGGCGCTTTGACGAATATCGCCCAATCTCTGAGCAGGTCAATCTCCCACCCACTATCCTCTCCCGCTTTGACTTGATATTTTTCGTCAGGGACGACCTTTCAAAGACACGCGATATTGCAAGGCATATTCTTGACACAGCTTCCTCGCCCGAGAGCATAAAGCCGCCTCTCCCACCGGAGCTTCTTAAAAAGTACATCGCCTATGCGAGGCAGAATATATTTCCTGAACTCAGCGAAGAAGCGAGGCGTGCAATAGAAGATTTCTATGTGGAGATGCGAGAGGCGGCGCAGCACAGCGAAGACGTGCCTATACCTCTTACAGCGAGGCAACTGTGGGCGATAGTGAGGCTTGCCAAGGCGAGCGCGAGGGTGAGGTTGAGCAATGTAGTTACAGCTGAGGATGCACATCGTGCAATTTCGCTGGTGAAGACATCGCTGGCACAGGCTGGTCTGGATTTGGAGACTGGGAGGGTGGACATAGATAAGATCTACGTGGGCGTCACAAAATCGCAGAGGGATAAGATTAAGGAGATACTCAGCATAATTAAAGAGCTTGAGGATGAGTATGGCACTGCCAAGCGCTCTGAGATTCTCAGCTTGGCAGAGGAGAGAGGCATACCCAAGGGCACAGCACAGGAGCTTATTGAGAAGCTGCGCCAGCAGGGAGATATATTTGAGCCTAAGTATGACCACTTTAAGACCACATGAGGGTAGGAGATGATTGAGAGAGGCACTGCAGTAAAGCTCAGGATTAAAGACGTGGTGGAGGCGAGTTTCCACCGCAGCAGTGAACGCTTTGAGCCCAACTATATCGTCACTAAACGTGGCGTTAAAGCATCGAGGGTACGCGTCATGGGCGTTGTTGTGGCCAAGTTTGTGAGCGAAGATGGCAAGTACTCCAGCATAACCCTGGACGACGCTTCTGCTACAATAGCTGTGCGCGCCTTCCGCGAGGTTGACCCTCTGGTTAAGGTTAGTGTGGGCGATACCGTCGATGTAGTGGGCAAAGTGAAGGAGTATGAAGACGAGATTTATATTCTCGCAGAGACGGTGCGCGTCCTGGAGGATCCCAACTGGGAGCTAGTGCGGGAGCTGGAGTTAGCGATTGCAGAAAAGCTCCAGCCACAGGTGGAAGCGCCTTTGCAAGAAGTGAGCAGCGCAGGTGAGGTGAAGGAGAGTTTTGAAGAGCCAGTGGTGGAGGAAGAGGTTGTAGGCGTGGAAAGCGCTGAGTCAGCTGAACTTGTCGAGCTTGAGGAAAAGGAGGAGCCGAAGCTGAAGGTGCTCCACCTCATCGAGGAGCTTGACGATGGCGATGGTGTTAAGTACATCACCCTCCTCAAGGAGAGCGGTCTTGCAGAAGAAAAGCTGGAAGAAGCCCTGAATGAGCTTCTCAACGAGGGAGAGATATACGAGCCGAAAATTGGTAGATTCAAACGTGTTTAAGATTGGCGTAAAACGTTAGGCTGCTCTGCGAAGGTGAAATGAAGTACTATGCCAAGATATACCGGGTGCAGAATGAAGTTCTTGTTGCTGTGTGCGACGAGGATATTCGTGGCAGGGTATTCGAGGAGGGGGAGTTAATCCTGGATATAAGGAAGGAGTTCTACGGCGATGAGGTATTTACAGAGGAGCAGGTTGTGGTATTCCTGAAGGAAGCGACTATAGCGAACCTCGCCGGCGAAGGTGTGGTGTCTATTGCAATAAAAGAGGGTATAATAGACAAGGAGAATGTGCTCCGCGTATGCGGCGTGCCTCATGCGCAAATGGTCAGGATGTAGCTACTCCATTCCTGAGTAAAGTTCTTCCACCTCTCTCTTCGCTCGCTCAGCTTCTTCCTCTTTGCTCTTGCTTCTCATTTCCCACTCTTCGATTATGTCCGGGTCGCCCCCAGAAAGCTTGCCTTCAAACTTGTCTATCTTCACGAGTGCGGGAATGCGCGTCATTAAGCCAAGCATCACCGCCTCGCCTATGTTTAAGGAGCTTAGCTGGGCTAAGAGGTCGTCGCTCAAACGCTCACTCGCCTGCTGCACGTGCCGCTGATCGCTCGGCTCCACGAGGCGCATAATTATGGCGTTGTTCGCCTGACTCAGCGAGTTCGGGTCCAGGCTCTTTGGGCGCTGGCTCACTAGGCACAAACCTATGCCGAACTTTCTGCCTTCACGGGCGATGCGGTCAATCCAGTACTTTGAGAGTGTGGGGCGGTACGCCGGGGCGAGGATGTGCGCCTCCTCAAGGATGCAGAACGCAGGCGGCACCTCGCGGAGCTTTCGCTTGTAAAGAAGCTTTCTGAGTACGTGGCTCACTATAACGTCTGCGTAGTCCTCGTCGACGCTGCCCAGGTCTATGACGTTGGCTTTGCCCTGTTCAAACAGCTCCACAATCTCGGGTGCATGCTCGTCTAAGATATCGCCGTATTTCTCACGGAAGTCCATGAGCTTGCCGATAACGCCAGAGATGGAGTTCTTCTCGCTTGTTGCAACGCTTTCGCTGGAGTAAACTTCTTCTAGATATGAAAGCATCTCATCTATTAAGCTCGCGGGTGAGGTCTTTACCTGCTCCATCGCATGGTTGTAGGCCTCGCGCAGGTACCTCTCCTGGATGTATGCCTTTTCATCTATATTCACAAGCCGCTTAAGCTCGCTGTAGAGGAGATAAACAGGGTTGAGTTTTGGGAGAATGCGCTTTACTCCGCCTGAGAATTCTGCATTTACATACTCAGAGTGCATGTCGAATATTACGGGCATGCCATTGAGCCTGAGGATGCCCTCCACGATAACGCTAACGGTGTTGCTCTTCCCGGCACCGGTAATTGCGAGAATGGCTAGGTGCCTAGTTATCATCTTGTTCGCATCCACGTAAACCTCAACCTCGGGATGGGAAATCAGCCTTCCTAACTTTATATTTCCCTTCCCGAAGATGTCTCTCAACGTCTCGGCATCGGCGCGGTAAACTTTAGTTCCCGGTGGGGGAGGAACCTTGGGCATGCTCAGCGTAGAAATCTCACCCAGAAGGCGAACCCTCGCCTTTATGTACTGCTCCTCCCCACTTTCGAAGCTCAGAATGCGCTCAACCACCTCTGGCGAGAGGATATCGCCAGAGATGCTGGGGCTGCCTCGCGTCAGTGCTTCGACCATGCCGAGAACGCGCAGGTTGTCGAACTCCAGTACCACGTACTCGCCCAGCCTTGGCATCTTCTTTGCGATGAAGGTTATGTGCGACGGCGAAGCTTCGCCTATGCAAACGCCTATAGTTTCTACCATGTCAGCACCTCTCGCCCTGTTTTCTCGCTTATACCAAGGGAGATGGCAAACCTCTCCATATCCTTGGCTGAGATTACCACGCGTTTGTGGGCTTTTCTCAGCAGGTATGGGTAGCCGTCCACACTTATGCTTGCCAGCTTTGAAAGCAGCTCTCTGATTTCCTCCTCTCCCACCTCGCGGGGAAGCTCAATCATGAGCATACCCTTACCCCTCTCCAGGCGGGCGTAGAAGCTGGTGAACACAAGGCTTCTGAAGAAGTGGTTGTATATCGGGTAGTGCATCTTTATCATCCTATCCCTTGGCGTGGAGTATCCTTCGCCGGTGGTAATTTCCTCAAACACCGCTATATCTGGAATACCCCTGTTAAGGCTGGTGTCCGTCGAGGTTTTGGCCACTCCCACCACCTTCTCAACGCCTCTCTCAATCAGCTTCTGAATCGCCACAAGGTACTCGAGGTACTCTAGCAGCATAATCTCCTCGGCGTCGCCTAGCTTATCCGCGATGTCCTTTGAAATCAGCCTTACCTCGTCGCTCTCCTCCAGCAGGGGGAGGTATTTAAGTACCTCCTCTACCTTCTCCCTCTCCATAAACCTCCACCACTGCTTCGGCGCAGTTAAGCTGCTGTGGAGTGAGCCGTCTATGAGGAGCAGCTCTACCTCCTCCACCACCGCAAGAGCTGCCTTTAGCTCAAGGGTTGCGCGGTAAAGGTCGAGCCTCTCAGTGAGGTACTTGTAAGGGGTGAGGAAGTCAACATCAGCGTATCCCTTCTCTTTAAGAGAGCTGTCATAGCTCACCACCGCGGCGTTTATCGCGTAGAGCAGTAGGCTCTTGTAGCGCTTGTAGTTGCTGCTTCCGTCCACGGCGGCAATAACGCTCTGCCTCGCCTCGGGCTCAAAGCTGTGCCACAGTTCGCGGTACCTGCTCAACTCTTCACTGTGGAGCAGCTTTATCATCTTTTCCCTTAGCTTCGCCCTCTTCCTCGCGAAGGTCTCATAAGTTAACTCAAGCATTAAAAAGAGTAAGACACGGGGCTATTAAATCCTTTTGCATACCGCTGGAAAAATGAAAATAAGAGAGTTCCCCCCTCCCCTGTTAGGCCCCGTTAGAATATCTGATATTTTATATTTGCTGTTTATATATGCTTTTTCTTTCGAATTCTGAAAAATAGTGGGCTTTTTTGAGTAGCTCATCTCACAGCCATTATAACATCGCCAGCTGCGACGTTTGCCCCCTCCTCCACGAAGATCTCCTCAACTGTGCCGTCGTGGCTTGCGATGACGTCATTCTGCATCTTCATGGCTTCGAGCACAGCTACGACGTCGCCCTTATTCACCTTGTCGCCCTTCTTTACGTTGATCTTCACTATCATCCCCTGCATCGGTGCCTTAATGCCGCCCTCTACATCCTTCGGCGCAGCCTTTTGCTGCTCTGCTGCTGCCTGGGTAATCTCTATGAAACCACCCACCGGCTTTACGCGCACGTTGAACTCTTCGCCGTCAACTTCGACTACGTACTCCGTGGGGATACCCTTCTCTTCCTTTGCTTCAGCCTCGCGCTTCTCTGGCAGCGGCTCCTCGCGTAACTCGCCTTTGAGGAACTTCACCGCTATCGCCGGGTAGAGGGCATAGGTTAGCAGGTCCTCCTCCTTTTTAATTATCCCCAGCTTCTCCGCCTCTTCTTTAAGCTGGTGTAGTTGAGGCGGGAGCAAATCTGCAGGGCGGCAGGTTATAACCTCCTCGTCACCTATTATCTTCGCCTTAACCTCCTCGTCTATGGGCGCGGGGGGCTTGCCGTATAAGCCACGAACGTAATCCTTAACCTCCTTTGGCACCACCTTATAGCGCTCTCCCACCAGGACATTCATAACCGCCTGAGTACCGACGATCTGCGACGTGGGCGTGACCAGAGGCGGGTAGCCCAGGTCTTTTCGCACCCGTGGCACCTCTTCAAGAACCTCGGGAAGCTTGTCCAGGGCGTTCTGCTCTTTGAGCTGGGCTATTAAGTTAGACATCATCCCCCCGGGAATCTGGTAGAGCAGCACGTTGACGTCGACCATCTCTGAGATGTCCTCGATAATCGCATCGTATCGCCTTCGCACTTCCTTGAAGAAGGGTGTTATTTCAGCAAAAGCCTCTAAATCAATGCCGGTGTCGTAGGGCGTGCCCTTGAGTGCAGCCACCATGCTCTCCGTGGGTGGCTGTGAGGTGCCCCATGCAAAGGGTGACATTGCGGTGTCAATTATATCCACACCCGCTTCGATGGCAGCGAAGTAGGCGATGGGTGCCATACCAGAGGTGCAGTGGGAGTGCAGGTTTATAGGTATGGAAATCTCCTTTTTCAATGCCGTAACGAGGTCGCGCGCCGCCTGGGGGGAGATGAGCCCCGCCATATCCTTTATACACAGCGAGTCGCACTCAAGCTCCTCCAGCTTCTTCGCAAGCTCCACGTAGCTCTCAATGGTGTGAACGGGCGAAATTGTGTAACATATTGTACCCTGAACGTGCGCACCCAGGCGCTTGGCGACGCGTATTGCAAACTCCATGTTGCGGATATCGTTGAGGGCGTCGAATATTCGGAATATATCCACGCCGTTCTCGTAGGCCTTTTCCACAAACTTCTCCACTATATCGTCGCTGTAATGTTTGTAGCCCACGAGGTTCTGTCCTCTAAGGAGCATCTGCGTGGGAGTGTTCTTCATATGCTTCTTGAAGGTACGGATGCGCTCCCATGGGTCCTCATTCAGGTAGCGGATGCACGAATCGAAGGTGGCGCCGCCCCATACCTCCATAGAGAAGAAGCCAACCTCATCCATCTTCTCAATTATGGGCAGCATGTGGCGCATCCGCATGCGGGTTGCGGCTAAACTCTGGTGCGCATCGCGAAAAGTTGTGTCGGTAATCTTTACCCTAGGCACGGGGTCCTACCTCTCTCACATTGTAAAGCCGCAATTAGGTCGAGCAGTCTCAACGGTAACAATTTTTAACTCACCGCTGAACGTAGCTCTTCCCAAGGCGCAGAGCATCCTCGGCGCGCTGAAGTTCGCGGCCCAAGTACAGAGCATGGGAAAGCTCGCCTATTAAACCCAGGCGCAGCAGTGTGTCGCCTATGTCTTTTGCGCTTTCGCCAGTCACAACATGGTTGAGCTTCCCGTCCCTGAAATGGGCACAGTAAATCATAGCGTCATCTACGTATATCTTGAAGTAACCCTTTGAATCCCATGCATGCGAGGTGCTTTGCTCAGCCTTTACCGCCTTAGCTCGCTTTACCTCCTCTGGCAGAGGCTCCCGCCTTATTCGCTTCTCTTTGCATACGAGCAAGCTGAGCCCCAGATCCTTGGGCATCGCTCCACGTTGCTTAGCTAGGAACATCATTTTCGCTGCGACGCTCAGCTCGCGCACGCTCCCCTTAGTTTTAGCACTTGCCTCTGGGGTGAAGAGGATGCTCGCCCCCACCTCGCTGGCTATGCCCGCGAGGACAGCATTTACGCCCGTGGAATCCGCGTCGAGCAGCTCGCTCACATTGCCTAGACCGAAGAGCATCACCCGCTCAGGGTGGCGCTCCCCAAAACGGCGATACGCTTCCACGCTCTCGGTGAAGCCGAAGTTGAGAGGAGATAGCAGAGGGTCGGCTATAATCTTTTTAAATCCCTGTTCCTCTGCTAATGCTATGTTCTCCTCCAGGAGCCTCACCCGTTGCTCCGCCCGCTTGGGAACCTCGCCTCCTCGACGGGGGATTATAACGCTCGGCGTTTCTATGCCAGAGAACTCCTTCAAAAGCTCGTGGTCAAAGCTCAGGATGAGATCAGCACCAGCATCTATGGCGGAGGCGATGTTCTCCGGCTCCATGGTATCTATGGAGAGGGGCACTCCCAGAGGCTTTAAAAGCTCTATAACCTCTGCGACGCGCTGGGGCGAGAACTCCATTATCCCCAGGTCTATTATGTCGGCGCCGCTGCGCTTGAAGTAGTTCGCCCGCCTGAGAATCTCCTCATCGCTCAGATGCTCTATCCCCACAATCTCAGCCAGCACCCGCATTGGAAAGTCCCTGCCCACAGTGAGGCTGCCTATCAGCATGTTCCCCCTGCGCTTGAGCAGCTTCTCTTTTACCTTCGCAGAGTCAACGCGCTTGAGCTCACGCAGCGCTTGAGCTATCACCATGTCTTCAAGCAGGGCATCCGCTGGAGTGGTGGTGGAGAGTTCAATATTATCCAGATTTTTGAGGAGAATCTCCAAATCTGCGATGTCACGGGTGCCTTTATACACGGGTACACCGGTTACGCGAGCCACCTCAGCGACGTCGCCCTTAATCAAGCCGGGTACAAGCACCATCTCTGCGTCGCGAACCCTGCCCAAGCTCTTTGCAATCTTGCGGGGTGTGAGAAGGCTGGCCACCTCCTCGCTGGTTATGTGCACCTTTGCGGAGAAGCGCTTGGCTATTGCGAGAGCACGCTCTGCTGCGAGCTTCCCCGTAACTATGAGCACCTTCATATCCGCGATAAGTATTTTAACGAGTAAAGGCTTTAAACCCAAGCATGCTGAGCGCCCGTTTTAGAAGCACTGCAAATATCCTCATCGTACCAATCGCCAGGCTATTCGCAGCGCTTGGTATAGCACCCAATCTTCTGACTCTCTTTGGTTTGCTTGCAAGCGTTGCCACTGCCTTTGCCCTTGCAGCCAAGCGTCTCGACCTTGCCTTTGTACTTCTGCTGCTCACAGGCTTCTTCGATGCCATTGACGGCGCTGTTGCAAGGTTAACGCAACGCGTTAGCGACTTCGGCGCCTTCTTTGACGCCACCCTGGACAGGTATGCAGATGCTGCGGTTATAATTGGTATTGCGCTGTATCTCGAGAGCCACTACCTGCTCGCCTTCCTCGCGCTTCTCGGCAGCTTCATGGTGAGCTACACTCGTGCAAGGGCGGAGCTCTTCATTCCGCGCTGCGACGTTGGTTTAGGGGAGCGCGCCGAGAGGCTTATAATAATTATCGTCGCCCTTGCCGCTAGCCTTGCTGGCTTTGTGGAAGCAGAACGTGCACTATATTACGCGCTGGCGCTTGTTGCTTTGCTTTCCCACTCCACAGCGCTGGAGCGAATCTTCTACACCTATGCCTTTATGAAAGGCAGGAAGCAGGAAAAATAGAGGCAAAACCTTTAAGCAACGCCGCCAATACTCTTACCAATGAAAAAGCGCCTTCTTATCCGTGGCGTTGTGCAGGGCGTGGGCTTCAGACCCTTCGTTTACCGCATAGCCAAGCGTTTTCGTGTGCGGGGCTACGTTCGCAACCGTGGAAACAGCGTTGAGATTCTTGCAATTGGCGATGTGGCGCGCTTTATCAATCGCCTTAGAGAGGAGCTTCCACCCCTGGCGGAGATTCATTCCATAGAGGAGCTTCCGGCAGGCGATAAGGATCACTATGATGATTTTCTGGTGCTTGAAAGCTCGCAGGAGGGTGGCGAGGGCTCCGTAATAC
>Ga0209426_1001506_pt1 | contig 13778 bp, 12 predicted proteins | sample Deesub1362B_J571_FD_187697 | JGI IMG/M metagenome (GOLD analysis project Ga0209426, IMG submission 187697) | Deep oceanic, basalt-hosted subsurface ecosystem from Juan de Fuca Ridge flank, Pacific Ocean, CORK Borehole 1362B_J2.571 (SPAdes)... ...
CAGTTAATTATGGGCGATCAAGTTTCACGATTTCTTCACTTACAAACTTAGAAATACCAGCATCTTTCACCTCAGCAACAGCTTCGACTACAGCAGAACCGCCTTCAGCAGCTACAGCATCAAATGCTGTAGCACGAACTGTACCTACGATAATCGCTTCATCTGATTGAACAGTTGCAATCGCGTTACCAGCATAGATAGGACGCTTGAAAGTATTTGCAGATTCAACAGCAATGATGTCTGAAATCATGCTTACGTCAAGAAGTGCAGCAACACGTGGAAGAATGTTCTTACCAGTTGTTGTAGAAGCAGCTAATACGTATTTGTAACCTTTCGCTAAATCCGCAACTAAAGCAGCTACGTTTTCAGCCAATTGGTTTGCATAAGCAGCATTGTCAGCAAGTAATACTTTGCTCACACCAGCAACTTTAGCAGCAGCATCAGCAACTGCTTGAGCGCCAGAACCAGCTACTAATACAGTAATATCACCACCGATTTTTTGAGCTGCCGCAACAACGTTTAAAGTTGCACCGTTAAGTGTCTGGTTGTTGTGATCAGCGATAACTAAAATACTCATGATTGTATCCTTCTGTATTAGATCACTTTCGCTTCGTTTTTCAATTTTTCTACAAGCTCGTCTACAGACTTCACTTGTACGCCAGCTTTACGTTCAGCAGGTGCTTCAACTTTAATTGTTTTAAGTTTAGTACCAGTTGCAACGCCATAATCAGCAGGAGACTTAATATCAAGCGGTTTTTTACGCGCTTTCATAATGTTTGGAAGAGCAGCATAACGTGGCTCATTCAAACGTAAGTCAGTTGTGATGATTGCAGGAAGTGCAAGCTCAACAGTTTGTAAACCACCGTCGATTTCACGAGTAACTTGAACTTTACCGCCGTCAACTTTAACTTCAGATGCGAAAGTACCTTGACCAGCACCAAGTAAAGCGCCAAGCATTTGACCTACTTGGTTAGAGTCGTCATCAATTGCTTGTTTACCAAGAAGAATAAGTTCTGGTTTCTCAGCATCAACAACGCCTTTGAGGATTTTAGCAACTTCTAGAGCACCAATTTCATCAGCAGTTTCAACTAAAATACCACGGTCAGCACCTAAAGCCATTGCAGAACGGATTTGTTCTTGAGCATCTTTAGGACCCACTGAAACAACAACGATTTCAGAAACTGTTCCTTTTTCTTTTAAGCGAACCGCTTCTTCCACTGCGATTTCACAGAATGGGTTGATTGACATTTTAACGTTAGTAAGGTCAACCCCACTATTGTCCGGCTTAACACGAACTTTAACGTTGGCATCAACCACACGTTTTACAGCGACAAGAGCCTTCATGTAATCCTCGGCTGTTCTAAGCAAGTAAATGTAGTGAAGAGTATTCTAACTCTTCGTTTGAAACTTTTTAGGTGCCCTATCTTGCAATGTATTTGGCATTTCGGTCAAGTCACAATTTCTGCTCGGGGTATAAAAAAGATGAAATGCTCAGTTCACTTATTTGTAGTTGTTGATGTAATTGAATTGCTGTGTATTTAATAGGATATTCATTAGGCTTTGATTTTTTTAATATTTTAATATAATTCAACAACCTAAATATCGACTATTTTTAAAATTTGATGGATCTGTAACGGATCATTTCGAGCAAATCAAATCCCCTTTTAGGCTTCAAAAAATATTGGCAATAAAGTAAGAACCCAAAACCGACATAATTCACTCTCATCACATTTTAATAGTCGCTTATTAATCACCCAACTTTGCAACATAATATAACCAAATTTAGTCTTTTTGAGCCCGTGGATGGGTTTGATCATAAACTCTTGCCAATTGATCAAAATCAACATGTGTATAAATTTGTGTAGTAGACAAATTGCTATGTCCTAACATTTCTTGCACTGACCTTAGATCACCACTTGCAGATAACATATGACTAGCAAAACAATGTCTCAACAAATGAGGGTGTAAATCAACATTCACTCCAGCTCTTTGTGCTTGTAGCTTGACCCGATTCTCAATTTGTCGAGGGGTAAGTCGATTACCACGTTGTGAGATAAAAACAGCACTATCTAAGTTAAATTCACCTTGCCAGATTCGATAAATTTTCAGCCATTCAATTAGACTATCTTTCGCTTTCTGACCAAACGGAACGATTCGAGTCTTATTGCCTTTACCTGTAATTCTTAACAATTGACGATTGAAGTCGATATCTTTAATCATCAAACCTTGTAATTCAGCGAGCCGCAGTCCACTGGAATAAAGTAATTCCAGTATCGCTTTGTCACGCAGCCACAACTGCTGTTCAATTGGTTTATCTGGTGGAGCTTGGTCTAAAATTTGATGTACAGTTTCAATATCGACCATACCTGGTAAGGATCTAGGCTGTCTTTTTAACTTAAAATCTTCTGATGGATTTTGTTGTAAATATTGTCCTTGTTCAGCCCACTTCATGAACTGGCGTATTGAGGTCAAATGACGCTGCAAACTGCTTGAACTTAACTGATCTTTTTCAACACGATTTGCCAAATATTCGCGTAAGTCAGATGCTTCAATATCGTATAATGCTAAACTCTTGCTGTCACAAAAGTTAAAAAAATCAGTAAGATCACGTTGATAAGCTTCAATCGTATGTTCTGACTGATTTTGAATAATTCGTTCTTTTAACCACATTGATAGCAGTTTTTCAGGAGCTTCCAAGCTATATTCTCTTGTTTGCATATGCTATTTATAGCGTAGTTTAACAAATTTTTATTCATTAAAGATTATACAAGCATCGAAGATGAACAATTGATGTAATACAATAAATTTCAAGTTTCGAGCGGTGGCTTTATATAATGCTTACTCTTCTGATCCCTTACCTGATTGCAATCACTTTACTCACCATTACACCTGGATTGGATACAACTTTAATTATTCGCACAGTGACTATTGAAGGAAAAGCTAAAGCCTTTCAAGCAGCTTTGGGTATCACGCTAGGCTGTATTGTTTGGGGTGTAGTTGTTGCATGTGGGTTAGGTGCGCTTTTAATGACTTCTGATTTGGCATTTAACATGCTGAAATGGATGGGAGCAGCCTACTTAGCTTGGCTTGGTTTAAATTTACTATTGAAACCACGAACTCAACTTGCAGATATAAATGATACGACGAATACTCAAAATTGGTTTGTTAAAGGTTTTTTGGGAAACTTACTCAATCCCAAAGTAGGTGTCTTTTACCTCTCCTTTCTTCCTCAATTTATTCCACACACTGCTTCTCCTGTGATTTGGACGATGGGCTTAGTCATGATCCATGTTGTGATTGGGATTATTTGGTCTATCATTTTAATCTCTGCGATGCAATCAATCTCTGCTTACCTAAAACGACCAAAGTTTATTAAGTATATGGATCGTATTACTGGCAGTATTTTTATCCTGTTTGCCTTAAAACTAGCATTTAGTAAAAGATAATCAATCCAATAGCGTGTTTGTGGAACACACTCGACATAAAGCTAAATAGTTTCTAAAAACTTATTAATTTGTAACGCGACTTCATTGGCACATTTTTCTGCCAACTGATGATCACCACCCTCGACAATATATAAATTAGATTTTTCAATTAAATGATTTAGATACTTACCTACCTCAACGGGGCTAATTGGATCATGATCACCCCAAATTAATAAGGTTTTGATCTCTATCGAGGATATGGATTCCTCGTAATTGATGCTGGTTGTGATAAACCAGTTCGGATATTCTGCGTATTCTTGCTGATAAAATTCACGCCAATCTTGAACCTGAAACTGATCTAAATTGACCCCACCCGAGGTTGCAATCAAGATTAAACCTTTTATTAAAGAGGTTTTTTCTAGTGCAGCTTTGATCGCAAAGATTCCACCCATTGACTGTGCAATTAAGATTGAAGGTTGTTGAATCTGCTCAACAACATAATCACTCAAATCATCAAAACTATTTATATCAGGATGTGCAGCCACACCATGGAAACTTGAATAGGCAATCACTTGCTTTGTGTAAGTTTTGGGTAGTTGTGCAATTAAAGGATACCAAAATTGTGTATTACCTGAAGCGCCTGGAAGAAAAACCAAGTTATTCATTATTATCCTTGAGACTTATTATTCTTAGAGATAAACACCCTACTAAGTGCAAGGTGTTTATTTACCACTCAATTTAGCTTTGGAAATATCTTAAATCCAGACGCGCATCATAAACATGTGTTGTTGGACCTGTCATCCACACCACATCGCCTTCACGCCAAGCTATATGCAATTTCCCACCCGCTAACTGAACTTCAACTTCATTAGCGAGTAAACCACGGCGCATACCACTGACAGCAGCGGCACAAGCACCTGTACCACAAGCTAAAGTCTCACCTACACCACGTTCAAACACACGTAAGCGAATATGTTTTTCATCAACGATTTGCATAAAACCAGCATTTACTCTTGCTGGAAAACGAGCATGTGATTCAACTTGAGGACCGATTCCTGCAACATCAGCCGTTAATACATCTGGCACGATCGTAACCGCATGAGGATTTCCCATGTTAACGACATCAATGTTGATGCTTTTATTATCAGCAAGACCCAGTTTGTAAAGACCTTCAGTGTCTTCGTGTTCATCCGTTAGGAATGGAATCTCAGCTGGAAGAAACTTCGGCGGACCCATGTTGACACGTACCCAACCATTTGCTCCCAATTCAGGCTCTACAATACCTGCTTTTGTTTGCACACGAATCTTAGTTTTAGTCGTCAGTTGGCGCTCATGTACAAATCGAGCGAAACAACGCACACCATTACCACACTGTTCAACTTCAGAACCATCTGCGTTAAAAATACGGTATTTAAAGTCAGCATCTGGAAAATCAGGCGGTTCAACGATAAGTAACTGATCAAAGCCCACGCCAAAATGACGATCTGCTAAACGCTGAATCGTGACAGTATCTAAATAAGCGCGTTGGGTGACAAGGTCAACAACCATAAAATCATTGCCCAAACCATGCATTTTGGTAAATTCTAAATACATCCAATTTACTCCTCAGGCAATAAACGTTCTTTTTCCCAAAGTGATTCGATGGTTTCACGCTCACGTATTAAATAAGCTTGATCACCACTGATCATCACTTCAGCAGCACGACCACGTGTATTATAGTTTGAGCTCATTACAAAACCATAAGCTCCAGCACCCAATACCGCTAAGACATCATTTTCTTGCAGCGCTAAATCACGCTGTTTCCCCAAGAAATCACCTGTTTCACAGATCGCACCGACCAAATCCCATGTTTTTACTTCAACATCTGAATGTGGGGCAACAGATTGAATATCCATCCATGCTTCATATAAAGCAGGACGAATCAAATCGTTCATTGCAGCGTCAATAATTGCAAAATTTCGATGATTCGTTGGTTTCAACAAATCAACCTTTGTTAATAATGCACCTGCATTTGCAGAAATACTACGACCAGGCTCCATATAAACTTTCAAACCTAGTTTTTCTAATACAGGGCGCATCGCATTTGCATATTCAGCAACGGTTGGCGGTGTTTCATCTTTATAGCGCACACCTAAACCACCACCAATATCAATATGTTTGAGGTTGATGCCTAACTTTTTCAACTCTTCAATCATTAAAACCACACGATCAAGCGCATCAACGAATGGCTTGGTCTCAGTCAACTGTGATCCAATATGACAGTCGATCCCGACAATTTCTAAGTTTGGTAAAGACGCTGCGTATTGATAAGTTTCATACACTGTATCGCTTGGGATACCGAATTTATTTTCTTTCAAGCCTGTTGAAATATAAGGATGCGTCTTTGCATCAACATCTGGATTGACACGCAATGAAATCGGAGCTTTTTTACCAAGTTTAGCTGCAACTTTCTGAATACGATCAAGTTCAGCATAAGATTCGACATTGAAACAAGCGATGCCAACATCTAATGCTTTTTCAATGTCTGCTTCTGACTTACCCAAGCCTGAAAAAACGATCTTCGCTGGATTACCACCAGCTGCAAGAACGCGGGCAAGCTCTCCACCAGTCACAATATCAAAACCAGCACCTAGTTTTGCCAATACATTAAGAACAGCTAAGTTTGAGTTTGATTTCACCGCAAAACAGATTTGATGATCAATAAAATCAAAAGCACGATCCATATCTAGATAATGTTTTTCCAAAATTGCTTTGGAATAAACATAGAGTGGCGTGCCGAATTGCTGCGCGAGCTGATCAAGTGAACATTGCTCAGCATGCAATACGCCATTAATGCGAGTGAAACTCATGAAGATGTCCTTATTTACAAACTTAAGGTGAGATGGTTTTGACTACTGTGATGATGATGCTGAGTTTTCAACTTGAGTATCATCATCCTTTTGATCAGATGAGCTTTGAGATTGCGATGCATCGTTTTTGTAAAGCAAATACTTTGCTCTTTTATCATGGTTTGGATCAGACGGTAACTGTAAAGCACCAGATTGACCACACGCTGTTAATACAATACTGCTAAACAATAAACTGATCGAACAAATGACTTTAAGCATCTGAGCACCTAATTTTTACAATTCGGAGCAGTATAGCGTGAACCTCAAATTGGCTAAAGTCCAAACATAAAAAAACGCCAACATAAGCTGACGTTTTCATATATCACGGTTGATCTTATTTTTTCTTTGCGAAGAAATAACCAATGATCAGAATAATGAACCAAATTGGACTGACAATCAGAGATTTTCGAGTATCTTCATCCAATGCTAAAACGCCAATCGTACATAAGAAGAAAATGATCACGATCCAGCATGTCACCACACCACCTGGCAATTTAAAAATTGACTGCTCATGAAGTTCAGGAGATCGTTTGCGGTAGTTCATATAACTCCACATAATGATGATCCAAACGCAAATAAACAAAATCGTAGATAAGGTCGTTGCCAAAACAAATGCTGTTACTTCATCGTTAGTTCCGCTTTGTAACTTATATACAAACTGAATTAATGCGCCGATGAAAATACAGATCGCTGAGAAAATCAATGCATTTGCTGGAACAGCTGCTTTTGACAAACCTGCAAATAGTCGAGGCGCTTGTTTATCTGTTGATAAACCAAAAAGCATACGACTCGTTGAGAATACCCCACTGTTCATAGATGACATTACCGAAGATAACACCACCAAGTTCATAATAATTGCCGCAGATGCAATACCAGCCTGAGAGAAAATATTCACAAATGGGCTGACTTTAGGATTGATCTGATCCCAAGGTGTGACACTCATTACGACAAAAAGAGCCAAGACATAGAAAATGATAATACGTATTGGAATCGAGTTAATCGCTTTGGGTAAGTTTCGCTGAGGGTCTTGAGTTTCAGCAGCTGTAGTTCCGACAAGCTCTACCCCAACAAATGCAAAAATTGCAATTTGGAATCCTGCAAGGAACCCTTCGAAGCCTTTAGGGAACATACCTCCATGCGTCCATAAGTTTGAAACGCTGGCTACAGTTCCAGATGTATTGGTAAAACCAGTGAAAATCATCCATAAACCTACAAGGATTAATACAATAATCGCTGTGATTTTCACCATTGCAAACCAGAATTCCATTTCACCAAATAACTTCACGGTAACGAGATTCAGGCCCAATACGAATGCTATGGCAACGGTACTAATCAACAAACCACCTAAAGGCGTAAATGACTGTCCACCATTAAAAAATTCGAGGTAATAAATGATCGCGGACAGGTCAGCAATACCAATCGTGACCCAACATAACCAATACGTCCAGCCAACGAAATAACCTGCCCACGGACCAATCAGGTCAGTTGATAAATCAATAAATGATTTATAGTTTAGGTTTGAAAGCAATAATTCGCCCAATGCACGCATGACAAAGAACACCATCAAACCAATCAACATATAAATAAATAGAATTGATGGACCAGCTAAACTAATCGTTTTACCTGAACCCATAAACAATCCTGTGCCGATTGCGCCACCAATTGCAATCAGTTGAAGATGTCGATTAGATAGACTACGGTGAAGCCCACTTTGCTCGTTGACCTCACCTAAATTTTGATTCGACATTTTTACAAAAACTCTCCAGTATCTTTCGTTCATTAGCTAATGATCAAATCAAAATGACAATTCGCACCATTTAATGGCATCTTCTTGCACTGTAAATTGTTTTGATGATGTTTTAGCTAACCAATTTTCTGTCTGTACAACTCAACATTTCAAGTTAAATACAAATGGACCTGATCATACGCACAAGGATGTACCAACTCAATGCACTTTTTTGACTCCATATTTTTCAATAGCTTAAAAATTAGGCAATAAAAAAGCAGCCTCTGAAGGCTGCCTTTATATCTAGATTTTTACTTTAATTTATTATGATATTACTTTTGTTTATGCTTAATACGATCTTCCCAGAACGTAGCATTACGAATACCAAGTTTTACTGGATCAAAAGTAAACTCTTTAACACCCGCTTTTTGCTGCTGTTCATAATCTCTTAATGCTTTAATCGTTGGTTTCCAAATGAAGTAAGTCACAATAATACCAATGATGTTAATCCAAGCCATTAAGCCCACACCGATATCACCAATTCCCCAAATATAGCCCGTCGCACTGATTACGCCATATGAAACAGAAAGAATGATGAAGCATTTGGTGATAAATAATAAAGATGGAGTTTTGGTAATATAACTTAAATAAGTAATGTTGGTTTCAGCGATATAGTAATAGGCAACAATCGTTGTAAATGCGAAGAAGAATACAGCTAACGCAACAAAGATTTGTCCAAAACCACCAAATACCGTGCTCACAGCCATTTGTGTAAATGCTGGCGAACCAATTTCAGCTGTAGCAGCAACGTTTTGTACAATAAATTGACCAGCTTCTAATGTACCTTGAACGTTATACATGCCCGTGATCAAAATCATAAATGCAGTTGCTGAACACACGAATAAAGTATCTACATAAATCGAGAATGCTTGTACTAAACCTTGTTGCGCAGGATGCTGTACCTCAGCTGCGGCAGCGGCATGCGGTCCTGTACCCTGTCCTGCTTCATTCGAATAAACACCACGTTTTACCCCCCAACCAATTGCAGCACCCAGACCTGCCATAGGAGAAAAGGCGTCAGCAAAAATTAAGGAAATCACACCAGGTAACTTATCAATATTGATGAAGACAATAATTAAAGCCATCAAAATATAGCCTGCCGCCATAAATGGCACCACGAATTCAGCAAATTTTGCAATTCGTTTAATACCACCAAAGATAATGACCGCAAGTAATGCCACAATCACAACTAAAGCTAAAAGCTTATAAGTACCGACGTTTCCAAATACAATCGCACCTTCACCAGTAATTTGAGTGAATGCGTTACCAACCGCATTTGCTTGAATACCTGGTAAGAATAAACCACATGAAATAATTGCTGCTATTGCAAATAGAATCCCTAACCAACGTTGACCTAGACCACGGTCAAAATAGAATGCAGGACCACCACGATATTGACCTTGATATTCAACTTTATAGATTTGACCCAAGGTTGATTCAACATATGCGGTACTTGCTCCTAGAAAGGCAACGACCCACATCCAGAAGACTGCACCTGGTCCACCAAAACCAATTGCGGCAGCAACGCCTGCAATATTACCTACACCAACACGACCTGACAGTGAAACAGCGAGTGCTTGAAACGAAGAAATACCTTGTGCTGATGAGCCTCCTTTAATGAGGAGCCTTATCATATCTTTGATCTGACGAACTTGAACAAACCTTGTTAGGACGGAGAAAAATAAACCTGCACCTAAACATAAATAGATCAGAGCTTTGCTCCAAATAATACTATTTATCCAATCAACAATTTCTGCTGCACTCATAAACACCAACCTTTTGTATAATTTAAAAATATATCAATTGATACATTTTCATTTGTCTGAGCACCAGCAATATTTATGCCATTCAATATAATTCTTATGACAACAAATGAGCAAATGCTCAAAGACCTTCCGTGGAAAAAGTGAATTTAAAGAATTTTTCGACTCAAAAAACCTACTATATCTTACTTGTAAAAGTCTTATATCGTGTTATTTTTCTGAGCACTTCCCTTTAACCAGTCAATTACGAAAACACCGTTTACTCTTAATTCCTTATCAAGAAAATGAACGATATTGATCTTTTCCGTAATTACTCTACTTTTTAACTAATTTATCGCAAATTTTCAATTTTATATATGGCAAAAATTAAAACTGTTTATCGATGTGAACAATGTGGCGCCGATCATCCAAAATGGGCAGGACAATGCTCTGAATGTGGAGAATGGAATAGCCTCGTAGAAGTTCGCATAGAGCCAATCGTATCCCACAGAGCGCAATCAAAGATGGGAGGCGGTTATGCAGGTCAAGCAGCGAGCATCACAACTCTAAATAAAATTTCCGTTTCACATGAAACTCGTCTAGCTACTGGGATTGGCGAATTTGATCGCGTACTCGGTGGCGGTTTAGTGACTGGATCAGTCGTTTTAATCGGTGGTGATCCTGGTATCGGGAAATCTACCATCTTATTGCAAACAGCTACTCATATGGCAGCAGCTAAAAGTTCCGCGCTTTATGTCACAGGTGAAGAATCATTATCACAAGTCGCTTTACGTGCGCAGCGATTAGATTTACCTACTGACCAACTCAAAGTAATGGCTGAAACCTGTGTAGAAAGAATCTGTGAAGTATTGGCTCAAGAAAGACCAGCCGTTGCGATTTTAGACTCGATTCAGACCTTATATACAGAAACCTTACAATCTGCACCAGGTGGTGTCTCACAAATCCGTGAATCAGCCGCCCTGCTCACACGTTTTGCAAAAAATAGCGGAACAGCGTTATTTATCGTGGGGCATGTAACTAAAGAAGGTGCTTTAGCTGGACCACGTGTGCTTGAACATATGGTGGATTGCGTACTGTATTTCGAAGGTCAGTCGGATTCTCGATATCGTATGATTCGTGCCGTGAAAAACCGTTTCGGAGCAGTCAACGAGCTAGGTGTCTTTGGCATGACCGATAAAGGGTTACGAGAAGTCGCCAATCCCTCCGCTATTTTCCTCAGTCGTTATGATGAAGCCATTCCGGGTTCAATTGTGATGATTAGCCGTGAAGGCACTCGCCCATTACTCGTCGAAGTCCAAGCTCTTGTTGATGATGCACATGCTCAACCTCGGCGTGTTGCATTAGGACTTGAACAAAATCGTCTGAACATGCTACTTGCGGTAATGCATCGACATGGTGGTGTTCAAACCGCGGGACAAGATGTTTATGTCAATGTCGTAGGTGGATTAAAGATCACGGAAACTGGTTCAGATCTAGCGGTATTACTCGCCTGCGCTTCAAGTTTGCGTGGTAAAGCATTACCACAACAACTAGCTGTTTTTGGTGAAGTTGGTTTATCGGGAGAAATACGCCCTGTTCCGAATGGTCAGGAACGCTTAAAAGAAGCGGCAAAACATGGTTTTAAATATGTGATTTTACCAAGAGCAAATGCGCCACAAAAAAGTATTGATGGTGTTCAAATCATTGCTGTAGCTCGTTTACATGAAGCATTGACGGAAGCAATGCAGCTTAGTGATGAACTGACATAAAAAAACATACTTTTTTAGTTGAAATTATCAACGAATACCTTCATAAATACACTTACATCTTGGAATTAAATAGGAATTTTCGATGCAAGTACACCAGCGTGGCTTGATGGCAGCTTTATTGATGGCAACTTTGGTCGCAGCACCAGTTGCAGAAGCTAAACGTGCGGGCGGTGGCAAAAGTCATGGTATGACTCGTTCAACGACGACGACTCAATCTCAGCCAACTACAACTCAATCGTACCAACAACCTACAACTAAAACTACGACGACTCAAAAATCAGGTCCAGGCGTAGGTTCTATGGTTGCTGCTGGTGTAGCAGGTGCTGCTGTAGGTGCAGTTGCTGCAAATGCATTGGCAGATGACAACAATCCTACTTCTGCTGAGCAGCAAGCTGCGCAAGAAGAGGAAAAAGGTGGTATTCCAGGTTGGTTATGGGTACTCCTAGCTGCTGCAGTTGCATTCTTTGTATTCCGTAAATTCGGTGCAAAAAAAAAATTAGCCACAGCTAATCCATATGCTCCAAATAATAACGGTCAAAACAACTTTGGCCGTCCTGTAAGCCCACAACCAACTATGCGTCAAACTGCTGGTGACAATACCAATATTTTTGGTCAATCAGTTGGTGGTGGCGTTGCGACTCAGGCACCGTTTGGTGGTGCATCAATGAGCAGTGGCAACCAATTACCTGATGGGACTGAACCTGCTGCTTTCCTTCGTATTGCACGCCAACGCTTCAATCACATTCAATCAGTAAATAGCGCAAGCAATATCGAAGAAATTCGTCGTTACTTGACTCCTGAGCTTTATAACTCAATGTATAGCGACATCATGGCTAACCAAGACCAAGATGTGGCTGAGTTTAGCAATCTTAATGCGATGGTTGCTGAAAGCACAACTGAAAATGGACAATATGTGGTTAGCGTTCGTTTCACCGGTACGGTAAGTGAAGATTTAAATAGCTTGCCACAACCATTTACTGAAATTTGGCACTTTGTTAAACCTGTTGGCTCGCAACAAGATTGGGTTGTGGCAGGAATCCAACAAGCATAATTGCTAATATCATTTAAAAAAGGAGCTATTCAATAGCTCCTTTTTTTTATTGGTGCAATTTTATGATAAATAAAAAAAGCCACTCTCGATTTTTGAGAATGGCGGAGTGTAAACGAAATTTAAGTAAAACGTTGTTTACAATAAGGATAACCAAACATATAGGCATCTTCATAATAATTAATATTTGTCAGGAAACATATTCCACATTTGGGGAATAGCCTTTACTTATTTGAATTTTTTAGATGAACATTTGATTTAGATTTTATGGATAGCTTAATTACAAAGCTAAAAATGACTAGTTACAACGTAAAAAAAGAGCTGAAATCAATGTTTAAAACAATCTATTGGATTAGGTGACTAAGCCTTTGCCTAGCAACAAATATACTAATCGTGCAATCAGCTCAAAAGATTAAAGCAATAAAAAAGCCTTGCCGAAGCAAAGCTTTTATTTCTGTTCTAAATCTTCTAACTATACTTAAGACACAAACTGTAGGAATACCCAGTACAAGCCACCTGACAAACAGATCGTTGCAGGTAAGGTAAATACCCAAGCTGAAAGAATGGTACGAACTGTTGCGAAATTCAAACCTGATTTATTTGCCACCATCGTACCTGCAACCGCACTGTTTAAAACGTGTGTTGTTGATACAGGCATACCTAAACCATCAGCAGCAGCAATCGTACTCATCGCAACTAATTCCGCTGACATCCCTTGACCATAAGTCATGTGGTTTTTACCGATACGCTCACCCACTGTAATCACGATACGTTTCCAACCCACCATCGTACCTAAACCAAGAGCAAGCGCGACTGCGACCTTCACCCAGTTTGGAATGTATTGTAAGAACGAATCTAAGTTACTACGATATTCTTTTACCAATTTTTCTTGGTCTTTATTCATTTCAGGTAAAGCATCTGCTTTATCTAAACGTTTAAATGTCGTTGTACTTAAATACATGTCATTACGAATTTCACTCACAGCAGCTTCAGGAATATCCTTTAAGTTGCCATAAGTCGCTACACGATCACCCAAATGAGAGGTCATGCTTGCAAGAGCAGGAACAACTTCTGGGGTTTGCTCTTTGGTTTGAATAAATTTCGTCAAAACTTCACGAGC
>Ga0209426_1001509_pt1 | contig 13740 bp, 14 predicted proteins | sample Deesub1362B_J571_FD_187697 | JGI IMG/M metagenome (GOLD analysis project Ga0209426, IMG submission 187697) | Deep oceanic, basalt-hosted subsurface ecosystem from Juan de Fuca Ridge flank, Pacific Ocean, CORK Borehole 1362B_J2.571 (SPAdes)... ...
GGCCCGCCAGCCTTTACTATCACGTATGCGTTGTCGAACGATCTTGTGAAATAGAGGCAGTGCCGGAGTTCCTTTGCTGGAAGCTCAGACTTCTCAACGGAAACGACGGGGTTAAAAACGACGTCTGCTTTTTTCAAAGCGAGAACTCTACAGTATTCCGGGTAAAGAATGTCCGCACATATCAGCGCTCCAAAGCTCACCCCGCCAACTTTGAAGATCTTAGCTCCACTACCGCTTTTTATTCCAAGCTTTCTCTCGTTATCGGTTGGATGAACTTTTTCTTGGACCCCAACGAGTTCGCCGTCGTTGAACACGTGGAGGGTGTTGAAGTAACCTCCCTCCCCCTTGACGATCGCATTTCCTGCAATAACACAGGCGTGCTCTGAGCTCAACGATTTGAGAAACCTCAAAGTCTCCTCCGTTCTGTTCAGATCGATTCCGCCTGGATGGTAGGAGAAGTATTCTGGGAGAAGAAAAACCTCAACACCCCTCTCAACACCCCCCTCGATCAGCTTTTCAGCACTTTCGAATGCCCCTCTTGAACCAACCCTGCACTGGACCGCGGCAACCTTCAGCTTCATGACTTCGGGTTTGGAGGAGGAGTGTAATTTCTTTTTTGGTTTTTACCTCCCGTTACCCGTACTCTACCCTCGTCTTGCTAAAGGGTTACCCTTCCTTTACCTCGTCTTATTGTTCCTGTCTACCGTTCGATCACTTAGATACAGTTGAGTTTATCTTCTCCAAGATCTGACCGAGCCTTTCGAGCATCTCCCCAAAGCCGCTCCAGTTGCCCTTCCTTATTTCTTCCAGTGCCCTCTGGTAGACCTCAACTCCCAGTTTCGCCAGGGAATTCAGATCCTCGGCTGCGGGCTCTTCAACCCTCACTTCTCCAAAGATGTACGTTATGGAACTTTGGAGATCCGGTTTCATTACGAGTCTGTTCTCGTAAGATACAACTACTCCTCTTAACTCCGGTATCTGGGCGTTTTCAGCCCTTAGATAGACTGGTTCAACGTAGATTATCGAGTTGTCTATGGGTATAACCAGCAGATTCCCCCTGATTATCCTTGAGCCCGCTTGGCTCCACAGCGTGAAGATCTGTGAAATCTCCGGATCCTGATCGATCCTCGCCTCAATCTGCATTGGCCCGTAAACGAGAGTTCCTTTGGGAAATTCGTAAAGCAGAAGCTCTCCGTACCTCTCGTCGCATCTCGCAGCCATCCAGGAGATTATGTTATCCCTGTCTTTCGGTGAAAAGGGAAGCATCAGCAGGAACTCAGGTCTGTTCTCTTCTATCGTTATTATGACGTAGTACGGCTCCATTTCAACTATCTTCTCTTCGAACAGCTCCGTTGGAATTTCCCACACGTCCTCTTTGTTGTAGAACGTCCTGGGGTCATCCATGTGATAGATCGAGTATATCTCCGCCTGAATCTTGAACAGATCGATGGGGTAGCGTATGTGGGCTCTTTCCTCTTCCTTCATTTCATCTGCGGAAACGAAAAGTTCCGGAAACGCTTTAGCCAGGGTTCTTATCACCGGTTCATCGCTCATAACGTAGAACTTCACGCTTCCGTTGTACGCGTCGACGAAGATCTTGACGGAATTCCTGATGTAGTTCAGAGGTATGCCGTAAATTACCGCGGCGGAGTAGGGGAAGTTGTCAAGCGTTGTGTAGGCATCGATGATCCAGTAAAGCCTGCCATCGATTATCGCTATGTAGGGATCGCTGTCATAGCGTAGGTAGGGGGCTATCGTGTAGGCTCTTTCCATTATCTGTCTGTGCAGCATTATTCTGCTCTCCGGGGTCGTGTAGCCGGTGAGTAGAAGATTTATGTCTCCGAATCTCAGGCTGAACAGGAGTTTTTTGAAAAAGTTATCCATCACAACTCCACCGCTACCGTTGTAGATTGAAAAGACGTTTCTCTCGCCGAAAGGATAATCGAACTCCTTTTGGAGAGTTCTGACTATCACGTAATCCCTCGTTATCTCGCCGTAATAGATCTCCGGTCTTTCGACCTCGATAACACCTCTGGGAGGAATGTCGTATACGATTAGCTCTGGCCTGCCCTCCTCCGAAACGGCGTTGACGGGGGATGCTATGGCACCATAGCCGTGGGTGTAAATCAGGTGTCTGTTCACCCAAGTCTGGGCCGTGGGTGGAAGCATATCGGGAGAGAGCTCCCTCGCAGAAATCATCAGCTGGGTGTAGTTCCCGTTGATGTAGTACCTGTCAACGTCCACGTCGTTGATGTAGTAGTACGTTCTTATCTGCTGAATCTGTCTGTAAACGCTGAGCAAAGGCCTGTGATCCCATAATCTGATGTTCTCGATTATCCCTGAATTCTCCTTAACGTTCTCAATCGTCAGCGTTCCCTTAACAGGATAGACCTTCTTCTCAACATCCAAGCCGTATGCGATTCTCGTGTAGTTTATGCTGTGGCCTATGAACTCCTCTTCTAAGGACAGCTCGTTAGGGTCGACCCTGATTTTCTGAAACGCGAACGGTATAAGGATTAGCCCGATGAACACGAGAGCTATGAGGGCGAAGAAAACCAGTGCGTACATTTCCGCCTGCCTTTTCAGGCCGTAGTAAATTGCAGCCCCAGCCAGTCCGAAGGAGGCTATGGATAGCACGAGCATGGCTGGCATCCGTATGAAGACATCCGTGTAACCTGCTCCTTTCACAACTCCGATTTGAGAGCTGAGTAAATCGAATCTACCCAGGTAGAGGTAAATTCCTGCTAAAACCAAAATCGACGCCACGAGAGATGATACGTGGATGAATCCGGCCCTTGGAAAAAGGTCCTTGAACTCCTCGAAACTTTTCACCCACCTGAAAATCAGAAAGTAGTAGATGATCGAGATGAGGAGACTGAGGATTATCAGCACGGAAAGAACGTTCACAACGTCTTTGATGAACGGTAGCTTGAAGGCGTAAAATGAGATGTCCATGCCGAAGACGGGATCCTTTATGCCGAAATCCTCAGCGTGGATGAAGTAAACGAGATCCGTCCAATTCCTCGTGAGTGCGTAGGAGATTAGCAGAGAAATGAGCAGAAAAACCCAGATCGGAACTTTCAGTGGCTCTCCCAAGAACTCCTCGCTCGCAGTGTGCATGGCAAACCTGTTCAGGAACAGGATGCCGGAAGACAGTACAAAAAATATCACGAAGAGCTCAACGCGGTAGAATATGGTTTTCAGAAAGTAGTTACCGAGATTCAAAGAGTCGAACCAGAGATATTCGGTGTATATGAAAATCAGGGTTGAAAAGGAGATTATCAGGACGAGAAGGATGACGAGCATGGCTATAATCCTCTTATCGAGAGGTGCTGAGATTTCAAACCGTTCTTCGGCCACGGCAATAACTATTTCGGAGAATATTTAACATTTTGGTAGATCTGCTCCTTTCCTTCTTTTTGAAATTTAAACCTCAATAACGTCAAAACACTTGTTTCCCCGGAACTAACGCCACCTCTCACAGCGTTGCTGCGCAGCCTCCGGTAGCTGACCCTTCCGGGGCTGTACCATGCATGGGTTGTCCCGAACTCATCGTAAGCTTCGCTCACTCGTCCGGGGACCTAAATGCATGGCATGTCCCCCCAAACTTGCAGAAAGCATCATCGCTTGCTTTGCACGCTCCGCTCCCTCCCCATCTGGGGGCGTAGTAATATCGCCGAAAGGTTAAAAATAGTTTACTGTGAATCGAGAGTGGCGTGCCTCAAGTCCAATTTTAACACGTCTTTTCTTACCTTTTCGTAATCGTACGTTCTCGCATTTATGTTTCCCACCTTACACCCACCGAGCTTGAAAGGGTTGAACTCCTCCCTGCCGCAGAAGTAGATCAGCGTGTCGCATGGAAATTTCATGCCATCAACGATCACGGCCTCTACCCTTTCCCTACCAAGGACTTCTGCAACGTTTCCCACCACGAACTCACATCCGTAATCGAACTCCCCCAACATCTCCTCCACAATCTCGAAAATCCGCTCCTGAACCTTCGACATTCCTAAGAGCAGAACGTTCCTGCCAATCCTGTATCCTCTGGATATGAGACTCAAAGCGTTTTGGATGGAAAAGATTCCGGCAGCCCTACTCCCGAAAATCCCGCACGGAAAGAATCGTTTGTCATAGCAGCCCGTGCATGTAAAAACCCTTTCAGCGGTTATCTTATAATTTACACCCAGATGTACACCCTCGACGTCCCATCTTTCAGCCCTTTCATTTCCTCCTTCGTTTTCTCTCTGCCCTTCGCACCCTATCCTAACGGTTCTCGTAATCGTAGCCTTTAGAATTCTGGTTTCAAGCTGGGCACGGGTTTCCCTGTATTCCTCGATGAATCTGTCGTAGTAGGACTTCACGACTTTCAGCCTTGAAAAAACATCCATTTCGCTTTCCATCGAGGAATCCGCAATCAGCACGTCGAATCCTCTATCGAGAAGAACGTTTGAGAGCAGAATGCCGGAGTAACCACCCCCGATGACGAGGACCTCTGTTTCGATTTTCAGACTAATCACCCCCGACCTTCCAGGCAATAAAGCTTTTACACGTATCCTTTCTGAGTGGTAAACCGTTTTTCTCCATTATCTCGACGATTGCAGGCAAGCATCTCCCGCATTCCATGCCCGCTCCGGTCAGGTGCTTTATGTCGTCGAGCGTCCTTCCTCCTTCGGCGATCGTTCTGCGAATCCCGTCCTCGAAAACCATCCGGCAATGGCAGATGACCTCACCCCGTTTCGATCTCGTCTCTTTCCACGATGATCCCAGCTTGATCTCCCTTTTCCTTTTCAGTTTCAAACCGCTTTTTTCGAACGCATCCGTCAGCATCCCCAAAACCATCCTCGCTATTGCTGGAGCGGCAGTCAAACCGGGGGACTGGATTCCGGCAACGTTGATGAAGTTTTCAATTGGGGAGTTTATCACGAAATCCCTGCCCGCGATTGCCCTCACACCTGCGTAAACGCTCGCAACCTTCTCCGGCCGTCTTTTGAAAATCCTCGAATGTTTCCTTATAATGCCCTCGACCTCCTCTTTTTTAACGCTCCTGTCCTCTTTGCTTTTTGCATCTACAAGATTTGGACCCCATATGAGGTTCCCGTCTATCGTAACGAGCGAACCTCCACCTTTTGTTCTCCTCTCTGGTATCAGGGGAAAAATCGCCATCAGGTGGGATGAAAAGCCCCTGTCTTCAAAAACAACATGCGAGCCCTTGCTGGGAACTATCTTAAGCCCGCATCCAACCATGGCGGCTATCTCATCTGCGTAAAGCCCGGCGCAGTTAATCACGAATCTCGAATGAACCCTCTCCCTGTTCTTTCCAGCATCCAAGATCAGTTCGAAATCTTGGTCAGGGTTAATTCCAACGACTTTTCTCTCGAACCTAAATTCAACACCGTTGAGCTCCGCAAACCGCTTGGCTTTGAAGGTCATCTCTACGGGATTGACAACCCCCGCACTCGGGAAGAAGAGCCCCCCTTTTGCATCTACATTCGGTTCGAGTTCTCTGATTTTTTTCTCATCGAGATATTCGACGTCAAGATGTCTGGAAAAGTACGGCTTCACGATTCTTGCGATTAAACTTGAAAAAATGGATTTGCAAACGAGGATCAATCCGACCCTTTCGAACCTGAAGCCCAGTTCTTTCGCCTCCTCATCCATCAGCCTGTTTCCCTCAAGGCAGAGCCTTCCTTTGAGGGATCCAAAGGGGAGCTGAAACGCATGGATCACACCTGAACATCCTTTTGTGGGGCCCATCGCAACAGTCGGCTCTTTATCAACAACCAAAACCTTCAAATCGTATTTTGAGAGCTCCTTTGCTATGAAACACCCGGTAACTCCCGCTCCGATAACCGTCACATCGAATACATCCTCTGCCGCTTTTGACTTTCCGTTTAGAGAGGTCGGGGTATGGGCCGATTGAGGGGTTGGGTGAGGAATTGATTGAGAGGCTGATTGAAGGGCCGATTTGGGGGCTGATTTAGGGGCTGGTGCATAACCCATAACGAGAATTGCCCTGAACAAAAAAATCCTTTCCCCGAATGATCTCGAACGTATCGAACTTTGGTCAAATTTAAAGTTAAAATTTAAGTTAATGATTCAGATTTCCCCGGTCAGTCCCAAAGCTGCGAGCTCCTTTTTGATCTCACTCCTATCTTCTTCTTTCAGCGGGAGTATTGGCAATCTTGCATAGCCGGCGTTCATGCCAAGAAGGTTCAAAGCCTCTTTTATAGAGCTTAACTGATTGAATCTCTTTACGAGGACCTCGTTGAGGTGATTGAGCTTTAGCTGGAGTATTTTTGCAGTTTCCCGATCTCCATTTTTAAAAGCCTCGTATAACCTGCTACAAAGCTCAGGCACAACGTTCGCTATCGCCACTATCGCCCCGCTTCCACCCATTAGTAGGGTGGGATAAATTAGGTCGGCTGTTCCAGCTAAAATCGATATTTTGTCACCAACAAGCCTTATGAGCTCGAAAATCCTGCTTGCTGAGCCACCGGAATCTTTAATCCCGACGATCTGGCTGTGTTCGTCAACGAGCTTTGAGATTGTATGCAGATCGATCTCATATCCCGTGAACTTTGGAACGCTGTAGAGGATTACCGGAATGTCCACGGTATCGATTACCCTTGAATAATGCTCGAAAATTTCGGCAGGAGAAGGTTTGAAGTAGAAGGGGCTTACTATCAGCACGGCCTCAGCCCCCAGATCCGCTGCATCCCTCGTTAGCTCGATCGTCTCCTTCGTGCCAGCAGCACCACATCCGGCTATAACCTTACCCGCTCTCTCTATCACAAATTCAAGAACCATCCTTCTTTCATCTCTGGAGAGGTATACAGCTTCGCCGTTACTTCCTAAGCTGACGAGTCTCGCGCTTTTTTTCCAGAAAGTAATTAGCTCTTCTAAGGCGTTAAAATCGATCTCACCGTCCTTCAGGAAGGGTGTAAGATGGGGGACGAAGATTCCCTCCAACCTCATAAAGCCAGGGTATCGATAACAATAAAAATGTTTACGGTGAAAATGGAGTATGGAAGAGGTTGGAACCGTTACCCACTACTTTTCCAAGGTCGGAGTTGCGGCGGTTGTGCTCACGAAAACGCTGAAGAAGGGGGACAGGATAAGGATAAAGGGTGCGACAACCGATTTCGAGCAGGTTGTCGAGTCGATGGAAATAGACCGCAAACCCGTTGATATGGCAATGCCCGGAGATATGGTGGGGATAAAGGTTAGAGAGAGGGTGAGGAAGAAGGACAAGGTGTATCTGCTCTCTTAAAAAATCGGTCAGGGTAACATTTCAAAACAACTCAAAACAACTCAAAACAACTCGAAACAACTCAAAACAGTTCAAGGGCATATGCGAGAAAAGTCATCTCCCTGATCTCCTCCATGATCTCTCCCTTTTTTTGGACGTAGCTCTCAATTTGTCTCTTAATCGTTAAAATTTCCTTTTCGATTTTATGCCTTTTACCAGCAGCTTTTGATCTTTTTCTGGATTCCATCGTTTTTATCTTCGCTTGCAACGCAACAAGTTCTTTTTTCAGAGAATCTATTTCTTCGATGACCTTCCTCGATTCTCCTCTGGCTATGAAATCCAGACTTTTGAGTATTCCCTCCTTCTGAGATTCTTTAACCTCCAAACCCCCTTTCACTATTTCGGATTTTACCCTCTCAGCCATCCTTTGAAGCTTCTCCTTCTCGAGATCCCTGTAGCCTGAGATCTCCAGCCTTTCCCCTACCATGTGTGCGTAAATTCTTAAAGGCTTCCTCACCATCCCCAGCTTTTTCTGAAGCTCAGCCTCCAGAGCAGAAAGCTTTTCTGTGATCTCTTTCTCCCTCCCCCTGTACTCGGCTGTTTTGTCGATCTCGGTCTCCTCCTCGTTCTCCCCGTTCATCATTTCGAGCCTTTCGAGCTTGTTTTGGTATTTCGAGATCATATCCTCGATCCCCCTCAGTTCCTCTATTCTCGCCAGAAGTTCGTATTTCCTCAGAACTGCTGGATCGTTCTTTTTCTCCTCGTAAGCTGAGATTATCGAACTCACCTCCTTGATTTTCTCGTTTATATCCTCTAACTCAGGTAACCTAATGGCGAAAAGAATCCTGTATGCCCTCCTCATCGATACGGCGAGTTTTGCAGCCTTAGCGCTCACCTCCTCGAAAAACTCTGGTGGGGAGTCTTCTTTAACCTGCCACTGCTTCCTCATCATCGAGATAAAATTTTTGGTAACCCCTTTGAGCCTTTTGGGTAGAACGTCAACGTTGAGGGAGTCGACTTCCCGAATCAACCCATCCACAGCCGTTTTTAGGTTCGAATAGTTTTCTTCGGTAAATCTCTCTACCTCCATTCTGTGTGCCTCGATCTCCTCTTTTAAAGTTTTTTCCAGTTCTTCCAGCGTTATTCGTTTCTTTTTTTCCCTTTTAAACAGCCTAAAACCCATACCGATCGTTCTCCTTTGTTTTTTCTTTTTATTTTGTTCTCCGGTTACCGTCCTCGTTTTCGCCATCAACCCTCAACGCCCTCTCTATCGCCCTCTCCATAGCTTTCTTGTGAACTCTGGCAGCCCTGTGGATTCCACCCTCTATCCCCCTCGTCGCGTAACACGGGAATATCTGGGTGAAGTATCCTGCTTTGGTCGGTGCCTCCTCTATCGATAACCCCTTAATCTTCTCCGCTACAAAGAAGCTCGCGCCGCAGAAAGCCGATCTTCTGACTTTCGCATTAACGATCTTTCCCCCCTTAACCTCCACCTCGAATTCGGGTGTGCCGAAGTACTCGAAGAACTCCGAATACTCGTTGATTTTGGGGGTTGCACAGCATATCTCCTCCCATATGACTCTGATTCCGAGCTTTTCAGCCTCTTTCTTCAGCTGAATCGGTGATCCAGCCTTTGAACCACCTGAAAATATTATAAGACCAACCCCGTGTTCGGAGGCCTTCTTGATAAGCCCAAGATTGATGTCGGGGTGTATGGCATAAGAAACGATGAGATCCACCTCGTAGAACTCGTCGGGGGGGAGGTACCTCTCCGGTTCCTCGATCAATTCTGGCAGGTTAGGGGGAAGGTTGAAGGATTTAACCTCGAAATGCTCGGCCATTAACTCCACGTCTTTTTCCCTTTCCTTTGCTCTGAGCACGACACCTACTTTGAGCATCCCATCACCTGAAGACTTTGATGGCGTACAACCTCTCAAAAAAAAGCTTTTTTTCCTTGAGAATTTCGTATTTAAAGCCGTCACTTTCTAAAACCTCGTAGATTTCGGGCAGATTCAGCGACGAGTGGATGAGTATCGCCCTCCCGCCTTCGACCATCGCCCCATCGAGCTCTGACAGAAATCTTTCGATTACCTCCACCCCTCTTCTCCCACCGTCTATCGCCTTTTCCGTCCAATCTCCCTTCTTCTCGAACTCCTCAAGCTCCAGATACGGTGGATTAAACAGTATCAGGCTGAATTTTTTTCGGAAGGGTTTTAGCAAGTCGGCGATCACGACTTGCAGCCCCAACTCCATCGCCTTTTTTGCCGCGAACGGATTGATGTCTGAGGCGACCAGGAGTCTGCATCTTTTCGAGATTTTATCCGCCACAAATCCGCTTCCGGTGCCGACTTCCAGCACAACATCTTCCTTCCTGACCTCCTCCAAGCTTGCCTCCAGCAGCAGTTCGGTGTCCTCGGCTATCGGGTAGAGCATTTACTCACCCCCTCGCTCACCCTGTTTGCGATGGATGCGAAAACTTCAGCCTCCACCTCCTCAGGTCTTTTTTCGAAATGATCCTCGAAGCTCTCCAGAATCGTAACATCCAATCCCTTTTGCTCGCACCACTTTCCAAGGATCTTACCGAACCTCTTTCGCCTCATGGAAAACGAAACCCTAACGAGTTCCTCAAAGATGTGCAGATCGTTTATCTCAAGGTCTCTCGAAGGAGTTATCCTCACGATAGCAGAATCAACTTTTGGTATGGGTTTGAATGCCCTCCTGCTGACGTTTTCCAAAATCTCGGCCTTGCAGAAGGCTCTCGCCATAACCGTTAAGCGACCGTATGTCTTCGATCCGGGAGTTGCAGTAAGCCTCTCTGCGAACTCCTTCTGGTACATAACTATCGCCAATTTAAACCTGTGTTTGAGCAGCTTGAAAGTTAAAGGGGAAGATATGCTGAAAGGAATATTTGAAACGAACTTATCGAATTCTGGAAAGCTGACTTTCAGCGCATCGCCCTGAATGAGTTCGAACCTTCCAACCATAATCTCCCGGCTGAACTTTTTTTTCAGGATTCCAACCATTCTATGATCCTTCTCTATCCCTATGACCTTTCCCGCCTTTCTCAGAAGCTCGAAGGTGAGGTTTCCGGGGCCACTTCCGATTTCGAGCACGATGTCATCCTCTGAAATCTCAGCATACTCAACTATCCTCCTTAAAACAGCCTTGTCCATCAGGATGTGCTGTCCTCTCTGCTTTATGAGTCTCATCTGGGAAGATCAAGTAAAGATTCTGTATTTCGTGCCGGGATTCTTGATTTCGTAAAGTATCCTGTTCAGAATAAGCTTCTCAGGATGCTGCAATCCTTTAACTCTGTCAGCCAAATCCTTGAAGCTCTTGAATGGCTCCTTCTTGCGCTCGTCTATTATCGCCCACATAGTTTTCTTCCCCACGCCTGGCAAAAGCTCGAGCTGGTGGAACTTCGTCGTGATCGGTTCCGCCTTGTTGAAGATCTCAACGAATCTATCCTCGTTCTGCTTTATGATGTATTCAATAACGTAGGGGAGTTCGGATTTTGCTGCTGGTGTGAGGTCTTCGTACCTCAACCTCTTCTTTATCTTGTAAACGATGTCTCTCTCCCCCTTTCCTATGAAAACTCGATCCATAACGAGTGGATTCTCGCCTTTTCTTATGCTCACTTCGAGAAGTGTGAAACGCTTCTCTCCGACAACCTGGGCTAAAGGCTCCCTCTTGTGAATCGGTCGCTTGTCGTCGGGATGACCGTATGGCATGAAATCGATTATGTAAGCGTAATCCTCCATCTTCGATTTATCAATTTCTCTCCTCCTTTCATGCCTTCTCTCGTCGTATCTCCTTGTTCTTGGGTATCCCTGTTCAATTCTGGTATCTTCTGCATCCATGGCCTTCTCTCCTTCATTTGATAGGATTAAATAGTAAGATAACTATATATTTTTTTTCAAAGATTCATCGGTATTCATCGGTACTTATCCACGATCTCCAGGATCTCCTCGATCTCCTCGGCTGTGATGTTGTACCTCTCCTTCGCGAAAATAGTCCTTATCTCATCGGGTATCTCAGGCATCAGGTCTGCTATCTTTACCGCAAGATCCCTCCTGCCGACTTGGGGGAGGTTTTCCAGCTCTTCTACCAGCTGTTTCGCCTGTTCAGGCGGAAGTTTTGCAAAATTTCTAAGGTGTCTTAGACCCCTCCGGGTCTCAAATAAGAGGTCCGCTTTTTCCTGTCTCTTCTTTGCGATCTCCTCCATGATCTCCTTCGCTTCAGAAATAGTGATGTATTCAAATTCTAATACTTCTTTAAACGTCATGAAAATCCTCCACTAAGCCTTCAGGTGTTCAGGCCTCACTATCAGCGTTTTGTACTTCCCTCCGTCCCTTATTCTCACCAAGTAGGCCTTGCCCCTCCTTCCCACAACCTCCCCGGTTCGGCCATGAAACCTCGGATGGGGCATACCCTTCTGCACCGCGGGCTCGATCTCAACGTGAACCCTATCGCCTATCTCGAATTGCTGGAGGGCCTTTCTTATCTTTAATCCCCTCTCTCTCACTCTCTTCCTGAGCTTTCTGCCCGATTTGAATCGAAAACCATGAGATTTCCAGCCCATAATCATCCTCCTTTATCCCTTCATCATTTTACAGCTTCACTAAACACGGATGGAGGATATTTAAGATTTCCGATCGTTGATTTTATCTCCATTCAGGGTTTTAGAATCTCCCGAACGTTTTTGGTGAAGGATACCTCTCCAACGGATTCGAGCATTCTGTATATCTGGATCAGAAGCTCTTTCAAAATCGCCCCTTCCTGATCCGTTTTGATCGATTTTCGGATCTTATCGAGTATTTCCTCAACAAACGAAATGTAGTTCTGCGATTGGGCTATGTCTGAGCTCATAAAGGCTTCAAACCCTTGATCGAGCGCCTCTTCAAGCTCTACGATGAATCCGTAGATCTCTTTTCTCACATCGATGCTGTGTTCCCATATGTAGCGTGAAAGTACGAGGAGCGTGTCTGCAATCTCTTCATAAAATTTGGCAACCATTCTGGCGCCGAGCATAAAACGGAGCTCATCCCATTCGGATATCGTTGTTTTCCTCATACCCCTGTTTACCAGCCTGATGGATAGCAGATAAAACCTGTTAAAATCTTCTTCGTATCTGTTTATCTTGTCGTTTAGGATCTCTACGATCTCCCGTTCCTTTGTAAATAAATTTCTTTTTATCTCGTTTAAAATTCCACAGAGAATCTGATACATCCTTTTTATTATTGTGACCACATCAAAATCGGGTATCGTGAAGATGTGGAGGACGATGCTATTGTTCGTATGGTCGAGAACTTCCATTCCGATGAACTGGCGGGAAATTTCAGAAACCTCGGTTATATGTTTTCCAATGTTTTCGTACTGGAGTACAACCCTGTCAACACCCAGCGAGTAAACGGAACTTATGAATCTCTTGAGCGATGTTTTATCATGGCTGGGAATTCGGTCGACCTCTACCCTGATCTCCTCCCTCTCCTTTTGAGAAGGTCGAATGATTACGAATTCCTCATGCTCCTGTAGGATAATTTCGTCTCCCTGTTTCAGCCTGTATTTTGAAATCCATTCTTTTGGAATTGAAACCATGTAGCTCGTTCCACCCACGAGCTGGAGTTTTCTCACCTTCACAACCCTCACCTCGAAATGTACCTCTCGGTTGCAAATATGTGCTCACATCTTATCCGTATCCCGCTCCTTCTAATATCCGTGTCGTTTGTTTTGATGAAAAAAGGGCAGTTGCACGTCTCTTTTCCTAGGTCAACTGTGTACCCCCTTACGTCGAACTTCAGGCCTCCGGTTCTTTGTATGTGTCTGTCGGATATCTTTTTACTTTTCGCAATCGCCTCCCTCTCGAAGAAGTCTATTAACGCACGGACAGAGATCGAGAATGCTTTGTTTCTTTTCCACTGAACTGCAGCTAACTCGATCTTTCTGAAACTTGAAAGCAGTTCCCTTGCCTCCCGGTGTAGGGGGAGGACTTTTCGAGATTTAACCGGGGTAACTTCGTTCAGCTGGTCGATCACGAGTCTGGGTCCCAACACGGTTAGTTTAGTCCTGTCATCGTCAATAGCTTTTTTCAGACCCTTTACAAGCGCTAGGTATTCTGCCACGATTCTGGTTCCGTCTATGATACCACTATCTGCAATTTTAGGCAGAACGTAAGCATACGCTGCCTTTCCTGAGACAAAATTGGCACTAAAATAGAGTTTTGTCATGGCTTTTGGGTGAGGTTTGAGTTCTCAACTCTCCCTCAAGTCCCCATCAAGCTCTCTTCAAGTCCTTTTCAGCTTCCCTTCAGGTCTCCGACCTCCATGAGGTAGTTCAGTATGCCATCCCGCTCCAGTATCCTCCTCATGAATTCTGGAATCGGATCGAGTTCAATCTCCAGGTTTTTTGTCAGATTTCTTATCTTTGCGTTCTCGAAATCCACCTCCAGCTCATCTCCGGTGTCGATGGAATCCGTGTCTGCAATGAGCAGC
>Ga0209426_1001510_pt1 | contig 13730 bp, 20 predicted proteins | sample Deesub1362B_J571_FD_187697 | JGI IMG/M metagenome (GOLD analysis project Ga0209426, IMG submission 187697) | Deep oceanic, basalt-hosted subsurface ecosystem from Juan de Fuca Ridge flank, Pacific Ocean, CORK Borehole 1362B_J2.571 (SPAdes)... ...
AAAGAAACAACCAAAAACTAAAAATATCCATCTACAATACTATTATCAAGCCCGGGTAGCTCAGTCTGGGAGAGCGTGCGGCTGAAGACCGCATAGTCGCCGGTTCAAATCCGGCTCCGGGCATAAAGGAGAAAGTATAGAGCCGTTTTGGCTTTCTCCTCTTTTGTGAAAATTACATTTGAAAAATAAAAAGTTTTCGACGGTTTTTTGTTTCAAAATTTTGAGGGTTGTGTGTTTGTATAGGAGAGGGTATCACCGGAGATACCCAATCCTTTCTTTTCATGAAAATATTATTTTTCAGAATTCATTTTTTCGATAACTTTACAACGTGGGCGAGGTCATTAAGCCAAGTAATGTCGGGCCCATCCACTTTAATATTGTCTATGCTTAATACTTTGTCATTTCTAGTAAATTTTGCCAAAGCTTTCTTCATTTTTTGAAATACCTTGGTTCTACGGTCGATAGAGGTGTAGGCTTCTAACTCCCTCGCAGTCTCTTCCGTCATCCACACTCTTAGCAGCTTTACGTCCAAAATGCCGGAGCTCAGATCTTTCCTGATTGCCGAGTATAAGAGGATACCCATCTCCGTTTTGAGGAAGTCTTCTACCGGGTCAACAACTCTCAGTTCTTTAATCCCGAGGAAAAGGAGCAACCTATGCCAGTCTATATGGCTTAGCCTCATTTCTGGATAGAGGAAGAATTCGATTATAGCCAAATAGGACGAGGGAGAAATTAAAGCAAGGAAAGCGAGTCGTTTAAGGTATCTATCCTGATCCTCAGAGATCTTATCCCGAATTTCATCTAAAACTGTTGTGAGGAGAGTTACGGATAATTTACTGGAGAGTAGATCCAAGACCTCTCTCCTGTTGGAGAACCGCCGAACAATTTCGAGATAAGCTTGAATCCAAGTAAATAGCTCCTCCTCTTTCACGGGAAGATCTTTAATCGAGTCTTTAGAATTGAACCGCTCTGCAAGCCAGCGGATGATGTCTACTTCAAGTCCTTTGAGAAGATCGTGATCAAGTAAATCTATCAGCTTTTGCAAATCAGGAATTAGAATCCAAACATTTGCCCCGCCAGATTTTCCTATTTTACGAAGAGGGAGTCCGATTTCTTCCTTTAATTCTTTCAGGTGGTCTTTTACCCCTTTGTCATCTCCGATCAGGTATTTTTTCCACAAGTGCTCTCTGATCTCCGGTTCTGCAATTCCGCTGGGGTTGTTTAGGATTAGTCGGAGGATCTCTTTTTTTGTAACCCCAGGTGGATTGCCTTTACCCCTCCCTCTGCCTTTTTTTCGAGGCATATGCCATACTGTATTCCAAAATATATAAGAGTTTGGGTTTTCAATACCATAGGATTTCAAATTCAGATTAAATCCTATGGTCTGTTTGGAATTTTATAGACCGTAGGATTATAAAAAACGGAAAAAATCGCTATAAATCCTATTTTTCATGATCTATACCATGGAGGCTGTCCTTAACTTCGGACGTCGGAAAATCCAAAAGGTGCGGTACAGTCGCTTGGTTCCTTTGCCGCCTGCATGGGTTAGAGAAAACGCAGCTCACGGAGAGGTCGAGGTTTTGCTACTAGAGAGCGGTGAACTCTTGATTAAACCAGTAAAGCCTGTGGAGGGCTAAAAAATGCCTGATAAAGGGGAGTTAGATCAGCTCAAACGCTTGGCTCTCTTCGGAAGCGTAACCGGGAGAGCAATTGCCTTCGTTGAGCTTGAAAATCGATATCCGGGATTTATCGAAAAATTAGAGGATCTAATCAAGGGTGTCTACAATGTCAAACGTGGTTGACAATTTAAATTTTACGACGGATGTAGAAGACGAGGATACCCTAAAGGTCATTTTCACCGCTGGTTCGGAAATAATCGGGGTTTTGAGCATTCAGAAGACGCCAATCGGGTGGCTACACCATTTTTCGTGGCGTGAAGGGTCTGACTTGAAGATTTTTACTAAGCTTCTCGGCGATTACGGTGTGAATGCGAGGAGTGTTGGCTTCAAATTTTTTTATCGCGTGATCTCAAAGGCTGTAGGCTTCAAGCTTGATTCAGGGGAATTCCGAAGGAAAATCTGGGAACCGCTGCTTAAGTGTCTCAATTCCGACGAGAAATACCATCAATTTAAAAAAGACGCCGTCACGGCAGAGATCAGGTACCTCCGGGAGATTGTAAAAAAACTCGTGATCTACACGAGAGACTGGAAGGATGAGAGTTTTCCCGTAGATTTGGTCGTCGAGTTCAATGGAGAGGAAAGAAAACTCCGATTGACATCCACAAGCGTGAGAGATCCGAATAGAGTTATTGAAGGTTTTTTAAAGGAGTTTGGAGAGTTTCCTGATGAATTGGTGGAGATCTCGAGGAAAGAGTGGAACCGATTAATCATCAATCGAATGAAGCAAGAAGGCAAACTTGAGTTTAGAAAAATTGAGGAGTCTGATGAAAGCCTGATGGTAGAAACTGTTTTGAACTTTTTACGCAATGCTAGAGTTACGACTGATCGATCAGAGGTTTTAATCGACGAGAATTGCGTATACTACGACGGAGAGAGCCTCATTGTCCCTTCAAAAGCTATTAGATCCATGTTACTACTCGGGGGTTATAACCGCTTTTCTTGGAACCAGTTACGCGATTTATTGAGTAACTTTATAAAAAAGAATACGGATGCTGTGAGGTTTGACAACAAGACAGTGTTGAAATGCTGGTTCTTTGATCCAGAAAAGGTTGGAGTAAACGTAAAAGAGCAATTAGAGGGAGGTAATGATGGATCTGATGATTGACCAATTTTTCCTGTTACTAGTATATAGGGAACAAGTCACACAAAAACGCGTTATATCGGATTTGTTTTGGCAGTTACGTAGTAACCCAGTTACAAACACTGTTACAATATCGATTCTGGAATCTTTATTTAAGAAAATAAGCAATATACAAAGGCCTCTAAATGTAACCGCATTTTTGGTGTATCCAGTAACACTAGTTACTTTTCCTCTATTATTAAAAAGGAGGATTTTCAATGCAGCTTGCTAAGCAGATAGCCATACCAACCATTGAATGCACGATTAGAATCTGGGGAGGTCCGGGCAGCGGAAAAACGAGCTATGGCTGCCAGATCGTTCAGTCATATGGTGTCAGTCCATCAGAGTTAGCGGCCCTCACCCTGCGAAGAAGGATGGCAGACGACTTGGCAAGGAAGCTCATTCAAACGGGCATTGCAAACTCACCGGATGAACTACCATTCTGCTCAACGATGCATGGTGTCATCCGGAGATGGCTCGACTTCCCGAGTGAGGGGGGCATCTACGGTAACAAAGAAGCCGGAACGGTCAACCTCCAGAAAGTCTTCTTCGAGGAACGGAGGATACCGTTCAGCGAGACTGAGGACGTCTTCGGGACGATTCCATACAAGCTTGGCAACCTGTTTCTAGCTTTGAGGACTTGGTTGATCCATACCATGCACAAACCCCAAGAGTGGGGTAAGGCTCCTTTAGCAGCCGAATTCTTACGGCATGGTGGAAGATACAGCCTATTTCTCAGGTTGCTTGAAGAATACGAGGATTTTAAGCGAGACAACGATCTATGGGACTTTGACGATCTGATTTTAGTAGCTTTGGGATCAGATCAAGCTCCGCCAGTAAAACTGCTGTTCGTTGACGAATGCCAAGACAACAGCCTTGCCATGCATGCTATAACAGCAAAGTGGGCTCAAAAAACCCCTGTTGTGGTCTTAGCAGGAGATCCAAATCAGTCAATTTATGGATTCTTAGGTTCAGACCCCCAGTTGTTCTGGAAACATACTAGGGCGAGGAAAGAAATCAACCTTGAGATATGCTACCGTTTGCCGGAGAACACTTGGCAAGTAGCGAAATCGATCCTTGAAGTCTCAAAGCAACCAGTTCCCAACTTCAAATTCGATAAAAAGGAAGGGATTGTAAAGAGAATAGCAGCCCATAAACTTCTCGACATACTCAGGCAACACCCATGGCCGGCCTTCCACTTGGTGAGGGCAAATTTTATGCGAGAACGCATAGCTGAGCTTTTAATCAAAGTTGGTAGGCCCTTCAAGGGCTATTCTTTAAGGTGGACTGATGCAGACTTCCACCTCTACAATGCCATTTTTGAGATAAGAAAGCATGCAGAGAATGGATTCGAGTCTGAGAAACTTATCCCATTGCCATACCTGAAAAGGCTGGCAGAAGTGTTTCCAAGGCAGTTTTTCAACTGCAAGAAGAACGAAATAACTAATGAGTGGGAGTGGCGAGAAATCCACAAAGTTCTGAAACCCCTTTTGATCTCGAACTTGCTAAGCCATGATCCTCTTGCCCACACACTTAAAAGCGGGATCTCAGAGATTCAGAAGCTGAAGGTTGTCAATGCTTTGAGATTTAACGATAAGAAGCTGACTGAGGCCGATCTCCACCACATAATGACCATCCACGAGGCTAAGGGTCTTGAATGCGATTTTGTTTTCCTCTATTCAGAATGGACCAGAAAGATCAAGCATGAGGCAAGCTTCAAGGAGGAGGCTCGTGTCTGGTTTGTTGGAGCAACAAGGCATAGACAAATGCTCATAATCGTAGATGGCTTGTTTTCCGATTTTCTGGCATGCGAAACTTGTCCATTTTTGCGGAGGTGGGAGGGTGATTAAGATCCCAGACCAACTCAAAGAGTTCGAGATAATTCTCTTGCGAAAGGATGAGCCTAAAAGGCCGGCCCACAAATGGCAGGATCATACTGGAGGCTTCAGATACAAAGCTACAGATTGGAGAGTTCTGAATCATCTAGCCTACGGCGGCGGTTATGCAGTTTATTGCTCAAACCAGCTTGCTGTAATAGACGCTGACGAACCTGAATTGTTGGAAGCTGTTTTACAGCTTCCAGAAACTTTCACCGTGAGAACAGGAAGTGGCGGCTTTCATTTCTATTATAGGTCCAACCTAGATCGGAAGATCATCATTTACAAGGGAGACAAGCACCTTGGTGAAATTCAGGCAGGCGGAAGAGCCTATGTTGTTGGTCCCGGATCTAAGCATCCGAACGGTAACCGTTACGAAATTTTGAAAGACCTTGATCTCGCCTACTTAAGCAAGGATGAAATTCTCTCATGGATTGAGAGAAATGGATTCAGGGAAAAGAGGAGGCAGAACCTCACAAAAAAAGAGGTAGCTAGGCAACTCTCAAACACCCTCGATATACCTGTTACTGATTTCTTGTATCCTGATAACGCAAGACGGAGCGGAGATGAGATTTATGGATCTCACCCAATCCATGGCTCAACAACTGGCCAAAACTTCTGGGTAAACGAGGTTAAGAATACCTGGTATTGCTTCCGATGTGAATCAGGAGGAGGACCGATTGAGGCTTTCGCAGTTGCTGAAGGCATCATAGATTGTGCAGAAGCTGGACCGAACTGCTTCTCAAAGGAACAGTTCAAAGAGATTCTTCAGATATTAGAAAAGAGGGGTTACAGTATCCCCCAATCTGATCCGGTTTTGAGAAAAGCTAGACGGGAATTCGAGTTCCTCAGGTCAAGGTTCTCGCTTTTTACCAAAAAGAAAAGGAGGAGGCGTTTATGATTGTAACGAACATTATCGAGGCCAATCTCCGTCAAAAGAATGAGACAAAGCAGAGGAAAAAGAAAATCAAGATTAAAACCTGTTTTGGTTGCATCCACAGCCGGAGATACGACTCTGACGGAAAAGAGGTAATGGACAGGCGTGTTTTTTGTAGAGCATGGGATGGAATCGTATATGTAGGTTGTGCCCGGAATTGTGAGCTTTACGAGCCTTACACTCCTCAATACTCACGTGAAAAAGCAAAAAGGAGGTGGTAAAAATCAGAGGAAGAAAACCGAGAAAGCTACCGGAAGACTACATCCAATTTTTGAAAACAAAAGGGTTGTCTCTTTCTGAGATCAGAGCTAGACTCTATTACGAGTTGGGTATAGATGTAAGCCGCTCTACCCTTTGCAGGAGGCTGAAGCTCTATCAAGGAGAAAAAGAATTCTTTGACAGGTTCTGCCTCAGTTGTGAGAACTTTAATGAAGGGATATGCTTGGCTTCTGGTTTTTACGTGCATCCTGACTATCCCGAAATCATCGAGTTCGTTGAAGTGACTGAAAAGGGCATTTCATGCCCAAAATATACTCCCAGAGAGACATCGAAAAGGAAGAATGAGGAAGGAGACCCAGAGGTAAGAACTCATGAGATTCAGGTATAAAACCCTGTATGAGTGGTGGAGGGAGAAGATGAAGGAGAAAGAGAAGAGAAACGAAAAAGAGAAAGTAAGAAAGTTTCTTTCCGGAGAGATAGACTTCGGAGTTCTAGGAAAACGCCAAGCCTGTCTCTTTCGCAATGACAAAAAGGAGAAGGACAACCAACCAGCATTTCGCTTGATGGTCAAGGAGGGCGAGAATTGGAAGGAAGTCGGGGCGTTCTGGATACGGGAAACTAAGCCAAGACGATGATTTTGTGTGATAGCATGTTGCGGTGCTTCCTATGCTCTAAAATGTCGTGCAAGGATTTTCCACCGGATTGTAATTTCGAGCCTGCTCCATGGAGGAGATACTTGCGGAAAAACGGAGAGCTTTCAACGATAGGAAAAGGTGGCCTCAAGGGAATGAAACAGCATAGAGGATGAGAAGAGATGCAAGCAATTGAGAGAGCGCTGATTATCGTTTTATATTTCATAACTCTTTGGCTCTTCAAGGAGGACCTCAAACGGAGGCTGGGAAAGTGAGGGAGAGACCATTAAGACATTGTCGAGTTTGTGGAGTCTCTAATAGGGAAGAACCACTTAGTGTTTACTCAGATCTCAACAATACAAAGTGGGTCTACCTTTGCAGAGAGTGTGAGGTTAAAGTTTTGGCAAAAACAGGGGGAGAGATCCCCCTAGAGAGTTTAGGCAAGTTGGGAGGTGGTTTTATTGAAGAATGGGAATGGGAAGGAGAAGAAAATAGATCCGGAAACAGAAATAATTGGAAGCTTGCCGGAAGAGGGATGGATCTCAGCCGAACAACTCAGCTTATACTTAGGTGTTGAAAAGAAAACTCTCAAAAAATACATCGAGAGATATGACATCGCAAGGGTGGTTTTAGCGGGTAAATGGTTGATCTCTCTGAGTGATCTCAAAAGGCTGGCTGGGTTGGAATAAAAGTATATACCCACAGAGAAAAATAAGCACCTCTCAGAGAATCATAGATACAATATTTTTCGAAAGGCATATGACTACCTCTGAAAAACCCATGCTCTCAGATGAATTTTACATGAATGCATTATAAAACTGGGTTATATTTCCTTCTTTTTTCTTGCCCCATTTTGGCTAGATGACCTTTTTCGTAGAAAAATTCATGCAAAATGCTTGGGACTCTGATGTGATGGACTCACATGTATTCTTTTTGTTTGCTCTCCAGTAAAGGTTATGCACAACTAAATCCCTATTCTCGAAATTTGATCATAATTCAGAAATAAAGCATTTCACGAATTTTACAAATCTCGTGAATAATAAGCTTGGACTTTTCTCACGGGTCTATATACTATTATGGGGAATCATCCTACTTTCTTGGTTCATGATCGAGAATTGAGAATCAGGAATTGAGGATCAAGAATTCTATATTCTAACTTTAATACTTAATACAAAATATTTATATAACTCTCCGAATGAGGTTTTTATGAGGTGATAGAATGGAGAGAGTCGAAATAGACGGAGGGGTTTTGAGATTAGATGTGGTGGATGAAATAGGCTTGGTCATAGTGGATTTTGGGGGAGAGGTGGAAGTAGATTTTGCATCTAAGAGTTTAGATGAAGTAAGAAAGAGATTCGAGGAATTGAAGGAGTTCTTTTCCCCTGCCTGATTTTTTATCCCCTTTCTTTTTTGTCTCTACCTTGTCTTTCGAGAAAACTTTCGAGTTACAACCGTGAGACGGATTCCAAAAGTCAGAGGTTGAGGGGTTGGATGTCCTTGAATTTTACACGCCTGAAGTAATTTAGCCGTTCTAAACCCTTCCTAGTCAAAGAGTAGAGAGTCTTTCCCTTTAAGTGTCTCTTTTCCAGCAGTCCATTCTTCCAGTATCGGTTTAGATGCGTTGTGAGCGTGTGGAGTTTCGAGGGGGGAGAGATGCCGTCGTAGATTTCCCTTGCGGTTGCCTCACCCCCTCTATCAAGAAACTCCAGGACCTGATACTTTCGAAAATCCTTTCTCATCCTTCCCGGAAATGGTTTCAGCTTTTATATAATTCTTCCTGTATTCTCTCTATAAACTTACAGGTGTAAGTTTTTGTTAGGTAATTGACGAATGTAATTGGTGAGAAAAACCGAGTTTCAGGTGGATTTGTTAAATTTTACTCGACATTTAACGAAAATGCCGCATGCAGACGTCTTATATCGGGCCCGATGCTAATCTTCAAATTAAAAGCAATAAAAAACAGACTAAGTTTTTGGAGTAACTTCTTTCCTCCTCTCAATAAGGATCTCACAAGGAATAGAGGTTGCCAATTTTTTAATTATTTCACCTAACTGGGTTCCAACGGCGTATGCAGTCTCCTATCTCTCTCCGATAATTTATCGTGCCTTTAGCTGGATAAAAATACTTATTAAATTCAGATTTGTTACTGATGGTCTGCATAGCAGCAAATGCTCTTATCTCTACATTTGGAAACGCCTTTTTAAGTCGCCAAGCAGCTCCCATAAATGTGTGCCCCCTTGTCACGATATCGTCGACAAAAATTACCTTCTGGGAGTCCAGATCTACCATTCTATTAATTCCCATACTTTTGTAGTGATCTAATGGTTTGGGTCTCTGGCTTGGTGGAGCTAATGAAGACCTCAAAATGGGTTCCGTTCTTACCAATACTGGTCTAACAACACCAAGTCCTTCACTCTCCATCGCTTTCGCTATCTGTAAAGAAGGCCAAAGTTGATTTCTTTTAATTGGCGTAGCTCTAGGCATGGGAATTAGGATTGTCCCCTCTTGAAAGAAATTTGAGAAACTTCCTTCATTAACAAGTCTTTTTAATTCTTCTGCAACGTATTGCGAGGTAAGCATCTCTCTTTCAACTGTTACTTTTCTACCTTCTTTGAAGTCAGTTCTTTTGACTTTTATCATTGTATCGTTCTTTATCCAGCTCATGATATTTTTTGCTAATAATCCCTCTTTAGAATTATCTCTAGGGCAATAAGAGAGTAATGAACAAAACTCAAGTCTATCTAATTCGGTATACATAGAAATTACGCAACGTCTATTAGTCTTAGCTCAGCTATGGGGGGTCCTTCTATGGATGGTGGTATCAACTCTCTTATAGCACGTTTCAAATCATTGATGTTTCTTAAAACACAAGCACCGTACTTGATCATTTCGTTTACCCATTCGATATCTTTTTCAACAAGTAACTTCCAGAAGAAGAGTGGTCTACCAAGTCTCAGAGTTTCCCATCCTTGAGAAATTACTCCGCTACTTTTCCCAGCTTCAACAATTATGCTAGCATTGGAAATTAACGCCATTGTTCGATTTCTAAGAACGAAGTGCTTGGGCTTGGTGATGTATCCTACGGGATACTGACTGACTGCTAAATGTTCTCTCATTATTAACTCCTGCAAGGGTCTGTTTTCAGCGGGATAAAATCTATTGAGTGGTGTTCCCAATACTGCAATCGTTTTACCTCCACTTTCTATTGCTGTTTTGTGCGCAATCGTGTCAATACCCTTAGCAAGGCCGCTTACAACTATAACTTTCTTATCAACAAGTACTTTCGTTATTTTAGATGTAGCTTTAATTCCTTCAGGGGATGGTTTTCTCGTTCCAATAACTGACACGCGTGGTTCAGGTAATGGTATTTTCATTGATCCAGCGACGAATAATACTTGTGGAGCGTATTTTCTCTCGAATTCGTTTAACTTTCGGCCTAAAAGCTCGCTTAGAGTTATCTCTCTTATGTCTGTCCCCCCAAATTTGCGCACCCACATCCTCCCCTTCATATTTTTCCAATTCCATTTAAATTTGATCTTACATAGACAAATTGTTTAAGCTTTTGTAGATCTGCTTTTCTCGGATAAATCACGGAGATGATTAGATATGTACCATAAATATTGTGGGTTCCCACAATAAAGTAAATTTCTCCTAAATCCTTCATGTAATCCAAAAATCTTGATCTAACTTTTTCAACAGCCATCTTTTCAGGATACTTACTCTTCATTTTTCTATACAATTCGCCAAGTTCCCAGTCCTCACACATAACGGTATGGTTTTTCGTACATTCAGCTGAACAACTAAAAACATATTGGAACATTTTATCTGGAGTCTCTATTTTGACGGCAGGTTTTCCATCCAGAGAGCGTTGCCCTCCCATTTTTAAGGTTCTTTCATAACTTTGACTTTTTTGCCAAACAAAATCTTTGATTTCCGGTTTTATTACTCCGAGAGATACTTCAGTATGGCTTTTGGATTGGAGCTCCTCAAGACTCGTAAGCCTCTCATCAAGTAATTTTTTGATTTTAATGAAATCCTCTTCTTCAAGAGGTTTAATCGTGTCAAAATCTATTTTCCTACTTTCTGGTCTTCCATCTGAAGAGGTAGCACTTTTGAGTTCGTATTCAATCCACTGCTTTTTCTTAAATTTTGTGTCTTTGCCCTTCCAGAAAACTTCCCAAGGAACCGGGTAGATTCTCCTCCACTCTCCTGTTTCGGTTATGCCTGCAATACAGACAAGATGTTCATACGTTTTGCTTATTATTGGATAAGCTTTCGCCAAAACGAGTAATCTCTCCCTCAAAGGTGAACCACCTCAAACCCGTCTTTTTCCAAGAATTCTGCGATTATTGATCTATGGCAATACCTCCAATCTGCCTCAAAGCACATAATAACGCTCTTCTTTGAAGAAATATAATATTCAAGAGCTTTGAGATCGTCTAGATGTTTTTTCAGATAGTTGGAATAAATCTCTGCGAATTCCTGAAAGCCCATAATTTTCGATCTTAAGTCGTGCCTCAATTCCTTAGGAGCTCCAAGTTCTGGAAACGATTTGTACTCTATGCCTTTTCTGTTGAGTGCTTTTCTTAGTGAATTTTTCGAAAACCCGTTTTTTCTACTTAGAGGCAGCTCTCTAACATCTATTAGTCTCTCCACCCCATTTTCAATTAGATCCTCGATGAACTCTTCAATATCCTTTCCTTCGTACCCTATGGTATAAACCCTCTTCACCCCTTCAAATTGAACTAGATCTATTGCTCTTTTAAACGGGCTTTTTTTAAGAAGGATTCCTTCTCCATTTGGTTCAAATAAGATTTCTTCTCCCTCTCTCCATCCAGCTTTTTTGACAATTTTTTTTGGGACTGTTATAATATACGATCCCTTACTATACCTGAGCTTGCTTGTGTACATTTAGAATCACCTAAATTCTGTCAGATTCCGACAGATAAATATTTTTCGAATTAAGAAAAAGTGATGAACTACTAGAGTGCCTCCTTATAAGAATTTTCGAGCAGTCGGTCCCAGATTTCCTCTTGATCGAAAAAGACGATTTCAAAACCACAATTTTTACAGGATAAGTGGTAAATCGTGCACCCCTCCAAGCTCGGAGAGAGTTCAGTTCTACAAAACGGGCAATAAACAGAGTTATCATGAATTTTGGTGATAACATCGCTTGAATTTCCACCATATATCCATAAACCAGTAATTTGTGTCATTAAACATCCCTCCTACTTTTTAATTCATATCCTTATAAATTTTATTCTCTTCCAGAGGTGTTTCTGTCTCCTCCTTTCTTCGAGAACCCAGCGAAAGTAGATATTTAGCATCCATGGTGACCTTGCGATTCTCACGATTGGCAGAGGACATGGTCGGTGGTGGAATAGAAACTAATAAGGGTTTGGTGTGGTCTGAAAATGATGGTGGGAGGGTGGTTGTAAAGCAGAAGAAACCAACTTTAGAAAATGCTCAATAACTCCTCTAATCCCTCCTTAATGCGAAACAAATCTTCTTTGGAGGTTTTTCACTGCGGATGCGCACAAATAATTTTCCTTTAAGTTTTCCAATTTTTTATCCATCTTTTTACAGTTGCTGGTGAAACTCCTAAGAGAGCTGCGGATTTACCTACCGATATTAGGGGGGCAGTCTGTAGAGCATTTAAAAAATCGACATCCCCAGCAACTTTTATACTCAAAAGTACCGATGTCAACTGGTTCTCCTTCGTGAAGGGTTGCATTGACATACATCGACAATCTTCTTCAACTTATCTCCCTTTCATGATTTGCTCAATTAACTCGTTCAGCTTCTTCATTCCTTCCGGATTATTCTCCAAAGCTTCAGCTAACATGATGGCCGCCTTGAACTCCTCTCTCAGCTTGGGGTTTTCTAAGATCTTAGCCATCTTCTCAGGTATTAGCTTAGCCTCCTCAAGCTGAGCCTTCAGTCTTTCTTTCTCATCAAGTGGTAAACCGCATTTATGGCAAAATCGGGAGTAAGGAGTATTCAGCTCGGCACATCGAGGACACTTCACGGGCTTGAGAGTCTTATCCTCTTCCTTATCCTCAAGGCCATAAACCTGCTTTATAGCTCCTTCAATGTCTCTTCCACTAAGGTGGACGTAGATGGAGGGCATGTCGCTTCCTTGAACCCACCCAAAGTAAATGTTCATCTGGTGCTCGGTCAGCTTGTTCGCTAAAACTGTCGCCCTTGAATGTCTCAGGATGTGGGGGTAAACTCTCTTCTTGATTCCTGCTTTTTTTGCAGCCTGCTTGATGATCTTTGAATACATGTTATAGCTTAACGGCTTTCCTGCATGCTTCCTGTTTACCCTAACAAAAACCAAGACCTCTGGATCCACAGAGTTTGATCTCAGATCATAATATGGATGATCGATCAACCACCGTCTAAGATAGCTCGCTGCCATCACAATTGGTATAACTCTCTCCCCAGTCTTGCCATGAACCTTAATCTTTGCTCCCCATTCAGTCCAGGTTATATTTCCCCACGTTAAGGTGGCAAGCTCGCCGATTCTTAAACCAGCTTCATATCCTGTTGCGATTATTGCCTGATCCCTGGAGTTTACGGCAGCTTCGATCATTCTACTGATTTCTTCCTCTGTCAGAACGTCAGGTTTTCTCTTATCCTTCCTTTCTCCTCTAAGAATCTTCAATCCTTGCCAGTCCTCTCCTCTGAACCATTTAAAGAATTTTCTCAATCCTTTTCTGAATTCATTGATAGTTTCAGTTTTGTATCCGTTATTCTCGATACCAAAAAGAACATCCTTGAGATCTTGCTCATTCCATTCGGCGAAAGGCTTATTCTTCCACCTGTGAACAGCTCTTAGGGTCTTTAGATAACGGATGATCCTCAGAGCTTTAATTCCGTTAATCTGAAGCTCTTTAGCAAAGTTTAACATTATCTCCTTGTTCTCTTTCGGAATATCTTCTCTCTCTATCCTTTTAAACTCTCTTAAAAGCTCTCTGCTCGGTTCATGCAACACATATTCCATGATCATGTTACGATATTATGTAATAAAAAAGTTTCGGATTTATACCTTAATTTAAAATCCGGCTCCGGGCACTCGTTTTTTGGCAAAATCAAGGAAGAAGCTATTGAAAACATCAAGAAGCTATTGAAAACATCAAGAAGCTATTGAAAACATCAAGAAGCTATTGAAGTCTATCTGGATATTGATGATGCTCAGATAAAACTAAAATCATACTAAAACAGGCTGAAAAGCAAGAAGTAAGTTTAGGGTTGTTTTGTAGC
>Ga0209426_1001511_pt1 | contig 13725 bp, 7 predicted proteins | sample Deesub1362B_J571_FD_187697 | JGI IMG/M metagenome (GOLD analysis project Ga0209426, IMG submission 187697) | Deep oceanic, basalt-hosted subsurface ecosystem from Juan de Fuca Ridge flank, Pacific Ocean, CORK Borehole 1362B_J2.571 (SPAdes)... ...
ACGGATGGGACGGAAAAGCGGCGATGAAGTCAGCAAATTGCTGGGCCGATTCTACGAATTTTTCCTGGCGGTAATAGCAGCGGGCGATCTGAAAGCGTGCTTCAGCGGCCCTACCATTTTTGGCGAGATACGGAACGGATTTTTCGTAAAAGCGAATTGCTTCCGGGTAATTTTTTAAGTTGAATGCGGCATCGCCCATGTACAGATAGAGCTCGCCCTTGAGGTTTTCTGCAATGCTTTCCGATTCAGCTTGGCGGAAGTAGGAAAGGGCGCGAGAAAACTGACCTTCCCGCAGAGCAAGCCATCCCAGACCAAAATTGGCCTCTCCGCGGTAGGACGCGCCAGGATATTTGCTTAAGAGGGTTTCGTAATGCTGTTTTGCCCGGTCGAATTGGTTGAGCTGGACTTCCGATTCAGCCAGCCAGAAATAGGCATCGCTGGCCAGGGGTGAGCTCTCAAACCGGGAGAGGAATTCCTCGAAATTTTTCTGTGCTTCCGCAAACTGTCCAAGCTGAAGGCCGCACCAGCCAAGACGCAGCAGCGCACTGGGGGCGACTTCGCTATCCGGAAATTGTTGAACACACTGGGAGAAATGTTCTTTTGCAGCCGTTATGTCGCCGCGCTGGAGCAGGATTTCACCTTTCAGGAAATGGGCCCGCGCCGCAACTGGACGGTTCGCAGCGGCAGAAAGCAGGCTGTCCAGCTGAAGATCTGCAGGATCAAGCCGCCCCTGGTCGTAATAAATCTGGGCCAGCTCGTAGCGGGCTTCCAGCCCCAGGGAGTCGTGGGGAAATTGTTCCACAAGACTCCGAAAACTGCGGATGGCGTTTTCGGTTTCACCCATCGATAGGTAAGCTCTGGCGATTTGAAATCGGGCCGCAGCGGCCAGCCGGCCGTTCGGGAACCGCGACAACAAAAGTTCAAATGCTGCGATGGCCTGAGGCCATTTTTTCTGCTGTGTGTGCGCCCAGCCAATGGCAAAATGGGCCTGTTCCGCCCACGAAGAACCCGGATCGGTCCGGATGGCTTCCCTGTAAGCATTGACGGCTTCGTCCCATTTTTGCTGGTGCACCAGCGCTTCTGCGATAAAAAACTGAGCTTCCTGAGCCCTGCTGTGTTTCGGTGCCGCCTCCAGAGCTTTTTGCAGGTAGGCAATGGCCTGATCGAACCGGCCATTCTCATATGCCAGAAAACCAAGGTGAAAGCGTGTATCGTTTGCCAGCGGGCTGTCCGGATGCTCATGGATCAGCTTTTCGTAGATTTTGAAGGCAGCCTCTGTTTTGCCCTTCTGTTCGTAAATCCATCCGATAGAGTAGAGGGTATAATCGATGTACGGGTTTTCCGGGAATTCGCGGACGATGCGCGAAAAAACATTTAGGGCCAGATCGTGCTGGTTGAGTTTGATGTAACTTTCGCCCTGCCAGTACAAAGCCTGGGGCAGGTACGTGGAATCCGAAAACATCGATTCAAACCGTTTCAGCTCTGCTAGTGCTTTCCGGTAGTCACCTTTCCGGTAAAGGGCCTCTCCTTTTCGCAGAATTGAAATTTGCCGGTATTGCCCGGCTTCAGGGAGCAGTTCCAGCCGGTCGAAGTTGCGAATGGCACGGTCGTAGGCGCCCGTTTGAAAGTAGCTCTCGGCCAGCATGTAAAGGGCATCGGCCCGGTAGCGCGAACGCGGATATTTCTTCAGAAAATGTTCAAACTGATCCGCCGCGGAAGCATAAAGACCATCGCGAAATAGGCCTTCAGCAAAACGAAATTCTTTCTTTTCCTTTTCAGTTTGGATAAGCTGAATTGCGGACTGTGAAAAGGCAGGGAGACTGATTGCCAGAAGGGCAAACCCAAGAAAAAAAGCATTCCATTTGTTCATCGGCCGCGTCTCCGGTTCCTCATTGGTTTCATCCGACTGAAAGTAAGGAAAAGAGAAAAAAGATTCAAGCCATTTGCTGGGAAAAAATTTTCGAGCGGAGCAAAGAAGAGTGACATGAAAGAAAACAGCTGCATGGGTGACGTCCTCAGGGTTGTTCTGCACTGCGAGACTCTCCGTTCCCTTTCCGAATAATTTATTCCTGTGTACGTTTGAGCCGCACCGAAGTTCCAGCGTGAGAAGCTACCCGGTTGAAGTGGATGGCCGGGAAATCAACATTCTGCTGGATAGAATACCCGGAAGAAGGCGGGTAGAGTCCATCTCCACAGGGCAGAAAACGGGTATTCTCCGGGCAGTTGAAGAACTTTGGCAGCCCATGCAGGGCGGCAAATTTGTTGATTCTTTGCCGGCGGATCGATACTTTTACACTGTCATGAAACAGTTTGTGCGGAAAATAGCTGTTGTTGCAATTTTTGGATACATTTTTGGCTGTGCCACGGAGGGATTTCCACCCGGAGGTCCAGAAGACAAAACACCGCCGGTAGTTCTCCGAACAGTTCCGGAACAGGGGACCCTGAATGTACCGCGTAATGTCCGCGTAGAATTCCACTTTTCCGAAAAAATTGACAGCCGTTCGGTTGCCCGGGCCGTGTTTATTTCCCCCAATCCAGGGGAACGGGTAAAAATTAAAACAAAAGGAAAACGGCTGATCATTGAATTTCAGGATTCGCTGATTGCTAATGTGACGTACACCATTACGCTGGGCACGGAAATCCGCGATATGCGCAATAACCGGCTACCGGAATCGTATACGCTGGCTTTTTCGACGGGAGATCAGCTGGACCGGAATGAAATCGAGGGGCGGGTGTATGCGGAGAAGCCAGAAGAGGTAACTGTGTGGGCCTATTTTTTGCCGGATACGGGCGGGGTCAATCCATGGAGAAATGAACCGCATTATATAACCCAGTGCGATGCCCGGGGGAAATTTCATTTTACCAATTTGGCCCGCCGACGCTACCGGTTATTTGCCGTACGGGACCGGAATAAAAACCGGCGGCTGGATCCGCGTCTGGATGAAGTGGGGGTTACATTTGGAGATGTGGATCTGAGGGGAGAACGCGTGGCCATCGGCAACAGGTTTTTCCGGCTGATGCCGGCAGATACCGGGGCCGTCCAGGTTTTGGATTCCCAGCAGCCCGATCGCTACCACCTGCAACTGAGGTTTTCCAGACCGATCCACCGAGTCGGCTTTGTTCAGCTGCGCGATCAGACGGGAGGAGAAGTCCCTGTGCACTCTTTCACCGCCGGGTTGCGCAACGCCGAAATCTGGACGGCCGTTACGGCTCCCAGAGATTCCGCCGAAATGGTGCTAAAACTTGCGGAAATCGTGGACATTTACGGTCATCTTTGCAGTGATACGTTGATCTATCGGTTCGAATCCACGGCCCGAGCGGATACTTCCCATCCGGTTTTGCTGGAAGTTATGCCACCGGATAGCAGCCGGTTATTGCTGCCGGAACGAGAGATCCGGTTTGCATTCAGCGAGGCAGTAGATACATCGGCGGCAGTCATCCCACCTGTCTTGACGGCCGATTCGCTGGCGGAAGTGCCGATCCGGACATGGTGGAATGGAACTGATCAGCTGATCATCCGACCGGTTTCTTCCTGGCCGCTGGACCGCTGGTTGCGGATGGATGCCGCAGGATTTGTCATTCGAGATATTGCCGGAAATGAGCTCCGCCTGTCAGATTCCCTTTTTATGTGGAAGACAGTCCGGCCCGAAACCCTCAGCGCCATTTCAGGAACCATTTCCGTGGCCGATTCTGCGGCGAAAGGGAGAGTTTACCTTTCCCTTTTTCATCTGGAAACAAATGCGACCGTGGCTCAGCAGGTTCTGGAGAAACCGGGAGGGTACGTCTTCTCCCAGGTTTTACCGGGCCGTTACGTTCTTCATGCTTTCTTGGACCGTGATGGGAACAGCATTTTCAGTCACGGCCGGGTGCTTCCTTTTGTCCCGTCCGAACTTTTTCTGGTGGCACCGGACACGATTCTGGTGCGAGCCCGATGGCCAAACGAGGGCAACAATTACAGGTTTCCCCATCCATAAGGGTGAGGGAAATTCGTAAATGGAAAAAGCTTACAACAAATTCCGATTGGCACTAAAAAGGAGCCTAGGATAAATATGCCAGTGCAAAAGGTTGAGCCCAATTTTGAACGTCTGCGTACGGCTCTGCTGGCCGGCGAACCGGATCGGGTTCCGCTTCTAGAGCTTGCCATTGATCGGTCCATTCAATCGGCTTTTTTGGGGCGACCGGTCGTTACCCTGGAAGATGTGGTGGAGTTTCACATCCGCGCCGGTTACGATGCGGTCCGCCTGCAGCCAAAAATCGATATGAATCCGGGAAAGTTTCAGCCGCGTGAGGGGATGCGGATTTCGGAAGCATCGGAAACGGACCGGGAGCGCCGCTGGTACAGCGAGGGGACGGGCATCATTACCAGTATGGAGGATTTCGAACGTTATATCTGGCCGCGTCCTGAAGATGTGGATTATTCGCCTCTGGAGCAGGCCGCAAAGCTTATCCCAGATTCTATGGCGCTGATCGGTCAATACGGCGATATTTTTACCTGGATCTGGGAGATGATGGGTTTTGAGACCTTCTCTTTTGCTATTTACGAAAATCCGGAGCTCATTGAGTGCATGTTTGAGAAAGTTGGATCAATCGTTTATAATCTGTTTGAGAACATGGTGACGATGGAAAAGGTGAAGGCTTTGTGGTACAGTGACGACATCGCTTTCAAAAGCGGCCTGCTGGTGAGTCCGGAACTCCTGCGGAAATATCTTTTTCCCTGGATGAAAAAAATTGGGGAGTTGTGCCGAAAATATAATGTGCCTTTCATTTACCACTCGGATGGTAAGCTATGGGATGTGATGGAGGACCTGCTGGATTGCGGTATCCATGCCCTGCATCCCATAGAACCACAGGCAATGGATATCCGGGAAGTCAAGCGACGCTATGGAGATCGTTTGTGTCTGATAGGAAATGTGGATCTGGAGTACACTCTCACGCGGGGCACCCCCGAAGATGTCCGGAAGGAAGTGCTGGCTCTGCTGCGAGATGTGGCGCCCGGAGGTGGGTACTGCCTGGGGTCCGCGAATACGGTGACGAATTACGTGAAACCTGAGAATTACCGCACGATGGTTGAAACCGTGCTGGAGTTTGGCTGGTATCCGATTCAAATCAACTAAAGGGGAGCTGTGATGCTATTTGGAAATTCGCTGAATTTGAAATTTGACAAGCGGGGATTGATCCCGGCCATCATTCAGCATGCGGAAACGAAAAAGGTGTTGATGTACGTGTTTATGAACAAGGAGGCAATCAAAAAAACCAAGAAAACGGGTGAGCTGTGGCTCTACCACCGTCATCTGAAGAAGACATGGAAGAAGGGGAACCGCACGGGGAACACCATGCGGGTGGAAGATATGATCCTGCACCATGACCGGAATGTTTTGCTGGTGCAGGTGATTCCCAAAGGGCCCGCCTGCCATACGGGAAATGAAACCTGTTTTTACGAGAATTTATCAAAGAAAATTCGCAAAGAAACGGAAGAAGTAGCGGCGGATGCCGATGATGGTCTGGAGATGCTGCGCAAGTTGTTCGGTGGAGAAGGTGAAATTGAAATTGGCGGTGAGAAAGAATCTGAAGATCTGAGTGAAGTGCTGCAGGAAATCGAAGAAGAAACAGAGGAAGGCGTTGAAGAAGTTTCGGCCGCAGAAAATGTGCCCGGTGCAGCGGCGGAGAAAACGGTTATTCAAGAAGAGGGCGAAACGCCGCGGCCGCAATTCTGGCAAAAGCCGGATTTTCTTGAATCTTATTATAAAAAATTGGGATCTTCGAAAAAGACCCTAGAGAAGGGGGGACGGAAAGAAGCGGCCAACCGAATGATCCGTGATATTGGCACGGCAACCACCGGACTGGCTATGGCAATTGCATCGGGCGACAAAAGAGTACTGTTGAAGGAAGGAACGGAACTGGTACACAGGCTTTTGTTGCTGCTGGCCATGCATGATGTTCCATTTGAAATGATCCGGAAGGAACTGGAAGCAACGGTGAATGAATATTGACCGATTTCCGAAATGAGAATAAAAAGGGCATCCATGACGGATGCCCTTTTTTTATGGGTGCTAAGGATTTATTTTTACTTTACCGTTTGGGCAGTTTGGACATTGCCAGAAGCTTGGAGGCATCGGGGAAATACTGTTTGGCCTCCTTGAGCACGGTATCCCGCTGCAGGTTGACATAGAACTGGCCATCATCGCCCCATAGACGGTAGGCAATTTCTCGCTTGATCAGGAACTTTAGATCGCGGGCGTTTTTCCGGAAGTCTTCGAGCTTGGCAGAGAATCCATCCCGGATGAGTTCGTGGCCAAATTCCTCAATGGCAGCATCGGGAATTTCGTACTGTTCGGCAAACGTTTTGGGATCCATCCGTTTGATTTCCGGATGGTTACGTAAAAACTTTTCCGAATAAGAATAGACGTACCGTTTTGGGTGGTAGGCAAGGTCTATAACGAATTTGGAGGGAGCTTTTTCCTTGTTTTCCAGCCAGATGTCGGGGAAGATACCACCGCCCCCGTATACCGTTCGTCCGGCGAAAGTTTTAAATTTGGGCAATTTTTTCAGCATTTTGTTGCGGACGCTATCCACATAGGCTTCGTGGTAGTAATCTTCCCAGGTTTTGTTGGTGTAGTCACGCTGAATGAGGCGTCCGCTCGGTGTGTAATACCGGGCTGTGGTAATCAGCAAAACCGAACCGTCGGGGAAGGGGTACTGCGTTTGCACCAGCCCTTTCCCGAAACTTGCTTTGCCCACAATCAGGCCGCGGTCCCAATCCTGCACGGCACCGGCCACAATTTCAGATGCGGAGGCACTGGCATGGTCAATCAGAACAATGAGGGGCATCATGCGGTGTTTGGTGCTATTGGACGAGTAGTACTCTCTGTAAGCAGATGGTATTCTGCCTTTGGTGTACACAATCATTTTGTTTTCGGGAAGGAATTTTTCAGCGACTTCCACGGCAGCTTGCAGGTATCCGCCGCTGTTGCCGCGCAGATCAAGGATGAGCTGCTTCATTCCCTGATTTTCCAGGGTACGGAGTGCTTTTTCCAGTTCCTGGCCTGTTGTGGAAGAGAATCGGGCGATGCGGATGTAGCCGGTTGTTTTGTCCAGCATGAGGGCGTTGGGAATGCTTTCCACATGAATCTTCTCGCGCACGATGGTGAATTCTTTCGGCTCATCCCAGCCTTCCCGTTCGATGGTCACGCGCACTGTGGTTCCGGGCGGTCCCATCAGCTTTTTCGGCACGTCATCCCGCTTCATGCCGATCGCATTTTCACCGTTGATCTTGATGATCCGGTCACCGGGCATCAGGCCGATACGGTAGGAGGGACCGCCTTCTATAACGGACATGACAGTGATTTTGTCGTTAATAATATCAAACGTGATTCCGATGCCGGAATAGCCCTGGTAGGTTTTGCTCCACTCTTCCACCTCTTCGGCGGTCAGGTAGTTAGTATGCGGGTCCAGTCCTTTCACCATCCCGCGGATTGCATCGTTAATGAGCTGTTCCGGATCAACCTCTTCCACATAAACACGCTGGATGGTTTGCAGGACTGTGGTGAAGATTTTCATCTTCTGGTAAATGGTCTGGCCGGCGGGAGCAAGCCAGTTGCTGTATGTAATGCCGATCAGAGAAAATGCAACGATAGATGTAGCAATTCCAGGAATCAAAAATCCTTTTTTCATCCACCTTTTCATGGTCACTCCTTCAGTCTGCGTACGTCCTGTTTCATTTCTTTGCTTTAACTGGATGCTCTAGATAAGGTTCCTGCCGGTTCTTCTTCGGCGTACAGGCAGACCCTGTTCCGGCCCATACGCTTGGCGCGGTACAGTGCATTATCGGCCCGTACGAGCAGTTCTTTAATGATCCGGGCATCATCCGGATAGGTAGCCGCGCCGGCACTCACAGTGAGCTTGCCATTTGGCTGGATTTCTTCTTTATAGAATGGGTGATCTTCGATGGCCTTGCGCAATCGTTCGGCAAAAATGCGCGCGCCATTGCGGTCCACTTCCGGAAGAATTACGCAAAATTCCTCACCGCCATAGCGCGCGGCCACATCGGTATCTCGGATGGAATTGCGCAGGATTTTGGCGATCTGCTTGAGGACCTGATCACCAGCCGGGTGCCCTAGGGTATCGTTGTAATTCTTGAAATAATCCACATCCAGGATTACCAGTGAAAGGGGCCGGCCCGTACGCTGCGACCGGAACACTTCATCACGAAGACGCAGACGGAAATAGCGATAGTTATACAGAGACGTCAATTCGTCCGTAATGGAGATTTCCCGGACCCGCTGGTACAACCTGGCATTTACGACGGCAACGGCCACAATGTTGGTGATGAGAGTGAGCATTTCCAGATCAGTTTGCGAATAAGGCTCCCCGTTGATCTTGTTGCCCAGAATGACCAGGCCTTCCAGTTTGCGGGAGTGGACCAGCGGGGCTATGACTTCCGAATCCAGCATGCGGAACTTTTCGATCTCCTTCAGAGAAGTAAGTTCTTCCGCTATGATAATAGGTTGCCGCTTCTGATAAAGCAGCTTGACGATGGAGTCGTTTAAACTGAATTTCAGCTGGGCTACATCTTCTTCACTGATCCCTTTTGCCTTGATCAGTTTCAGTTCCGGGTTGTTTTTGTCCAGATGCAAGAAAAGCGTTGCGTTTTTGATACGCAGCTGCCCTATAAGCGTGTTCAGATAGGAATTGATAAGCTGGTCCAGATCCAGGATCGAGGTCAGGTCCATGCTGATGTGAAACAAATTATGCAGTTCATAGATATGCCTTTTCAGTTTGCGGTTAAGCATGCGCAGCTCTTCGGTGGCGCTGTCGATTTGCTGGCGGTATTTTTTGGTGCGGAGGGAAACACCGGTTTCGGTAAGTTCGTCCGTCAGTTCCAGGATGCGGGCGCTAAAGCTCCGGCTGGCCACGGCACCAGCAGCAAGGAGCAGAACAGCGCCTATGAGAATCTTCAGCCAGAGGGGTAAGGAAATGACCGGTGTAGCAATAAAAATTCCCACAATGGCGGAAATTGCAATCAGCAGCAGAATAAATAAAACCGAGCGGTAATCAATAAATCGGGCGCCTTCCACGTTTTGCTCCGGATTAAGATCCCTGGCTTTCCTCCTAAATGAACTGATCCGGCTTTTCTGGTTTCCGAGGTTTGAAAGCCACGTTTCCGAAAATGTTTGGAAACTTATTGTTTTTTCAAAAGTTGTAAACTATCCAAAAATCGAATTCAATATAATCATTTCACTACGCATTTTCAAGAATATTGCCGATGGGGCCCAAAGCTTTTCGTACCTTGCTAAATTTATTGGCAGCCCTGTCAATTATTGTTAAATTATTGGGTGAAATCTAATTTCTAATCGGCATAAGCCTATGAAAATTCAAGGAATAAAACGCATTTTTTATATTTTCTTTTGTACCGCTCTGCTGGTGGCGGAATTTCCTTGCCCTGTATTCTCTCAGTTCTATTTTGGGCGGAATAAAATTCAGTACCATCAGTTTGACTGGCACGTGCTCAAGACGGAGCACTTCGATATCTATTTTTACCCGGAAATGGAAGAGTTGGCCCGAATCGGTGCAAAATATGCCGAAGAGGCCTACCGGGAACTTCGCGGCAAATTTGATCATTCTATCCTCTCGCGAATCCCGTTGATTTTTTACAGTTCCCATTTTCATTTTCAGGAAACCAATGTGGTTCCTTATCTGATTCCCGAGGGAGTTGGAGGTTTTTTCGAATTCATCAAAGGCAGGGTGGTGATCCCTGCCAACGGTTCACTGTATCAGTTTCGCCAGGTGATCCGCCATGAGCTGGTTCATGTGTTTACCCACAGCAAATTAAACCGCGTGTTCAAAAACCACCGCAAGCTTACTCATGTCAATTTTCCGTTATGGTTTGTGGAAGGGCTGGCGGAGTACTGGTCGGCCGGCTGGGATTCCCAATCCGATATGATTATGCGAGACGCATTGCTGAATGAGTATTTTTATCCTCTGACGCAGATTTATCAGATTACCGGAAGCTATCTCATGTATAAAGAGGGTCAGGCTTTTTGCCGGTTTCTTTCAGAAACATTTGGAGACCACAAGATTCGCCTTCTGTTTGAAAATGCCTGGAAATATGCCCGGTTTGACCTTTTGTTGAGTGAAGTCCTCGGGATGCCGGTTCAGGAAATTGACCGGCGGTGGAGGTATTATCTCAAAAAGAAATACTACCCCCTGCTCGCAGAAGCCGAACTACCCGGTACCGCGGCGGCGGTTCTGACACGGGATGGCATTCACACAAAACCGGCATTTTGCCGGATTAACGGGCGGCCGTACGTGGTTTTTTATGCCAACCGCACCGGGTATTCCAACATTTACTGGATGTCCCTGGAGGGTGATAGGGAAAAAAGGCCGGAGCCGGAGCTGCTGGTTGCTGGAGAGCGGACATCCGAGTTTGAATCCTTTCACCTGCTACAAAGCCGGCTGGACGTGAACAAAGGGGGACAACTGGCTTTTGTGTCCAAAAGTCAGGGCAAAGACGCCATCTACATATTTGATCTGAAGACCCGCACCACGCTGCGGAAGCTGCAGTTTCGGGACTTGGTTTACCTTTCTTCGCCCAGCTGGTCACCAGATGGGAAAAAGATCGTCTTTTCGGCCATCGATTTTTCCGGGAAAAATGATCTTTACGTTGTAGAAGTGGAAAGCGGGCGGGTTGACCGGCTAACCAACGATTTTTACGATGACCGGGATCCGGCGTGGTCTCCAGGAGGACAATGGATTGCCTTCAGTTCGGACCGGACCGAGTTTGGGGAGAACGGGGCGTACAACCTTTTTCTTTATGATCTTCGTGACCGCCAGATCTACTACATCACCTATGGCAACCGGCGGGATTATTCGCCGGCATGGTCTCCGGATGGGCGGTATCTGGCATTTTCTTCGGACCGGGACGGGGCGTTTAATCTGTGGTTGATTGAAGCGGGTGAGAAGTGGCGGGGAATCCGCATGCGGCCGCTGGCGGAGTCCTCGCGGAGCGCGCTGGAAGGTGTGGGAAATGTTCCCGTTCGGGAGCCTTTTTTCAGCGTGGTGGAACGTGCGTTTCCGATGGAACAGATCCTGCGTTTTCCTCAGCTCAAGCGCCTTACCTCCTTTGCAACCGGAGCATTTGATCCCGAATGGACAGACAGCGGGGAAATTCTGTTTTCCGCCTTTGAAAATTTTTCCTTTCAGTTGCAGCGTCTGGACCGGATTCCTCAGCGGCTTGCAGGAGCCAAAAACGAGCCGCTGGATCCGGCGCCGGCCAAATTCCGGTTGTGGATTCAACAGGCCGAAAACTATGAAAAGAAGGTGTCTCCGGTGAAATACCGGCGGAAGTACAGTCTGGATCTGGCACAGAGTTATGTCACACAGGATCCAGTTTTTGGTACGTACGGCGGAGCTCAGCTGGCTATCAGCGACATTCTTGGCAATCACCAATACTACTTCCTCATCTATAACGATGCCACCACCAAAGATGAAATCCTCAAAAGTATGAACATCGCGGTTACGCGGCTCGATCTCACCCGGCGGATTAATATGATTTACGGCCTGTATCATTTCGCTGGCCGCTTTTACAATTATTACGACGGTTTCTTCTATGAGCGCCGATATGGCGGTTTTTTTGGATTGAGTTACCCTTTTTCCATCTTCCGGCGGATCGAAGCTTCGGTAAACGTCCGCAGGTCGGAGAAAGAGTGGTTCAGCACCGGCTATTTCCGCCGTGCTTTCTTAATTTCCAATTTTGTCAGTTTCGTTCATGACAATTCCCTGTGGGGGAGCACCGGCCCCGTTGACGGGAGCCGCTATCTGATTACGCTGGGCAACACGGTTGACATCCGGTATTCGAAAGTGAATTTTTCCACTGTAATTGTGGATTACCGCCGCTATTTCCGCCTGGGAAGACGGGTTACCTTTGCAACGCGGGCTATGGGAAGTTTTAATGTGGGCAAAGAAACGGTAAAATTCTTCATGGGCGGAAGCTGGGACCTTCGGGGCTACAAACTCTGGAGCCTCTGGGGCGAGAAAATGGTACTGCTAAGCCAGGAGCTGCGTTTTCCTTTTATTGACCGTCTGGCTATCCGTTTTCCCTTCGGTGCGGTCGGCTTCTCTTCCATTCGTGGAGCCCTATTTTGGGACCAGGGCAATGCCTGGGATGGATCGTTCCGCAGACTCTACGGCAGCTTCGGCCTGGGGATGCGGTTCAATTTTGGGGGGGCGCTGGTATTGCGCCTGGATTACGGGAAAAAATACCACGTTGATTTTGTACCTGGAACCGCAAAGATTCAGGAATTGCGGGTAAACAGGAAACCGTTTTTGCAGTTCTTTTTTGGCTGGGACTTTTAAAAAAAATGCGATTACAGGGATTTGGGCCGTTAGTGAAGGGCAAAGGTCCCGATCCAACAATTGATTGAAAAAGAAGGCTGTGAAAAAGCCGGTGCGGCAAACCGCCACTACTGGCGCACAGTTGCCGAACTCAGTTTCGATGGAAGAAAAAAGTGAACCCGGTGATGCGGAGGAAAGACCTACAGGAGCAAAATCGCCTTCTAAAGCTTGTCAGCGGGCTGTTGATTGGAATATTGTTGTATCAGGGATGTGCCCGCCCTCTGTTGCCGGGGAAAAACGCGGAAAACGGGCCGGTTTTTTTGCCTGCCGATTCGGGAAATAATGCCTGGTTTCCTGAAGTTTCTCTGCAGGTTCCCATGGAGCTGGAAATAGAATACCGTACTTCTTCGGCTCCGGGGGCATTGCTGGCCGCACAAGGAAACTGGCTTTTTGTTCCCACAGAGGATGGGCGGTTGGAATGCTACGACATGCGACAAAAACGCCGTTTGTACCGGAGGAAGTTGCCGAACGGTTCTCCAGGGTATGCCATTCCTGCCGGAAAACTGCTGATTTTGGCACTTCGCTTTGGGCAGGAAAGTATTCTGGCGTGGCGGGAAGGACAGCCGAAAGCGGCATGGAAACTGAATTTCCACGGAGTTACGGCGTTCCCACAGCTTTATGGTTCGCTGCTTTTTGCTGCCTCGCTGCAAAAGGGACTTGGAGCAGTGGACGTGCGGAAAGGAGTCCTGAAATGGACGCGAACGTTCAAAGGACAGGTGTGGCACCCTCCGGCCGCGGTGGATTCGCTTATTGTGGTGGGGACGGACTGCGGAGAAGTGATCGCGCTGGTGGGACAGACCGGAAAGACACTCTGGGAAAAGTCGCGGTTTCCCCCGGTTGTGGCACCTATTGTGACGGATGGCAGCCGGATTGTCATCTGCACCGCTGATTCAGGATTAACAGTTCTGGCACCGGATGGCAGAACATTATGGGGGAAGCATCTTCCATCCGTGGTTTTCCGGGCACCGGTCATCTGGGAAGGGAAAATTGTTCTGGCAGGACAGGATGGAATGGTCCGCGCCCTGGCCGCGGATTCTGGAAAGCAGCTGTGGGTGTATCCGACAGATACAGTGGTGGGAACATCCCTGGCGGCTACAGACAAGTTTTTGCTATTTGGAACTCTGGACCGTCGGCTTGTTATGCTAGACGAGAAGGGGAATTTGCGGTTCGAACTGAAGGTTCACGGGCGGGTGCGGACGGCACCACTCTTCTGGAAGAGCCGTCTGGTGTTTGGATCGGAAGATCGCTTTATTTACATCCTGAAGGGCACGGATTATGATGCGGGGAATGGAGAAAACCGTTGAAGGCTGTCAGAGGGCAACACTGTGCCAGGTT
>Ga0209426_1001512_pt1 | contig 13722 bp, 6 predicted proteins | sample Deesub1362B_J571_FD_187697 | JGI IMG/M metagenome (GOLD analysis project Ga0209426, IMG submission 187697) | Deep oceanic, basalt-hosted subsurface ecosystem from Juan de Fuca Ridge flank, Pacific Ocean, CORK Borehole 1362B_J2.571 (SPAdes)... ...
TCCCGCCGATCCGGAACACCGCCGTGTCGCCCAGCGAGATCGACAGCACCGGAAAGCGCGGATCGGCCTCGTCGCGGTCCTGGTGCAAGCCCATGCGCGCGTCGCCGCGATAGAGATTGATCAGGCATGAGTCCGGGGGTGTCTCTGGATCGCCCAGTTTCGCCCAGAGATCGAGCAGCGCCTGGGGCATGTCCGGCCAGACCCCGCCGGTTCCGGGATGGCGGTCGGCATAGCGGTAGCCGGCGCCGTCGCTGGTCCAGCCCAGCGGGCCGAAGGCGGTCATGGCCACGCTCATCGCCTTGCCATAAGCCGTTTCATATTGGGCGAAGGGCGCGCGCTCCGCCGCCGCCATGACGGTCTCGACCAGATCCCGTTGCGCGGCGAGGTCTAGCAGGCCGGGCCACAGGTCGAAACCGGGCGTTATCTCAAGCGATCGAAACATTACTGAAATTTAACGCGCGACATTTTGTCAGACGGTGTTGGTTTGCGCGTCCGGCTGAGGGGGCCGGACGAATTTTCCACATTAGGACCGAACATGCGTCGTCTCATGTCTTCCGCGGCCGTCGCCGTGATGTTGTTCGCCGCCGGGAGCGTTTCCGCCGCCCCGGCCGCGAAAGCCGCCGCCGCGAAGGCCAAGCCCGTCGCGAGCGCCGCCGCCGCCGGTACGCCAGGCGCCACCTTCGCCTCGGTGACGAGCCAGCTGCCGCGCAACGTCCGCCCGTCGCACTATGATCTGGCCTTTACGCCCGACCTCGACAAGCTGACCTTCACGGCTCAGGTGAAGATCGCGATCGAGGTGGTCGAGCCGACCGCCACCGTCACCCTGCAAGCCGCCGACCTGACGTTCGACAAGGTGTCCATCGCCGGCGTGGGCCAGGCGAAGGTGAAGGTCGACGCCGACGCCCAGACCGCCAGCTTCACGTTCGACAAGCCGCTGGCCAAGGGCAAGTATGTCCTGGCGATCGATTACGCGGGCAAGATCTACAAGCAGGCCGCCGGCCTGTTCGCCCTCGATTACGAGACCGAGGCCGGCAAGAAGCGAGCGATCTACACCCAGTTCGAGAACTCGGACGCCCGTCGCTTCATTCCTTCGTGGGACGAGCCGTTCTACAAGGCCACCTATAGCGTCGAGGCGACGATCCCCACCGGCCAGATGGCCCTGAACAACATGCCGATCGCTTCGTCCAAGGATCTGGGCAACGGCAAGACGGTGGTCAAGTTCGCGACGTCGCCGAAGATGTCGACCTATCTGCTGTTCTTCGGCCTCGGCGACTTCGACCGCGCCTCGGTCAAGGCCGGCGGCGCCGATGTCGGCGTCGTCACCAAGAAGGGCGACATCCCCAAGGCCCAGTTCGCGCTGAAGTCGGCCGCCGAGATCCTGCCCTGGTACAACGACTATTTCGGAACGCCCTATCCGCTTCCGGTGCTGGACAACATCGCCGCCCCCGGCCGCAGCCAGTTCTTCAGCGCCATGGAGAACTGGGGCGCGATCTTCTACTTTGAATACGCCCTGCTGCTGGATCCGAAGATCTCGACCGAGACCGACAAGCAGAACGTCTTCACCACCGTGGCCCACGAAATGGCCCACCAGTGGTTCGGCGACCTGGTCACCATGGCCTGGTGGGACGACCTTTGGCTGAACGAGGGCTTCGCCTCGTGGATGGAGGGTCGGGCGACCGAACACTTCCACCCCGAATGGAACGGCGCCCTGGAGGCCGTCGGTGGCCGCGAGGCGGCGATGAGCGTCGACAGCCTGGCCACCACCCACCCGGTGGTCCAGCACGTCGCGACGGTCGAGCAGGCGAGCCAGGCGTTCGACACCATCACCTACCAGAAGGGCGAGGCGGTCATCCGCATGCTGGAAAGCTATGTGGGTCATGACGCCTGGCGGGACGGCGTGCGCGCCTACATGAAGAAGCACAATCACGGCAACACGGTCAGCGACGACCTGTGGAGCGCCGTCGAGGCTTCGGCCAAGAAGCCGATCAAGGCCATCGCCCACGACTTCACCCTGCAGCCGGGCGTGCCGCTGATCACGGTGACGGGCGAGACTTGCGCGGCGGGCAAGACGACCCTGACCTTCACGCAGGGCGAGTTCAGCCGCGATCATCAGGATAAGAAGCCGCTGGCCTGGCGCGTGCCGGTGACGGTCAAGGCCCTAGGCGGCGGCGAGGCCAAGACGCTTGTCGTCGGCGGCAAGGGCTCGGTCACGGTGGCGGGCTGTGGCCCGGTCGTGGTCAATGCCGGCCAGGCCGGCTATTTCCGCACCCAATATGGTCCCGAGCGCTTCGGGAAGATCGCCGCCAACTTCGCCAAGCTGCCGGCGATCGACCAACTGGGCTTGATGACCGACTCGTGGGCGATGGGTCTGGCTGGCTACCAGCCCGCCACCGACTTCCTCGACATCAGCAAGATGGTCCCGGCGGACGCCGATCCGCTGGTGCTGTCGCGGATGGCGGGCACCTTCCTGGGGATCGACGGCTACTACGAAGGTCAGCCGGCCGAGCGGGCGGTGTTCCGCAAGTTCGCCATCGCCCGCCTGCGGCCGCTGCTGGCCAAGGTCGGCTGGACCGCCAAGCCCGGCGAGGCCGACAATATCGCCATCCTGCGCAACGACCTGATCGGCGTGCTGGGCGGGCTGGGCGATCCGGACGTCGTCGCCGAGGCCACCCGACGCTTCAACGCTTCCAAGACCGATCCGTCGGCCCTGCCCGGACCGCTGCGTCGGACCATCACCTCCGTGGTGGCCAAGCACGCCGACGCCGCGACCTGGGACGCGATCCGCGCCCAGGCCCAGGCCGAGAAGACCCCGCTGATCCGCAACCAGCTCTACTCGCTGTTGGCCTCGGCCGAGGACGAGACCCTGGCTCAGAAGGCGCTGGACCTGGCCCTGACGCCGGAGCCGGGCGAAACCCTGTCCAGCTCGATGATCTCGGGCGTGGCGCGCAACCACCCGGACATGACGTTCGACTGGGCCGTGGCCCACAAGGACGCCGTCAACGAGAAGGTCGACTCCAGCTCCCGCACCCGGTTTATCCCGGGCCTGGGCGCCAGCTCGTCGAACCCCGCCATGGCCGACAAGATCAAGGCCTACGCCGCGGCCAACCTGGCCGAGGGCTCGCGCAAGGAGGCCGAGAAGGCCGCGGCCGGGGTGCTGAACCGCGCCAAGATTCGCCAGCAGCGTCTGCCGGCGATCACCGCGTGGGTGGCCAAGAACGGCTGATCCTCGGCCGTTCGGGGATCTTCCCGCGATATCAAAGGCCGCGCCCGCGAGGCGCGGCCTTTTTTCGTCGCCGCCAGCCCAGATTCCCCCTCGCCGCGAGGGGTTATGGCCTTGCACCGTCGCGGCTATCCCCCATATCCGCTGCGAAGCGGGGTTGACGGGTTCGTCAACTTCGAACAACGCATTCTGCCCGCTCGGTTTTCGCCGGGCGAACAGGATTTGGATCAACCACTAGAGTACGAACCCCACTGGGGACGGAGCGAGAAAAACCGGGGCGCTTCCGAGAAGGCCCTTGTCACCGCCGTCCGCCTAAAGGAGCGACAGGTACGAAGATGAGCAAGATTATCGGCATCGACCTTGGCACCACGAACTCGTGCGTCGCCATCATGGACGGCAAGAACCCCAAGGTGATCGAGAACGCCGAGGGCGCTCGGACCACGCCGTCGGTCGTGGCCTTCCTGGAAGACGGCGAGCGCCTGATCGGTCAGCCCGCCAAGCGCCAGGCCGTGACCAACCCGACCAACACCCTGTTCGCGATCAAGCGCCTGATCGGCCGCAACGCCAACGATCCGGTGGTCGAGAAGGACAAGGGCATGGTGCCCTACGAGATCGTCAAGGGCCCGACCGGCGACGCCTGGGTCAAGGCCCACGGCAAGGACTACAGCCCGCAGGAAGTCTCGGCCTTCATTCTGCAGAAGATGAAGGAAGCCGCCGAAGCCCACCTGGGCGAGCCGGTGACCAAGGCGGTCATCACGGTTCCGGCCTATTTCAACGACGCCCAGCGTCAGGCGACCAAGGACGCCGGCAAGATCGCCGGCCTGGAAGTCCTGCGGATCATCAACGAGCCGACCGCCGCGGCCCTGGCCTATGGCCTGGACAAGGACAACAACAAGAAGATCGCCGTCTACGACCTGGGCGGCGGCACCTTCGACGTGTCGATCCTGGAAATCGGCGACGGCGTCTTCGAGGTGAAGTCGACCAACGGCGACACCTTCCTGGGCGGTGAAGACTTCGACCTTCGGATCGTCGACTACCTGGCCGACGAGTTCAAGAAGGAGCAGGGCGTCGACCTGCGCAAGGACAAGCTGGCCCTGCAGCGCCTGAAGGAAGAGGCCGAAAAGGCCAAGAAGGAGCTGTCCTCGACCGCTCAGTACGAAGTGAACCTGCCGTTCATCAGCATGAACGCCTCGGGTCCGCTTCACCTGAACATCAAGCTGTCGCGCGCCAAGCTGGAAGCCTTGGTGGACGACCTGATCGCCAAGACCATCGGTCCGTGCGAGCAGGCCCTGAAGGACGCCGGCCTGAAGAAGAGCGACATCGACGAGGTCGTTCTGGTCGGCGGCATGACGCGCATGCCCAAGGTCCAGCAAGCCGTTCAGGACTTCTTCGGCCGCGAGCCCCACAAGGGCGTCAACCCCGATGAAGTCGTGGCGCTGGGCGCGGCCGTTCAGGCCGGCGTGCTGCAAGGCGACGTCAAGGACGTGCTGCTGCTGGACGTGACCCCGCTGACCCTGGGCATCGAGACCCTGGGCGGCGTGTTCACCCCGCTGATCGAACGCAACACGACGATTCCGACCAAGCGCTCGCAGACCTTCTCGACCGCCGACGACAATCAGTCGGCCGTGACGATCCGCGTGTTCCAGGGCGAACGCCCGATGGCCGCCGACAACAAGATCCTGGGTCAGTTCGACCTGGTCGGCATTCCGCCGGCGCCGCGCGGCGTGCCGCAGATCGAGGTCACCTTCGACATCGACGCCAACGGCATCGTCCAGGTCCACGCCAAGGACAAGGCGACCAACAAGGAGCACTCGATCCGCATCCAGGCCAATGGCGGCCTTTCGGACGCGGACATCGAGCGGATGGTCAAGGAAGCCGAGGCCAACAAGGCTCAGGACGAGCAGAAGAAGAAGGTGGTCGAGGCCAAGAACCAAGGCGAGGCGATCCTGCACTCGACCGAGAAGGCCCTGGCCGAGCACGGCGACAAGGTCGGCGCGGCCGAGAAGACCGCGATCGAGACCGGGATCGCCGACCTGAAGTCCGCGCTGGAAGGCGAGGACGTCGAGGCCATCCAGGCCAAGACCCAAGCCCTGATCCAGGCCTCGATGAAGCTGGGCGAAGCGATGTACGCGGCCCAGCAAGGCTCGGCCGAGGGCGGTGAAGCCCACGCCGCGGACGATGGCGTCGTCGACGCCGAGTTCGAGGAAGTCGACCACAACGACAAGCCGGCGCACTAAGCCGCCATGCGCGCGCCGCGGAACATTCGCGATAGCCTTGTTCCGCGGCCGCGACCTCTTGTCTCGACGCCCGAAGACGCCTTGCGCCGGGCCGAGCGCTATCCCACCTCTTCCCCTATCAACGCCACTTTCGTGGGCCTTTTGGGCGCCAGACGCTGACGATGCGCGACTATTACGAAATTCTCGGCGTGACCCGGACCATCGACGAAGCTGGTCTGAAGTCCGCGTTCCGCAAGCTGGCGATGGAACACCACCCCGACCGCAACGGGGGGTGCGAAAACGCCGCCGGCCGGTTCAAGGAAATCAACGAGGCCTACAGCGTCCTCTCCGATCCGCAGAAGCGCGCGGCCTATGACCGCTTCGGCCATGCTGGGGTCAATGGCCAGGGCGGCCAAGGCGGATTCGGCGGCCAGGGTTTCGACGCCAGCGACATCTTCAACGACGTCTTTGGCGACGTGTTCGGCGAGATGTTCGGCGGTGGTCGCCGGCAGTCGAACGGACCCCAGCGCGGCCAGGATCTGCGCTATGATCTGGAGATCTCCCTCGAGCAGGCCTATGCGGGCGCCGAGGTCGAGATCCAGGTGCCGGCCGCCATGACCTGCGAGGTCTGCGAGGGCTCCGGCGCCAAGCCGGGCACCAATCCCACCGTCTGCGGCACGTGCGGCGGCGCGGGGCGCGTCCGGGCCACGCAAGGTTTCTTCGCGGTCGAGCGCACCTGCCCCCGCTGCGGCGGTTCGGGCCGCATGATCCTGGACCCCTGCGCCAACTGCCATGGCCACGGCCAGGTGCGGCGCGAGCGCACCCTGTCGGTGCGCATCCCGGCCGGCGTCGACGACGGCGCTCGGATCCGCCTGGCCGGCGAGGGCGACGCGGGCGCGCGCGGCGGCCCGCGCGGCGATCTCTACATCTTCCTGTCGGTGACCCCGCACGAGCTGTTCGAGCGCGATGGCCTGGACCTGCTGTGCACCGTGCCGGTGCCGATGACCACGGCCGCCCTGGGCGGCGAGATCGAGGCTCCCTGCCTGCTGGGCGGCGAGGCCTGCGACGGTGAGTGCAAGATCTCGGTCCAGGTTCCGGAAGGCGCCCAGACCGGCAAGACCGTCCGCCTGAAGGGCAAGGGGATGCCGTCCCTGCGCAGCCGCCAGCGCGGCGACCTGGTGGTCGAACTGTTCGTCGAGACCCCGACCCACCTGTCGGCGCGCCAGAAGGAACTGATGCGCGAGCTCGCGGGCCTGTGCGGCGAGAAGCAGAATCCCAAGTCGGCCAACTTCGTCGGCAAGGCGAAGAGGTTCTGGGAAGAGGTTACGGGGAACTAAATAACTTGCACTTTCTGCAAGTTATTTAGCGGAAGACCTCAGCGGGCGACCGAAGCCGCCCGCCTTCGGTGTCACGCGGTAGCAACTAGCAGCGCGAAGCGCTGAACGTTTTTCTGCAGATAGGCTTTCAAGATGCCATCAGGAGCGGGCGCGATGTTCGCGAACCTCCGACCGTGACGAACGTCGTTTGCGCGTCCGCCATTCACACCGGCGAGCCAAGCGGCGACGTCCTGCGCGAAACCGCGTTCTAGTAGAGCCTTCAAAATTGCCGCTTTCTCAGCGGTTAGGTGACCCAGGCCTCTAGCCATGAGTGTTCTCCAGGAAGGAGCAATGGCCGCTTGACGTCCTAAACCTGGAAGCGCGATATGCGCTTGCGAACCAAATCGCGGCCCAGCAGCGGCCTACGTTGCTGGTGGGGAGCGTCGAGCTGGAACTCGGCGCTCCTTTACGTCTGTGACTGAAGTATCGGATTCTCTTAATATGTGGGAGTCCTTGTTCGCCAGTTGTTCCACTGGATGTTTGATTTCCCACAGGCCACGGCCTGCTGACACGTGGCGCGACGCTCTGTAGTTTCCGGCGTCATGAACGCCCACGCGACGCCAACCCCGGCCCACGAGATCGACCCCACCGGCGCGACGCCGGTGATGGCTCAGTTCTTCGAGATGAAGGCGCGGCAGCCCGATGCGTTGATCTTCTTCCGTATGGGCGACTTCTACGAGCTGTTCTTCGACGACGCCTACAAGGCCGCCGCCGCGTTGGGGATCAGCCAGACGTTCCGGGGCACGCACAACGGCCAGCCGATCCCGATGGCGGGCGTGCCGCAGCACGCGGCCGAGGCCTATCTCTCCAAGCTGATCCGCCTGGGTTTCAAGGTCGCCGTCTGCGAGCAGATGGAAGACCCGGCCGAAGCCAAGAAACGCGGCTCCAAGTCCGTCGTCCGCCGCGACATCGTCCGCGTGGTCACGCCCGGCACCCTGACCGAGGACGGCCTGCTGGACGCGCGGGGCGCCAACCGTCTGGCCGCCGTGGCCTTGCGCGCCGGACAGGCGGCCGTGGCGTCCGTCGAGCTGTCCACTGGCGAGGTCGAGGTCTTCGCCCTGGCCAAGGAGGCCGTGGCGCCGATCCTGGCGGCCCTGGCGCCGTCCGAGACCCTGATCGCCGACCGCCTGCTGTCGGACGACAGTCTCTCCCAGACGCTGAAGATCTGCGGCGGCCTGGTGCAGCCGATGCCCTCGGCCCTATCCGAGCCGCAAGCCTCCGAGACCCGCGTCAAGCGCCTCTACGGCGTCGAGACCCTGGACGGTTTCGGCGGCCTGACGCCGGCCGAGGTTGGCGCTCTGGGCCTGATCGCCGCCCACCTCGAAATGACCCAGGCCGGCAAGCTGCCGGCGCTTCGCGCGCCCCGGCGGGCGGCCGACGCCGATGTCATGGCCATCGACCCGGCCACGCGCGGCAGCCTCGAGATCGACCGCACCCAGACCGGCGACCGCAACGGCTCGCTGCTGGCCGCCATCGACCGCACCGTGACCGCCGGTGGGGCGCGGATGCTGGCCTCGCGCCTGGCTCGGCCGTTGCTGGACGTCGCCGCCATCGACCAGCGCCTGGACGCCGTCGAATGGTTCGTCGAGCACCGCCAGCTGCGCCAGCGCCTGCGCGAAGTGCTCAAGGGCGCCGGTGACATGGCCCGGGCCCTGTCGCGTCTGGCCCTGGGTCGGGGCGGCCCGCGTGATCTTGGCTGCATCCGCGACACGCTGAAGGTCGGCGAGCGTCTGGCCGGCATGGCCGGCGGATCGCCCGATCCCCTGTCGCCGCCGCCGTTCGAGGTCGAGCACGCGCTCAAAGCCCTGACCCCGTCGCTGCACGAGGGTCTGTCGCGGTTCCTGAACACCCTGGAACAGGGCCTGGGCGCGGACCTGCCGGCCCTGGCCCGCGACGGGGGCTTCGTGGCGGCGGGGGTCCGGCCCGAGCTCGACCAGGCCCGAAGTCTGCGCGACGACAGCCGCAAGGTGATCGTGGCCATGGAAGCCCAGCTGATGGCCGAGAGCGGCGTGCCGCTGAAGATCCGCCACAACGGCGTGCTCGGCTATTTCGTCGAGGCCACGGCCGGCAAGGCCGACCCGTTGTTCCAGCCGCCGCTGAACGCGACCTTCATCCACCGACAGACCCTGGCCAACCAGGTCCGCTTCACCACGGTGGAGCTCGCCGACCTGGACGCCCGCATCGCCCAGGCGGCCGAGCGGGCCCTGGCCATGGAGATCGCCGCTTTCGAGGACTGGCGCGAGCAGGCCCGAATGTTGGCCGACGCCATCCAGATCGCCGCCGAGGCTTTGGCTCGCCTGGACGTGGCTTCCGCTCTGGCCGAATGGGCCGAGGACGCCGGCGCTGTGCGGCCAATCGTCGATACGTCCTACGCCTTCGACGCCAAGGCCGCCCGCCACCCGGTGGTGGAAGCGGCCGTCAAGCGCGCCGGGGATCCCTACACGCCCAACGACTGCTGCCTCGACGCCTCGGGCGAGAGCGGGCCGCGTCTGTCGATCGTCACTGGGCCGAACATGGCCGGTAAGTCGACCTTCCTGCGCCAGAACGCCCTGCTGGCGATCCTGGCCCAATCCGGGTGCTACGTGCCGGCGGCCAGCTTCCGGCTGGGCGTCGTCGATCGCCTGTTCAGCCGCGTCGGCGCTGGTGATGATCTGGCGCGCGGCCGTTCGACCTTCATGATGGAGATGGTCGAGACCGCCGCCATCCTGACCCAGGCCGGGCCGCGCTCGTTGGTGATCCTGGACGAGATCGGCCGGGGCACCGCCACCTATGACGGCCTGGCGATCGCCTGGGCCTGCGCCGAGGCCCTGCACGACGTCAACCGGAGCCGCGCCCTTTTCGCCACGCACTATCACGAGCTGGCGACGCTGGAAGAGCGGATGAGCTTTGTCTCCAACCTCTCCCTGCGGGCCAAGGAATGGAATGGCGACCTCGTCTTCCTGCATGAGGCCGCGCCCGGACCCGCCGACCGCTCCTATGGCGTGCAGGTCGCCAAGCTGGCGGGGGTGCCCCTGCCGGTCGTGGCCCGGGCCCGCGAGGTGCTGGATCGCCTGGAGAGCAAGGACCAGTCGCCGGCCAAGCTGGACGACCTGCCGCTGTTCGCCGCGAGTCAGGCGGTGGCCACCACCGCCATGGGGGCGCCCGCCAAAGCGGCGCCCAGCGCCGTCGAGGAGATGTTGTCGGACCTCGACATTGACGGCATGAGCCCGCGCGAGGCCTTGGAAGCGCTCTATCGTCTTAAGGGTCTGCTCAAGACCTAGAGTCTTTAGTGGCCGTGTGATGGTCGCCAAAACGGCCCACTTTTGGCTGTCACGCTGTGGTAAGTCCTATAACCGTCATGCCGCGTCGCCTCCGCCCCACCCGCCTGGAACACGTCGTCGACGGTCTCGCCCTTCGGGCGCGCCTGTCGGCCGCCGCCCTCGACTCGATCGGCAACGAGGCCGAGCAGCGGTCGCGCGCCATCGACATTCTGAAGCAGGCGCTGTTTCGCGGTCGGATGATCGCCAAGGAGCGGCTGGAGAACGGGGCGAGCGGCGTCGAGACCGCCCGCCTGATCAGCGGCGTCACCGACGAGGTGATCACAGCGCTCTATGATTTCACCACCGTGCACGTCTTCCGGGCGCGCAATCCCACCGAGGGCGAGCGCCTGTGCCTGCTGGCCGTCGGCGGCTATGGCCGCGGCACCCTGGCGCCGTTCAGCGACATCGATCTGCTGTTTCTGCGGCCCTACAAGCAGACGCCGCACGCCGAGAGCGTGATCGAGTTCATGCTCTATGCGCTGTGGGACCTGGGCTTCAAGGTCGGCCACGCGTCGCGCACCATCGAGGAGTGCGTGCGGCTGTCGAAGGAAGATTTCACGATCCGCACCTCGATCCTCGAGGCGCGCCGCCTGACCGGCGACGAGCGCCTGGCCGAGGAGCTGAAGAAGCGCTTCCGCGACGAGGTGATGAAGGGCACGGGCGCCCAGTTCGTCGCCGCCAAGCTGAAGGAGCGCGACGACCGCCAGGCCCGGGCCGGAACCAGCCGCTACATGGTCGAGCCCAACGTCAAGGAAGGCAAGGGCGGACTGCGCGACCTCCATACCCTGATGTGGATCGCCGAGTACCTGCACCCCGTCGACCGGCCCGAGGACGTCTTCAAGCTGGAGGTGTTCTCCGGCCGTGAGACCAAGGCCTTTATCCGGGCCTTCGATTTCCTGCACGCCGTGCGCGCCCATCTGCATTTCACGACGGGTCGGCCCGAGGAGCGCCTGACCTTCGACCTGCAGCCCGAGATCGCTCGCCGCATGGGCTATGGCGACCGGGGCGACGCGCCGGCGGTCGAGCGCTTCATGCGCCGCTACTTCCTGATCGCCAAGGAGGTCGGGGCCCTGACCCGCACGTTCTCGGCCAAGCTGGAGGCCGAGCACTTCAAGAACGAGCCCAAGGGCATCTCACGCTTCCTTCCCGGCGGGCGACCCAAGCGCAAGGCGCTGGAAGTCCAGGGCTTCTATGAGGACAACGGGCGTCTGAACATCGACGGACCGGAGATCTTCGAGGCCGATCCGGTCAACCTGATCCGCCTGTTCAAGATCGCCGACGAGCGCGATCTGGATCTGCACCCCGACGCCTTCACGGCGGTGACCCGGCAGTTGTCGCTGATCACCTCGAAGGTTCGCCGCGATCCGCGAGCGACCAAGGCGTTCTTGGACCTCCTGGCCAGGGGCAAGCGCAGCTATCGCACCCTGACCCTGATGAACGACGCGGGCGTCCTGGGCCGCTTCATCCCCGAATTCGGCCGCGTCGTGGCCCAGATGCAGTTCAACATGTACCACTCGTACACGGTGGACGAGCACACCCTGCGGGCCGTCGGCATCATTGGCGACATCGCCGCCGGCCGTCTCGCCGAGGACCATCCGCTGGCCGTGTCGATCATGCCCCTGATCGAGGATCGCGAGGCCCTGTTCCTGGCCATGCTGCTGCACGATACCGGCAAGGGCGGGGTGGGCGGCCAGGAGAAGGCCGGGGCTCGCAGCGCCCGCAGCGCCTGCGAGCGTCTGGGCGTCGAGCGCAGCAAGGTCGAGCTGGTCGCCTGGCTGGTCGAGAACCATCTGGTGATGAGCGACTTCGCCCAGAAGCGCGACGTCTCCGACCCCGGCACCGTCGCGGCCTTCGCCCGGATCGTCGAAAATCCCGAGCGCCTGCGTTTACTGCTGGTCATCACCGTCGCCGACATCCGCGCGGTGGGGCCGGGCGTGTGGAACGGCTGGAAGGGTCAGCTTCTGCGTGAGCTCTACAACGCCACCGAGGCGGTGTTCCGAGGCGGGCGCGGCAGCGAGGCCGCCGCCAATGTCCAACGCCACCAGGAGGGCGTCGCCGAGACCGCTCGCGCCGCGTTGATCGAAACCGACCCCGCCGCGATGGGCTGGGCCGTGGCGATGGAAAACGCCTATTTCAGCGCCTTTCCGATCGAGGATCTTGTGGAGCACGCCGCCCTGGCCCGGCGCGCCGCCATCCAGGGCGGGGCGGCCGCCGAGGGCCGGGTGCGTTCCGGCCAGAACGCCGCCGAGATCGTCATCGCCGCCAAGGACCGTCGCGGCCTGTTCGCCGACCTGGCGCTCGCCATCTCGTCGCTGGGCGGCAACGTGGTCGGCGCCCGGGTCTTTACCTCCCGTCAGGGCCAGGCCCTGGACGTTTTCTATGTTCAGGACGTCACCGGGGCGCCGTTGGGCTGTGAGAACCCTCGCGCCCTGCGCCGCCTGGCCGATGCGCTGGAGGCCGCCGCTCGGGGCGAAACCGCGACCTTCGAGCCGCGACGGGGCGCCGAGCAGGCCCGCGCCGCCGCCTTCGCCATCGCCCCGGCCGTCACCGTCGACAACGAGGCGTCCGACGAGGCGACGGTGGTCGAGGCCTCGGGCCGCGACCGGCCCGGCTTGTTGCAGGCCCTGGCTCGGACGCTGGCGGACAACGGCCTCTCCATCCAGTCGGCCCATATCGACGGCTACGGCGAGCGCGCGGTCGACGCCTTCTATGTCCAGACCTCGGATGGCGAGAAGCTGACCGAGGCCCGCAAGGTGGGCGCCGTGAAGGCCGATCTGCTGGCGGCGCTGGAACAGAACGAGGCGACGGCGCCGGCCGCCCGCCCGGGATTGAAGCGCGCGCGCGCCAGCGTGGCGCGGTAGACGATCTCGATCCGCTTCCGCGGTCCGTCCCAACGAACGTCGTAAACGCCCCTTAACCCTCTTCGGGCACAACATCGCGGTTCGCTCCGTTCACGCGGGGCCTGAGGGCGTGGTTGAGTTCGGAGACTTTCATGGCGCGAGCCGCGCGGCGATCCACGGCGGAGTTCCTGTGGGACGCGATTCGCTACAGCTGGATACAGCCCTGGACCGCCCGGTTCAGGGGCGGGGTCGTCACGGTCGTCGGCGCCGGACTGCTGCTGGCGATCGCCACCTACAACGCCACCGATCCCAGCTTCAACGCGGTCACCGGCGAGCCGGCGCGTAACGCTCTTGGCGGTCTGGGCGCCGCGGTGGCCGACCTGCTGATGCAATCGCTGGGCCTGTCGGCTTGGGGTGTCGCGCTGCTGATGCTGGTGTTCGGCGTGACCCGGGTGGCCCAGGCCGATCCCGATATGGAGCGCAAGGATCTGCGCCAGCGCGCGGTTGTCGGCGCCTTGGGGTTGCTGGCCCTGTCGGCGACGCTGGCCGCGCCGCCGCCGCCGGCCATCTGGCAGCTGGAGAAGGGTCTGGGCGGCTTCTGGGGCGATGGCTTGCTGCGGATGGTGGCCGGGGTCCTGCACTTCGCCCACATTCCGGGCGCGACGATCATCGCCGCCATCCTGTTCGCCGTCGCCGCCATCGCCGCCCTGGGGTTCGCCTTCGGCGTGCGCGACGTCGATCCTGACGCCATCCACGCCGCCGTCAGATCGG
>Ga0209426_1001513_pt1 | contig 13704 bp, 4 predicted proteins | sample Deesub1362B_J571_FD_187697 | JGI IMG/M metagenome (GOLD analysis project Ga0209426, IMG submission 187697) | Deep oceanic, basalt-hosted subsurface ecosystem from Juan de Fuca Ridge flank, Pacific Ocean, CORK Borehole 1362B_J2.571 (SPAdes)... ...
AAAATCATCCAATACTAGGTTGAGATTGAGGTCCAGTGGAATCTGGTTGTTGAAATCAAAACGGAAGATGCCGCTGGCGATAACTGCTTCTGTAATCAGAATGGAATCTCCCAGGGCGACCGAATCCTTGCCCGAAAATTGCTGTGGTTCAATTGCAGCCCGGGCCTCCACGGCCACAATATCGGAGATGAACGTCTCAATATCGATCCCATCGGTGCTGGCATTGATGGTTACGGGTTGGCCATTGCTGCCCGGAGACCCGCCGCTCATGGAAATGGTTAGCCCCGATGGGATGCGCACCCCGTAAAGATTGACCGTCCGGCTGGCGCTCGCCCCTGGAGAGATCGGCTGGTCAAATACAAATGCAAACAATGTCTGCCCAGTCTGTGTACTCTGCACATCAAGCCGCAGGCCTGCCGACAGCGGAACAGGAAGGTGGTTGGTAATGGTTACCTGAATAGTCCCCGATTCAATGAGGACTGATTCGAAATTTTCAAAAGGAGGAACCGTGGTTGAAATGTTGTCGTACTGAAAAGCGGGCACCGGTACGGTCTGCCCGTCCAGCGCATAGGCCCCCGGATATATCTGCCCGAAAGTCAGGCGCACAAATTTGTTTCCCGGAGACGGGATGGTAAACTTACCAATCTCAGACTGTATGGATTGGCTAAACCCATCCACATGCAGGGCATCTCCCACTTCAAACCGTCCCAGACTATCTTCATAATCGATACTGACCACCCCCTGAGCATTGGAGACCAGAAAATCGTTTTTTTCAATCAGTTCCTGCATCGTGAAGGTCCGGTTCATCAGCGGGACGGCCAGCCGCACATCCCATTTGGGCGCCACAGGTTTATCGAAAGAACAGCCGATCAGGATAGCCAGAAGAACAGTTGCAAGCAAAAACGGTATGTAACTGCCGTTTTTGTACCAGATATGCGAAAAAATCCTCATCATCCTCGGCCCCTTTTTCTCTTTTTTAAAAAGCTTGACAAAATCCATTCACATTATCGGTATACAAAGAAAAGGTTTTATCGCCTTGCAGCGAATGAACAAATTTCACCATTGAATGGAAACTGGATGTTCCAATTTGGAATGCCAGAAAGTCGGCCGGAATGACAGGAAAAACTGGCCCGTTCCATCACATCACACCTCCCGATTATTGGTTCATTTTTCCGGAACTTTTTTCAGACTCTTTTTTCGCTGCCGCCTGCCTTTTGCCGGATTGAGCAAGTTTTGCGCTCTGTGAGAATAAAATACACGCTCCGGGCCCTAAAAGAGGAAAAGCCGCTTCTACCAGCCAACCGTGGAGGACTTCCATTCACCGCGTTTCCGGCATAGATCTGTCTCAAAAGGCACAAATTTCCCGGCATTCCTCCTCCATGAGCCCGCTGCGGTATAAACCGACGTTTCACCCAAAAAAATCCACCGTCAAAACTACAACAAACATACCATATCCGTTGGGATAGATCATGGAAAGCGCAGCATGCCGCCCCGATGAGATCTGCCGTGAGACGGACGGGGCCAGTAATCTCCATCTCATTTCCCCAATGAACGTCGGAAAATTCGTATAGGAGGGATTGGAAAAGTCGGCCAGCCTCATAAAATCCAGGAGGGTACGCAGCCGAACCTTTTTTCCGGGTACCTTTTCTCTGCCAGGGTCCTCCCTTTATGCAGGTATACCAGAAAATGCCGCCGGCACCTGACGCCTTCCGGAAGTTTCCCCCTATCCGATCTAGATATGCTCCTCCGGTGGAACAGCCCGTTACGGTTGGAGCCGGGCGATGGGCCGACCGCTGCTGCAGGCTTCCCTAAGGCAAACACACGGGGCCGCGGCGCGCCAACCGAAGTTTCCGGACGGGCATCACACTTTTTCTAACATTCTCTCCTGGAGGATGCTAATGGTCCTGCAGGGTGCTCCAGAGAATCAACTCCAGCGGCATGAGCGGCAACGGTTTGCCCGGCGATCTACCAATCATCCGGAAGGCCTGCCAGAAAGGATCGTTTTTGAGTTTGGAGAAAAATCCCGGAAAAAACACATCCGGATTAAACAGACCCTTGGACCGTGGAAATTCCACAAATTCCGTCTCTTCTTGCGGGCGCAACCCAGCTTTCTGACGGGCCAGATCCACAGCCCTCATCATATTTCCAAGCTCATCCACGAGACCAATGGTTTTCCCATCAATCCCGGAGTAGAAACGTCCTTCGGCAATGGACCGAACGGAATCTACAGGAAGGTTCCTCCCCTGGGCTACTTTATTCACGAATTCGTCATAATAAGCCAGAATAAATTCCTGCACTCTCTTCTTCTCCGAAGATGTGAGCCCCCGCGAAGGGATCATTCCAAAAAATGGGATAGAAATGCCGAAAGGTAGATCCGCATGTTCGCCCCGGTGTACTTCATCGGCGCTCATCCCCAGCTTTCGGGAAAATCCGCGATCATAGAGCCAGCCCCCGATTACTCCAATAGAACCGGTTACAGTCAAAGGTCCCGCCACAATGGTATCACCAAACATGCTGATCCAGTAGCCTCCGGAGCCGGCCACTTGACCCTGGCTCACAATAACAGGTTTTTTCTCCCTGCATTTCCGGAGAGCTTCCGCCACCACATCGCTGGCGGTTGCATCGCCACCGGGTGAGTCAACCCGGAAGACGACGGCCTTCACATCCGTGCGCCTGGCCAGTTTGAGCAGGACCTTCTCCAGCCAGCGGGCACGGATTCCCCGGTCCATATCACACACCCCGAGACCGTATACCACCGCAATTTTGGGAATCCGTCCCCACGATTGCCTCGGAAGTTCCCGGAACATTAATCTGTTTCGCGGGAGTTTTTTGAGCTTTTTCCCGACAAAGGCTTTGACCACATCTTCTAGCTGGGACCACCGAGCCAGTGTGTCTACCAGGCCAGCCTCAAGCGCTTCACGGGCTGTAAAGAGCGTCCGTTTATTGATTAGGGCATCAAACTTCTCCAAGGAAAATCCCCGGCTCCGGCATATCTCTTTGCGGACAAGTTCGTACCAGTCGTCCACATACGCCTGGCGCTGCTGGCGGTCCGCTTCGGACATCTGCTCCCGACTCATTACCTCCATCGCCGATTTGTATCGGAAATAGCGGAACTCATCGAAGCCGAGCCCCAGCTTTTCAAGTGTGCCTTTATAAAATGTTCTCCCCATCACATATCCTCTGAGCTGCATGGCTCCCTGAGGGTCAAGAACGACCCGGTCTGCAACCGAAGCAAGATGGTACAATGTCATGTCCCCGTCATGCAGGAACACCAGTACCTTTTTTCCTGACTTTTGTGCCCGCTGCAGCTCCTTTCGGATCTCCCAGGCATGCTCCGGCAGGATGGCCATGCCGGAGAGATTCACGGCAATCAACGCAACACGCGGATCTGCCGCGCTAGCCCGGATATCCTGGAGGATCTGGAAAAGGCGGTGGGTACCGTGATCGAACATCGCATAGCTCAGATGGTCCACCCGGCCCTTCAAAACAAAAGGAACCACAGCCCGGGCTTTTTGCCACCTTTGAAATACACTGGGAAACAACCCACCCATCCTTACCGTGTGAACTGAAAAACGGGATGTTCCTTTTCCGCCGGCCAAGGTACGCACACCCATATGGCCCAAATCAACAGCAATTCCAACCGAAATACTCCTGTCATCAAAATACCGGCCTGATAGGGCAATTCCGGAAACAGGACGCCAAACAAGTCCGGCACTCCAGGGTGCTGCCCGGACAGAACGACCGGATTGCCATGCCAGATCGGCAAACAGAGTAAGCGCAGGCGATCCAAGCGGGCGGATTCCCAGATCAACATACACTGTGCGATCCAACCCATTAAGAGCAACCCGGCCAACGGTGCCAACGGAAACAAAACGGTTGGGACGGAACAGGCCAGCCAAGGAGACGAACTGGCCTGATCCGGCTGTATTCCGTCGAACCCTTTCTCCGCCGTATGACAGCCCAAACGACAGCTGCTCGCTCCCCCAGGCTGTCGAAAGGCGGTAATCCACAGCATCGCCCGCCCCCGGAATTCTGCGGCGTACGATGCCAACCCCCAATCTTCGTCGGGCGGCCACCAGTCCCCATGCAGAGATCTTCTGGGACGCCTCAGGTTGGACGTTCCAGAAAATCCGGAGTTCAGGCCGCCTCACATGATAAAGGTTAGCGGGATTGACAAACCCCAGCAGGCCAAAATCGAAAGCTCCTGGCGATGCCTGCAGAAACGCAGTTGTCTGCCAATCGGAACAAAATGACTGCGAAAGAACAGGCTGGGCCCCTATTGCGGCTGAAAGGATGAGAAATGCCAGAAGTGACACGTTCCTTCTCATTCTTATCCCTCCCCGATTTTTGTGGAAATTCAGGCATTTTCGTTTCCAGACCGGCCGTTTCCAGCATCTGTCCCTCCAAACGGCTTGCTGGATGGTCCGGTTCTGCCATCCACAAGAGCGATCAGGAAATAAGATTGAATGAATTTACATTTTAACGGCTCTCTGGCACCTTCTGGAAATTTCCGCTCAAATAATCGCCCTCTGCGGTTTCTCCAGAACAGAACATCCCGATTATCCAATGGGGGTCAGCGGTACGAAGATATACGGTTCCCCCATGGAGAGTGTTTCGCTCCATTTTGGGGCTCTGGTCATCCCCCGCAAAAGGATTGGACCCGCCGGTAGAAATTCGGCATAAGCGGTCGGCGTAAAAATTACTGACCCGAAATTGGAATCCCCTTTACCTGGGTCCCGCCAGCAGAAGTGTCCGCCTGCTCCGGGGCTCACACATCCGCCACCTCCTTTCCACCACAAAGAAGGTGGAGGCAACCCCCGTAGCAGGATTGGGTCATCGGTCTGGAACAGGAGCGCACGGCCAACAGAAGGAAAAGACAACGGGATGCAAACAGTAGAATAGAAATAAAAAGAGAAACGGCCCATCTGATTTCTTCTGGGCAAAAAAAAGGCCCCAGACGGGGCCTTTTTCAAACACAGAAAGGAAATTTTCAACTTAGTAAATGGTGCTGAAGAACTTCACAAACGAATCCACAAGGATGATTACCTTGCCCATGGGCGTATCCAGTGGATCAGCCGCGATGGTTGCCGTGCCCATTGGCGTATCCAGCGGGTCAGCAGTAGCATTTGTTCCCATCGGTGTGTCCAGCGGATCAGCCGTGGCATTGGTCCCCATCGGTGTATCCAGCGGATCGGCTGTTGTGGTGTACGTAGCCTTGCTGCTGGTTCCCATTGGAGTATCCAGCGGATCGGCTGCAAAGACGAGGCTCACGAGAAACGTCCCAACCAGGACGCATGCCAGCAGGCTGCTCACAAACTTCTTCATCGCTTCCTCCCTCTTTTGTTGATGTTACGAATTTGTAATTCTTTAAGGGCAACAACCATACCAGGAGGAAGCAAAAAATAACGAGATTTTTACATTTGTTAAGGAATTGAAAAACAATGGGTTACTTTTTCAAATATTCCGGTAAGATTGTGCGAGCCGATACAGGAAGGGTTACAGGGTGCACCAATAATGGTGCCAAGATTGGATATGAATAGTAATTTATTGTAAATTCAATAATTAGAGAAAGCGCACCAAATTATGTGCATATCTTTTTGATCATCATGCTAAGTTGTGTATTTTCATATATATATGCAATTGCACATTTATGCAATCACTTCACTCACTTTTCCCCGCGGAATCTTAATGTTGAACCGCCGGATTCTCCGGCTCAACGTATTGCGGTGAATCCCCAGAGCCGCTGCCGTTTTGGAAATATTCCAACCGTGATCGGCCAGGACTTTTTCAAGATACTCTTTCTGCAGGAGCAGGAGCTTTTCCGGAGAATAGGTTTGCCGTACATGTTCAGGAACCGAGCGGAACGAGCGGATTTCTTCCGGCAGGTCTTTGACCCGAATCTCGCGCCCTTCAGAAAATATCAGCAGGCGTCTTATCACATTCTCCAGTTCCCGCACATTTCCGGGCCAGTCGTAGGCCATCAGCTGCCGCATAGCCCCGGCAGTAATCTTCTTAATCGGTCCCCCCGTGTGATGTTTTTTGATAAAATGTTCCACCAGCAGCGGAATATCTTCTTTTCTTTCCCTCAAAGGCGGGATATGAATAGGCAATACATTTAAGCGGTAGTAGAGGTCTTCCCGGAATTTACCTTCCCGGATGGCCTGCTCCAGATTTTTGTTGGTAGCGGCAATAATGCGCACATCTACTTTGATGGTTTCTTCCCCGCCGATGCGCTGAAATTCCCTCTCCTGAATCACCCGCAGAATCTTTGCCTGGGTTTCCAGCGCCATATCGCCAATTTCATCCAGAAAGATGGTTCCTCCGTTGGCCTGTTCAAATTTGCCCCGGTGCATATCCACCCCGGTTGCCACGCGCTTTTCGATTCCGAAAAGCTCGCTCTCCAGGAGAGTTTGCGGAATTGCCGCGCAATTCACCTTGATGAATGGCTTGTCCCGCCGCGGACTGTTGTAATGAATCAGAGTTGCAATAATTTCCTTCCCGGTCCCACTCTCGCCACGGATCAGCACATCCACATCCTTGTCCACAATCTTGGCCACCGTCTGGAAAACCCGGGCCATTGCCTTGCTCTTACCGATCACCTTTACATCTGCCATCTGGCTCTGCAGCATGGCCTGCAAAGTCTCCACCTGAGATTCCAGCTTCTCTTTCTTCTCCTGTAGCTCATGGAAATATTCCGAATTCCCGATCGCCACACCGGCCAGCTCCGCAATATTTTCCAGAAATTCCAGATCGCGGTGGGTAAACACCCGCTCGGGCGTCCGGCTATCCACATACACGGTGCCAAATACCCGTTCATTGAGCACAATTGGTACACACATGAGGGAAAAAATGTTGAACTTCCGCACACTTTCGCTGGTGCGGAATCGAGCATCTTCCAGCGCATTGGACACCAGAATGGACTGCCCGGATTTACCCACCCGCTCAATCACCGTTTTGCTCATCCGGTAGGCATCTTCCAGCGTAGCCGCTTCCAGCTCCCGGTTCGCCTTAATCTCCAGCTCGCCGCCGTGTTCCGGCATTAGCAAAATGGCGCCCTTGTCGGCCCGGAGCATGTTGATGGCCATATTCAGAACGTTCTGAAGCAAGCTTTCCAGATCAAAAATGGAGTGCACAATCAGGCTTGTCTGCTGGAGCGCCTGCAAACTGTTCTGCTGATCCACCCGGTTCATCTGCTCGGAGAGAACGTGATCCTGGAGCTCACTGATCCTCCGGTATAGCCGCAGTTTCTCCTCCACAATGGGCAGTGCCTCTGCAATGCTGGCCGCACGCCGCAAATAACTGATCGCCCCCAGTTCGTCCCCTCTTACCTGGGAAATCTGGCTCAGTAGTTTCAGAGTGGCGATTTTCTCGCGCGGAATATTCAGGTGCTCAAACAGGTCCAGGCTCTTTTGGGCCAGCTCCAGCGCCCGGTGGTACCGTTCGCTATAATACCAAAACCAACCCAAATGCCGCAGTGCCAGTCCCTGTTCAAAAAGATCTTTCAGGTGCCCGAAATATTCGTTCAGCCGCTCCGCGGCCTTTTTCATCTCCTCCCGGTTGTATTCCAGACAGGCTTTTTTCAGTTGAAGAATAGCAATTTTGGCCAGTTCGCGCTCCAGGTGATGCTCCACGGCAATGCGGAAGGCCTGCTGAATTGCCTGGTCGGCCCGTTCCATTTCCCGTGTGGTTAAAAACAGGTAAGCCATCCGCGTCAAACAGGAAGCCTTTTCTGCATGAAATTCGTACCGCTCGTACATGCGAAGGGCCCGGGAAAAGTAGCGCCGTGCCAGGTCCGGCTTTTCCATGGCAAAGGCCAGATCCCCCAGCGATTCGAAGGCAACCGCCAGATTATGAACTTCGCCGATTTTCCGGAACAGGCGGATTGCCCGCATGAAATAATCGCGCGCTTCCTGGTATTTACCCCGGTAGAATACCAGACGGCCGATATTCACCAGTACATTGGCGCTGTTCTCCAGAAAACCGAGTCCCTGACTGATCCGCAGGCTCTTCCGGTAGTTCTCCAGCGCTCTATCCCACTCCCCCTGAAAATAGTATACGTTGGCCAGATTGTTTAGCAGGATGGGCAAACGGCCGAAATCCCTGGTCGCCTCCAATTTGCCGTGGCATTGTTCGTAGTAGCGGGCGGCCAGCTGAAGCTCATTCTGTTTCTGCGCCAGGATCCCAAGATTGTTAAAAACCTGGGCTTCGCCAAGAATGTCTTCGTGATCCTGATAAATCTTCAAGCTTTTGCGCAGATAAAGCCCTGCCTGTTCCAGCTCGCCCCGCTTCAAATAGACCACTCCCATGCGGTTGTAAACCAGGGCACGGTCAATCTCATATCCCTCTCCGGCCAGCATCTTTTCGGCGGACTTCAGGGCCTTCAGCGCCTGGTCGTATTCGCCCTGGGAGCGCAGGTACCATCCCATTTCGATATAATACCGGCCTTTTAACTTCTGAGGAATTTTATCCAGCCTGTCTTCCCATTTATGCAGCTCCCGGATGGCTTTCTGGGTTTCCCCCATTTTATGCAGAACAGAGGTCCACCACAGGGTATACTCAAATTCCTCCGTGACGGAAAGCCCGAAATCCTCACCGCGGGCAAGAACATCTTCCAGTGTTCTGGCGGCCGCTGCAAAATCTCCACGGGCCTCATAAATGCGTACAAGGTTATCCAGAATGCGGCGTTTTTCTTCGGAGAAGTCGTCCTTTTTCAGTTCGAGATAATGCTGAATGAGGAAATAGGCCTGCTCATAGTCGAACACCTTCAGGGAATACTCAATGGCCCCGGGGGCGAAAATCAGAAACTCATCGTGGAGCCGACCACGGAGAGCGTGCAGAGTTGCCCGCACCAAATAATCGGACTCCAGGTGCTCCCGCATTAGGGCAATCAGCTCGAACCACTTGGCATGAATCTCTCTCCGCAGCTCATCCGGCATGCTGTTGAGGACAAACTGCTGCCAGCTGGTCTGCAGGAAGCGGTAGTACTTCTGGCCGTCCACAATGGACAGCCCCAGTAGATTGGACGCCTTCAGCTGGCGGAACAGCTCAAAAAGCCCGGTGGACTCTTCTTCCCAGTAAAATGAAAGCAGGTTGTGTGGCACGCTTTCACCGTAGACTGCCATCACCCGGAGCAAATGCTGCTGTTCCGGCGTGAACGACTGAAATTTCATAGCCAGAAGCTCCGACAGCCCTTCCGGCGTTTTCTCCGGATAGCTCCGGTCCATCCAGATCCAGCCTTCTGGCGTGGAAACAACCGCTTCCTGTTCCACAAGGTGGGTCAGAAACTGTTCGATCAGCAGTGGATTGCCGCCAGAGTAGCGGTGCACAAACTGATAGAACTCGTTATCATCGGTCTGCAGCTTGAGCTTTGATTGCACAAGTGCCTTGGTCTCGTACTCTGTCAGCGGCTCCACCCGGTAAAAGAAGGAAAACGGCTCATCGGAAAGCCCCTTAATAATTTCCTCGGCTTCAGAGGATGGAAGCCGGGTGTAATCAACAATCAGAAAGACGGGCAATCTGGCTCCCTCATAGGCCAGATAGCGGAGAAACTGAATTGCCTGCAGCGACGCCTCCTGCAAATCGTCCAGTACGAGGATGAGGGGCGGGTTCAGATCCGGTTCGTATGCACGGGCAAATTTCTCAAAAAGGGTGTAGCAAACCGCAAAAAAGTGGGAAAGATCGTTAAACGTCAGCGAAACATCCCAGTTTTTTTCGGAATGAATCAGCAAAAAGCGCCAGAAATCCTGTTCTTCTTCGGTCAGTTCAATTTCTTCACTGGGCACCGATATCCCGATGCTGCGGATCAGCTCGAGAATCAGGCCATTGGGCACGTCCCGGAAATCACTGCATGAAATCCATCTTACCGGATTCCCCTGGATTTGCCGCTGGGTTACGAATTCTTGGATCATCCGGGTTTTGCCCACACCGTGATCCCCCTGAATAATGGCCAGCCGCAATTCTTTCTTTTGGTGGATCTCGTCCGCCATGTCGTGCAGCCGATTTAGCACAGAACCGCGCCCAATGAACGTCCCCGACCAGAACCGCACCAGCCGATCCGGAAGGTGGTAGGTTTTTTTGACGAATTTGAAGCGGTTGATCTCCTCTACCACTTCCGCGGCCGAATGGCACCGGCTTTCCGGATTTTTGCTCAATAGCTTCTGGACCAGGTCATCCAGCTGGAACGGAACAATTGGATTGAATTTCCGCATCCGTTCCGGTTTCTCCCTCAGGTGGGCCAGCAGCAGTTGCCGCGGGTCTTCCGCTACAAAGGGAGGACGCCCGGTTAGCAGTTCAAAAATGGTCGCTCCGAGGGAATAAAGATCGGACCGTGGATCCAGCTGCCAGTTGCGGATCGCTTCCGGCGAAATGTAGGGAAAGCTCCCGGCCCGCGATTCGGCCTCGCCCGACTGTAATTCATGGGCCAATCCGAAATCGCTCAGTACTGCATAAAACTCCCCTTCCTTTTCCCCGATCAGAATATTGGCCGGCTTCAAATCCCGGAAAAGAATACCCTGCTCGTGCAGGTACTGCAATGCGGCACAAACGTCCACAATCAGCTTGATAAACAGCTCCAGATCTTCACGGCCCTTCCACCAGTCCAGGAAATTCCCCAGCGGGTAGTAGTCCATGGTAAAATAAGGATAACCCTTTTCTGAAAAGCCGTAATCGTGGACGCGGATGATATTGGGGTGGCGGATTTTCTTCAACCGCAGAAATTCTTGCTCAAACGCGAAGCGGTCTTCATCGCTGTAATCATCGATCTCAAGCTGCTTGAGCGCCAGAATTTTCCCGGAAACCTTGTCCAGCACCCGAAATACACGGCCGTTGCCCCCTTTGCCGATCAGCTTCTCCACAAAAAAGCGCTTGTCAATTAACATAACCCCTCACCCTGTCCGTTCCCACATCCTCCAGAAAATAAACGGCAACAATTAATTATTCGGCCGGTTTCCGCCATTTCTGAATGCCCCTCTGCACTTGAAGTTGTGCATCTCCATCGAAAAGACAAATATCCCCTCCAGAAGCAATTATTTGCACAGGATTTGCAACATTTTTCATTAAGTTAAGTGCCCGGCGGGCGAATATCAAGTCGTTTCCACATTCCGCCCGATTTTTTACCCGTTCTTCAAACCCTGAATAAGGGCAAGAAAAACCCTTTCTGTAAAACCATCCCCCTTTGGAGGAAAGAAAAAAAGAGAAACCAGAAAACAGCAAAATACCGGAGAAGAAACAGAACCGGTGCACCAGAAGGATTCTCCGGCCTCGGAGGACCGGATTTTATTTACTCGCCGATGGTAATCCGGCTCTTGCCCAGACCGAGAAAACGCCCTATTTTTTTGAGAAAATGTTCTCGGTGAATGGGCCGGTCGGATTCGCGGAAATCGATTTCAAGTACATCATCCTGCGGTGTTTCTTCGCGATCAAAAGAACGGTCTTCTTCGGGAATATCAAATGGGATCTCGTCCTGCTCCGTGTCACCGCCGCCGGTGAGAGAATGACCGCTGATCTGCTTCAGGCGGTCTTGATCTGCCGCATGGTACCTTTCACTGTCAGAGATTTCGTAGGCCTGACCATCTGCATCGCTAAGCAGGGACAGCAGCCGTTCGTCCTCGCGGATATCAAAAAGCAGGTCTTCTGGTTCGCTGGCCCCTTCCTGTTCAGATTCCTGCCATACTTCCCCTGTGGCCGCCGACGCATCCCACCGGCGGAGAATCTGGCGTTCCCGGGCCTCATCCACCTCTTCCATGACCTCCCGGGCAGCCTTGGCCGCTTCCAGGACCTGGAAACGCAACTTTTCCAGATTCCTGTCTTTCCGGTAATCCCCCGCCAGGGTCAGCACCCGTCGCCCCACCACTTCCACCCCATCATAGCCATACACCATGGCCAGATCACACATGGACTGGCCCACCTGCTGCAGATCCTGTAGCACCTGTTCCACATCGATGGCTTCTTCGTCGAGCCGCTCCGAGATGGCTAGGAGCTGATCTATATTGCGTACCATTTCCTCGACATAATAGGCCACAAATTCGTTTGCCCTTTTTGTTTCATGCTCACCGGACATCTCTTTCTCACCTCCGCAAACCGGAAGGAGGATTTATCTGCCTCTTTTAGTCATCATCTCCGTGAAGAAGCTTGCCCAAAAATTCTACATCATCTTTTTCCGATTCAGCCGCCGGTTTGCCGTTCCCTTTATCGTCTGTATCCACCGAAAGATCCGATTCGTCAAGTTCCTCTTCCAGTTCGATCAGTTCGTCTTGGCCGGATTCTGCCGCGGACCTGTCCGTTGTTTCTCTGCCAGCCTCCTCTGATCTCACCTCGGCCAGCAGCAACTCCAGTTCGCTGCGAAGTTCCAGATACGCCTCGGGAGCTGCTGCGTCTTCCACAATCATCTGATGCACCGCCTCCGGTACTCTTTCAAAAAGAGGCCAGCGGTCTCCAAGGCTCCTCTCCCGGCGTGCCAGCTCCTCAATGAGGTCCTCCAGCATGGTCATAAAATCAGCAATTTCATCGAAATCGAACATCTGGGCCGTACTGGAAATTGAGGAACAGCTCTGCTTTAGCATTTCCCAGGCTTCCCTATCCTGAACATCACGTTTCAGCCGGTCCACACTTTCGCGAAAACGCCGGAGATCTGCTTCCGATTCTTCCTCCATGATTTCGCGGAAGATTTTTTTGGCATGACCAACGGAATCTTCCGCGGAAGATTCGTCTTCCTTTTCCACCATTTCAATCTTCACCTCGCCCTTTTCGGGCTCCCCCGCCCCTGCCGGTGCAGGCGGTGCCGAAGGCTTTTTTCCACGGGTTTTGCGGCCCTTGTCCGTACGAAACAGCTGTTCGGTGGTGCTGTCCCGCAGGCCGGTGGCGATAATCATCACCCGGACTTTGCTTTCCATATCCGGATGAATGTGAGCCCCCCAGATGATCCGCGCCGAATCGTCCAGCTTCCGCGCCAGTGTCTGCATGGCGATTTTCGCATCTTTTACGGTCAGATCGCGGCCACCGGTGATGTTCATCAGGGCACTCTTTGCTCCGGTGATGTCCAGATCGATGAGCGGATTTTCGATGGCCCGCTCCACCGCTTCAATGGCACGGTCCGGAGAATCGCTCTCCCCCATACCGATAAGGGCCGTGCCTCCGTCCTTCATAATGGTGCGCACATCCGCAAAATCCAGGTTAATCAGCCCCTTCTGGGTTACGAGCTCGGTTATCCCTTTTACCGCACTGACCAGAATTTCGTCCGCCACTTTGAACGCTTCATCCAGCGGGACATCCGGCACAATTTCCCAGAGTTTGTCATTCTGAATTACGATCAGGGTATCGGAGTTTTTGCGCAGGCGTTCCAGGCCGTACTGAGCGTTATTCCAGCGCAGCACGCCTTCTTCCGCAAACGGTAGCGTCACAATCGAAATGGTAAGGGCTCCACTGGAACGAGCCAGCTCGGCGAGGATAGGTGCCGATCCTGTGCCGGTGCCTCCGCCCAAACCGCAGGTCACAAAAACCATATCCGCATTTGACACCATCTGGCGGAGGACCTCTTCATCTTCACGGGCTGCCTCTTCTCCGGTTTTGGGATCGCTTCCTGCCCCCAGCCCCCCCGTGATATTTCGACCAATCAGCACCTTCTGATGCGCCTCCGCATACAGCAGATCCTGAGCGTCGGTATTGACTGCGTATGTCTCCACTTCTTCAATGCCAACCTGCATCAGG
>Ga0209426_1001514_pt1 | contig 13702 bp, 17 predicted proteins | sample Deesub1362B_J571_FD_187697 | JGI IMG/M metagenome (GOLD analysis project Ga0209426, IMG submission 187697) | Deep oceanic, basalt-hosted subsurface ecosystem from Juan de Fuca Ridge flank, Pacific Ocean, CORK Borehole 1362B_J2.571 (SPAdes)... ...
AACCTCAAGAGCGAGGATGGCGACCGTTTCCTGCACACCGGCCTGTCTCTGAAGGTGGCGGACAGCGACACCCAGGCACGGCTGTCGCAGTACCTGCCCGAAGCGCGCAGCCGCATCCTGCTGCTGCTTTCGGCACGCCAGCCAGCCGATCTCGCCACCGTCGAGGGCAAGCAGAAGCTCGCGCGCGACATCCAGGCGACCATCAGCCAGCCGTTTGCCGCAGGTCTGCCGCCGCAGAAGATCCTGGACGTCTTGTTTACATCGTTCGTGGTGCAGTAAGCCGTGTGCCTGCCTCGCGAACCCTGAACCAAATCCGATATGAAACTGCCCGCCGAACTTCACCTCTGCCGCCGCATCGCGCGCGGCGCCTGAAGCCGGCCATGGACCGTTTCATCCTTAAAGCCGTTCACGGGGCAGGACACTAGATGGCCTACGACAAGTTCCTCTCGCAGGACGAGGTAGATGAACTACTGAAAGGCGTATCGGGCGAATCCGATGCGCCCGTGGCAAGCGCGCCGGTCGCCGACGATGGCGGCGTGCGTCCGTACAACCTGGCCAACCAGGAGCGCATCGTCCGCGGCCGCCTGCACACGCTCGAGATCATCAACGAGCGTTTTGCCCGCGCCCTGCGCACCGCGCTGTTCAACTTCATCCGCCGCGGCGCCGACATCTCGGTAGGCACCGTGCGGATCGAGAAGTACGGCGATTTCGTGCGCAACCTGCCCGTCCCGACCAACCTGAACCTGGTCCACATGAAGCCGCTGCGGGGCACCGCGCTATTCGTGTACGACCCGAACCTGGTGTTTCTCGTCGTCGACAACCTGTTCGGCGGCGATGGCCGTTTCCACACCCGCGTGGAAGGCCGCGACTTTACCCAGACCGAGCAGCGCATCATCCGCCGCATGCTTGACCTCACGCTTTCCAGCTACGGCCAGGCCTGGCGCACCGTGCATCCGATCGAGTTCGACTATGTCCGCTCGGAGATGCACACGAAGTTCGCCAACGTCGCCGGCCCGAACGATGCCGTGGTCACCACCGCGTTCCACATCGAACTGGGCGCCGTGGGCGGGCAGCTTCATATCTGCATCCCGTTCTCGATGATCGAGCCACTGCGCGATCTGCTGATGAACCCGCTGCAGGACGAGGTCGAGGTGGACAAGCGCTGGCTCGGCCAGCTCTCCAACCAGCTACGTGCCGCCGAAGTGGAACTGGTGGCCGAATTCACGCACCTGCGCAGCACCGTGGCCGAGGTCCTGGCCATGCGCGAAGGCGACGTGCTGCCGATCGAACTGCCGGAACACATCTTCGGCAAGGTGAACGGCGTGCCCGTCATGCAGTGCGGCTTCGGCACCATGAACGGCCAGTACGCGCTGCGCGTGGAACGGATGCTCAATTACCAAGACAGCGATTCCAACAAGGAAACCGATCATGACTGACGGCACCCAGGACAAGCCGGTCGATCCGATGGACGACTGGGCCAGCGCCCTCGCGGAGCAGACCAGCGCCGAGCAGGCAACGTCCACTGCCGCGCCGGCGCCCAGCGCTGCCGCACCGGCGGCGCAAGCCATGCCTGCCGCCACGCCGGCAGCTTCCACGGTATTCCCGCCGCTGGCGCAGGAAGCGCCGCCGGGGTTCCACAACGATATCGGGATGATTCTCGATATTCCCGTGCAGCTCACGGTGGAACTCGGCCGCACCAAGGTACCCATCAAGAACCTGCTGCAACTGGCGCAAGGTTCGGTCGTGGAACTCGACGGCCTGGCCGGCGAACCGATGGACGTGCTTGTCAACGGCTACCTGATCGCCCAGGGCGAAGTGGTGGTGGTCAATGACAAGTTCGGCATCCGCCTGACGGACATCATCACGCCGTCGGAACGTATCCGGAAGCTCAACAAATGATGGTTGCCGCGCGCCGGCTTGCCGCGGGCATTGCCCTTGCGGGCGTTGCCGCTTCCGGCGCGCAGGCTGCCGACGTCGTGCTCAGCACGGCCCAGGCGGGCACGCCCACCGGCGGCGCCGCGACCAACACCACTACCAGCGCCACTACTAGCAACACCGGCGCCAACGCTCCCGTCATCAGCAGTGGGGCCAGCCTGGCGCAAGCCGGTCTGGGCCTGTTCGCCGTCATCGCGCTGATCCTGGCGATGGCATGGGTGGCCCGGCGCGTCGGCCTGGTGCGCCAGGGCTCGGGCAATGCGTCGATGAAGGTGGTCGGCAGCCTGATGCTTGGTCCGCGCCAGCGGGTGGTCACGGTGGAAGTGGGCGGTACCTGGCTGGTGCTTGGTGTGTCGCCCAATGAAATCCGTCCGCTTCACACACTGGAAGCACAACCGCACACCAGTTCTCCGGACGATTCGCGGCCCGGCTCCCAGGCGGACTCAGGAGTGCCCCGGAACATGCAGGGCGGATTCGGCGAGCGACTGATGCGCGCCATGCAGGAAAACCTCAAGAAATGAACTCGCTGCGTGCCGACGTCGCACGGCATCCCGCGCGCCTGCCGCGCGTGGCCGCCACCCTGCTGGCATTGCTGCCGCTCGTGCTGTGGCTCGCGCCCGAATCGGCGCTGGCCCAGTCGCTGCCCGGCGTAACCAGCCGGCCGGGACCCGGCGGCGGCCAGACCTGGTCGCTGTCGATCCAGACGCTGGTCCTGTTGACATCGCTGTCGTTCCTGCCGGCGGCCATGCTGATGATGACGGGCTTCACTCGCATCATCATCGTGCTGGGCCTGTTGCGCAACGCGCTGGGTACGGCATCGTCGCCGCCCAACCAGGTACTCGTGGGCCTGTCGCTGTTCCTGACGTTCTTCGTCATGTCGCCGGTGTTCGACAAGGTCTACACCGACGCCTACCAGCCGCTCTCCGAAAACAAGATCAGCCTCGAGACCGCCGCCCAGCGCGCCGCCGTGCCGCTGCGCGCGTTCATGCTGCGTCAGACTCGCGAGAAGGACCTGGCGATGTTCGCGCAGATGGCCAAAACGCCCGAACTGCAGGGCCCCGAGGACGTGCCGTTCACGGTGCTGGTGCCGGCGTTCGTCACCAGCGAACTGAAGACCGCGTTCCAGATCGGCTTTACGATCTTCATCCCGTTCCTCATCATCGACCTCGTCGTGGCCAGCGTGCTGATGGCAATGGGCATGATGATGGTGCCACCCGCCACCATTTCGCTGCCGTTCAAGCTGATGCTGTTCGTGCTGGTCGATGGCTGGCAACTGCTGCTGGGCTCCCTGGCGCAGAGCTTCATGAACTGACCGGAGGCCCGCCATGACACCGGAAATGGTGATGACCATCGCCACGCAGGCGATGAAGATGACGCTGATGCTGGCCGCACCGCTTCTGCTGGTGGCGCTGGCGGCGGGTCTGGTGGTGAGCCTGTTCCAGGCCGCGACGCAGATCAACGAAATGACGCTGACCTTCATCCCCAAGCTCATCGCGCTGTTCGCGACGATGGTGCTGGTCGGCCCGTGGATGATCAACACCTTCGTGGACTACATGCGCCAGGTGTTCCAGAGCATCCCCGCCCTGGCCCACTGATCCGGCCGCCGTACCCTTTTCCCTTTTCCTTCCCAATAGCCCGCCGTGATCGAGGTCACCACCGCCCAGATGTACGGCTGGATCGCCACCTTCCTGTGGCCGATGTTCCGGATGCTGGGGCTGATCTCTTCCGCGCCGCTGCTCAGCGAATCGACGATTCCCCGGCGTCTCAAGATCCTGCTGGCGGCGGCCCTGTCGGTAGTCATCTCCCCCACGATCGGCAATATCCCCACCGTGCCGGTCTACTCGCTCGATGGCCTGCTGATCGTCCTCAACGAAGTCGGCATCGGCTTGTCGATGGGCTTCGCAATGCGCCTGGTATTCGCCGCGGTGCAGATGGCAGGTGAAGTCATCGGCCTGCAGATGGGTCTGTCGTTCGCGTCGTTCTACGATCGCGCGGCCGGCGGCCAGACCATGGTGCTGTCACGCTTCCTGAACATGGTGGCCATGCTGCTGTTCCTGGCGCTCGACGGTCATCTGATGATGCTGGCCGCGCTGATCGACAGCTTCCAGGGCCTGCCCATCTCCGGCGTGCCGCTCTCCGGGCACGGCTGGGGCGTGCTGGCTCGCGCAGGATCGATGATCTTCTCCGCCGGTACCCTGCTTTCGCTGCCGATGATCGCGGCACTGCTGACGATGAACCTGGCCATGGGCATCCTGAACCGTGCCTCGCCGCAGCTTTCGATCTTCGCTGTGGGCTTCCCCGTCACGCTGCTGGGCGGCATGCTGGTCCTGGCGCTGGTGATGCCGCACATGGGCGCCTACGTGCAGCACCTGATCGAAAGCGGTCTGCAGACCGCCGCCACCGTGCTCGACCAGCTCGCGCCCTAGCGATCAGACAGAGACCCGGGCCGTCGCTCAGGACAGCGCGCGCAATCTCCTGGCGCTTCGGCGCGACGCCCGGGCTCGGCATATCCAGGTTGATCGCGAACACGTACGTATCGTTGCCGCGCTTTCGGGCTTATACCTCAGCGTGAGCACAGGCCGTCATATTTATTACACACTCGGCCTGTACGGTTGCGCCCCTAACAGGGTAGCATTGGCCGCTTTTCCTGATTTTTCTTAGGGACCAAAAACTCTAAAACCCCCTATTTTTACGGGATTTCCGCTTCTACGGGGTACTCTTGGTTTCCACGTCATTTCCGTACAGTTTACGTCGCCAACCTGCCTACTTCGTCACCCATGACCAAACCCGCCTTCCGCATCGACATCAAGACCGCGCGGGCCGCGCTGCCTGCTCGCCGCGAACCCTACTTTGTCCGCCTCAGTCCTGGGGTGTACCTGGGCTACCGCGTCCTGCCTGATGGCGCTGGCACCTGGATCGGCCGTCGCCGCGACCCGGACTCTGGCCGGCAGCAGTACCGGACGGAGGGGGCGCTGGCCGACGTCCTGGACGACGAACGGTATGAAGCCGCCAAGAAGCGCGTTGAGCAGTGGGCTGCTGGACTGGAGGCCGGCGTTCAACACAAGGCTGGCACCGTGGCCGACGCGGTGGATCTGTACGTGGCGCACCTAGCGCGGAAGAACAGCCAAAGCTCGGCCGATACCAATGCCGCCCGCTTCCGCACACTGATTGGCAAGAACCCGATCGCCCGTGTCATGCTGGACCAGCTCAAGGCGCAGCAGGTACAGCGGTGGTTCGATGCGCTTGTGCGAGTCGAGGACGCGCGGGACGCCGAGCACCTGCGTCGCATGAAGAGTTCCGCCAACCGCGATCTGTCGCGCCTGAAGGCCGCGCTTAACAATGCATTCCGCTTGCACCTGGTGTCCTCCGATATCGCGTGGCGCAGGGTCCAGAAGTACAAGGACGTTGAGGGCCGGCGCGAGGTGGTGCTCGACGCCAAGGCGCGGGCCGCGCTGCTCAAGGGCGCGTCGACCGAGATTCGGCCGTTTCTGCAGGCGCTGCTGCTCACCGGTGCCCGTCCGGGTGAGGTCGCCAAACTGACTGTCGCCATGTTCGATCGGAAAGCCGGGACGCTCGCGATTCCGAAGGGGAAGACCAAGGCGCGTCTCGTGACTCTGTCGACGCAGGCGATCGCGTTCTTTGCCGCCCAGGCCAAGGGCAAGACGCCGGCCGCGCCGCTCATCGCCCGAGCCGACGGGAGTGCCTGGCGCAGCGCGAACGACTGGGGACCGCTTGTCAAGGATGCCGCTGCCGCTGCTGGCCTGCCCCCCGGGACGGTGGCCTACTGCTTGCGCCACACGACCGTCAGCGAATGGATTCTGGCCGGCGTGGACCTACTCGTGGTGGCGCGTTCCGTGGGCACGTCGTTGACCATGATCGACAAACACTACGGGCACCTGATCAACGCGAAAACGGTACGCGAGAAGCTCGACCGCATTGCCATGTGCTGACACTATCGATATCCTGCTGTTGGGGAACACCTTTACCCGCCGCCCATCGAGGCGGCTTTTTTTTCGCCTTAGGGAAACTCAGTAATTCGATACACAGGGTTTGCAATCGCTCGCTCATTCGCAAACCCGTTTTTCCTTTGCCCCACCTTTGCCCCACCTTTGCCCCTACTTTGGATTCCACAGAATTTTCGCGGTTTCGAATCGGCATGGCGGCTCGCGACGGCCACGCTGGAAGGACTTCTGTAGGCGCGTAGAAGGTACTTCTATTTTCCGAATTCGATCGCTATAAAACGCAAATAGGTTTTCCCGCCAGGCGGCACGACCAAGACCGAAAAAATACTTGGAGTGCAAGCAATGAACGAATTCACCGAAGGTCAGCGCGACGAGCTGCTGGCCTTGCTCAAGCTCATCCAGGATGGGCATCTGAACGTCATTCGATCCGCGCTCACTCTGGGCGCGCTGTCCTTTCGCGAGTTCCAGGCGCGTTACAACATCTCGAAACCGTTGCATGCCAAGCTGGACCGGCAGGGCATGGGGCCACCGACCATCCGCGCCGGCGCGCGCCGTCTGGTGTTGATCTCCGGCCTGCCCGAGTGGGAGAAGGCGATGCTCGCGCTGGACGCCGCTGAACGCGAGCATCGCAAGGCGCTGGAACCCGAGCCGCCTGCCGTCGATCCCCTTCAACCACCGAAGCGAAAGCCGGGCCGCCCCAAGGGCAGCAAGGACTCGTATCGCCGCGTTCGCCCGCAGATTGTCGCTCGCCCTGCCAGCCAGGAGTGAGCCATGTCCGGACTTCTTTTTGCTCTGCTCGAGCGCCTCGACTACGTGCTCGAGGACGGTGTCGCGCGATATCGCGCTCGATGCCCAGCCTGTGAGCAACGGCGTCGCTCGCTGCTGATCCGCGTCCACAGCGACGGCGTCATCCTGATGCACTGTTTGAACGGCTGTTCGACCGCGCACGTGCTGGCCTCGATCGGCCTGAACTGGCGCGCGCTGTTTCCGCACGGCCGGCGCCGCTGGCATCGCACGCCGTATGGCTGGTGGCGTGAGCGTCCGCGTCACGAGAGCAACCCTGGCTCACAGGAGGAGAGGTAAATGGCGAAGAAGCCTGCCCCCCATGAGCCTTACAGCAAGTTGCCGCACTTCATCCAGACGTCACCGGCATATGTCGGAGCGTCGGCCGCCGCTCGCGCGCTGCTGCTCGACGTCATCTACTTCGAACGCGGCTTCAACAACGGCAGCCTGCTGGTGACCATCTCGAAGTTCAGGCCGCTCGGGTGGACGTCGCACCAGAAGTTCTACCGCGCTCTCGATGAGCTGGTGCAGCGCGGCCTGCTGATGCGAACCACCGAAGCGCGCACCGGTGTCGCGGCACTCTATGCCCTGTCTTGGATGGCCACCATGAAATCTCCCATCGATCGCCAGGCGAAGCGAAAGGGACGAAGCAGCACAAAAACCTTTCCCGAAACGGGTAAGGGTCAGGCAAACACCTTTCCCGAAACGGGTACGGTTGCTTTCCCGAATCGGGAAAGGTTGCTTACCCGAAACGGGAAAGGTACCCCTTCCGCCTTACCCGAATCGGGTAAGGAAAACGCCAAAAACGAGGCTCAACCTTTCCCGATTCGGGTAACTGATGCATGTTGCCAAGGGGGTGAGGAGAAAAACGGGTTTGCCGGTGGGGCGTCGCGAGTGCCTGGTGAAGGCCAGCCCATGACGATCTACGTGGCCGAATCCAACGGCGCGTTCTCACTGGCGGTACGTCCCACGATCCAGCGAGAGTCCACCATCCTGTGCACCGATGCCCGCGAGCCAGACATCGTGATGGCCGCTACTCGCCGCGCTCTCGCGATCGCCACGCAGCACAAGGCTGTCCTGCGGCTGGTGGGGACGACCGAGGCGCTGGCTGCATTCGATCCTATTCTGGTCGCCGCCAAGGCAAGCGAAGGGGCGAAGTCATGACCTCGACGCCCCTTCGCGAGCACCTGGCGCTGTTGCGCCGGCAGGGCCGCTCCTGGATCGAGCGCCTGGCCGAACTCGAGCACTGGCTCGATGCCCGCGAGGCCGACGAACTCGCTGCTCTGCAAGCCACTCCTGCGCATCAACTCGCCGCCCACGTCGAATCGCTGCGAGGGCGCCTGTGGACCAGCATGGAACGGCACGGCGCACTGCCGCGATTCACACGCACTGTCGCCGGCCAGCCGATCCAGCCGCCTGCACCACGGCCGCACAAGCCACGCGGTATCGCTCGGCACCTGAAGCCGACGCCCATCGCGACAGCAGGCCAGCGCGATCTGTTCGGCAAAGGGGGCTGACCATGCACGAAGATGATCCTTTCCGCATTGCCTGCTGCGAAAGCTGCTGCTCGTTCCGTTGCCGCGATGACGGCTGGCCGATCTGCATGTTGCCGATGCCCGACGCCGCGGAAAGGGCCGAGCGCGATCGCGCGTTGAAGGGCACTAACGCTTTGAACCGCTGCACACGATTCGTGCCGCTGACCGACGCCGACAAACCCACCGAAGGAGAACGTCATGCATAAGAAGCCGAACTATCCGCCTCTAACGCTGCAAGCGATCGACCACTGCGCTTCGGAGGACGAAGTGCGCGCCTCAATTGCTGGAGCTACTTTTCGACGTAAGGGCGGCTCCCTGATTTCCGCCAGATTCGGTAGTCGGGCAGACCTTGAGGCGCTCCTTCGTCAGCATGTGAGGGGGTGTCGTTATCGCAAGCACCCAGGCTTTCCCGCCTACATCCGGGCCGTAGAGGCGTATCTCGACGCAGTCCTGCCGCACATCGACGCCGGCGCTACGCATGAAGAGGCACGGCTTGCTGTTTGGCGTGAGCGTAAGGGCCTACTGGTTCTGAACTGAGGAGAGCGACGATGAATGAAGCATCGAAGTGCCGCACGATCGCAGTGCGTTTCCGCGCCACGCCGTCAGCCACTGCGCGAGGCTGGTACGACGTGGTGGTGAAGGCAAACGGCATTGCACCGGTCGTCCTCGAGTGCGAAGGCCTGGAGGGCATGTTGACCGCTGCGCGCGATATCGGCCGCACCTGTGCTGGCTCTCACGTCCCTGGCACGGTGCGTTGGGTATTCCTGGCGGACGTCGAGCGCGGCGCCTGGGCGGACAGCATCGAGCGGACGATGAGCAGCGCGTTCGATCAGGCCGTGTGCACGAAGCTCGGCCATGCGTGACGCTTGTAAACGCTACGGCGGCGCATTAGGCTCTCGTCGATCAATCCGCCATGAGTGCCGACCGTGCCCGATGCTGTTGCTGCCGAAGTGTTTCGCCGATTGGCCGTCGCCTGCCTGGCCGGCATCAGCCTGGCACCGAGGTTCGCTCCCGAGCGCCCCGCCTGGGCCAGCCTCTCGCCCAACGAGCGACGCGAGCGCGAGCGAGTGGACAGAGCCATGCGTCGCGAGAAGGCGCGAGGCGCGCGCTGACCGACCCCGGGGGGGGTCAAAGTAGGCGGCGATGGGTCCGTAACCCGGCTGGAAGAGTTGCTTATCGCGGCGCAGTTATTCGATTCGGGGGTCCGATTGATGCGCCTTTCACAACGATCGGGGCGCCCTGGTTGTAAACGCGCGAAGCGGCGCCGACAATTCATCCGAGGAGGCCTGCCATGTCCGATGCGACGTCTGAACCCTGCGAAACCTGCCGCACCAACCTGCGCCTGCGTGCCGCACTGCTCGGCTCGGGCCAGCTCACCGGCTTCTGTCGGCATGCCGGCCTGCTGGTGACCGTGGACGTCGCGGGCCAGGAGGTCACCGGCTGGACCTGGCGTCCGGCGAGCAAGCAGGAGGCCGCTGGCGCGATCTTGCACGAGCTGCAGGTCGTCGACGCGGTGGCCGAGCGCGCGAACGTCTCGACGTTGCAGTAGCGGTACCGGCCGTGCCTCGGGATGAGGTGCATATGGCCGCAGCGAGTTTGATAGTCGGTGGGGCCGGTGACGTGGCCTGGCCGAGCGGCCTCGGGATGAGGCAGCGAACGCGATGGGTACCGGGATGGTGGCCTGGCGCGGACGTCCAACCGGGGAATTTCCCCAGTTGCCACCCATCCTGGAGGACACCATGAATCGTCCCATCATCATCGACGCCGCCGATCGTGCGCGCGTCATCAAGGAAGCCGGCGATCCGCGCGACGGCAATGCGAAGTTCACCGAGCTGCTCGCCGCGATCAAGCGCCGCGACGAAGAAATCAAGGAGATGTGCGGCAAGGCGCTGGAGGAAATCGCTAGCGGCAAGGCCGACATGGCGCGCTTCTCGTCGCGCCTGGTGGAGATCGAACAGCGGCACGCCGTGCGCTCCGGCCTGCCGCTCGGGCCGATGGGCAGCGCAGCGCAGTCCCTGGGCAGCATCTTGACGAAGAACGAGGCCTTCCTCGAGGGCATGAAGCGTGGCCGGCTCGAGCGCACCGAGATCGAGATCCCGAACCTGAAGACCGTCGTCACCACGCAAGCAGACGCCGCCAATGGTTATCCGGTGCCGCCGCAGCAGATTGGGCCGGTGACTGGCGCGCCGGTCGATCCGGTGATGTGGACCAGCCTCTCGTCGATGCCGGTCACCAGCAACGCGATCGAGATCGTGCGCGGCACGCTCGATGACCAGAGTGCGCCGGTCGCGGAAACTGCGCAGAAACCGCAGAGCGACATGACGTTCACGCCGGACGATCTGTCGGTGAGGACCATCGCCACCTGGGTGAAGGCAAGCAACCAGGTGCTCTCCGACGTGCCGGCGATGGCGGCGTTCATCGACGCGCAACTGCGCATGGCGATCAACAAGCGCCTGGATCTGCAGCTGCTGTACGGCAATGGCGTGAGTCCGAACGTCAAGGGCTTCACGACGCAGGGCACGGCTTATGTGCCGGGTGCAACGGATACGCTGATCGATTCCCTGGTGAGAGTCGCGGCCACGCTCCTCGCGCGCGGCGCTTCGGGCAGTGTCATCGGCATCAACGCGATGACGTTTGCGGACCTGATCTTGTCGAAGGACTCCAACGGCGACTACGTGGTGAACCCGTTCACGCTCATCACGCAGATCCTCGGCGCTCGCCTGGTGCCGTCTGCCGCGATCGCGCAGGGCGACTTCGTTGGGATCGGTGGTCCGTTGGGCGGTACCGTCGGCATGCGCCAGGCCATCACCATCGAGATGAGCACGGAGGACACGGACAACTTCCAGAAGAACCTGACCACGATCCGCGCCGAATGCCGCGCGGTGGCCATCACGCAGACGCCGCTGCTGTGCCTGTACGGGCCGCTGCTCGCGCCAGTCGGGCCGTGATCCGGGTTTGATTGCTCGCTGCCTGGCCTCGCTTCCAGGCCGCGACGAGGGCTCGCCGGTGACTCCCTCGATGCAGAAAAAGGCCGGCCGCCTGCCATACGTCTTCCAACGTCACGACGCCTTCGCGTAGGGGCTGGCCGGGAGCGCCACCAGATTTCCTCGAGTCTGGTGGCGCTTTTTGTGGTTGTTGAGTCGAATTTGCTGCCACATAAGCAGGGTTGGGGCTTGAAAGATCTTTGCTGGCGTCGACTCGACTACTTCGCCAACATTGGTCGAGCGTATCTGCCCATGAGTCGAATAACCGTGGCTGCCTTCTCATCGACTCGCCCAGCCTGGTCAAGCGATAGCAAACGAACCGTTGTCCCGCCCTTCGGAGCTTGGAGCATGTTCATGCCCAATGCCAGCGCAACTCTCTCAGGAGAGTCGAAGTTTGATCGAAGGACGCGCCGAACGCCCGATGCGATCATGTCCGCAACCTGAACGCCTGAGAACTTCTGGGAGTCTACGTAGCTGAAGTCATCGTTAATGATTCGCCCAACATTTACGCAGTTCCCATCGCTCACCTCGACGTCCAATCCATAAGTTTCTTTGAGATAGGTCGGTGCAGTACCGGGTTCATACTCGAATCGCTTGAAGTGACGGTAATCTTCACCTTTAAGAAAGATCATGGGATCTCGTAAAGACATGGTCTGCAACAGTCCGGGCAAGATCTTCTTAAACGCCTTCTCGTATCGATTGGGTACTCGATCTTTCTGATCTACGCGCCACCGAAAGTGCGCCAAAGCGACCGGCTCCCGTTGCACATAGTAGAGGGGCGCGTATTGCAGGACGGTGTGCACGAGCTCAGCTTGCAGAACGAGTTGCGTGTAAAGCTGCAACGGCAGCGCACTGATCTCGTCCGCAAGGTCCGCGACCGCTCGCCGACCTCCCTCGTACTTCATTCGGTCTATGTTCTGCCTGATTTTGTCGACCTGCATCTCGTGATGATGCTGAATCTCGTCACGACGATGCATGCTGACATTGACGGCCAGCGCAAAGGCCACGCCCCCCAACTTTTCCAAATCGGTCAGGAACTTGATGAAATCGCCTTCAGGGATGGCTCCAAGCTTAACCTCGCGACCGGCACCGTGCTTGAAGCGCAAGTCGGAGACGAGCGCCTCCAATGGACGCCGCTTCGATTCAGGTAGAACGAAGGCGGCGATCGTACACCAAGCGTTCTCTTTATCGGTAAGCGTGAATGTTCCTGATTCGTCAACGAAGATATACATGTGTCATGTGAGCTAGGATGGCGCATGCGTTGAGTCTGGGTGCGAAGTTAAGCGTTCTCACGCGCCGCGCAGGCTACTCGTAGTGCAAGCTTCGATCGATCGCGCCTAAATTCTCCAGCTGTCCTGGGATTCTCTGCGTGCCTGCTCATTGCGGGCGACGGCGCGCCGGTAATCGTCATCGGATTGGGCCTGCAATTGCGCGCTGTGGATCTCCGACTTGCATGCGGGACATAGCAAGTTCACCCGGCCGCCGAATTGCATCACGGCCTTCTTGCCTTCATTGTCGAAGCAAGTCTGGCAAAGGTAATGCCGCTGCTGCCCGTCTGGAGGCGCGTCCTTGAGCGTGTAGGCGAATGAGTTATTCCCCACCTGGACAAGGTGGTACTTGTCACGCTCATCGGCTTTCGTCTGCAGCTCGCGCACTTCGGCCTCCAGCTCTGTGATGCGCTGATCGGCTTTGCGCGCTTCCTTAACGCCTGTCAGGGCTTCTTGCGAAGCCTCTAGCGCGGCCATGTTGACGTTGCGCAGTTGATCGACCATGTCGGCAATGGCCTTGTCCATCAAATTCTGGTCGCGGATCTTCAGCGCGGTCTTGAGAAGGTCGAGGGCTGTGCTGGCACTGGCAACTGCAGTCGTGAGGTCCATCGGGAGATCTCCTGGCGGGTAGATGCCGCTGATGGTAGCAGGGGTTTGTATGGCGCCGTGAAGATCACCGATACGCCGCTCGTCGTCTCCGATCGGCAGATCGGCCTGGTGCTCGGGGTCGACCACAAGACGGTCGGGGCCGTGCGCGTCGAGCTGCTCGATGGTGGGGAAATTCCCCACCATGACTCGATCGTCGGCCGCGATGGCGTCGAGCAGCCGCGTACCAAGGCGAAGCCGGCCGCTGAACCGCAGCGCGCTCCTGCTCCCGCTCCAGCGCCGCTCCTGGAGAAACCGGCCGCGTCCGAGTCCCACAACCCGATCCCCGACGTGCATGCCATGTCCCAGGCCGAGCGCACTGCGCACCGTGCCTGCCGCCAACCAGGCGGAAGTGTCGCTGACGTCGACGCTTTGGGGTTTGCCCGTTCGGCTCGAATTCCGGGCCTACAGTCGCCGATCGCCCTAGCGTGCTATGCAGGTCTCACCCAACCCTCGATCGCTTCCTGGCGGCTCGATTCCGCTGACTGGCGGGTAGACCGCTGGCGCTGCTTGTCCCGATTTGCCTACCCAGGTTCGTCCGCCTCATCTGTAGATTCCGTACAGATTCCGTACTCGACATCGTTGGTTTT